>Ga0315277_10005773_pt1 | contig 16259 bp, 13 predicted proteins | sample YL17G05_15_MG_FD_203695 | JGI IMG/M metagenome (GOLD analysis project Ga0315277, IMG submission 203695) | Sediment microbial communities from Yellowstone Lake, YNP, Wyoming, USA - YL17G05_15 | ecosystem: Environmental > Aquatic > Freshwater > Lake > Sediment | place: USA: Wyoming | collected... | reverse complement strand
GTTGGGGGCCTCCTTGGCCATCGCTTATAAGGAAGTGTGGCAGGACCGTGAGGCGCAAGGAGATTGCGTATGGCAACGCAACGACATGCGAGCGGCCCCCACGTCCCGGCCAAGCCGAGTTCCGCCGGCGGTGTCGAGCCTTGGCCGTTGGAGTTCTTCGCCTGCCCCAACCCGGATTGCCCCTCCTTCAACCTCTTTGGAGCCGGCAACTTGTCCGTCGCTGAACATATGGGCAAGAACAAGGCCATCCGACGTTTGTACTGTAACGTCTGCCACGAGCGATTTAGTGAACGCCAGGGCTCCCTCCTGGAAGACAGCAAGCTGCCCCAGGCGGCCGTGGTGCAGATCGTCAAGTGCTTCGGATACGGCGTATCCGTGGAGGCCACGGCGGACATTTGTGAGGTCGATGCCCGCACCGTCCAACGGCTGCTCGAAAAGGGTGGACAACGGGCCCGGGATTTCCACCGGTTGCAGTTGGAGCGGGCGAAGGGCCGCCTGCAAGCCGTGCAACTGGATGAGATGCATGGCCATCTGGCTGGGGATACAGGCGACAAAAAAAAGGGACCCCCACATCGGTGGTGGAGTCTGCTGGGACGGCTCGCAAGAAGGTAGGCCGGACCTGGGTGCACACGGCCTTCGAGGTCAAAAGTCGCTTTGTGATCGAGTTGCATGTCGCCCCACGCAGCTTGGAGGCGGCGCTGGCGTTGGTGATTTCGGTGGCGGTCGTTTGTCTCGCGGGCAGTTACCCGTTGTTCCTGATCGACGATCATCCGCCGTACGTCTCGGCCTTGCTGCGTGTCTTGGGTCGGATCAAGCACCGTCGTCGCCCGCATCGCCGCAGCCGCCGACGGCGACCGGCGTTGAAGCCGCCTCCGGGCCTGCTGGTGGGTGTCGTCGAGAAACTGCGCGACGCTCAGGGGCATCTTCGCAAAGTCTCGCGTAAGGCTCTGTCCGGGACTGTCCGCCAGATCGAAACGCGGGTCCGGGAACTGGGGATCGGCCGTCGAATCACCACGGCGCACCTGGAGCGATTCAACGGCACCCTCCGCGGCCGCCAGTGCCGACTGGCCCGACGAACGCGGCAGATCTCGCGTCGAAGCGATTTGCTGCAGGAGATGTTGTGGATCTTCCGGGACATCTACAATTGGATCAAGCTGCACGGCTCTCTGGGCGATCGCACGCCGGCCATGGCCTTGGGCGTGAGCGATCATCCCTGGAGCATTGTGGAGTATATCTGTCATCCGGTCCACGTCAGCGACCTCCAGCGGGACATTTGGGCCGAGGAGCGGATGACCCTGCAAGAATCGGCCTTGGACCGCTATTTTCACAAGAAAGTCTTACCAATACCATGAGGCACTACCGCAGAATCAGGTTCTACGAGAACGGTATCACGAGCCTCAACCTTCCAGTGGCCGAGCAGATACTGGGTGCGAGGGCGACCCGTACCACACACCCGAAAACGATCGCGGGTTTTCGCAGCATCTTCTCTCTGATCGCTGGCAAGGATTTCCAGGTTGAGACACCGTTCTTCTGGAGGACAAAGACGGACATTCTCGACCTCATCAAGAAGGCCGGGCAGCCCGAGTTGATTAAGCACACAGTCAGTTGCAGTCACGTTTGGGGAATGACCAAGCTCCATACGCATTGCGGGTGCTGTTCACAGTGCATAGATCGACGCTTGGCGGTGTTTGCATCCAACGCCGTGGAGTACGATCCCGATGAGATGTACGGTACGGATGTTTTCATCGGAGAGCGCTCAAGTGAGAACCAGGATATCGTCTTGGCAGAGTCCTACGTCCGTAGCATGAGAGAGTGTGCGAGTCTCACAGACATGCAGTTCTGCTCCCGATATGGGGAGCTATCGCGAGCAGCTCCTTACATCGCAGGAAGCAGCGACGAGGCGGCGGGGAAGGTCTTCCAACTATACGCACGCAACGGCCAACAGGTGAAGCGGGCGATAACCGAGGTGGTCAGACACTACGCAGAACAAGTTGGTGAAAAGGACCCTCCGGACCGTTGTCTCCTACGGCAGTTGTTTGGAACCAAGATTCCGACAGAAGATTTGCGCCCTCGCAAGAAGCCAGTTGAGATTAGTCAGCCTAAGGCGCACGACTGGGCGGAGGTATCCATTGAGATCATCGACGAAGACACCGTAAGATACAAAGTGAACAGCGACCCCTGGAAGCGGGCAACCTATGCCGAGCTTGGCTTCATGGACAAACGAAAGCGCCTTCCAAACAGACTCTGGAACTTGTTCAAGATTTTGGCGACGAACTGCACTGACGGGCGGGTCCAGATGCACACCGTCTCAACCGTGTCCAAGGACATAGATCGAATACGTGGCACGCTTAGGGCTTTCTTTGGTATCAAGGATATACCCTTCACGTACGATAAGAAGGCCCACGTCTACCCCATGGAGTTCCACCTCAAAGACGGCCGACAGCAGCGCGGGAATGCTGACGCGTCCGAAGCCTGAGAGCAAAACGAAATTTCGTTTTGGGTTTCCCTCGTTAAAACACGTTCATGCCGAGATCTTCTTCATCTTTCTGAGCGAGCCTCTATCCCACAAAAAACCGGGTAGAACACTGTCACCAGAGGTGTGCGCACACTGCGAGACTGCTACTTGCTTGGCTGCCGTTCCTTTTCTCACCACGTCAGAACGAAATTTCGCCACTGAAGGGTGACAGGCAACGCAGTTTCATGAAAGGAACGGCAATCATGGAAGAACAGAACCAGAAGAAAGCCAGAAGCGTTCAGGAGGCCCTGGCCATCTCCGCGCGGGAGTTGGCTCAGATGCTGGGTGTATCGCTCCGGCAAATCTGGCGATTGAATGCGAGCGGGAAGTTACCACGACCCCTCCGGCTTGGCGGCTCAGTGAGATGGGACCGCGATGAGATCCTCAGATGGTTCAAGGATGGCTGTCCTGACCGTCGAGCGTGGGAGGCGAGAAAGGCGGTGCAGAGATGAATCCGGAAATGACACGGGCCACCGCGCCAGCAGTGGCCCAGAAGAACCCAGCAACCAGATTCTACCATCGGGCATCGCAGCAAGCAAACACTATCAACGATATCTTGGCCGCGCTGATATTCAGCCTTCACAGCCCGCATGTCACCGTCACGGAACGGACCACGGTCTTCAATGTGCTTGACGACCTGATCCGCCTGAAGATCGACGCCGGCCTCCTGAAGGAGGTGCACCATGCAGAGTGACCGCAAAGGTGCAAATGCACGAGAGCGTTATCTCGGCTCCAAGTATTACCGTGACAGTCTGCTTCCGTTCCTGCGATGGATTCTGGACCGGCATCATCGGTGCGGCGGGATCACAGAGGTCCGTATTCTCGGCGGAGGCCGTCGCGGGGTCTGGTCCGGCTATTTCGACAAAGACCACTGCGACGATCTTGTCCAGGCAGTCCTGCCGATGGCGCAGGTCCGCAGCAGGATTCCATACGACGACTATCCCCGGATCGGTGAGGCCAACGTCTACTTCACGCTCCAGGCGGTCCACCCGGATCTGCTGGGGCGGGCTGCGAACCGTGTCAGACGGGCGGACACGACGACCTCGGACAGCGATGTCGTGGCCTACTGCCTGTTTGGCGTGGACATCGACCCCGTGCGAAAGGCCGGGATATCGGCAGCGGATGAAGAGAAGGCGTACGCATGGAGCGTGGCTGAAAAGGTCGTCGCGTGGTTTGCGGAACATGGCATCCGGTGCATAGTTGCCGATTCGGGGAACGGATACCACCTGCTGATTCCGACGACGCCATACACGGGCGAGCGAGTGGCAGAGGCAAGCAGTAAGGCAAGGGCCTTGCTCAAGCTGCTGGATGCCAAGCTCAGCACCGCCCAAGCGAAGATCGATACGGATGTGTTCAACCCCGGCCGAATCTTCAAGCTGTACGGTAGCCTGGCCATGAAGGGCGACCACATCCAAGATCGGCCCCACCGATGGGCAAGCGTCGATATGTCGGATGTTCCTGCCGATGTTGACGTTTTCGCTATCCTCAGCAGCGAGATAGAGCAGTTCGAAGAAGGATCAGGTCCGACGCCTACCGACCCGCCGTCTGGCCCGGCGGGGCGACCGATCCGGGCACGTGGGTGGGATGCTGACACCAGCAAGCGAGTCCTCGAAGACGTGCTGACCCGTGAGGGGCTGGTGTATCGCCGGACCAACAGGGACGGCTGGACGTACTTCCACTTCGAGGCATGTCCGTTTCACACCGACAACGACGGCCACCGGTACGAATGTTGCGTGCTCGTGGGGGCCGGCGGCAAGTTCGGAGCCTCCTGCAAGCACGATAGCACCGTGGGCTGGAAGGCATTCAAGCCCGCGATCGGCTGGGATCGACATATCGACGACGCCAAGCGACGACTCGGATTGGGCGCCAAGTGCGCTCCGGCATCACCGTCAGATGCAGTGGGTGCTGACGGTGAAGGCGATTCCGCGGGAGCGGCGCCCGACACGACCAAGGCACGGGGACAGGCTACGGTGCTGATCGACCTCACGCAGGATGTACACCTGTTTCACGACGGCCGAGGCGACACCTTTGTGACGGTCCCCGTGCGGGATCACGGCGAGACTTACCGCATCAAATCCAAAGCCTTTCGTCGCTGGCTCGCCAGGCTGTTCTGGGCGGAGTACCACAAGGCACCGAACGGCGAAGCCGTGCAGAATGCGTTGGCCACCCTGGAAAGCAAGGCCCTGTTTGAGGGACCCCAGGAACCGGTGGCCGTGCGACTGGCGGAGTGCGACGGAGCGATCTGGCTGGATCTGGCCGATGAACACTGGAGAGCGGTCAAGGTCACGCGGGACGGATGGGAGGTGGTGGGCAGCGCCCCGGTGCGGTTCCTGCGCCCACAGGGAGTGCTGGCCCTGCCGCAGCCCGTGGGTGGCGGCAACGTGGTTGCCTTGAAGGAGTCACTGAATCTCGGCGGCGAGGACGATTGGGTCCTGGTGGCGTCATGGATTCTGGGCGCTCTGCGGCCCAAGGGACCCTACCCCATTTTGGCGGTCAGTGGGGAGCAGGGCAGCGCCAAGAGCACGTTGTGCCGTCTCGTCCGGGCGGTTGTCGATCCGAATGTCGCTCCTCTGCGGACCGTGCCCCGAGAGGTCCGTGACCTGATGATCGCTGCCTCCCATAGCTGGGTCCTGGCCTATGACAACCTGTCCGACATTCCCCTTTGGCTCAGCGATGCCCTGTGCCGGATGGCCACGGGCGGCGGTTTCTCGACACGGGAGCTCTATACCGACGACGACGAGGTCATCTTCGACGCCATGCGCCCCGTGCTCATCAACGGGATTGAAGAACTGGCCACACGATCAGACTTGTTGGACCGCACGATCTGCTTGTGTCTGCCCACGATCCCCGATGGCATGAGAAGAACGGAACAGCAGTTGTTCGCAGATTTCGAGCAGCGGCGGCCGCAGATTCTCGGCGCGTTCCTCGACGCCGTCGCGAAGGCATTACAGCAGTTGCCCAATGTCAGACTGGCCAAGCCCCCCCGCATGGCAGATTTCAGCGTCTGGGAGGGTACGGCCCAGGCACTATTGGACGAACTGGAGCAGGCGGACGGATCGGACAAGTGGAAGAAACGCCGAGACTGGCCGAAGAGTCCCCAGGGACTGGGTAAGCGGCTCCGACGGATTGCCCCGAACCTGCGGCGTATCGGTATCGAGGTGGATTTCGACAAGAGCACGGACAAGACACGAAAACGATTGATCCGGCTGTTCAACGGGCACAATCAGCCGTCCGAATCGTCCGAAAGGGACGCAAGTGACCATAAGGTGGGGTAGACGCGGACATGTCGGACATTTCGGACAGTGGAGTGCGCAAGGATGCTGTTCATCAAGATGCTGGCGGTGACTGTCGCCGTGAGGCACGAGGCGGGCACGGGCGCAAACACATTTTTCGGAGAAAATCTCATCGGAAGCACCTTTTTCAGTTGAAAATTACCGGTGTGAACGTAAAATAGTAGAATGGGTTCACCGACCAAGGACATCGAGGTGCAGCTTCACGACGCCATTCTGAGTTCGGGAATGAGTTGTTACGAGATTGGTAAACGGGCCGGCGTGACGAACTCGCAATTGAGCCTGTTCCTCAGTGGCCAGCGGTCGTTGACATTGACCTCGGCGGCGAAGATCGCCCGTGCACTCGGGCTGGAATTGCGGCCGGTCAAGAAAGGCAGGTAAGTCATGGCTTCTATCTTCAGGCGGAAGTACAACAAGATCATCGACGGCAGGAAGATCAAGAAGCCGTCCAAGTGCTGGTACGTCAAATATCGGGATAAGGACGGTATCGAACATCGGGTCAAGGGGTACAAAGACAAAGTGGCTACCCAGCAGCTTGCGGCCCAGCTTGAGAGGGAAGCGGAATTGGGCGAAGTCGGGATCGTAGACCGCTACAAGGAATACAGGACAAGACCCCTCACCGAACACCTTGAGGATTTCCAGCAGTCTCTTCTGGCCAAGGGTAACACGCCGAAACACGCGGAAATGACATTTTCGAGGGCACAAGCCGTAGTCCAGGGCTGCGGATTCAACACGTGGGAAGATCTCTCGGCCAGCAAAGCCCAGACGTACATTGCCAGCTTACGAGGGGGAGAGAACGGCATATCAGCCCGGACATTCAACGGGTATCTCCAAGCCTTCAAACAGTTCTGTAAGTGGATGGTACTGGATCAAAGAGCTTCTGAATCCCCTGTAGCACACCTGAAACGTGTGAATGCGAGAACCGATAAACGCCATGACCGTAGACCCCTTGAAGTCGATGAAGTAAGGCGTCTATTAGAGGCGACAAGGGCTTCTCGCAAGCGATATGGCATGACCGGCTATGAGAGGGCCTTGCTGTATCGTTTGGCCGTAGAAACGGGCCTAAGAGCCAACGAGTTGCGTACCTTGAAGGTATCGTCTTTTGACCTGGACGGTTGCACGGTCACAGTACAAGCAGCTCACAGTAAGCGGAAAAGAGAAGACGTACTGCCGCTTCGGCCCGATACAGCAGCAGAATTGCCAACATTCTTCAAAGACAAGCTGCCCATGGTGCAGGCGTTCAAAGTGCCAGTGAAAACGGCGGAAATGCTCCGTGCTGACTTAGCTGGGGTTGGTATTGCGTATGTCGATGGGGCCGAACGATACGCCGATTTCCACGCCCTCAGACACACTACGGGAAGCTGGCTCGCGGCCAATGGTGTTCACCCGAAGGTTGCCCAAGTGATAATGCGGCACAGTGATATTAACCTTACGATGTCACTGTACAGCCACACGCTACGCGGGCAGGAAGCAGAGGCCGTCAAGAGCCTGCCCAGTCTCTCTTTGCCCAGTACAGAGGCGCAGAAGGCCCTTGCTACGGGCACGGACGGTGGAGCTACCAGCGAACAGTTGACACCCCAGTTGACACCAGAATTGACACCTACGGCTTTCCCTGCCTGTACCACGTTGTCAGTGAATGGCACTTCTCAGTTGAATGAGGCTATGATACCGGGAAGCTCTAAGAGCCTCAGTAGCCAGAAGTTAGGCAGCAAAAGGGATAGCCTGTCACCGTCTGTCCCTAACGGAGCGGCATTGTGTCTGCGGCGGCTCAGGAGCAACGGCAACGGTCAACCAGTCCTCTACCCAGGTTCGTAAGTGCTTGTCACAAAACGATTAACAATTGACATTACAGGACTTGTGATGCGGGCCGAAGCGGAGCCGAAGCCGCGTAGTAGGCGAAACGAATCCGCTCGTGGCGCGCCTGTTGCGCGCGTCACGGCTTGGGTTGGTCTTCTCTTGGTACGAATGCGACAGAGAACGCGGCGCAATCTGTGTCCTCACTCGTACACAGTAGGTCATTCAGTCGGTGTAAGGACCTCGTTGTGACGCAAGCAGGACAAGATGGAACAGCGGACCGTATCTCTGCGCGGATGAGCAAACCAAGCAAAGAAGTCATGCGCCTCCAGTAGTGCTGGCCCTCCGATGGAAGGCTACTTCGTTGGTCTATCGATTACGTGCAACACGATCTCCTCGCGCAATTCGGCCATCCATTCGAACTCCTGCGCCGCTCGGGGCGCAGAGGGGTTCATCAAGAACCGATTGAAACCACGATAGCCGTACTGGCTCAGCAACAGCAGCATTTCCCGCAGGGACTCCCGGGACGGAAAGGCCCACTGACTGCCGAAGGAATCACCCTCGCCTCGTTCGGCCGCCTCTCTGGCGGCCCATTCGTCATCTGTGATATGCGGCCGGACATAGCCGACTTCATTGGCCCAAAGGTGCTTGGCGCAGCCGCTTTCCTGCTGCACTTTCGCCATCCACTGGGCAAGGCTGGCCAACGCGTATCGTTCCTCCTGCCCGCCATTGCCATAGTGGTTGCGGATCAATCCATCTACACCTTCGCGCAGGGCCCAGCGATGCAGCGCCAGATACTGGTCTGCGTCCCCTCCGATTGCCGCCGAGCAGACAAAAACGGGTACGGGACCGATCACTTTTTTCGCCAGCTTCGCGTACTGCGCCAGCCAGTGGCCACAGAGCCAGATGCGAAATTCATCCTGGACCCGGCTGACGGTGCGCACCTGCTCCACGGTGTCTGCGAAACCCCATGTGGTCCGGGCACCGGCCCACGACTCCTCCCGTTCCGCCGCATCGTCCGTGCGGGCCAATTCCGGGGCAAAGGGGTGCAGCGGCACGCGCCACTCGACCTGATCGAAAGAAGCGTAGTGGGCACCAAACTGACGGTTCAACTCCTCAATACGGCCGAACCGCCGGGCCAGCCAGTCTCGATAGGCTCCCAGTGCCACCGTATCCTGTCGAAGATCCAGATAAGCCCGGGCGGTCAGGAGTGACTGCGGGAAGGCGTTGATTTCATCGCCAAACTGCAATCCTCGCAAGCCCGGCTTGGCGTAGGCTGAACGGAAGGCCTCCAAGCTGCGCCGGTAGAATGCGCGAATCCCCGGTTTCCACAACGGCGGAAGGCCGTTCACGCCAGGCAGTTCCGCCAGACGGACCTCCATCGCCAGCACCAGTCGCAGCGAAGCGGATTCCGGAAGACGGACCGCCTTCAAGCGGACCCGAAAAGCCCTTCCGGCGTGTCGTTCATCTTCGCCTTCTCGCCGCGCCTGCGGGCCGGGCTCCGTCACGGCCTCGACGACACTCTCCACTTGATCGCTCAGATTGTAGCGCGTACCGTGCTCCAAGTCGAATAGCACGGCGTCCGTGCGGACCGGTTTCACCTTGTCACGCTCCGCCGGGGGAATAGGCAGACGAATCTGAAGGTCCACGGCCCAATGCTGGCCTGCATGTTCGGTCACGTCCCGAACGCTCCGGACGAACACCGCTGCCTTGTCGGATTCGGCGATAAGGGTGCCATATCGCCACGGCCAGAACGCATTTAATGAGCCATAGTAGGTGGCTCCGCCTTTCTCCAACCGATCCGAGGTTTCGTTCACACTTTGAACGATCTTCGCATCTGGCCCTGAGATCGGCCATTTCTCGTCGGGCACCACAGTGAACTGAGTGAAGCCTGCCTTGAGCATGTGGGCCAGATCACCGTTGCCGGTAAACCCAACGCGCACGTAGGGTTTGCCGTCCCAACGCAGAAGGTGGTTTGAGCCGATGTCCCACTTGTGGCCCATGTATTCGCCGTGAGACGGTAGCATGGCGGTCTGTGGCTGGGCCGCGCGGATTACACCGTGCGCAGTCACGGCGAATGCCGCCATCACGAGCACGTGTCCGACATATCCCTGCGCAAAAGGTCGAGCGTTCATCTTGTTGGTTCCCTCTGACTGGCATTCTCCTGCGAGCCGATGGCCATGCTCCTGTATGTTCCAGTCATGCTAACCTCGGCCTCTTGCACGGTCAATTCAGGGAAAGACGCGAGGTTCAGTAGCTGATGACCATGATCTCGTGGATGTCGTTGACCATCACCTCCAACCGCCGGCCGTGCCGTGTCAGCTTTGCGGATCTGTTAGTGGCTGTGGCTCGTTTGATCGGCTCGGCAAGCTCGATGATCGCCCGATACATGGGTGCGTCTTCAATGAGGCCAGGCAGGATATGGGGCCGGTCCTTGGGCGGGGTCGTCTGCGGCGGTGCGTTGTATCCCAGCAGGTGAATGCGGAGCATCCGGCTGGCCCGATCGTCGGTGACAATCGCTTCGACCGTAGTCGGAGCCGTGATACGAACCCGTGGATTGGGATTGAGGAATCGGACACCGTTGGCCAGAAGTCGGCGTGCCTCTACGATGTGGTGCTCGCTGGCCGTGGCATAGTCGGGCGAGCAGGCGAAGGTCAGCACCTTGCCTTTGCCGATCTCGTTCAAGAGAATGGCGGGGCCTACCGGCGCGTCAGCACTCATGGGCCAGTCCGTACCTTCCTTGCCCTCACGCTGGCGCGTGGTGCGGAACGGTTGCAGCAGTTCGCCCACCGGTTGGGCCGAGGTTGTCTCCAGCACCGCGGCAGGTCCTTTGACCAGGAATGGCCACGCCCCTGGAATGCTATGTCCCAAGATGGAGGTCGGACCTTCGTAATGGCCAGGGAATCTCACCCAGTTGTCCAGGGACTCGAGCCGCCGGACAAAATGGACGCCCGCGAGTTCCCTCAGGGCCGATTCCTCGCGTGGCTCGCCCCGCAAGCCCAGCATGCCGGACCAGCCGGTCAGGATCAGGTTGCCGCCTTCCTGCACATAGTCCCTTAGCAGGGCAACCTCGCGCTCGGAGAGAATAGCGGCATGCGGCAGCAGTATCACCGGGAGTTGTCGCAGCCGTTCCAGGGTCGCGTTCTCGTCCAGGACAATCCCCCAGGGAATATGCTCATAGACCATGGCCTTGTGGGCGCCCTGGAAGCTCTGGAAGTAGTCTGCGGCCTGTTCGCGCCCGAGCCAATCTCGCGTTCGGCTGCTGAAGTAGATCCCCACTTCGGCGACGGGCGTTTGGCCGAAGTACTCTCGCTTGGCGTGTGCTTCCTTGAAGGCCCCCCCGATCCGGTCGTAGGCTACTGGGTCAAGTTGCCCGTCGAATCCGGCCTTATCCACCATCGTGACGAAGGCGCCATGAGCCAGCAGTGTCATCAACTCCCACCGCATGTCATGGAGCGGACGCATCGTCTGGTCATGGTACATCCGCACCCCGCGCTGCATGGCCACCTGAAACGGCACCTCTGGTATGGCGGCTCGATAGAACTCGGCATTGAGCCCGACTGTCAGGGCACTGAAACCCCAGACGCCTGTCTCGCCGGTAACGAAATCGCCATTGCGTGCGTGCTGCACCGGCCGCTGGCCAACCTCCCAGGAAAACGGAGGATTGCCGTGGTAGTTGAAGTCCACCGTGGCCTGCGGATTGAGCGACTTGATGTGATCGTACAGGGCCCGCTCGAACCGCGCGCTCGTTGCATAGCGGAACTCGAGCATGTGGTCCCACTTCTCATCCCATGTGACGCCCGCAGGCATAGGATGGCCGTACTTCGCCTCGAACGCCTTTTGGCAGTGCTCGCACCAGCAGCCGTACGGGGGACCGAAACCCTGGTCCAGCATGTCGATGTGAAATCCCGCGATGCCGTAGGCAACCTGCTCGGCCACGATCTGCTTCATCGCATCGAGGTAGCCGGAGTTGTAGCAGAACCGCCCGATTCGATTGCCCGCCGGATCGCGCATCTCGAACTCGGGGTGCTGCTGCAAGTAATGGCCGCCCTGCTGGACGACGCAGTAGGCGATCACCGGCAATCTGTGCCTGGCCGCTTCATCCACGGTTTCCCGCAATGGATCACGAGCACCCAGGCCCGGCGCCTTCGGCAGCAGCTTGGAATCATAGTAGGCGTAGTCACCATCGCGCGCCCAGATGACGAGATAGTCGCAGTGAGCGGACACGCAACGACGAACAACCTCACGTCCATCGAATTGGGAACAGTAGCGGGCGTCATTCGGATCGCTGTGGCCGAACTGGGCCCCTGTCGGACCCACTTCCATCCCGACCAGCACACGACGATACCAGGGATGGCCGGCCGTCTCCTCAGCCGCAGCAGGCCGCACCACTGAAGTGATACAGAACGCGAGCCATGCAGCCCGCGTGAAGGACAGATATCGTACGTACCCCATAGCCACTCCTTATCCTCATCTCTTGCGTTCCAAACAGCATGCTTTTCTGCATTGTCCCATTGTGATATAGTCCTTCTGGTGCCACAAGGTTTGGCCTGCCGTGAGCCTTCGGTCACAGGGGACGCCTTGCGAAAAGCAGTATACGCCGGTTCAGGAGAGACCCACAAGATGCACACAGCACGTATTCTCAGTAACATCGTAGCATCCGTGATCATCACTACGACTGTTGCCTTCTCCGCTGACGCCGCACACTCGTTCACTCTCGATCAGCAGGAGTTCCTTCTCGATGGCAAGCCTTTCCAGATTATCAGTGGAGAGATCCACCCTGCCCGCGTCCCGAAGGAGTACTGGAAACACCGCATCCAGATGGCCAAGGCGATGGGATGCAACACCATTGCTGCCTACATCTTCTGGAACTACCACGAGCATGAGCCCGGCGTGTGGGATTTTGAAACGGGCAATCATGACCTGAGGCAGTTCTTCCGGCTGGTTCAGGAAGAGGGCATGTGGGTCCTGCTTCGCCCCGGACCCTACGTGTGTGCCGAATGGGAGTTTGGGGGCCTCCCGCCATATCTGCTGCGCGTGCCGGACATCAAAGTACGGTGCCTGGACCCGCGCTATATGGTGGCGGCCGGAGAATACCTGAAACAGATGGCGGCCCTGATTAAGCCTTTGCTGTGCCGCAACGGTGGACCGATCCTGATGATCCAGATCGAAAACGAATACGGCAGCTTCGGCAATGATAAGAACTACCTCGAGCAGTTGCGGAAAATATGGCAGGACAACGGCATCGACGGGCCTTTCTTTACGGGTGATGGCCCGACGCCGTACATGCTGGAGGCGGGGAACATCGAGGGCGCCGCGATCGGTCTGGACTCGGGGTCCGATGAGGGCGCCTTTGCACAGGCGGCAAGAAGCAATCCCAATGTCCCTGCTTTCAGCAGCGAGACGTATCCGGGGTGGCTAACCCACTGGGGGGAGCAATGGGCGAGACCCGGCCCCGAAGGTCTCCTACGGGAGACTCGATTCCTGCTGGAGAACAAGAAGTCGTTCAACTTCTATGTGATTCACGGCGGTACGAATTTCGGTTTCACAGCCGGGGCGAACTCCGGGGGAAAAGGCTACGAACCGGACGTGACAAGCTATGACTACGATGCGCCAATCAATGAACAGGGACGCCCGACCGAGAAGTACTTTGCTTTGAGAAGACTGATCTCGCAGCACGTTGGGGAATTGCCCCGAGTTCCGGAACCGATTCCCGCCATGGAAATACCCGAGATTGCCCTGAAGGCCTACACTTCCGTCTGGAACAATCTCCCACAACCGGTCCCTTCCGTTCAGCCGAAGCCCTTCGAGGCATATGGGCAGGACTACGGATTTATCGTCTACGAGACGAAACTTATTGGCCACAAGAGCGGGAAACTGACAATCACCGAATTGCATGACTACGCCACGGTGTTTCTGAACGGCACGTATGTCGGGAAGCTGGACCGTCGCGAGGCCGAGTCGACCATCGATTTACCTAAGAGCCGCGTCCGGAACCCCGTTCTGGAGATCCTGGTCGAGGCAATGGGGAGAATCAACTTTGCTCAATCCATGATTGACCGCAAGGGAATCACCGACCGCGTGACGCTCAATGGGATGACGTTGATGAATTGGCAGGTGTACAATCTCCCGTTCGACGAGAAGTATATTCAGGCCCTCAAAGAGGCGCCCATAGATGCGGCGCGCAGAGGCGTGTTCTTCAAGGGCGTTCTTGATTTGGATGCCACGGCGGACACCTACCTCGACATGAGCAACTACCGCAAAGGAATCGTGTGGGTCAATGGCCGCAACCTCGGCCGTTTCTGGGAGATCGGACCCCAGAAGCGACTATACTGTCCTGCCCCGTGGCTCACGAAAGGGAGAAATGAAATTGTCGTTTTCGATCTGCTCCAAAATGAGCCCAAGCCCATCTGCGGGAAAACGACTCTGTACTGACGATCGATCTCTGTGGCCCCAGTGGAGACAAGCGCGTATGCACCGAGAACAGGAGCCTGTATTCTGCGATCTGCGCAGGTCTGCGGCACTGACCATCGTCGTCCTCACCTTGCCGAGCGTCTTGATACGAGCGGCACAAGCCGAGACGCCAGTTCACTGCTGGGTTTCGTCTGCTGACATGAGCCAGAGGTTATCCCCTCAGCCGTCAGTGAATTGGGCTACCGGGCCAAGCGCTGCGGAGACAACGATTCACGTGGATTCGGGCCGGATGTTCCAGTCCATTCTCGGCCTGGGCTCCTCGCTGGAGCACAGCACGTGCTATAATATCAGCCGGCTCCCGAGCGACCAGCAGGAGAAGGTGATGGAGAGTCTGGTCGATGCCGAGAAAGGCATTGGCATGAGCCTGATGCGGATCTGCATCGGCACGCCGGACTTCACCGCCTCGCCTTGGTACAGCTATGACGACATGCCCCCCGGCCAAGCAGATCCCGAGCTGAGACACTTCTCCATCGATAAGGACCAGGCGTACGTCCTGCCGACCCTCAAGCTGGCACTCCGGAAGAACCCGGATCTGGTCTTCTTCGCCTCGGTGTGGAGCCCGCCCGCTTGGATGAAGACCAACGGCAAGCTGGGCGGCGGCCAGATCGACCCAAAACACTTCCCCTCGCTCGCCCGATACTTCGTGCGATTCATCGAAGATTATGCAGCGGCGGGGATCAGAATCTATGCCGTCACGCCACAGAATGAACCTGGCTACTCCCCTGGCAGTTACCCGACCTGCGGCTGGACCGCCGAGCAACAGCGGGATTTCATTCGGGACTATCTTGGCCCCGCCTTCCAGGCGAGAGCCATCACGACGAAGATCTGGTGTTATGACCACAACTTCAACAATCTGCGATTCCCTACCACGATTCTGGCGGACCCTGGAGCCACCCGCTACGTCGACGGGACGGCCTTTCATCACTACGAGGGCAAGCCCTCGGCCATGACGACGCTATCCGACAAGTTTCCCGACAAACACCTTTACTTCACGGAGGGCTCCGTCTTCGGAGTCAAGGGAGCCGCCCAGATCATCGAGTTCCTGCGGAACGGCGCATGCAGCTACAACGCGTGGGTGACTGTCATCGACCACAAGGGTAAGCCCAATCCCGGCCCCCATGACTGTTCCCCAACCTGTATCGTTCTCAACAGCGACACTCTGTCCTTTGACTATCGGTTTGACTATTACATGTACGGCCAGTTCATGAAGTTCATTCGGCCTGGCGCCGTCCGCGTGCAGTCGGACGAATCCTCCGAAGCGCTGGCCAACTGTGCGGTCCGCAATCCCGATGGGTCTGTCGTACTCGTCGTGGTCAATCGCAGAACAGAGCCGATACGATTCGATATCGAATGGGGCAACCGGCATCTATCCACCGAAATCGCCGGCAGTTCTGTGGCTACCTACCGCTGGCAGGGATCGAGCGATTAGCCTGCATATTTCACCGGCTTTCGGTATTTTTGTATAGACAAATGGCCTAACTGCTTATAGAGTAAGGAGTTGTAACCGATCCTGTACTCCAACAGAAAGGCCATTTCCATGACGGACTGTACCACGGAACCCCTGCTGTTTTCAAGCCTCAAACGCAAGAACATCCAAGCGGACTTTCGCGGCGGCCGGCTGACCTCGGATGGGGGAGCCTTGCTGTTGCGGGAGGCGGATCGGTCCCTCGGGCTGATCGACGCCATCAGCGCCTGCATCCGTGATCCTCGCCATCCGTTCTATACGGTCCATTCGCAACGAGCCCTCCTGGCTCAGCGAATCCTCGGGATCGCTCTGGGCTATGAAGATCTCAACGACCATCAGGGTCTGCGGGAAGATCCCCTGTTTGCGGTCTTGTGCGAACGCGGGATTCGAGCCGATCTGCCGTTGGCGTCCCCGCCGACCCTGTGCCGTCTGGAGAACCGCGTGGATCGCAAGGCCCTGGGCAAGATCGCCGAGGTCTTCGTCGAAGCCTTCATTCGCTCTCATCCCACAGCGCCCGAGGAGTTGATCCTGGACTTTGACCCCACGAATGATCCCGTGCATGGCAACCAGGAGCAGCGGTTCTTTCACGGCTACTATTTCTACTGTCACCGATTTTCTGTGGTTGCGGAGCGTGGAATGCCGATGGATGAGGTATGGATACCATCGAAGAGACAGGGATGTCGTTGTTGGAGCATTCGCAGGCGCGATCGTTGTTGGCGGA
>Ga0315277_10005771_pt1 | contig 16267 bp, 16 predicted proteins | sample YL17G05_15_MG_FD_203695 | JGI IMG/M metagenome (GOLD analysis project Ga0315277, IMG submission 203695) | Sediment microbial communities from Yellowstone Lake, YNP, Wyoming, USA - YL17G05_15 | ecosystem: Environmental > Aquatic > Freshwater > Lake > Sediment | place: USA: Wyoming | collected... | reverse complement strand
GAGCATTGAAGGTGACCGGCGTGGTGATGTGATCAGCTGCACGCGTGGTACCTTGTGGATCACCCAGGAAGGTGACCTAAAAGATTATATTCTGGAAGCATCCAGGGACTTCTGGGTGACGAAACCAGGCACTGTCGTTGTGCAGGCCCTATATAACGCCCAGTTCAAGTACAACCTGAACGAGCTTCAAAGTCATATTGAGGTCAACCATCAACCCAACCACCACTCGCCTCGGAATCGCTTAAGCCATTTTTTGCGATAAATATTACCAGGGTCTCATCCGCCTCCTCCAAGGGCGAGACAAGATTGATAAAGGGCGACCTCTCGAAAGAGTGGTCGCCTATTTTAATTCACAACTATTGGTTAAGAATTACTTCACCCTTTTGCTGCAGAACCCACAGCATAGCATTTTGGTGATGCACCCAAGTCACTGGTGCTGCCCATTGCCATCCGCCATGGGCTGTCGGTGCGTTCCTGGAAACCCACACTTCGCACCATATCACAAGCTTGGCGGTTGGTCTCCAAAATTCCAATGCTGATCGCTCTATCTCCAGCATCAAGCGCCAAAGCCATCAACAGATCCACTGGGTTTTCGGCATTTTCCTTCACCACCCATGGTCCAGCCGATACCCAGCTTTCGCCACTTCGCCCCAATATATATCCACATATCCCTTCAACATTCATCATCACATAGCTTAGCTCGGGGAATAATTCAAGCCGCCGCTCGAGGAAGAAACTCCGGTCTGCCCCAAATGACCGCTTGTCGAGCGCTCTAACTTGTTCTAAGTCGCTCATTACCATACGGCGCACATGTGAGCTAGATTTTCCAGCCAGGTGCCCCGAAAACCTCCATGACCTGCAAACCTTGTGGAAACCATTGCGCTCGTACAGCTCCACTGCCTTGAGGACTCCATCGAGGTAAATTGTCTCAGCCTCCCGATCTTTCAAAACCCGCATACCATGCTTCAGCAATTCCGCCCCCACGCCTCTCCCGCGTGCTTCTGGTCGCACGATCAATTCACCAATAAAGCCGCTCTTTCCGTAGAAGGTGGAAACACAAATACCCACCGGCTTTCCTTTTTTCTCGGCCAGCAGGCAACCTTTGGGGTCTTTGAGAAAGAAACCATCGAGAGTGGCCCTGTTTTCGCTCAGCCAACCTTCTGCTGCAGTACATTCAGCTGCGAAAGCGAGCTCCTCCTTCCGCATTTCCCGGATCAAAATGGATGGTAGTTTATTCACAGCTACTTTCCATGATGAGTAATAGACCTATACCTGGATTCATCCTAATTGTGCTTGCAGCCAGTCATTAAGTGGTTTTTCAATCTGGATCAGACTGTTCAGATCAGGATTACCGAAAAACTCACCGTAGTCCTCAAAGCGGCAGGTCACGAGCTGCTTCAAGCTTGCCGGTCGTCGGTTAATCGCCACACGAGTATGCAGGTGGAGCGGGTAATTCATTTCGAATGGGAATTGCTGGAATTCCTCCGGTTTCAACCTGGATAGAATGCTCCCAGCCAGCACCATCTGGTGCATGAAAATTTTGCACAGCTCATTCTGTTGGTAGTATGCTTCGAATTCTGGTAAGCGGAATAAACGTTCAAAGGTTGATTGCCAGCTTCGTAATAATCCCCGTTCTGGGCGGACGACCAGTAATCCGGCATTGAAATAAGCCCGCACAGCCTGTTCATCCACGATGGTCTGCATGGCAAACACCTTTTCCACATCCACCTGGCAGTGGCGGTATATTAACCCCCAAAATTCATCGACTGGTTGGGTAAAACCGGAGCCAAGCAGTTTCAAGTGCACCGGGCAACCACCCAGGCTCTTTCCAGCTTGCAGAAGGAATTCGGTTGGTTGTTGCAGCACCAATGTGTCTGCCGCCATCATAACCAGGAAACTCGCCACACCTTGTGCCAGCCCCTCAGCGATGCCTGAGGCAGTCACATGAGCTGCGAAAGGGAAATTTGAACCATCCAAATCCATATCGAATGTGATCAGCCGTATCCCTATGGAATACAGCTCCTGCCTGGTTGCCTCTGAGAGATCACCCTCTTTCCTTTGGGTGAGCATCCAGATTGGATTAAAGCAGAATTCCCCGCCAAAGGTGCGGATGCTGCGTGCCAATCTCAAGGCATCTCGTTCTGCCTCTCCAGAGCCCATCGTGAATGCGAAAATCAGGTTTTTCATCCGCATTACTCTCCCGCTAGCTTGGATTGAATATAATTATTCATTACCTGCTCCAGAATATCCAATGGCATTGCTCCGCTCCCCAAGAGCAGGTTGTGAAATTCTTTCAGATCAAATTGGCTGCCAAGCTCATCCATCGCTCGCTGGCGTAATTCCAGGATCTTAGTATAACCGATGTAATAAGCTGTAGCCTGACCAGGCAGGGAGATGTAGCGACTCACTTCCCCCTGCATGGAATACTCCGCCATTCCGGTATTTTCGACCATGAAATCGACCGCCTGATCAAAAGTCCAATGCTTGGTATGGATGCCGGTGTCCACCACCAATCGAGCCGCTCGAAATGCCTCCGCCTGCAAGCGTCCAAGGTCACCATAGACATCATTCCCATAGAGGCCCAGCTCTGCCACCAGTCGTTCTGCATATAATGCCCAGCCTTCCACGTAGGCGGTAAAATCAGACCCTCGCCTGAAAGATGGCAAGTCCAGTTGTTGGGCAATGGCTATCTGGTAGTGGTGCCCAGGGATGGCTTCATGGTAAGCCAGGGTGGGCATGCCATATCTGGGAACAATACCTGTGTCTTGAGCATAGAACATACCTTGGCGTGAGCCATCCACTGCGGGTGGTATGTAATATCCGCCCGTCGGACCTCCTATGACGATCACACCTATATTGGGTCGCAAGTCAAATGCACTACTAATATTCTGGTCGACAGCCGTAATGATCTCTTCATAACCTTGTACAATTTCATCCCCGGAGAGGCTTCCACTATCAACTGCAACCCGTGCGAAGGATTCAGGTATGCTTTCATCCAGTGGATAACCGAGCTGGTCAAAGATTGTGCGCATCTCTGCCTGGATACGATCGAGCGCTTGCAGTCCTAATTCATGGATTTGATCAGCTGTCATATCGGTGCTGGTATAGTGGATCAAGGCATAGGTGTAATAGGCTTCACCATTGGGGAATTTCCATACTCCTGCGTCATTTGTGGTCACGGTTTGAAGGTGCTCAAAGTACCTCGCCAATGCCTGGTAGGCCGGGATTACCGCAGTATTGATGGCTTCTTCGGCAGCTGCCAGGAGTGACTGTTTATCTGCCTCGCTGATATTGGTCAGTGCACTGAGTTTGGTTTCAAAGGCGGTAAAGTAGGGAGTTAAACGAGCGTCGCTGGTTGCGACATCGTTCAGATCACCGAGGATCCAACCAACCAGAAATTTTGGCAGCCTGACCCCATTTTCTTCACGCCGCTGTAACCCATCGGTCAGCTGCTCGAACTTGGTATCCACCTGTGAGAGGCAGGTGATGTAATCCTGTGCATCTTGCAGGCGTGTCACCGGGCGCAGGTCGGTGAAGAATTGGAGCACGGCATAATGCAGGCTAAGAACAGATGGGTTGACAGGGTAGTCATCGTACATGAACTCGTGCCCGTTCACCCTGTCATTCAGATACCAGGCATAGATGTCATAAGTGAGCTGTTGCTCAGCAGTCAGTGTGGAGCGGTCATACTGCTGGAGCATGCTTAAGATATCTGATTCCAGTGCTTGCGTCTGCCTGATATATTCGTCTGAGATATCCGTCAGCTGGTCTGTCGGGACATCGTAAATTTGGGACAAACCAAGTGTGAGCACAGTTTCAGGGTCGCGGCTCAGCCATCGTCGGTAGGATGCCTCAACAAAGGCATCAAAATCAAGTCCATCCAAACCCGCCGAAAGTTCACTCAATGAAGACTGAGTGACAATAGTCGGCGGGACTGGTGTCGGGTTTTGATGTGCTTGGGTGGTCGGTGACGCTTCCGGAGAAGTTATATTCCCAGTCCCGCATGCCCCGACCAGGGTGCTGATAATAATCACAAGCATAAATAGCTTGTTTCGGATGGTCATGGTAAACCCTCCGTGATACAGTCTATTTCTCACCGATCACTAACAAGGATGTTGCCCCGTGAAACCCCATATCATGAACTCGCTGATGAAGTTCCTCACCTCGTTGGCGTAATTCCTCTCCCCCCTCAAGAACTTGTGCGCGTTGGATAAAACGGTCAATAATGCCATCCAATTCCCGGATCAATTCAGGATCTCTGGGATCCGATTCCAGGTCTTTCTGGTCATAATATTTCAGGTGATGGCAGCCCAGCTTCTCTATTATCTCGACCACTTGCTGGCGAGTGAATGTTTCAAAATGAGTGATTCCCTCGGCGGTGTCTACTGCTGCCCACCAATGGTGTAAGAACACGTGGGTGAGCTGAGTTTCACTCTGGCCATCACGGTACATCTCACTGATAATGATATGTCCACCTTGTTTACAGACCCGTATCATTTCAGTTAATACACCGGCCATGTATACCATGTGATGCAGTGAATTGGAAATGCATACGGTGTCGAAATGATTATCAGGGAAATCCATCCGGGCTGCATCCATGCGCTGGAAATGAATATTCTCTAGTCCGTGTGATTTGTGGGCAGCTTCTAATGGGCGTTCGTTATAGTCAATTCCAGTGATTTCCGTGTAATCTTTTAAGTTTTCCATCAGGAAGGTGATAAATCCACCATTGCATGTCGCTACATCTAAAACATGTCCGCCCGAGAGATTGCTTAAAGCTTCCTCAGCTGATTCCATCAATGTGCTTCGCTCACTCATTAAGTATGCCCTCCCGGAGACTGAATAGCTAATAGTTACCTACAATAGAATTACTTGCCCTGTAGAAGAAATGTTCAAAGGCTTTCTACTCCGATATTATTCAGTAAAGGGAAATGGGTTCTCCGTCCCCTGATTGGGGATGACTCAGGATATTAATTGATCGGTGAGGAGATTAAAATCAGCTGTCTTTGCCTAACTTTTCACCCAGCTTGTATGCCTGTGCCATAAGCTCAGGTTGCTTTTGGACATCTCCAATGTCCATTGCGGTTCCGTAGACCATCCCAGATATTTCCGCTCCAATATAGCGCATCATATCCTGAAATGTGCGCATAGCGTTAATCGCTCCTGAGCTATAGGGGTCGGTATCTCCATAGGTCAGCAGAATTCCGAATTGCTTGCCTTTGAGTGCATTCCCTTGTGAGCTTTCCAATGCATACCAGCGGTCGATGAATAGCTTGGTCTGGGCGCTCATCGTGAACCAGTATATGGGGCTGGCGATCACGATCGCATCCGCGTTCTGTAGCCTGGGATAGAGCAATTGCATGTCATCCTTGAGCACACACACTCCTGTCTCCTGGCAGGTATCACACGCATCACACGGACGGATGTCCATAACATGTAAGGAGAAGATTTCCACTTCCGCCCCAGCTGCGCTTGCCCCTTCCGCAGCCTTCTCTGCCAGCATACTACTATTGCCTTTCTCCCTCGGGCTACCTTTAAAGATTAACACACGTTTTCCCATATGCACCTCCCCAGGTATTTTACTGCTTTTTTAACCTAATATCGAGTGTGTACCATGGTTCACAATCCTATATTAGCCAAACATCACCAAATAAGGTAAAATATCTTGGTGGTGAGGTTTTCCGAATGGTATTGTTAACCCGAGAGCAGATTGAAGCCAGGCTGGTTGCGTTGCATCGCGCCAGTCTCGAGCTGGTTAGTGACCTTTCCCTTGATGTCGTCCTCGAACGAATCGTTCAGCTTGCTCGTGAACAGGCGGGGGCACATTACGCTGCCTTGGGGGTGCAAGATGAGCAAGGGAGATTGGTCCGGTTCATTCCGATCGGCATGACCGCTGATGAGGTACGTCAGATGGCACACCCACCCATCGGGCTGGGTCTGATCGGCGCGATTGCCAAGGAACGCCGTACCATTCGCGTCCCCGATATTTCCCAGGATGATCGCAGTGTGGGTTTCCCTCCCAATCATCCCCCGATGAATTCCTTCCTCGGTGTACCAATTATGTCTGGGAACCAACTTTTGGGTCAAATTTATCTGACCGATAAGGAAGATTACACCGAGTTTACCCGTGACGATGAGCGCGTGATCGAAACTTTGGCTGCTTATGCCGCTGTAGCAATTGTGAACGCCCGCATGTATGAAAACCTGGTGATGCGAGATACATCCCTCTCGCAGCGCAATAAGGATTTAAAGCTGCTCAATGACATTGGAGAGACGCTTGCCGATACCTTTGAGATCGATGAGATCCTCGAAAAAACTCTCGACCATGTCATGTCCTATCTGGAGGTTGAAGCTGGTGAGATCTATTTGACCGAAGAAGATGGATTATCTCTTCGGTTGGCGATGCATCGAGGTGAGGCTGTGGATGCATTTTGGACCAAGGATCAGTTCCGGTTGGGTGAAGGCTTCGTGGGTCTCGTCGCTGAAAGTGCCAAACCCCTGGTCACTAATAATTTGCAAGAGGATGTCCGTTTAATACGTCATCAATTAGTAAATGCGGGTTTCCAAGGCCTCGCCTGTATCCCATTAATCGCTCATACCAATGTCATTGGTGTCTTGGGGGTTGCCACCCGACAAATGCAGGCCTTGGAATCACGCGAGATCGGCCTGTTGACCTCGATCGGAACTTGGACGGGTACGGCTATTGAAAATGTGCGCTTGATCCAGCAAGGTCGCAGAACTGCGGTCCTGGAGGAACGTGAGCGCATTGGCATGGACCTGCACGATGGCATCATTCAGTCCATTTACGCGGTAGGCTTGGCGTTGGATTATGCTCGCATGGAAGTCGAATCCAACCCAGGCAAAGCTCTTATCAAGCTAGAACAGGCAATTGAGGGATTGAACAGCACCATCCGCGATATTCGCACGTACATAATGGACTTGCGCCCGCGTCAGTTCCGCGGTGAAAACCTAATGGATAGCCTGCAGCGCCTCATCGATGAAACGCGAGCCAATACTCACCTCGAAATCAGTCTCACAGGTCCCGAAAACGGTTCTGTGATCCTACCCACCTCGATTGCCACCGCACTCTTCCATATCTGCCAGGAAGCTTTGGCGAATATTGCCAAGCATGCTCAGGCACATCAGGCGAAGATAAGTCTTTGGACTGCCCCCGGGCGTGTACTGTTGAAAATTGCTGATGATGGAGAAGGCTTTGATTTAAGCAAGATGAAGCTGGCTCTTGGGCATGGTTTGGCAAATATGCACACCCGTGCTGGCAAAATGGGAGGAGATATCGAGATCACGTCTGAGCCTGGGAAAGGCACCTCGGTCCTGGCCTGGATACCACTGAATCAGGATGACGACTCTACTCAGCCGAAACAATCCGAGGGTTAAACAAATCCGCCAGCTGCTCGGGCAGCGTAAGGAACGTGATTCAACCGGGCTATTTGCGGTGGAAGGCATCCGCCATGTGGGTGAAGCCATTGCCGCCCATGCTAGTGTGGAGTATCTCTGCTATGCCCCCGATTTACTCACCAGTGATTTTGCCCACCAGCTGATCCACGACCAGTCGCAGTTCGGAATCCCATGTTTGGCTGTAGATGGCGATACTTTTACCGGTCTGGCAGGTAAGGATAACCCACAAGGTATTATTGCCGTCGTCCGACAGCCTCGCTTGCAGCTCGATAACCTCCCTGTAGAAAGCTTCAAATGGGGTGTCGCTTTAGTCGCGCCACAAGACCCGGGTAATATCGGTACCATCTTGCGCACCATTGATGCAGTGGGTGCCAGCGGTTTGCTGTTGCTGGACGATCCGGCGAACAATCAATATAGCACCGACCCTTACCATCCCAGCTCTGTGCGTGCCAGCATGGGAACGATCTTCTGGTACCCACTGGTTTTAGATTCATTTTCCGCATTTGCCCAGTGGGTGAAAGCCAATGGTTTTAAGCTCTATGGCACTTCTGCCCATGCCAGTCTGGATTATCGTAAAGTTGAATGTTTTGAGCAGCCCCTGATCCTGCTGATGGGCAGCGAGCGCGAGGGATTGACTGCCTCTCAATCTGCTGTATGTGATGTGGTGCTCAAGATTCCCATGCAGGGTCGGGTGACTTCGCTGAATCTGGCTATTGCCACCGGGGTGATGTTATATTTCATCTCGGATAAGCTGGGATGATCCGTTTTTTTATTTAGCGAGCCGTGCTTCCCCCATCTACCACTAGAGCTGAACCCGTCATAAAACTGGAATCGTCCGATGCCAGGAACAAGACTGCCCGGGCGATCTCAATCGTTTCAGCCACTCTTCCCATTGGTAAGTCGCTCTTGCGAGCTTCAACCTCACTCACCGCACCTGAAGTGCTGTAAAACCCATCCTTGAGCCAGCGGTCCACAAAGGTATCCCCTGGGCAGACGGCGTTGATGCGGATATTCTCTCCAGCATGGTCGATCGCCATGGCGCGTGTCAATTGCACGACCGCCCCTTTTGAGGTACAGTACGCCACCACTGCGGGTGCCCCGATGAATGCCCAATCGGAAGCATTGTTGATGATCACCCCACCGCCATGCGTACGCATCACCGGTAGCACTAACTTGGACATACGCCAGACGGCGGTCACATTGAGCAGCATGGTGTCGTCCCAATCTTCATCTGTGGTAGTTTCTGCGGTTCCACTGACGACGATGCCAGCGTTATTAAATAGGATGTCTATCCGCCCATATCTTGAAACAGTCTCATTTACTGTGCGCTGGCAGTCTTCCATCCGGCGGTGATCAGCCTGGATAAAATACCCGCCGGTATGTTCTGCCACCTCATTCCCAAGCTGTTCCCGGCGTCCTGTAAACGCCACCTTTGCCCCTTCAGCTGCGAATAATTCTACGGTGGTCTTGCCAATCCCGGAGGTCCCCCCGGTGATCAATGCCACCTTATTTTCAAGTCGCATGCCGGCACTCATCGTGTGGAAGGAGCGGTTTTATAAACATGTGACCAGCCTGCGCCTCCGCAGATCTTACATCGATCTAGAAATTCTCCGGATGCTTGTGTCCCCGTTCCAGCGCAGTGTGGGCATTTGTGGGAAGGCTGTGCCACCAGCACACTACCCTGCCCGTTACATACCAGGCAGATATCTTTATATTGCCCATACACGCCTGTACCTTCGCACCACGCGCAGGTCTCTGGAGCATACTGCATCACCGGCATGACCATATTAAATACCTCCACGAACAATGTTTGGCTGTTTACTGATTCATTATACACGAGGTTTCGCTTTGTTAAATGGGGCGCGGAAATAAGATACTTTATTCGCCTAGTAAATCGAGAAACTATAACGTATATTAAATATATTTAAATATTAATGTAAAAATATCAAATAAATTCATTGACATTTTAATAATTTTATGTATAATATAGACAACTCTTCAGAATCATATTTTAGGATGAGAAAATTATGACGAACGAAAATGCCGCTCTCGAACACTCCAGACCTTGGGCTCCCCGTTTTTTCACCATTTGGACCGGCCAGGCTTTCTCACTGTTGGGTAGCCAGCTTGTATCATTTGCTGTCATCTGGTGGCTAACCCAAACCACTGGTTCGGCGACTGTCTTGGCTACCGCCTCCTTGGTGGGGTTGCTACCCCAGGTCATCCTTGGCCCAATCAGCGGTACTTTGGTCGATAGCTGGAGCCGGCGTCTCACCATGATTGTCGCTGATGGTCTGATTGCCCTTGCCACCATAGTTTTAGCCATCCTGTTTGCCCTGGGTCACGTGCAAATCTGGCAGGTGTACGCGTTACTTTTTATCCGCTCTGTCTGTGGAGGCTTCCATTGGCCTGCCATGCAGGCATCGACCTCCCTCATGGTTCCCAAAGAACATCTGTCACGTATCCAGGGTTTAAACCAGATGTTGCAGGGAGGGATGAGCATTGCCTCTGCCCCCCTTGGGGCTTTGCTCCTGGCCTGGCTACCCATGGAAGGCATTCTGGCGATTGATGTGTTCACCGCCATGCTTGCCATTATTCCCCTGTTTTTCTTTCAGGTTCCACAGCCAGAGCGCAGGGATTTACAGCCTGATGCCCAGGGTAAATCCTCCGTCTGGCAGGATTTTCGCGCTGGCTTGCGCTACGTTTGGGGTTGGCCCGGACTGATGCTTATCGGTATCATGGCGACGGTGATCAATTTCCTGCTCACCCCAGCATTCTCCCTGCTCCCCATTCTCGTCACCAGGCATTTTAATGGTCAGGCGCTTCAGCTTGCCACACTCGAGTCTTTTTCCGGTCTCGGTTTCATTTTTGGTGGTCTGATTCTCGGCGCCTGGGGAGGTTTTAAGCGTCGGGTACTGACCTCTCTATTGGGTCTGATTGCCATGGGAGTGGGTTGTCTGGTCATGGGTCTGTTGCCGCCCTCTGCATTTGTCTTCGCAGTTGCCACCATACTATATCTCGGCATTGTAAGCCCGATCGTCAACGGACCGTTGATGGCTGCAGTGCAGGCAGCCGTTGCGCCTGAGATGCAGTGACGTGTATTTACCCTCATCGGTACCATGGCGGCTGCCATGTCTCCCATTGGTTTGATCATTGCCGGTCCCATTGCAGATAAGCTTGGTGTACAGACATGGTTCGTGATTGGTGGGATTGTGACCGTCTTGATGGGTATCATCAGTCCATTTATCCCCGCTATCATGCACTTTGAAGATGGTCGGTCGGCCAGTATTCCCGCCATGATTGATCAATCAGCCCTTCCTGGGTTTGAGATGGTTGAGGCACAGGTGGCAAAAGCATCCAAATCCAAGCCTGTTGAAGTCGAATGCACATAAGATTTACGGGTCAAGAAAAACTAGGCTCCTCCGCTTAGGAGGAGCCTAGTTTTTCCTAAACCTTTCCCTGTTCAGGTTACCACAAGCCTCTGACCACCAATAGCACGCCGATTATCAATAATGGGACACCTGCGATCGCACCTACCACCGTGATGGCGAGTATTACCCCCACAAACATCAATGCCAGGCCTAATATTACTGCCACCAATCTGCCGGTGAGCAATACGATATAGGCGATTAAGTTCCATAACCATATAAACGGCCTGAGCAGCCAATAGGTATTCTTGGGGTTAATCATGATCCTCTCCTTGTTCTTACATCTGTAATTAAATACGCATTGCATGATTTATGGTTGCATTTTGACGAATCTTATAGTTCCCTAATCTATTTATAACCCTCACCACTTTGCGTTCCGTGTAAAATATATATTCGTTGAAAGAATTGGAGCAAAATTATGATCAAGATAGACCCATCTGAGATTACCCCCAAGCATCTCTATCTATCACGCCGCCAATTTATTGGTAGCGCTGGTGCCGTTGTCGCGGGTGCACTGGCATTGGCAGCTTGCAAAGGGAATGTGCCTACCGTTACAACGGGCACGACGCCCAATGCGGGTGCCACAACGGGCACGACTCCCAGCGCCGGTGCTTCAGCGGATGAGCTGGGGGATCCTTTGACCTCATTCCAGGATATAACCCATTACAACAATTATTACGAGTTCTCCACCAACAAGGAATCGGTGGCGAATTTGGTCACCGATTTTCCCATTTCTCCATGGAGCCTTGAGGTCACTGGGCTAGTCAACAACCCCAAAACGTACTCGATCGAGGATCTCCAGAAATTTCAACCGGAAGACCGCATCTATCGTCTGCGCTGTGTCGAAGCCTGGTCGATGGTCATCCCCTGGATTGGCTTTCCACTCCATAAGTTACTGGATGATGTCCAGCCCACCTCTGAAGCCACATTTATCCAGTTCACCACCATTTACGATCCCAAGAACATGCCCTTGCAGGGCTCCAATCTCCTCAATTGGCCATATGTGGAGGGTTTGCGCATGGACGAGGCCATGCACGACCTGACTCTCTTGGTAACTGGCATGTATGGTGGACCTTTACCCAAACAGGATGGAGCACCCATCCGCCTGGTGGTGCCGTGGAAATATGGCTTCAAAGGAATTAAAGCGATTGTCAAGATTGAGCTGGTGAACTTCCAGCCTGCCACCACTTGGATGCAGGCTGGACCAAACGAGTATGGCTTTTATGCTAATGTCAATCCCAATGTGGATCACCCGCGTTGGTCACAAGCCACCGAGCGCCGCATTGGTGAGGTTGGCAGGCGGAAAACTCTGATGTTCAATGGGTATGAAAAGGAAGTTGCTTCACTTTATGTAGGGATGGATTTAACAAAGAACTTTTGAATCCGAAAAACAAGTTTTTCGACCACTGGTTCCCAATCCTGGTTCATATTGGCTGCCTGCTGCCTATTCCATGGCTCATATTGGATGCCTGGCGGGGAAATTTAACTGCCGACCCCATCCGCGCTTCGATTCTCCGCACTGGCAAGATCGCCCTGGAGCTGCTCGTGTTGAGCCTGGCGTGCACACCTTTAAATAACATCTTTGGCTTCAAGCCTGCACTCAAGGTTCGCCGCGCTTTGGGAGATTATTCTTTCCTGTACACCAGCCTACACTTTGCCATCTTCGTCAGCCTGGATTATGGTTTTGATATACAACTTGTGATGAATGAGCTCATCAGGCCTTACGCCCTGGTCGGGCTGGTTGCCGGGTTATTATTGATCCCCCTCGCAATTACCTCCTTCTCGCCTTGGCCGAAACGCCTTGGCAAAAATTGGAAGCGTCTGCACAACCTGGTCTATGCGATTAACCTCCTAGCTGCTTTGCATTTTATTCTGGTGGTCAAACAGGGCGTTACCGAACCCTACCTGTGGATGATCTTGATCGTTTTCTTGCTGGTGCTTCGCCTCCCTCCAGTCCGCCACTTTCTCAGCGGTTTTTTTACTCATCAAGAGTGAGTTTGTAATCAGGATAAAGATGACAGTGATTAAAAGTCACCGTCTTTTTATTTTCGATATATAATCTGAAAATGGTTCCCTCCGCATTTTCTAATACACCTGATTCGATTTCAGCCCATGATTTTGAACAGCTTATTCAAGATGGCATTATCGCGGTCAAGAACGGAAACCATTCTCTAGCTAAAAAATTGCTGGAGCAGGCTGCGCTGATCAATAGCACTGATCCCCGCATTTGGATCTGGCTTTCAGCAACCACGGATGACCTGCAGGAACGGCGCACCTATCTGGAACGCGCTGTTATTCTTGACCCGTCCAACGCGACTGCCAAGCGTGGTTTGTTGATGGTGACTGATAAGCTGGATAAGACCCGTCTCATGCCCGAAGGTGCTTCTTATATTCCCCCAGAGCCACCTTCCCCAGAAGAAGCAACAGTTAAAACCTACCACTGCCCCAATTGTGGGGCTACGATTTCATATCGCATTGATGAGACTGCTCTGGTTTGCCAATTTTGCGGTTTTACCCGGAAAGTGGATCAAAGCGTGATAAGTGAAAGCTCCGAGCAGCCATTGGACGCTGTTCTGCCCACCACACGTGCCCACCGTTGGGCGGATAGCCAATCACGCCTCACTTGTGAGCAGTGCGGGGTGGTCATCATACTTCCACCCGGTCAAACTGCCGATAGCTGCCCATATTGCGGCTCTAACCGTTTTATCACTTCACCCACCTTGATGGAAATAGTCGACCCTCAAGTGATTGGTTTGTTCAAAGTCGACCCTCAAAATGCAGCCAAGAGTATCAAAACCTGGCTGGGCAAGGGTTTGTTTGCCCCCGACGATTTAGCTACCCGCCATGCAGGTATGCAGCTTCATCCTGCTTATTACCCGTTTTGGGTTTTTGAAGGGACTCTTGAAGTCCCATGGTTTTGTGATGTTAACGAAGGGGCGAGTAAGCTTCCCCAATGGGAAGCCCACACAGGGTCACAGGTTGAGATGTTTAAAGATGTCCTAATCCCTGGTCTGCGCAGGATGTCCACTGGAGATCTCGCGGGTATTGAGCCTTTCAATTTGGATGATTTGGTGGAATTTTCGCCCGAATACCTGGCGGGTTGGGTGGCTTTGACTTATGATCATCCTTTGGCAGATGCCTCCTTGCGAGCGCGGGAGAAAGTACAAAAAAAAGTACAGCGAACGTTATCTAGCTTAGTAGAGCCGAAGCACTCAAAGCGTAATTTCAGCACTGGGACGGGCAGATGGAGTGGTCTCACCTACAAGCTTGCCCTCTTACCAATCTATATCGGCAATTATCCCTTCCAGGGCAAGCGTTATCGCCTGCTTGTCAATGGTCAAACTGGCAAGGTAGATGGCAAAAAACCGGTGGATAATCTTAAAACCGCAATGATTGTCATCATGGGCATGGTTTTATTATTTCTGTCAGTAATTGTATTAATCTTTATATTCAAAAATTTTATGTAGAGTGAAATTTCGTTACCAGTGAATACATTGCGCAGAATAGGTGTTCAGCTGAATGTTAATGATAGATCGAAGGATAATTCTCGCTTATGGTTGGTATTTCTGATTCTGTGTCCCTTGCTCTTAAACACCATTCGTACTCCCAACAATGATTTTGGAACGATATCCGCAATTGTCCGTGACTGGGTGGCAGGTAGAACACCTCTTTATAGCGCAGGATCTGTTTACTACAACTACACTCCTTGGTTATTATTTGTCTATATACCCTTATCTTTTATACCACATCCCTTTGGGCAGCTAATTTTTAATACGATTTCATTAAGCTTATTAATTTGGTCAACATGGTGTCTAACCAAACCGGTATCATGGCGGGTGATGGCGATATCGCTGACCACAATTTATACGGGTATGATGATGATTCAGGGGCAATGGGATGCCCTGGTACTGGCATCACTTACCTTAGGTTGGATTGGTGTTCAACGTAAGAATCCCTGGCTGTTAGGTATTGCGCTGGTTGGTATCACAACCAAATTTACGAACGTAATTATTCCAACGCTCCTTTTGTTATATGCTGTTCGATTGTGGCCAATTAAGAAATTAATTCGCGCAGCTATTCCCCCTGTAATAACATTAGGAATTTCATTCTTAATTGCTGGCTGGGATTGGCCTATTCGCTATAGTCGTTTATTGAAATTAACCTTGCTCTATTTTCAGCAATACGAAGTCACAACTTTATTTTCAAAAACATTGTATACGATTTCCTATCGCCTCATTCAGCCGCCCTTTGGATATATATTGGTGATATTCTTGGCGGTAATAACGTTGTATCTTCTATTTCGTGTTTCGCGTCAAGGGGTAAATTTGAATTCAATGAATTTGGCCATGGCTTTAAACTTGGTCGTCTCTCCGTACATTACTTTTCACCATATTATTTATCTTGCTCCATTACAAGCCCAACTCCTCAAGAAATATCAAGTTTGGGGTTTCGTTCTGTTTGGAGCAGCTATCATTGACATATTACTGATGTGGCTGGGTGTTGGGTTGATAATCTATCCACTGGCAGCATTATTGATATTAATAATAATCACGATTGGGAGCTTGCGCCGTTCAGAAACAAATGCTTCGGATGGAATTGAAAACAGTAGTTGATTTTTATTAATGTAATCTACACGTAAATGCAATTGAAAAACCTGGAAAGTAGTCGAATTTTCTTTAGCTAACTATCTCTTGCTCATCATCACCTTCCAGAAAAGACAATTTTCTCTACTACCGATGACCCACCCCCCACTCCTACGCAACCCTCAACTTGACGGCTCACCGTTCTATTGGGAGGCTGGTTCCACCGGGGTGCTGCTTTGTCATGGCTTTACGGCCACCACTGCTGAAGTTCGTCTCTTAGCCCAAACGCTCCACGAACATGGGTTTACTGTCGCCGCGCCCCTGCTGTCCGGTCATGGCACCACCCCACAGGATTGCAATCGTTTTACCTGGCAGGACTGGTACGCGTCTGTCGAGCAGACATACCTGCAATTGGCTGCTCAATGCCAACAAGTGGTGATTGGGGGTGAATCGACTGGGGCTTTGCTCGCCTTATACCTGGCCTCCAAACATCCGGAAGCCTCAGGCATTTTGTGTTACGCTCCTGCGTTGCGCCTTATGCTTGGGCACGCGACGAATTTTCTATTATCCATCTTAGCACCCTTCGTGATTTCTGTTCCCAAACCTCCGTCTGCAGATGATAACCCTTGGCAGGGTTATGCTGTGCAGCCGTTGAAGGGTGCGATTCAGCTTCGGCATTTACAAAAAGATATCCCACCTCTCCTGCCTCAGATTCACCAACCCATCCTCATTCTTCAAGGTCGGCTGGATCCGACCGTCCATCCCCAATCTCCTCAGATTATATATGATCAGGTCAGCTCATCCATCAAAGAGTTGCACTGGCTGGAACATTCCACGCAC
>Ga0315277_10005770_pt1 | contig 16273 bp, 12 predicted proteins | sample YL17G05_15_MG_FD_203695 | JGI IMG/M metagenome (GOLD analysis project Ga0315277, IMG submission 203695) | Sediment microbial communities from Yellowstone Lake, YNP, Wyoming, USA - YL17G05_15 | ecosystem: Environmental > Aquatic > Freshwater > Lake > Sediment | place: USA: Wyoming | collected... | reverse complement strand
CAAAATTGAAGTGGGGCACATATCGGCTGGGGCTTGTGGGCCCTGCAAGCTATGGGCAGCCTGCTAGGTTTTGTGATCTCCGAGGGTGAGTTGTTAGGTCCTTTCTTCCGGCGAAAATCCAGGCTAGAATGGAATGTGCGCCGCACACAATTATGATGCGGCAGGCTTTCTGAAAGAGCGCGCCCTCAACCCCGAACCAAATCACTCTTGCCTCCAAGTCCTTCTACCACAACCACATCGCCACCGGGTGCCGGACCACACGTGAGATCAGTGAGCAGGGTCTTAAACTTATGTGCGCGCACATAAGTTATGTGCGGCTAGGGTCGAATTCGCAGGTACCACCGTGCGCCGCGCTTCGATCCACGGACTTCCGCCATGCCCTCCCTTCTCAACGCGGACATTAACCGAGCGCCTTGATACCGGGAGAACCGAGTTATTTCGCGCACGTCTGCGTTCGTTAGCGGTCCATTCTCCAAGGCGGCTAGGACTCGGCCCTTCGCGTGTTCCATAGACAATCTTTGATCCACCAAGTATCCGAGGGACCCCACCAGCTGAGCATAGGCACCGCGAGAAAGGCGATAATAGCGCCCGCGGCCGGCCCCGCCGCCCGCTTCCAGGATATTCCCCTGCGCTACGAGGCGACTCAGGATTTCTCTGGCGTCTTCCATAGAGCGATGGCACCTCTCTGCAACGGTGCGCGCCGTGATTTCCCTATGGCGGGCGAGGAAGTGAATCACCAACAGGTCGTCGACATCGAGCCCGGGATAGTTGTGGACAAGTTCGAGGAACTCACGTTTTGTTTCTTGGCCCATGATTGTGACGCGGATTGCCTGGCTGGAGCTCCAGTAAGTCGGCGGTTCCTTCCCTTCGGTCAACAGGTCCCGGAAGACACGGGGAACCCCAAGATTCGAGGCATTGGCCAGGCGCATGCGGGCGAGCGCCTGGAACAGAGCAGGATAGCGTGGCGAAGAAGGGTGATGGAGTATGTTATGTGCGGTCACGCCGCCGACGAACCCGCCGGGATTACTCAGTTCCAGCCGATTTGGATAAACCTTTAGCGTTACGGCGCCGGGGACTTCGTAGTCGCGGTGGGCCAGGGCGTTGACGATCAGTTCGCGCAAGGCAAGCGCTGGGTAGCGAGGAAACTCCGGATGCACCAGCACGCCGGGAATTGTCACGATGGGGTTATTGGCGCCGACGAGTTCGCGCAACCTTTTGAGGGCAATGGGAAGACAGTCGGTGCCGTCCTCGGCTTGGTCGTAATCCGTATCAGATTTCATTCGGCGGAACTGCCAGCGGGCATGAGGCAGGTGCTCGCGAATGACCTCTGGCTTGCCGGCCAACAAGAGCCCGGCCAGAAGCAGGTTCCCATTGCCGGCGAGAACCCCCAGGGAGCGCAGCAGATCTGTATCCGAAAGCCGAATGAGATCGGCGGCGGCGCCGGCCTCGGTCATCAGGCGGCGCAGCTCTTCCATACCGGAGGCACGATCATTCCTGCGGGATCGCCCATGATCGGATTGGCGGTCAGCTCGATTCCAGCTTCCCGCCTGATGCCATCGATCTCCGAGAGCGTCATGCCGCGCAGGCCCTCTCCCAGTCGGATTAGATACTTCCCGGTCTCGGTATGAAAAGGAACGCCGCGCGGGCGCGGGGGTATGCGGATTGCCAGCACCGTGCCATCAATTGTGGCGACGGTTTCGATTTCGATGCGAATCTGAGTTGCATCAGCGACGCTCTCCCGAATTCGAGCTAAATCTTCATCCTGGGGGACAGGGAGTGGGAGAACATGCCGAGGGATCCGGTCGCTTACACCCAGGATCAGCCAGCCCCCGCCGGCGTTTCCGATGCCGACGGCATATTCAGCGATGTCGTTGCGGCTTGGTATGCCGGGTTTGAATTCGATCGATTCGCTCTCAAAGGAGGCCATCAATCTGCGTAGCTCTCGCTCGTTCACTTCACCGCCTCCGCCAAAATATGCAATGAACTCATGGCCCGCCGGCCGCCACGCCGCGACATGAACCCAAACCTCCAGGCCACTTCGGAGGCGTCGGCGTGGTGATTGATCTCCGAAGCACGATGCATCCTGTCCACGTTTCGCAGGCCGGAAGCGATCAGCGCATAGCCAAGCGACGCGAACGCCCCAATCCGTATCCAGAGGGGGGAACACAATCGCCACATTCGAAGGCCGACGTGTCGCCATAAGATTGGGGTCCACTCCACTACTCAAACCCCGAATTACGTTTTCCTACTTGCCGCTGAGCACCTGGTCGGCCGCGAGGACCAGAAACATGTAATTAGAGGAGCCTCCGCCAAGCACATACTCCATCTGTTGCCAGAGGAATGGGAAGTCCTTGAGTTCAGCGAAGTCCGGGCGGATCAGAGCAGTTCCGGAGACGACTCCTCCGGGGATATAGGACCAGTCGGCGCGGTTGAATCCGTAGGCAATCGTGGCGGACCGAGCTCCAACACCCGAAGCAAACGACGCCGTGTTTTCACCCGGGTGAACTCCCAATACGAAATTCAGGGCGTTGAGCATATATTCCGCGCTGACAATATCGGGAAAGGCCCGATGCAAAAAATACTGCTCGACGCCAAAACGCTGGATATCCCAACCTGCGCCCCAGATATTAAGCCGGTATGGCACCCCAAAAGGAGTTGATCGCTGTCTTTCGACTGTTTTGGCGAAACTCTGCGACACCGCGGTGCGGACCTCATCAACAAAGGTCCGATCATTGATCATGCCCAATACGCGGCCGATGGCCCCTCCCAAGGAATCGATGCGGGCAATAATCTCCTTTCGATTATCGAGAAGAACCTGGCCATATTCAGGCTTCTTGGTCGTCAGCCACAATTGCACTGCAGCCATCACCCGCTCATTGAAGCCGCTCTTGGGATCCCGGTCCTGCCTCCATAGCGCTTCTGCCGCCGCAACACAGTCTTGGGCCAGAGAAGGGTTGGATTCTCTCAACACTCTTCCTGCGCTTGCCAGAGCCGCAATTCCCTTATACTCATGTCCTGCATGTTGCTCTGTGAACACCCAACGGTCGTCGGGTTTTCCCGAGTGTGTGCCGGTTCGTTGGTCTGATTTCAGCGATCCGTCATAGAACAAGTTGTCGGTGACGTTGGCGGTATCTCCGAGGAGCACGTACTGGGGGAGTGTTGGAACGATGATGCCTCTATATAACCGACCCATGCCCTTATAACTTCCCAGTATGGTTAGGACGCCGTGCTCAACCTGTTGTAGCACGTCGGGCTTGCCATCAGGCTGATGGATCTTGACCAGCCGTTTGCCTTCATCGACGGCCGTATCGTCATTATTCAAACCGAAGGCCTCGTAAGCGGAAGCCAAAATCGAGACTTCATCCGCCTGAGATTCGATGCGGAGGTCATCGTCGCCTGCATCATGCCAGCCGCCGGCATTGAGTCCGGGCACCTTTTCGCCTGACTTATATTGGCTGAGAGTCGATGATCCCTGAAGATAGCCGTCGAAATGGTTGTGATTGATGGGGGCCATGCGTGCGTCATCGAGGTGACAGGCGCCATGCCAGACACGGTACTGCTCTTCGACGCGCATGTGACACATCTGGACCGGCAGAAAATACTCGATTACGGGCTGCCAGACGCCACGTTTAAAAACGTCCGCTGAGATTTGAAATGGTCGGGTCCGGAAATTTCGATATTCAATGATATACATTCCTGGCTTGGTGATCTGGGTAAAATCGAATTGCAGGTACTTGTATCGCAGGAATTTCCCCCAATCTGCCGGCTTTCCGGAGAGCACGCTCTCAAAACCGCCACTTTCCGATATGCGCTTTACATAAAGCATGTCCTGCGCGGCATCCGAGTCATCCAATTCGACGATGGCCGTCTTTTTCTGCTTCGGGTGATAGCCCACCTGTGACACGTGGACCACTGGCTGGTACTTCCAGCCGGGAACGGCATGCGGGGTTACAGCCCAGTCGATCGCACCGTTCACAGCGCCTGCCGGCACCAGTGACCGGACGACAAACCAGCCGTTGTTATGCTTGTTCCGGCCATCAAGCAATTGCAGATCTCCGGTGTGACTTTCGATGATGAGTTGCTGGGCCTCGACTTCGGGAGCGACGGAGAGCCGCTTGCCTGTGGCCAAGGGGACTGGCTGGATCTCTGCTTCCTTGTCCTTTTGATCGGGTCCATCCGCCTGGCGCGGGAAAATGCCTGACTGTTCGCCCAGGTACCAGCTCCGGCCGAATAGAGTAGCGGGGTATAGCTCGAGGTTGAAGCCTACTTTGCCGACCCACTCGGAGGGGAGGGGGCGATCTAAATCCACCAGGATCCGGAAGCCTTGCCCTTCTCCGCGCACGTGAACCTGGTACGACAGATTTAGGTCGGGATAATCAATCGGGTTGAATCCTTTCCGGTTCCGGCTGGGGTCGGGATAAGAGAGCCACACAGTAATCTCATTTCCTTCCTTGTTGACGACCCGCTTGTCCTGCTTCGGCATCGGCTGCCATTGGCCCGGTGTGGGATCCAGCCGCAGATCGCCGTTGCTGGCGACCCGGGCTCCATTCTGAATGATGCTCACGCCGCCCTGATGTCCCTCCGGGTATATGTCTTGAAATGCCATGACATTGATACCAGGCATTTCGAAGTACTCCCGGTCATTCAACCTGAGCGCCGGTAGCTGCGCCGGCTGTTGTGGAAAAACCCACGACAAAGAAAACAGAATTGAAACTCCTGTGATGAGGGCAGCTGAAATGCATCGCATCAAATCACCATCCCGTGAAAAGGGAGAACGGAGGCACTCCCCGACTTTGCAGACGCAAAAGAGGGGAGCGTCTCCGATCTCCACGTTTGCGCCAGAGAAATATACAACTTAAAGGCACAGGGCGCCCCAGCTGTTTGGTTTTTTTGAAAGGTGGATGCGCACGATCGTAACAATCTATCCTTGCCTAGCGAAGGCCCAGCCTTTACGGTCTCCTCGGCATACTGGTGCGTAGAAGAGCCTATCCACCCAGGAAGAGAGATTGGCAAGGACATTGCTGAACGTCACGGAATGGCTGCGAAAGCTGGCGGAAACCGTGGCCAAATGGTGAGGCGCAGCGTGGGTTAACTGCGCCGGCTGCGGCGGACGGATAACTCACTATTCTCCCGTGAAAATCCTCCGAGGGTGTCCCATTTTGGATGGTTGTAACTCTTTCGGAGGATGTCAGAGCCGCGAGCGAAGCGCGCGGACTGCATAGCATGATTCGATGCCTTTTCAAATACAGATCAGAAAAACCTTGATAGGAGAGAATCCTGGCCTCCATGCTGTGTGATCCCGCTCCCTTCGGTCGCGGCTCTGAAGGCCTGCTTATGGGGCAGCAAGGTCGCGGTTATCGCTCCGTCTTAATATCCATTGGTAATTTTCATGCGCAGTGGCGCAGCACCGCTGCATGAGCAACTCCCCTGAAAATGGCGGCTATATGGCTTTACGTTTCTTTGTGACCTTGGTGCTTTTGGTGTCCTGGTGGTGTCAGTTAAATGCCTTACCACAAAGACTCCAAGAACACCAAGAATCAGGAAGGACAGATTTTCATGTCCAGTGGTGCAGCGGTACCTGCATGAGCAACTCGTTTAAAAAAGGGACCGGTGCCAAAATGTGGCCGAACATGACATCGAGATGCATGAATTCTCGCCGCTGCAGGGGCTAGGCAGCCGCGCACCGCTGCTTGAGTCGCTCCCATTCGGAGTCGATATCGGCCTGGATTTGCTCGAGATGAGCTTCGTTGCCCGGATTGAACAGGTGGCGAAAGCGTCCCTGCTTTTCGAGCCAGGGCCGGACCGGTTGCTTCTCCTTCGGCTGATAGGTCAGCTTCCAAACGCCGTTCGCCACTTCGAAGAGCGGCCAGAAGCAGTTCTCTACTGCTTCCCGCGCAATCTGGATCCCTTCTTCAATCGGGAACTGCCAGCCTCTGTTGCAGGGCATAAGCACATTAAGGAAGCTGGGGCCATCGCTGTCGAGGGCCTTGCGAACTTTCGCGGCTAGGTCTCGCCAATTGTGCGGCGATGCCTGGGCCACGTATGGGATTCGATGAGCGACCATGATCTCGGTTAGATCCTTGCGATGCTGCAGCTTGCCAAAGGAGGCCTTGCCGGCGGGCGCCGTCGTCGTATGAGCACCGAATGGAGTGGCCGAAGAACGCTGGATGCCCGTGTTCATGTAGGCTTCATTGTCGTAGCAAACATAGAGCATCCGATGTCCACGTTCCATGGCTCCGGAGAGTGCCTGTAGACCGATGTCGTATGTGCCTCCGTCGCCTCCGAATGCGATGAAGCGCAAGTCGTGATCTATCTTCCCCTGCTTCTTGAGCGAACGGTAGGCTGCCTCGACTCCGGACATCACTGCGGCACAGTTCTCGAAAGCTACATGGATATAAGGCGTGCGCCAGGCAGTGTAGGGATAGATGGTGGTGACGACTTCGAGGCACCCGGTGGCAAAACCCACAACCGGCGCCTGCTCGCAGGCCAAAAGGATCTGGCGCAGAATGGTGGAGCCGGTGCATCCGGTGCAGGCTCGGTGTCCCCCGGCGAGGAGGTCTGTCTTTTGGGAGAGAGCCTTCAGATTAAGTGGAGTGGTCATGCGATGAATCTCCTTTCCCGCGAGCCCTAAAGTCGCGCGCCGATGACATGCAGCTCTGGATCATTGGGAGCTCCACTGGCCAGGCTGGCCAGATTTGTATAAATTGAACGGATTTGATCCAAGTCCAGGTCCCGGCCGCCGAGACCGAACAGATAGCCGGAAACCGGCATGCGTGTGCCAGCACCATAAAGAGCGGACCGGATTTCATTGAAGAGCGGACCGCCGTATCCGCCCTGGGTGCTGTGGCGGTCCATTACCGCCACCGCTTTCAAGCCTGAGAGTGCCCCGGCAATTTCTTTGGCCGGAAACGGGCGGAAGACTCGGGGTTTCAGCATGCCGGCCTTGGTTCCTTTGTCCCGTAACTCGTCGACGACCACCTTTATAGTTCCTGCTGCGGAACCAAGAGCGATAACAGCCAGCTCCGCATCGTTCAGCTTGTAAGCTTCGAAAAGATCGTAATAGCGGCCGAACCTGTGACCGAACTCCTGTGAGACTTCCCGAATCACCTTCGGCGCAGCCAGCATTCCCTGGTTTTGGGAGAGCTTGTGTTCGAAGTAGTAGTCCTGCAGATCCAGCGGTCCGATGGTTATCGGGTTGTCGGGGTCGAGTAGCCGTACGCCGGGCTTGTAGGTTCCCACGAAGGATTGAACGTCCTGCTCATCCAACTGGTAAAGAACTTCGGTAGTATGGGAGATGATGAAGCCATCGAAATTGATCATGACCGGTGTGCGGATCTCGGGGTGCTCTGCGATTCGGAAAGCCATGATTGTGTTGTCGTAAGCCTCCTGAGTGTTCTCGGAGAAAAGCTGGATCCATCCTGAGTCCCGACCAACCATGGCGTCGCTGTGGTCGCAGTGGATGTTAATGGGAGCGGATATGGCCCGGTTGACCACCGGCATGACGATGGGCAAACGCAGGGCTGAGGCGATATGGACGACTTCCAGCATGAGCATGAATCCCTGGGAAGATGTAGCTGTTGCAGTCCTTGCTCCGGCCGCCGACGCCCCGACGCAGGCGGACATCGCTGAATGTTCGCTCTCGACCAGCACGAGCTCTGTAGGTATTTTGCCGTCGGCAACGAATTCAGCGAATTTGTGCATCAGCTCGGTTTGTGGCGTAATAGGAAAAGCCGCAACAACGTCGGGATGGACTTGGGCCACGGCTATCCCTACGGCATCGTTGCCGGTTAATGCAACTCTTGTTTGCATATCGATACCTTCCTCTTTGGAAGGGTGACTCCCGTTCAGAGGGTCCTTTAGACCTTCACCTGTTTTTCCAATACCATCTCGATCGCGTGAAACTTATCGGGGCATTCGTAGGCGCAGATGCCACAGCCCTTGCAATGCTCCAGGTCGAAGCCCACGACCTTGCCGGCCTTCACGACAACAGAGGAATCGGGGCAGAAGATCCAGCACTGCAGGCAGTGAACACAGCGCTCCAGGATTAGGATAGGCCGGTAGGTTCTCCAGCTGGTTGGGTCTTGGTGATCTTTGTGTTCTTGGTGTCTCGGTGGTGTCATTTAAAAATCGCACTACAAAGACACCAAGAGCACAAAGGTCACAAAGGAAGAGAGACTTCAGTGATAGCGGTACAGTCTGACGCGCTGGATGCTGTAGTTATCGGCGCGAAAGCGCAGTGCTCTCCACTCCGGGGTTTCGTCGCCGTTCAGCCGCCGGCCGGGCACCCATCGGCCGCTCACATAAGTGCCTTCCTCGACAGTCCCCAGTCCTACGGTCGCGGATTCATTCGTCGCTGAGGCAAAATAGACATTCATATCTCTACCGACAATCACGTAGTCATCGGGCCCCACCGAAATAATCAGGCCCGCTACGCGTTCCGGCGGGGTGTTGGTGGCGGGGCCAAAAGAACGGGGCCTGAACCGGGCCTCGATGAGGTAGTTGCCCAAGCGCACCTGTTGGATCGGCATCGCGCTGTCCAGCAGAAGGGCCGTCATCGTACCCTTGCCCTGGTTTTCCAGGATGAGCGGAGACACTTGCCATAGGACGTCATAGGCTCGTGCAAGTTCCGTGTCTGCTCCTGCGGACCTGTCGATTCCGAAGGGCGAATAGCCGATGGCATTGTGCTTGCCGAAAGCCCATATAGCGTTGGCGACTCCACGCACATCTCCCCTGGACTCCGGGATGAAGAGCGGATTGCCGGACTGCGTAAACCACTCGCACCACTCGGTGAAATTCATCACGTAGATGTCGGGAGAGAGCATGTCGATCTCCGGCGACCCCGCGCGCCAGGCGTCCATCACGTGCGGCAGCGGGCCGCCGCTCGGATAGCTGCCGGGCTTTTCGTTGCTGTTCTGGCGCAGCCAGGCGTTGACATACATCGGCAGCGGATATTCGGCTTTACCTGCCGCCGCCACGTGGCCGATGTAGCACGCATAGTTCCACGCCATAAACAGCTCGTCCGTTTCGACACCGGTACCGAAGACTTCTTCCCAGGTTCCGGAGGCCTTAAAGCCTGCGGCTTCCCACCGTTTATGCAACTCCGGTATCAGCGTCTCTTTGTGCTTTTGGAGGTAGTCCATCAACTCCGGCGATACCGCCCCCGCGAAGGCCTTATTCGCGGCAGGACAGTAATCACGGGCGTCGCCGAGAACTCCCACCTCGTTTTCCACCTGTATCATAATGACCGTGTGCTTCTGTCCATCCACCTCTCGCAGATGTCTCATGAGGGCAGCAAAGGCGCGGGCGTCTGCATCCCGGTTGGCATCACTCAAGGTGGTCAGAATCGGCACGCTTTTCCCATCCTTGCTCCGGGCGAGCGGAAACCGTTCCTGATCGGTTTTGATCCAGAGGGGCTGGTAGGTAGACTTACCGTTTTTCCAGCTGCCGAACCACAGAAAAACCAGGCGAAGGTTATTTGCTCGGGCTTCATCTATCAAGCCGTCCACTAGTTTGAAGTCAAACTTGCCCTCCACTGGCTCGATCAACTCCCAACTGACAGTCGCGAGCACAGTGTTGATATGAGTCGCGGCAAGCCGGGGCCATAGCGGCTTCATGTATTCAAGGCTGGAAGCGCTGGAATTGTTGAGTTCTGCGGCCAGGGACAGGTACGGTTTGCCATCCACGATCAGCTGCGTGGCGGCGCCCTGTTTCCGAAGGTGTGGAATGTCACTCTCTGCGCCACGGGTCGAAATAGCACCCAGGACTGCCCAAATTCCGAAGATAGGCAAGAACAGTGCAGCCATATTTCGACGGGTTGGATTCAGCATTTTCATTGGCCTCGTCATCGCAAAGTTTCCAGCTGCGAAGCAGGATTGCCATCTTTCATCGGTGACATAATTTCGCATGCGCACCGATTGTACCTATTGACCACGTCGGGATACAGCGGAATGTCCCGTGGGCAGTATTTTCGTAGAAGCAGAACGACAAAGGATCTGGGGAGCCGGAACAATCGTGACCTCTAAGATTCTGGGCGTATTTTGAACCTCGGAGGTGGCTTTTATATAACAAGACTCCCGCCAAGACCCGAAGAATCTCTAAGTCCCCCTTGAAATTTAACGGTTCTCATACCACTTGAGGTTGGCGGTGGCCGAGCCGATACAAGCAATATCGGGCTTGCCATCTCCGTTCAGGTCGACAATGGTGCAGGAAGCGGCGCTGATTCCGCCCTTGTCCAGATCGTGGCGCGTCCAGCGCAAGCCCGGTTCATCTTCGGCGGTGTAAATGTATACGCTGCCACCCTTGCCACGGTATCCGGCAATGATCTCGTCGCGGCCATCATTGTTCAGGTCTGCTGCATAAATGGCGTGCCCATCGATAAAGGAGTCGTCAATGACTTGCCGGATCCAGTTTCCCCTTTCCTCTCGATAGACGGCGACCTGGTTGCCATGCCAGGGCTCGATGCTGCAGAGAAAACGGCGTCTCCCGAGATGACCGACTGCAATGTCACTTGTACCGCACTTCGGCCACGGCGCGGGATCGCCCTTCGCTATCTCCGCACGCGTCCAGCGACTCTCTGACTGACGCTTGTAAAGATGGATTCCCACAAAGCTGGCGGTGAGTATCTCATCACGGCCGTCGCCATCCCAATCGACAACGCAGATACCATGCATCACCCCTTCATTCTCGTCGCCGATCATGAGGCGCTTCCATTCGCCCGGCTGGTAATACACCAGCGGCGTGCGGCCGCGGTATTCGGGTCCGTAGGCATCGGAGGCAGTCAGGGGGGCATTGACTACAACTCGGCTGCCATTGCCGTCAATGTCAGCTAGGCGCAGCCGATGAGAAGTGGGAAGCCTGTCGATCTCTCTTACTTTCCAGGGATGGAGTACGTCCCCATCGGGTTCAAGCACCGATACAATTCCTGGGCTGTTTTTCGCCTCGCTGGAAAAACCGCTGGCGAGAACAATAAGCGGCTGCCCTCCTGATTCCAGAACCACCAGGTTGATCATCTTGGCGAAACTCCCGGCGATGACGTGACGCTGCCAGCCGGGATTCTCATACCAGACAAGCTCAGGCATGTCGCTGGCCAGGGCGATGAGATCGGGTTTGCCGTCCCTGTTGAGGTCGGCAGCAATCACTTGATACCCTCCCTTGAGGTCCGTGGCGATGGTGTGTTCACGGAACTGCGGCAATTCTCTGGAGACAACCATAGATATTCCGATGGTTAGTAGGATGAATAAATGGGCCAGTGTTTTCATTTCCGCTCTCCCTCAGTGAAGTGCCCCGCTGCTTATCAGGCCTCATTTTCCCACTAAAGAAGCAACTTCGGCATTAAAGGAGCGCCGTCTTCGCCTGACACCGATTTCTAAAATAATGATATAGTCGAACCTTATGAAAAAGCGGAGACTTTTATTGCTCGGTTTGGCGTTAGCAGTTGCTTTTTACATCCTGCTCAGCTTGCGCGCTATCGACACGCCTTTTGTCCACGTCACCGAAGATGTGAACGGCCAGAGCGGCGTCTCTGTTCGTGCTTGGGATGAATTCGGCTGGCTGAAAATGAAATTTGGCTGGGAAATGAGGTGGATCAATTCTGCGAGCGAAGCACCCGGAACTTTCTACGCCCATCTCCCCAGCTTCTTTTTGCTTCCAGGGGCGTTTTTTTACCACCTTATTGGCCACGATGAAGTTGCCGTGCGCCTCGGGGCAATGATTCCGCTGGCGATCGCCTTATTTATTTCCGGCTTGGCGCTTTATGAGCTATATCAGAAGAGAATCCGACCTGCAGTTTTAAGCGTGCTGATTTTGGCCGTTTTGCCAGGCACGCTTTATTACGGCAAAATTCTAGATACCACAATTTTCGGCGTCAGCGCGATGCTCCTGGTCTTCTCCGCTTTCGTTTTTTATTTGCGGGCTGAACCTGAAAAAAAGAATAAGTTTTTCTGGCTGCTGATGGCCGCGATCTTTTTGAGCGGCCTGACCAACTGGTATATCTACTTTCTAACAGCCACGCTTTGGTTTTCTCTATTGATTTTCAAAGCCGGCCGACAAATGGCAGGCCAAAAAAAGCTACTCATCGCCCTCCCATTGATTTCCTTGGCTGGGGTAGGTTTTAACCTAATCCATTTTTACTTGCAGAATGGCATCAAATTTTTCTCGGAAATGCTTAGCTCCTATACAAACCGTTCCGACGCCACTCAACCCTTTATTGATTGGGCCGCTTTTCTGATCAAGTACCGCACCGATCTAAATTTTACTTGGCTTTTTGTCGCCACCGGCTTCATGGGATTAGTTTTATTCAGTTGGAATTTTTTCCGCAATAGACTGCCGGCCAACTTATCTTTTTTATTTGTTTTGTGGATTGCGCCAATCCTCATCGCCTGGAGGTTCTATCAATCGTTCACCCACCCTTTCGGCGTCATCGTCTTTTTGCCGGCAATCGCAGTTTCCAGCGCCTACTTGCTTAATGAAATCATTGAAAAGTTCAAAAAATACGGCCACGGGGCCGTCATCGTTATCTTAGTTTTCGGATTCTATCTCTCTTGGCAAAAACAAAGTATCTTCTATGACCAATTTAAGATTCTGGGCGAGAACGATGTCAAGCTGATTGAAGGTTTAAAAGCTGACGACGGGCAGGTTTGTTTGGACAATAATCAAATGGGCTTGGCGTATGAAGGCATCGTGGAGTGGTACTTGCGGAAAAAGCTGGGAACGATTGAAGGCGCCAATGGCGCCCGAAGCGGTTGCCAAACATTGTTATTTTTCCGCGGCGGGATAGGCAGCCAGGAATATCTCAACGAAAGGATGGCATATTACAGGAAGCAAGGTTTCACGAGCATCCAGGGCTGCGCTGAGTGGCTATGCGTGGCGGTGAGAGAAAAATAAAAATGAGCAATTAACGATATCTCCCAAAAAGATTCCAGAATCCCACCAAAAGCCTTGAAAAGCCTCAACGCAAGCTGCACCGAAAGGAAATTGTGCGCGCTAAGTACCCCTGTTACAGCGGGGAAGCGGGGGTATAGATGACTCTGCTGCCGCAGCGACTAATCCCGCAAAGCAAACTGGAGCTGGGCTTGGCCGTGCACATTCTCCTGGAACATCCGGTCGCAGGCTGGCGCAATGCAGTCATTTGGCTCGATCATCATGAGCTGCCGCCGGCGCTGGCACCGATGACTTGGACCCAAGGTGTTACCGACGGCCGGTTATCATGGCGCCCATGAGACCTGCCACGACAGCCAGCACAATCACAATCACGCCGACCGCGAGGCCGACTATGCTCAGGATGCCTACAAAGCGCCAAAAGGACCTCTGGTGCTTGAGCACGTCCTCGAGCCCGCTGTCCGTGCAGGTCGATTTCAGATGTTTGATCGCCCCGGCATAACGGTGTAGATACACACCCGGAGCCACATAGAGACAGGCCAGTGCCAGGTAGAATATTCCCACCAGGGCCCCTCCGATTGCGCCGAACACCGGGTTGGCACGATTCATCGCAAGCCCGCCTGCCATGGTTACCATCATCATTGCGAGACCAGCCAGTGCCATAAAGGCGGCGCCAACAAACACAAGGATCGATATGAAGCGCACCCACGGTTGAGTCTGGTTGAGATGCTGTTGGCCGAGTTGCGTGAGGACAGCCGCGGAGGCGGTCTCGGTAGGTCCGCCACCGGATTGAAATGCAGATGCTGGTTCGAGTGGATGATCACTCATCGATTTTTCTCCTTCCTGAAAGATGAGCATTTCTAACGCGACACTCTCTGAGGAACAAGCAAATTCGAGCAGCTAGCGTATTCGGTTAGTCTCCGCCGGAAATAGACCGGCGCGGAATGCGGATCGACAGGGCGACTCGCTCCACCTGCGGTTGTCGCCGCGCGACACTATCACGGGCGCGCGGAATCTTCGACACACGGGTATCAGCAGAGAAGCTCGCAGCAACGGGATTCATCGGATACTTGCGTTCTTGCTGAGTCAACGCCGGACCGAACATCTCCCACAACGGCCCAGTATTAGCGCAGCTGGAAACTTGCTTCTGAAATGATCGATTGGCCGCTTCCCGCTTCGACGGTTTCAACGGTGAGATGATATTTGCCGGGTTTGAGATCTCCAGCGGGCAACAGAAAGCCCACTGCTGTTTCGGTTTCGCTGACCGGCAGCGCAGAGGACGCCAAATCGACGAGGGGAAAGGGATGGCTCTCTCCCTTTTCATCCGTAGCCTGGACCTTGACCTTGAATGACTTATTCGCTAAGGCCGTATAAATCCGATAGAACACGACAAAAGGCCGCTGGCGGTCAATTTCGACGTTCACCGGTGCGTAGATTTGAAACCCCTTAAACTGCATGGGATCTGCCTGGCTTAGCATCTGGGGTTTCAGCTCCTTAATCAGACCCGGCAGGGGGACCATCTCCTGGCTGACGATCAGACTGCTGGCGGTCATAGCTCCCTGGTTGAAGGCAGGAATCACCAGGTTTTCTTCTGCCGCGCCCATCTTCCCTTTTTCATCCATCACCACCAGTTTCAGGTGATATTTGCCTGGCCTCAGCCGCAAGAAATTCTTGTAGACCAGATCCTGATTGTGGAAAGCTTTTGCCTGGGCGTCGTCAATGGCTACATTAATCTCCCCGCTGAAACGGGATGCCATGATCCCGTCTTCTCCCAGAGCCACTCCCATGATGCTTGCACTCCCTGTCCATTGCCGCTCTTTCTTCTTGAGTGCGATGCTGCCTCGCCCGATCTTGACAAAAACGGAAACTTGGGCAGTTTGAGGAGATTCGTAGAAATAGACTGGGCGGAAGGATACCGGCAATTGGGTCGCTGGAGCTGAAGAGGACAGGGCGGCCCGCAAGGAACTCTCACTTTTGGATCCCGCAAGCGGGTCGCTAGGATGAGGATCCGTGTATGTATCACGATACTTGATTTTGGCATCCTTCAGATTGAGTTTGACTTCAATTCTGTGTGGTCTGCCGTCGGATCGGGCATTGTTGGAGTGAAATCCTAAGACGTAATAATGACCCGATTCCAAGTCCACGCGATCCAAAGCTTCGGCGAGATTATCCGTATTGAAAATAGGATATCCATTGGTTTGACTCGCCAACGATCGCAAGATGGTCGCATTCGTTTGGTTTTGAAATTGGGCCAGGTTGACCGTTGGGGTGCGGGACGGCCGGGCTGCTGAGATCGGATCTAATAAAGATGCGGAGTTGGTGGAAGACTCGGATCTGCCTCGGGCATCCAGTGTGAAAAAAGAGACATCGGATTTTCGCGCCACAGAAACCAAGGAATTAAATTCGGCCAGGGTGTCTGACGGTACGGACATATCTTCAGTAAACAGAAGGATCGTCTTGCGTCCTCGAACAGGCTCCAAAGCGGAGCAGAGGCTCTTCAGGCTGCGAAAGATGTCTAGCACCCGGGAACGCAATTCCTTTGCACCGGTCGTATCGTCCACTAGAGGTGAACCCGTGCCAGCCACGTTAGCGTGGCGGATGGCCTCAATCACCTTCGCGGCGTCGTGCGTGAGAGGGGAAGTGATTTTCATCGACTGAACGTAAATGGCCACCGCCATTAAATCGTAGGGATGCATGTGCTGGCGCACGTATTTTTCAGCGGCATCGAGGACCAGTTTGCTGTCTGCGCCTCGGATGGTGTTCTGATCGAACAGCAAGACGACTACCTTACCACGCTGGGTCCTTTCATCAATGTCATTCAAACTAGAGGGGAGCGAGGATTTATCAGCCTCCTCACTGACCACGTCGAAGGTGCTGATCTGCTGCTCTTTGTCATCCTGAAAGATCCGAAAATCTTCCTTCTTGAGCCCTGCCATGGGCTTGCCTTTGTCGTCCAATACAACGACATCGACCAGCACCAAGTCCACAGCCACCCGCCACGTAGTGGTGTTTTCCTGCGATTTTGCCAAAGCGCTGTTTGATTGTGATCCGGAGGCACGGAGGGCACATAGCAGGAGGATGAAAAAGCATTCAGCCCGCCGGAAACAGAGCGTTTTAATCTTCATGATCCAAGGACCTCACTCTGATTCGGAATCTATCTCTATGTTGATCCTGAGTTACGAAGTGGAAGGACGGGGTGGGACTCAGGAACTGCGCCACTGTTTCCTCGAAAATCTTTCCAAAAAGTGAGCGGGATTCATCTCCGAGATCAAATCATTCTTGTTCGATCGAGACCGAGCCTCACGCGTAGGAGCCTATCCCCGCCCTGCAAAACTTCAATATCAGGAGTTGCCGGGCGGAGCCGCTCATGGAATTTCAATGAGCTTGCTTTGTGAGC
>Ga0315277_10005769_pt1 | contig 16275 bp, 13 predicted proteins | sample YL17G05_15_MG_FD_203695 | JGI IMG/M metagenome (GOLD analysis project Ga0315277, IMG submission 203695) | Sediment microbial communities from Yellowstone Lake, YNP, Wyoming, USA - YL17G05_15 | ecosystem: Environmental > Aquatic > Freshwater > Lake > Sediment | place: USA: Wyoming | collected... | reverse complement strand
TCGCAATGACAGAGTGTAGCAGACGACCCCTGGTGTTTTCCAGCCTCAACCGCAGGAAGATGGTGGCCGATTTTCAGGGCGGCGACCTGACGAGCGACGGCGGCCTGCCCCTTCTGCGAGAGGTCGACCGCCGGATCGGCCTTCTGGACGCCCTCAGCGCGGCCATCCGCGACCCACGCGACCCGGACCGGATCGAGCACGATCAGCGGACGCTTCTGGCCCAGCGGATTCTTGCCATAGCCGCAGGCTACGAGGACCTGAACGATCACGCCGCCCTTCGCACCGATACCCTTTTTCAGGCCATCACGGACCGTCGCCTCAAGTCCGGGCAGAAGGAGACTGACCCGCTGGGCAGCCCCCCGACGCTCTGCCGGCTGGAGAATCGCGTCACCCGCCGGGACCTCGTGCGGATGGCCGCCGTCCTGGTCGATCAGTTCCTCGCCTCGCACCCGACGCCGCCGGAGGAGATCGTCCTGGACTTCGACGCCACGAACGATCCGGTCCACGGCGGGCAGGAGGGCCGGTTCTTTCACGGCTACTACGACGCGTACTGCTTCCTGCCGCTGTACGTTTTCGCCGGAGATCAGTTGCTGGTGGCGTATCTGCGGCCGTCGAACATCGACGGCGCCAAGCACAGCCGCGCGATCCTCAAACTCCTGGTGACGCGGTTGCGACAGACTTGGCCCGCGGTGAAGATCGTCTTCCGTGGCGACAGCGGGTTCTGCCGATGGCGGCTCTTGCGGTGGTGTGACAGGCACGGCGTGGATTATGTGGTAGGCCTGGCCCGCAACGCGGTCCTCGAGCGGCAAGGCCAGGCGTTGATGGACGAGGCGAGAGGCCGCTACGAAGCCACGGACGAGAAACAGCGTCTGTTCGCCGAGTTCTCCTACGCCGCCGACACGTGGGACCGCCCACGTCGGGTGATCGCCAAGGCCGAGTTCGGCCCGCAGGGCGACAACCCCAGGTTCGTGGCCACCTCCCTGGCGGGCGACCCTCAACGCCTGTACGACGACTTGTACTGCCAACGCGGCGAGACGGAGAACCGGATCAAGGAACAGCAGTTGGGCCTCTTCGCCGACCGTACGAGTTGCCATGCGTTCCTGGCCAACCAGTTCCGGGTGCTCCTGTCGGCCGCCGCCTACGTGCTGGTGGAGACGCTGCGACGCGTGGGCCTGGCGGGAACAGAACTGGCCTCGGCACAGGTCGGAACAATCCGCCTGAAGCTGCTGAAGATCGGCGGCCGGATCGTGCGGTCGGTGCGTCGGGTGGTGCTGCACCTGGCCACGCCGTTCCCGCTGCAAGACCTCTTCCGAACGATCCTCGCCCGCCTGACGCAAAGGAGGTACGCGACAACCCTCGGCCCCTGAGACGCGCACAACCCGTGCGGTTCATGGGGGTAAGGGGGTGTTGCGCGCCCAGGCCGGAATCTCAGCCTCCGCAGCCACCCTCTCCGCTCACCGTACCCCGTGCCGGGCCGCCGCGTAGCACTCATGAAATATCCGGGCTAGTTACGGCATTGGATAGTCAGCGACTTGGCCCCTTAGTGCAGTTGGGAATGGGGCCCTCCCGGGCCACCATGCTTCTTAACCAGCCTGCTCAGTCCGCCGCCTCTCGTCTTTGTTTCTATCGCCACGTATGGGGCTCTCTCACAGATAGCCTTCTAAGAGGTCGCACTGCTACTCCCATCGCTTGTGTAGGCTGCCATGTTGAAAGCCGCGGACTACTCGGCACCGCGACGCCGAAGGATTGTTTGGTGGGCCGACTCTTCCAATGCCTGGCTCATGACGATAATCTTTTGATCTGCTGCACAGGGGACAAGGCCCGTTTCTTGAGGCGTGAGGATTTGAAGACCCCGGAGACAGCCATCACGATTCCCTTTGCCCTGCGCGTCCAACTGCTGGCCGAGGTAGAAACAACGGAGGAAGCCTCCTCCATACCAGCGATGAACGTCTCTAAGCGGATTGGCCATCATCTCCGGATTTTGCGAAAGCGGTACCGCTCGGATGAGCGCGCGTGGACAAAATCTCGTGAATCTGTTGCCCAGACCCTCATGCAACTTCCTAGGGAACTCACACGGATTGCGGCACAACTATAGATCCCCCAAAAAACTAGGAGGCCGAACCAGTGTCAGAACACAATCTCTTGAAAACTGCTCACCATATCTGCAGAAAAGCCACTCAAGAGCTTTGGCCACAGGAGATCGGTCTTTTCGAGTCAGTGTGGGATGCTCTGCAACCAACATTCGCTGGATGGGTCAAGCAAGAACCCTCGCAATGGACCAAAGACCTGTTCGCCATCGCGCCGTCTCCATCATATCGGTGGCCACAAGAAGTTGATTTAGACCGCCTCATACTCCCAAGGGCAACCGCGGCTATGGTCGCCGCTTTCATCCAACTTGCCAAAGAAACACCTGTTGTGAACCGCAGCCAGATAGAGACCGTGGCAGCACGGTGCGCGGAGGTGTTTGGCGTCCGCCTCCCACTTTCGGACTTCGCTCAAGCCGTCGCACCCCTCCTTGAGGCGGACCTCCGCCGCCTTTCTCAACCGTTGGTCTGGCCAGTGCCCAAATTTCTTTATCTTTACGACTGGAAAGATGGCCGATGCCAAATAACCGAGGAAAAGGTCCGGTCTTTAGAACAACCCGTGATGCTTAGGCAATGCGACCTCTTCCTCGATGTTCGAAAGCCGAAATTTTGGCTTGGCGAAGAGGAAAGAAGGATAACGGTTCAAGTAGCACGTCTCTGTGCTTTCGTGTTAAAACGGGTCGGCGGCACTTATCAGCGCAATGAAGTCGAAGAGGAGCTCTGGCCCGGTGAAACAGTCAACGACACGCAGTATTATAGGGCCTTTGATCGACTGTACACGACCACGGGCGGCCTCCTCAAAAAGTACCTCGATCATGTGCATGGCGCTTTGTACACTGAGGTAAAGGATGGCCTCCACTTCAGGCTAGTCGACGAGGAGTAAATTCAAGGACAACTCCCCTTTTTGACAAGCTCTGTCAGATGACATCTCCGCCGTGCTGATGAATACGACCTGCAACGCCGCCACAGCGGTGCCGCTGGATCGTTCTGATTTCAGTGTAAGCCCTCCGTTTCACTACACTCCTGTCTATCCCCCACCAAGTAGGATCCTGACACTCAACCAACAATACTCATACCCCTCGACTTGAACCATATCTCCACCGAGGCAACCTGCTGGCAAGTCCTCAACGCGGGTTGCAGTCCTACGGACGACTGATTTCCCACATGTGGGCTTCCTGTGTGACCTCGCGTGGACCTGCTGTGGAGTCCTTGACGTATTCTGGAGGCAAGCAGGACGCGTGCTCGAACAGATAACCCATCGACCTTGGAGTAAAGAACGTAAAGAAAACAATGTCGGCGAAGTGGATGAGGTGGGTGCCAAGGAGCATTGAAGTGGCCGGAACGTCAAACACGGCGGCCTTGATCGAGGAACCGATTAACTTGGCGCTGCGAGACCATCAAAAAACTGCGGAGGATTGGCGTTTTCGCGCCCTTGTCACCGAACTCCATACCTGGAGCGAGCGGTTTCGCCTTAAGTTTAAACTCAACACTCCCATTCCGGCCATCAGGATAGAACGTCTAGGAGGACGAAGACTCGGGCATTTCCGGTGTGGCCGCAATGGCTGGGGGCTCAACTACGAAATCGCCATCGACAGAGACCACTCGACCTCGGACCCGTTCTGGCAGGCCGTTGGCACTCTTCTCCATGAGCTCTTGCATCTTTGGCAAGAAGTCCATGGCGCGAACCCCAGCCGTTGCTCATTCAACTATCACAACAAAGAATTTCGCGACAAGGCCGCTGCTCTGGGACTCATCGTCGACCACCGAGGATATACGTGCTATGCAACCCAAAACTCACCATTCCTTGACCTCCTGAAGGAATACGACGTCAACGTACCACCCCTACCCCCGCTTGAAGAGCAGAGAACTCGGCTTGAACGCTTAGGTTCCTCCAAGTTGAAACTCTGGGAGTGCGGCTGTCCGGTCCGGGTGCGGGTTGCCGTTCCGAATTTCCGTGCCCGGTGTCTTGTCTGCGGTTGTCTGTTCGCCAAGAAGGACCCATCGTGAACCATTCATTATACAACTCGCACAAGGCGCCGCAGGTGGGCAGCCCGCTCAACCGCTCCCAGGAAACACGGCGTTCGTTGATGAGGAGGACGGACTATGTGGCGACCTGATGAAATCATTGTGGCCATGGAAGCGCTCGATGATCCTGTGACGCGCCGCATACGCGAGCGTTGCCCAGGCGTTCCCGTCCGTGTCGCCGAGACCAGCCTGCCGCGGGACATCCGGGGGGCGTCGCACGTCCTTTCCCGCGCCGCCGCTCTCGCCGAGAGAATTGCAGCGGGGAAGCACGTTCTCGTTCTGGTCCCCACAAACAACGTGGTCGGTGAGTTCGAGATGGCCGACCCGCGCATCGGGTGCCCACATTTCCTGAAACTCGTCACCGTCAGCAACGGCTGCCCTTTCCAATGCATCTGGTGCTTCTTAAAAGGCACGTACCGCGGGCTCTTCCCCTTCATGTCCGTCCACGTGCGGTATGACAGGATCATGAAGAAGATCCTCCGCCTTGTCGGCAAGGCGTCAACCCCAATCATATTTAATATGGGCGAACTCCAGGATGGGCTGGCGCTGGAGTATGTCACAGGCGCGGCCCAGACCCTGATCCCCTTCTTCGGCCAACTGCCCAACGGCTACCTCTTTCTCCTGACCAAATCCACCAACGTTGAGCCGATCCTGGCGCTTCCCCACAATGGGCACACGGTCCTCGCCTGGAGCCTGAACGCTCCCGAGGTATCGCGCGAGTTTGAGATCGGCGCGCCCCCGTTCGAGCAGCGCCTCGCGGCCGCCCGCCGCGCCCAGGAGGCGGAGTACCCCATCCGGGTTCGCCTTGACCCCATCGTGCCGCTCCCCGGTTGGCAGCGCCTGTACGCGGACACGATCGAGAGGATCTTCGCGGAGATCGCACCGCAGCGCATCACGCTCGGCACGCTGCGGTTCGAGGAAGAGTTTTACGAGAGGCGTAGGGCCCTTGTCGGCCAGGAGGAAGCCGGTCTCCACCTCCTGTCCGAAATGGACCGGATGGCGCCCATGCTGCCGCCCAGGCTGGTTCCAACAGGGAGGCGCGATAAAGACGGCCGGCCTCGGATGAAAACCAGCATCGGGAAATACAGTTACTCTGAAGCGCTTCGCGTCGAGATCTTCCGTTTCGCGATCTCGGAAATCCGCAAGCGTTTCGACGGCCCCATCGCACTGTGCAAGGAAACCATCGACGTGTGGCGGGCCGTCGGTCTTGACCCGCGCCGGTGCGCGTGCGCGTGCCAGTGCGGAGAGGCGGACCTGCTTCGGCGCGCTACAGGCACCGACCGCACGCTGCCCGAGCAGGGGGACGAAGCCCGTGTAAACGAGGGCGGAGCAGGCGCTGCCGCCGAAGACGATGACTAAGAGACGTAAATACCGAGGCCAGGATCCGACCGCCAGCCTGCCCTTCCTTCAGGGCCACGGCGAAGAGGCGCAGCCCTCAGGGCAAGTCCACCCTCTTACCGTAGGGGCTACGGATGGCAAAGACCGGCAGGTCTACCGGGAGGATCCTGCGGGCAATCTTATTCTTTTGGATTCCATCGGCCTTACGGACCCCTGGTGGGGGCTCCGCTACAGAAGGGAGGGCCGTGGCGGGGTCATCGTGGGCCGAAGCGTTCCGATGGTCAAGGTTTTCGACCTCGTTCTCAAAATGGCTGGTTGCAGGCGCCCTGCCTTGATCACCGGCCCTACAGGCGTGGGAAAAGAGGTCATCGTCCACGCCCTTGGCGCAACTATTCCGGGTCCTTTTGTGGTTGCGGACTGCGCAGCCCTGCCGGAAACCCTAATCGATAGTGAACTTTACGGGCATGTGCGAGGCGCGTTCACCGGCGCCTTCGGCGATCGCCAGGGGCGGTTCGAGGCGGCCGAAAACGGCGTCATTCTCATCGATGAAATCGCGGATCTGACCCTGGCGCTTCAGGCCAAACTTCTGCGCGTCATTGAGACTGGGGAGTACTGCCGCTTGGGAGCAACAGGCCCGCAACGAACGAACGCGTGGGTCTTCGCCGCCACCAACCAATCCATCGAAGACGCCGTGCAAGCAGGGCGATTCCGGCATGACCTCTACGCGCGGCTCAACGTGCTCCGTATCACCCTTCCTCCCCTGCGTGATCGGCAGGAAGACCGCCTCCTCTTGGCCGCCTATTTCGTGCGGATGAAAAACACCGAAGGGGGCAAGAAGTTCAGCGTCATCGATCGGGAAGCGGTGTCATGGATCCGGGAATACTCGTGGCCCTACAACGTACGGGAGCTGAAGAATGCCATCGACAGGGCATTCGTTGTGGGGCCGGGCGGGCTCCTGCGCCTGGAGTATCTGCGCGACCCGGAGGAGACGGTACCCGTGCCGCTCGTTCAGGGCCAGCCCCAGGTCCGGCCGCCCCCGCCCCACAAGTCCGCTGCCAAGGGACGAGCCAAGGTCACAGACCACGAGATGCTGCTCTACCTGGAGCAAGTTGGCCGGCCGACCACGAGCCATGAGATTGCCCCTCGGTGGGGCGTGGACGTCAGAACGGTGGAGCGTCGGCTGCGGAGCCTTATCGGCCAGGGGCGCGTCCTCGAAACCGTGCGGGGGAGGCAACATTTCTACTCCCCGACGAACCATTCGTCGACGCACCTTCGCTCTGCCGCCGGCGTTGCTCCTCATCCATGCGCTAATGGGCATGCACAGGCTGCGGCTTCGACCTTCGCCTCGCCCCGGCTGACGCTTGAACCCCCTGCAATGGGAGGCGCCTGAGCGATGAACCGTTTCTCCCTTGCGCCGAACGACAACTCGTCTGTCGGCGACAGTGCCGCATCATCGCTTCGTTGTCGTTGTCGCCGACCGTTCTTTTGCCGCCGGGTTTCTAAACCGTGTCGTCGGGCCGAGTTAGGTCGTCTTTCATCCGAAGTGATCGCGCGTCTGGCACGGCCTTTGCGGAAGACGTTTCTCAGGTGCTGGTGAGAACTGGACTCTTTGAAAAGGAGGTGCGATCATGTCGCTTTGGCTAGCTCTGTTGTGGGCCGTTGCCTGTGCTGTTGGGTTTCTGGTCTTCATCCTCTGCCGCAAGTGGCTACTTGACATCGGCCACGACGTCCACGAAGAAGTCGACCACCAGATCCGCCGGATCCTCAAGGCCGCCCGTGAGGCCGAAGAACAGCTGCGCGGCGCCTTCGTTGACTTCCAAAATCCGGCGGCGGCCGTTCAGGCTTTTCAAAAATCGCGCGGCGAGATCGAAGGCGTTCCTCGGGCAAGTCCCCCCTGGAACTGGGCGGACGCGGACCTGGAACTCTTGCGAAGACGTTCCATCGCCGACGAGACCGCCCGGCGCTGCCGGCCGCGCATAGTCGGGGCGATTGTCGGAGTGGTGATCCTGGCCGTCTGCGCAGGCGTCGTCACCGTTGTCCTGTCCAACAGCGTGCAGCCGGTTCTGGGTAACCCGGTCACGCCAACCGTCGCCACGAGCAATGCCGGCGGTTCTTTGCCGCCGCCCCTCAACTGGCCGCCGCCGGCGCCGACGCCGACCAGCCTGCCGACGCTGCCACAGGCGCCGCCGCTACCTGCCGACGCCGCTGGCAACCCTCCGGGCACCTCCGTACAGAGCACGGGTAATGGAATACCTTCCGTTCAAAGCGGCGACCTGCTCCAACCTCCTTCGGACCAAGGAGGGCAGACGCAAACGACGACCGACCCTTCCGGCGCAGCAGGCGGGTCGCTACCGCCGCAGGATAACCCACTGACATCGCCCCAAGTGCCGCCGGCACCTGCGGTGAGCGCCGGCAACACGCCAATCGCCCCAAACCAGGACGCCGGCAACGGCATGACCTCGGCCAAGGCCGTTACCACTAACCCCGGTCAATCAGGAGAAGCCCGATGACCCAGACCCAACCTGAACCTGCGCCCTCCGGCATGGTGGCGATGTGGGGGGTCCCCGACCAACGCTGTTGCCACGGCAACGCGATGGTCTCCCAAACGGCGTTCGACACGTCCGGCCTCGACGCCCTGGGCCGCGACTTGATTCCCCTGGTCATGGTTTGCGACGGCGACGACACGGCCCGGGTCGACCGGCGGATCCTGGGTGAGTTTCAGCCCGCCGTCCTGCTCGAGCGGTCCAAGACCGCTCTTCAGGCCATTCCCAACCTATCCCTTTCAGGGAATCTCGACATCGAGGCCGTCCAGAAGAAGGCCGACCTTCTGAAGGCCCTGCATGCCGGCCGCAAACCCGAACTCGGCGAGCAGATCGCCAGGGGAACCTCCACGGTCTGCCAAGAAGCCGGGCAGCACCTCCGACGGACCTTCGACGCCGCGGCCGACGGGGCGCCGTCCAAGGTGGACGCGGTGGTGGACGACCTTTTGAAGGCCATCGACCAGCTGGCCGTGGTCGAAACCGGGGACGAACAAGCCGTCGCGCGGTTCACGCGGCGGGCCGAGCAGCTCGCTGGCCTGCCGCGCTGGCGTCAGGAACTCCCGGAAGCCTCGTTCAAGTCCCTCGAGCGGCAGCTCCTCGAGGTCGCCCAGACCGAATACAATCAGGCCTTCGCCTGGATCGTCTCCGAAAGTTTCCGCCACGCCTGGCAGAACGAACGTGAGGCCTTTCGGGCGCGGATCGACCACTTCCGCGAGGACGCCCAGGCCTTCCGGGCCAAGGTTCGCCGTTGCACCGAGGAGTTCGACCGCGCTTACCAGCGGGCCAAGCAGCGGGCCGCTGCGCTTCGCTCCGGCAACCAAGTTCTCCTCGGTGGGGCCAGCGATGAGGACCTCCGGACCGCCTTGATGGAACACCGCAAGGCGGGCAGTCAGGTCGAACTCTTCGAGGGGCTCCGCCAAGACCTTGAGGAAAGGCTTCGCGAGCGGGCCCTGCGCCGGGGGCTGGGGACGGAGACCCAGCAGGCGCCTTTCCGCCGCCTGGTTCTGACCCTGCCGGTCGACGAGATCGTCGAGGCGTTCCGGGACCTTCTTCTGGCCGGCGTCTCGACAACCTACAGCCTTTACGATTCCTGTCAGGCTTACGGCCTGGAGCGCCTGGTATCGGAACTCGTGCGGCGGTCGCGGATCACCTCCTGGTTCGACGGCCGTGATGATCCGCGCTTCGGCATCAATCGCTTTGAGTTCCGGCTGGTTCGCCTGCCGGCGGCCGCCAACCCGAAAGACGTGGAGACCAAGGATCTCATCGAGTCCCTCTTCCGGAAGGCCGGATTCCATGAGATCCGGACCAGCGCCTATTCCCGAACCATCAGCGTCCTGCGGATCTACGCCGGCTGGCCGTTGGGGATCGAGGGCGGCAACGAGCTATTGCTGCAAGCCTACGGCCGCTCGGTCCGAACGGGCCATCTGCCCCACCTGATCGGCATCCTGCCCGACAGCCAGGCCGGCCGGCATGCCCCCGGCATCTTGCGGCTCTTGGGCGCGATGGAGAACGGTGAGAAGAAGGATTCTTGAACCCCTGAATGGAGGAACATGCCCATGCAAGCGTCATCGGATGCAGCCGATACCCCAAACCGCGCGACCGACATTGCCCTTCCCGGCTACCTCGTCGTCCCCATGGGCGGCGCCGGCAAGGCCTCGGCCTTAAGCATGATCGCACAGCACCGTGCTGCAGGCGGACCTTTTGCGATGCGCACGGTCGCCATCGACACCGACCCGCAGGGCCTGGAAGCCTTCGACCGGGCGATCAACCTGGCGACGACCCGGGAGGCCGTCAGCGCCATCCGCAGCAATCCGCGCTGCTTCGGCCCCGCCTGCCGGGCCCTCGTGCGCCATTATCCCTACCTGCTGGACCCCGAAACCCTCGGCCGGGGGGCGCGGACCCACCGGCTGCTCACGCAGGCGGCCTTCGAAATCCACGAAGACGCCGTCATCAACGGATTCCGCACTTCCATTCATGACCTCCTAAAACAACAGCACGCCGGAATCATCCAACCCGTGCTGCTTTGCTCGCTGGGAGGAGGGACGGGGTCCGCCGCAGCCCTCCTGGTTCCGCACCTCCTGGCGACCAGCCGGTACCGGGACCGGATACTGCTGGGCCTCTCGCCGGACATCCTGGCAAAGCCCGTGATCTTCGCAGTCGACCCTTATGCCCACGCCCTCCAACAGACCAACGAGATCGCGCCGGACTGGATCCTCGGCAACATCTACGCGACCCGCACCGAACTGGCGGAGTACGAGAAGGCCGGAAAGGGCTGTATGTACACGATCCATCTCGGCCTCGGCAACAACGCCGGCGCGGTCTTCTCGGCGATCGACATGGTCTGCGAGGCCAACGGCCTCCTGGCCTGGGAGTGGATGGCGAATTACACCCTATTCAGGAGCCGCACCACAGACACCCTCGACTTCACCAGGGAAACCTGCCGGTATCAAGGCGACGACATCCCCGAGTCGCGTATTCCAAAACAGGAGCGGCCGCCCTACGCCGCCGACCGGCCCGACATCGAATCCGGAGCCCCGTCATGCGTAAGCTGCTGAATCATATCCATCTGTATGCGGCGATCATTCTGCTCGCAGGCATGGGAGCCTCGTTTTCGTCAGCCGCGACGGCAGGGCCGTCTCAGGCCCCCGGCGCCGGTTTTTCCGTGGATCTCCTGCGCATCGTGGTCCTGGACGTGTCGGGTTCCATGTCGACCCAAGAGGCCGGCGCCCTGAGCCGACTGGACACCGCCCGCCGGGAACTCCTCGAGTCCCTGAGGATGCTGCAGGCCAGCGACAAGACCCCGGTGGTCCTTATTCCGTTCTGCGACGATATCGTGCGAGATTCGATCCGAACCTACACGGACAACGCCCAACTGCAGCGGGCGCTCGGCCAGTTGGCGGCCGACGGCAACACCAACATCGCCGCGGGGCCAAGAGAGGCGATCCAACAGGCCCAGCAAAAGGACTCCGCTAAAAACCTCGTGCTCTACCTCTACAGTGACGGCGAACACAACGTCGGCCCCATCGACCTTGTATATGAACAGGAACGCAATCTGGACAGGCTCTTCGGCCAGCGGGCCACGAAGGGACTCTCCCAGACCGTGGTGGTCAAACGTTGGGGCGGCGTCATCGGGGATATCGTTGCCCGCCTGCAAAAGAATCCGAACGTTCAGGTTGTCGACGCCGGCCAGTTGGAACTCCGGACAGTCACGCTCGTCCCGGCCGCCTCCATCCAGGACATCACTTGGCGAGACCCCGCCGCCGGCCTGGCCCTGATCCAAGTCAGCGCCGCAGTCAGCGCCAGCGGCGGCGCCAGCGCCGCTTTCCCGCCGACCGCCGCTGTGGAGATGAGCTGTCCCCTGGCGGGATGCCAGTGGCTGAACGAGCCCCGCCTCGCCTTGGGCGGGCCCGCCCAGCCGCGGGCGTTTCAACTGCTCGTAAAACTCGACCCCGAACAACTCAATCCGACCCAGGGCTACACGCTGCCCCTGCAGTTCCGGGGCCCGAGTCTCCTGAAGACCGACCGGGGGTTGGCCGTGGTCATCACCAATCCCAGTCAAGTCCTCTGCCCGCTCCCTACGAACCGGCTCTGCCCCAAAGTGACGGTGCAAGCGATCTTGTCCGCTCGCGACAAGCCACGTTGGCAGGACTTGCCCAACCGCGTCGCTTGCTGGCCCATGCGCCTGCGATTGGAATCACAAACCACCCCGCCGCTCGCGTGGCGGGAACAAGTCCTGTGGGAGGTCCGCGGCCTGGACGGCGTCAAGGCTACACTCACCCGAGCGACCCTGTCGCATGGCTCAGCCCAAGACTTGAACGTGGACCTTGCCAAGAACCTTTCCCTGGACGAGGTGGCCCAAGGCCGGCCGGTCAAGGTGCGGCTTGAGCTGGTGCCGGTCTCTAAACCACGAACGTTGGACCTCTCACCTGACCGGCTGCTCGTCACCGCTGAGGTTGATCTGCCGCCTATCGGAACCACGAAGATCCGTCAGCAGGTTTCCTCCGTGGGAGAACCCGAATGGAGCGATCTTGTGGCGGGCCTCGTCACGGTGCCAGTCAAACTCAACGTCACCATCGATGGGCTACTCTCGCCGGGTGCTGTCCTGGGCCTTGCGCCTTGCGCTGACGTGGTGAAGGTTGACGGCGTCCCGGTGGCCGTCCGCTCTGGGTCGCAGACCGTGGAGATCCGCCTCACCGGCAAAGCAACCTCGGCCGGCCGCCGGTTGACCTGGCCCCTGAATCTTCTGCCGCCACCGCCGGCCTACGGCATCCGCTACGAAACCCCGCCGACGGTTTCCGTCGCCTTCACCGCTCCCGAGGCGGTACAGGTTGTTCTTGGCGACGAAAAAGGACTCCTGCTTGCCCGCGCTTACCCCGGCAGAAACCCTACGGAATGCGTGAGCGGCGGCGCCGTTCTGCAACTTGTCGGCGGCCGGATGGGTCCGTCGGCCGCTGCCAACCTGCGCGTTCGAGGCTTCCTCGACAGCCCGCTGGCAGGAACGGGGTTTTCCGCCGCGAGTCCTGGCCAGAGCGTGGGGTGGTGCCTGCGGCCGCTCGATCCTGCGACCAGCGTCGGCTGGTGGCGCGATGTGCAAGTGAAGGGCACCCTCATCCTGGTGCCGGAAAACGCCGCCCCCGGCATCGTGCAGGGGTCCGTGATCCCGATGACGCTGACCTTCGAGGCGCTCTACAAGAAGGTGGTCTTCGCCCTCGCGGTCGGCCTGGGCCTAGTCCTGATAGGCTCCGTCCTATTCTGGCTCACAAGGGCCTGCCTTGGCGGTTCCGTGCAGCATGCTCGGGTACAGGAGCCTGCACATGAAGCCTGATGGCATGAATGCTGAGGAAAAACAAACCGATGCTTTCTCCGGCGCGGCAGAGAGCGGACCTAGCGACCAATATGAATGCTGAGGAAAAACAAACCGATGCTTTCTCCGGCGCGGCAGAGAGCGGACCTAGCGACCAATATGAACGACCGCCTGAGGTTGCGGATACCCCTGAAGCGCCCCCTTCCATCTCTCCGGCGCCTGACGCTCAACCGGGTGCGGCCACGAAGATGGGGGCCGTGCAGTCTCTGTGGCTTCTGATTCGACGGCTGGTGGCCGGGCCGTCAGGGCTACCTTTCGCCGCTGCCAATCCCAAACCGCCACAGCCGGATCAACTCAGGGATTGCCTCGCGATGCTCGACGCCCACCCGGGCCTGAGAACCACCACGCTTCGAGTCCTGGGACCCCAGGCGGCGGAGCAAGGGGCCTCGTTCCTCCATGAGCACATCGAGACCGAGGACGCAAAAGGGAATGCCCGGCAAACGGATATCTATGTCTCTCATCGCTGCAGCAACAATCATTGGCTTGACCAGACAGTTGCGGTCAAGGGCACGTGCTGGTGCGGAGCCGTTCTCTGTTCCACGCCCGGCTGCTTCGCCATATGCCAGAACCCAAGCTGTTCTGCTGCCTGCTGCCCGCGCCATCGCAAGACCGTTCTCCTCGACGGCGTAGCGACAACATACTGCACACGTTGTTTCTGGAAGAAGTATTGGTTTTGGTGAGGAGGCCGCTCCGTGATCTACCTGCTGATCGTCCTCTTGATTCTGACCATGATCCTGAGACCGCTCCGGCGGATTTTCTTCGCCTGCCCGACCTTCTTCATCCCGGCCGCTGCGGGGGCCGTCGTGGCCGCCGCCATCGGCGAATACGTCATGGTCAAGGCCTGCGTGCCGTGGCCATTATCGCTCCTTATCCCCGGGGCCATGGCCGCCGGCGCGGCCATCGGCTTTGGCGGGTCCTGTAAGGCCTGGTGCGACCAAACGCTTGGCGAAAGGAACCAACCCCGTGGCCGAAACGGAAATCGACCGACTGGCTAAGCAACTCGGCCCCCGACGGGAGGACGTGCGGCGGCTCCTTGACATTGCCGCGCGCAGCGCCGACGGCGCCCGTCTTGCGAAGAATCTCCTCCGCGCCAGACTCCGCCGGGCCGGGATGGATCCAGACGACCGGGGGACGTTCCCCTTCGTGTCGGATCTTCCGCCTGGCCGCTACCCGATCGGCCGCGCCGTCAACGGCACCTCCGAGGGCCCGGTCTTCGCCCTCCCTGAAGGAAGCAGGGCCAACATCCAACATACGGCCGTGGTGGGCGAGACCCGCTACGGCAAGACCTGGCTCCTGCTCCACATCGCCCGCCAGCACATCAGCGCGGGCGGCCGCTGCTGGATCTTCGACCTCGAAAGCGAGTACGACGTGTTGGTCAATGCTGTTTCTGAACCCTTCAAGCCTCTGGTCCTAGCGCCGCGGCACCTGCGGATCAACTTCTTTGAGCCGCCGGCCGACGCCATCCCCTGGAAGACCTGGCTCGAGGATGTTTGCCTCCTGTTTCGGCAGGAGATGTTTCTCCGAGACGGCAGCATCAATTTGTTCAGCGCCGAGATGCGCCGGCTCATCGAGAGCAAAGGCCTGGTCGGCGGCCGGCAGCAGTTCCCTTCGCTGGCCGAGGTGTTCGAGCATTTCGCCAACCTTAAGTTCGGCGGCGGCAAGGTCCGCAGCGGCACCTGGCTGGAAAGCCTGACGAACCGGCTGGGCATGCTCTCCGACATTTTTGAAGAGACTGCCCACGTCAAATCCTCCAACATGTTGCCCCGCGTGGCGAGCCAATCCGTGATTTTCCGGCTCCGCACCCTTCGCGGCCTGCCGCTTCAGTTCTTCACGAATTACCTCCTCACCTGGCTGGCCCGCTACCGGGAGGTGATGCCCTCATGACGCCGTTCATGGTTTTCCTGGAAGAGTATCACCTGCTCTCGGCGGACCCGGCGCGGGCCGACATCGGCAAGCCGACCCTCTGCACCCAGGTGGCCACTGCCGGCAAACGCAACATCCGCTTCGTCTTCTCCAACCAACTCCTAAACTTCCCCGACGAAATCCTGGGCAACCTGGGCTGCCGGATCGTCATGCGTCTCTTGAACCCCCGCTGCCTCTGGGTCGCCCAGCGGTCCATGGGCCTGACGCCTGAACAGGCGGTCCACATTCCGGAATTGGGGTTTCGAGAAGCCATCGTCCAATACGGCGATTATCCGGCCCCGTTCAAGGTGCGCGTGGACGAACTCTCATTCCCGCCGCCGCCGGAGGAGGCCGCGCTCGAGGCAGCGGCCCAGGCTTTCCTGGCCGAGACCGCTTGGACGGAGGAAAAGGCGGTTCACGCGCCGGCGCCGGAGATGGCCGTTACAGGCGACGCCCTGAAGGTCTTTCTACGCCTGGCCGAGCACTCGGACGAACTGATCCCCGAGCGGTGCGACGCACTGGGCATGGACCGCGCCCGGGAGGTCCGCGCCCGGAAAGTCCTGGAGGCCAAGGGGTTCGTCGCCGCCCTCGAACAGACCCTCGGCAAACGGATCAAGTTCTACCAGCTCACCGACAAGGGCATCGACTGGGCGCACCAGCACAGCATCAAGTTGAAGGCCTACAAGAGCGGGCCGCTCCATGAATACCTGTTGAATCAGATTGAAAAAGCGATCGGCGCTGTCAGCCCGAAGTTCTCCTTCCAGCGGCACAGCCCCATCGCCCGCGAACACGGTTTGGAGCCCGACTCAGTGCTTCACCTTCCCGGCGGCCAGCGCGTGATCATCGAAATCTGCTGCAACAACATAGCCTACGAAGCCCGCAACCTGGTTCGCGAACAACAGATCGAAGGCGTCGACATGGTCCTGGCCGTGACGCCCAACCAGAAAACAAAGAAGGCGCTCGAACAAGCCGTCGAAAGATGCCGTGCCGCCGATGAGGCCGCCGCGGGACGCCGGCCCCTCATTGTGGTTGACGCCGGCGAGTGCATGGCCAAAACCTTCGACTGGGTGACGGTCCTGGAGAGACCTACATGAACCCGGACAGAGAAATGGCACCCTTCTACACCGACCCGCTGCACGAGGAACTCGACGCCCTTGAGAACTCCGTCGAGCGGTTCCATGACCCCGCGGCTCTTTCCCCACCCGGCCCGGGCGATGACCCTGATCCTCTCGGCCAGGCGCTTGGCCAAGTGGAGGCGAGCATCGAATGGACGACGGTCCCGCCGCTCCGGCCCTTTGGCGAACCCGAGCCACCCCCTATCCAGCCAGGACCTCCCGCGCCGACTGTCTATGGCTCCTTCAGCCGAGAACCTCCTGCGCCCCAGGAACCTTGGGAGAGGCCCTGGGGCATGGTCGAACCGCCGCTGGCGGCACGGCCGTACTTTGCGCACGACGGGCTCTCGCGTGAACCCTACCGTCCTCATCCAGGGAGCAACCCGGGTAGCCTGGGCCGAACCTCCATT
>Ga0315277_10005767_pt1 | contig 16275 bp, 12 predicted proteins | sample YL17G05_15_MG_FD_203695 | JGI IMG/M metagenome (GOLD analysis project Ga0315277, IMG submission 203695) | Sediment microbial communities from Yellowstone Lake, YNP, Wyoming, USA - YL17G05_15 | ecosystem: Environmental > Aquatic > Freshwater > Lake > Sediment | place: USA: Wyoming | collected... | reverse complement strand
GCCAAGCGCTTTCCGTGCCAATCGTATGTCGGCTCTGCTGTTCAGGATCTCACCTTCACGCGCTGGGTGGTGTTCAGCCCTCAGACCGGTCTTGCCCGTCAGTTTCGTGAGAAGCTTTGCCAGATCGTTGATCGTGATCGCTCTTCCTGACCCGATATTGATTGCCTGCCATGCCTCCTTCCTCCTCTTCAAGGACAGCATGAAGGCGTTGACAGCGTCCTCAACATTCACGAAATCCCTTGTCTGTTCTCCATCACCATAGATGACTGGAGGCCTATTCTTGAGCAGCATTTGTGTGAATTTGGCCACAACGCCCGCATATGGTCCCGGGCGCTGTCGAGGACCATAGACATTGAAAAGCCTCAGAGAGAACACAGGTAGACCATAGGTCCTTTGAAATGAAAGACAGTAGGTCTCAGCCGCAAGCTTTGACGTCGCGTAAGGGGATATGGATCGAAGAGGCGCGTCTTCCTTAATGCTCGTCCTTCCTGCATCGCCATAAACAGCACACGACGAAGCGTACACCAACAAATCAATATCCGCATTCCTGCAGGCCTCAAGAAGGTTGAGAGTTCCCAGAACGTTCACCTGATTGGCTAACAGAGGATTCCTGACTGATCGCTGCACATCGACAATGGCCGCAAGATGAAAGACTGCATCAGCACCCCTTACCGCTTTTTGCACATTTCCGGCATTCCTCACGTCTCCTCTCAGCAGTCGAAAACCCTTATTGCCAATGTGGTGGCCTATGTTTGCACGACTCCCTGCCGACATATTGTCAAAGACAGTAACCATGAAGCCTTTCTGTATCAGTCTATCAACTAGATGGCTGCCGATGAAACCTGCTCCGCCGGTAACCAGAATGCTCTTTTGATACATTGCCCATTCCTAGCCTCTCTGTACAGTATGATCAAAGGAGATGAAGCTTTTCTTGGGAAAAGGGCATCTTCAATCAAGGCTCGGCTCTGCGTGACCAGAGACAGATCATCATTCGTGCCAATACTGGCTCGAAACGATACTCTCGATGTATCTTCTGCGTCATTGTCGAGTATCCTTGCTCGTGTATCGGAGATGCTTCGAGCTGTGAAGGCTAGGATCTCGCTGTCATGTCTGTGGCTCTTTCAATGAAGTCTGCTATTCTTCGGCCAATCATCTCTACGTCATATTTGCCGACGGACCGGCGGTTCTCTTCGCCTATCGATCTAACCAACTCGGGGCTCTTCAGAGCTCTCCTAATCGCTTCGTAAAGAGCGTGAACATCGCTTGGCTCAATCAGGAATCCATTACGACCTTCAGTCACTACATCCGGAATTCCTCCGACTCTTGTTGCAATGATGAACATCCCGCAGGCCATGGCTTCCAAAATCGATCGTGGAACTCCCTCTGTCAAAGAAGGAAGTACGAATATTGATGAAGACTGGAGGTATTTCGCTACTTCTTCCTGAGAGATAAACCCCGTGAACCTTACGTACCCTTCCAGACCCAGTTCTTTCGATAGTCTCTCAAGTCGTTCTCTTTCTGGTCCTTCACCAATGACTATCAATTCAGTTCTCGGTATTTTGCTCAAGGCCTTGATCAGGACGTCGATTGCTTTTAAAGGAACAAGATTGGCTACTGTCACCAATCTCGATTGTCGATACACATCGCATTCCTTAACGAAGATCGACAGATCGACTGGTGTAGGAATGACCTGTGTTCGTCTGGCGCCGATCATCCTTGTCCTTCTCTCAAGGTCCTTGCTTACACAAATCACGCCAGTCGCATTGGTAAGTACCCAGGACGTAAGAGCTAGTTTCACCCCTCGAGACAACAATCTAATGTCACTTCCCACAACTTGCACGAAGTAGGGTCGCCTCAATAGACGAGCCACAATTGCAGCCACAATTCCGTCAGGAAAGGCGTACTGTGCTACAAGAATCCTAGCCTTGTGTCGAACTGCAACTCTCAACAGCCGAATGACCAGACAAGGCAATATCGTCCATCCGAAGCGGTTCGTTGGAGTCCACCTGACACAATATAGGCGAAAGCGGCGTCTCAGTGACCGAGCAAGTGAATCAAAATGAATCGGAAGGTGCCCTATTGCAACTAGATCTATCTCTGTTCTCATCTCGTTTGCAGAGCCTATTTAGGCTCGTTAGACCAATTAAAGGGTGCTCAAATAGACTCTCAGCTGAAGCAGAAAGCCCATTGGAGTTGACGCGAATGCTATTCTCAATGACGCATGATGTTGATAGATTGGTAACGGGAGTCGTCGAACTGCTATCATTGGCACAATTCAGGCAGGACGTAGACCTTCTGAGGTTGGCCTTTCGACGCGCATGTGGCAAGAACCCTGACGACACTTTTCGCAGGATAGTTCAGACGGAATCCAGTTATGGAACTTCAAGTACTTGGTCCTTCCAAACGAAGCTGATGTCCCTGGACCTTATCCACTATCTAGTCGATAATGGTTGCGAAGTTGCTCTGCATGTGGTATCGCCAGAAGATCTCAGACTCAAAGCAAAGCTACAGGAAGAGTATGAAATCGAGATACTCGGTTTCAGGGCACACTATCATAGGCTTGGACACGACATCCTAGAAGTTGCGAGAGAACTGAGTTATGTTTATGATTCGTCTCTCTACGGGGGGACCAGTCCTTTTCGTCTTCCCAATGGGCTTCTGGAAATTCCTATTACATTCGAGGACGGATATCTCGTCCATCTATATCGAAACCGAAATGCGAAACGCCTCATTGAGCAGACTGTGAGACAGCATCTCGACGACAAGAACGCTGTGTTCGTCTTCAATTTCCACAACAACACACTAGCTAGGAAAAGAGAATGGGAGCTTTTTGAGTTCGTCCTCAGATTAGGGCAAGAATATGGGATTCAATCTACGACCTGTGGAAAGCTAGCAGGAGGCTGGAGTTGAGATTGACATGCTAAGGAAAATCGCTGTATGGGGAAGTTCTCTCTTTCCTTCCTCACTGAAAATACTGACATATAGAGCCCTGCTAGGAGCCAGAATCGGTCATGCCGTGAAGATTAAGCTCGCGTCCGTTATTATGTCAGAGAAGATAGAAATAGAAGACGGAGTTGTGATTGGTTCCAACGTTCATATTATGTGTAAAGAGATCCGGATTGGCGAGGAATCAATCATATGTGCAGAGGTCAGAATTGATGGCGAAGATTCCCTTTCCATTGGGAAGAACTGCTATGTCGGCCAGAGAACTCACATTAATGCAACCGAACCAGTCACCATAGAAGACGGCGTTGGAATAGGTAACGATACATCAATATTCACGCATGGTGTCTGGGTTTCTTATCTTGAAGGGTTGCCCCGTAAGTTCGCCCCAGTCAAGATCTGCAGAGACTCTTGGGTCCCTCCCCGGTGCATTGTCCAGCCAGGTGTGACAATTGGACCAAACGCTATTATCGCGACGGGTGCTGTAGTGACGAAAGACGTTCCGGGTGAGGTCTTTGCAGGAGGAATTCCTGCAATCGTGATTCGAAAAATCGAAGACCTCAAAGAGCCAATCGACCTGCCAGAAAAAGACCGAAGAACGAGAGAGATGCTTCACGCTTTCATAGATCATGTTCGCGCGTCTGCTGGTTGTCTATTGGTACCGCAAGTCTCCGAGGAAGGAGTCTTCTTTGCACCTCAAAAAGGAAACAAGAAGAGATACGGGATCTACTATCTGACTAAGCAGGTTTCAGATAAGACTCTTGAGAGCTTATTGCTCCGGAGAGCTGAGTTAGACAGCTTGGCTGTTGTTGCCTTGCGAGGATTCACAGTTGCTGCAAGTGTACTCGAAGGCAAAGGTCGATTCATCGAGTGGTTCGACCTGGAGAGGTTTGTACGAAAGAGGAGCTGGAATCGCCTCTCCATCTTGCTCAGAGATTTCCTTCGAGGTCATTATGGTGTAAGATTTGCTCTTGAGCCAGAAAGTAAATGACCGGTGGAGGTGCCAAGGAGTTCACGATTTCTAGGGCTAATGGCACACGCCCAGCTCAGGATTTGTCATCTTGGAATCTGAAGCTTCACGTCGCTTCCGATCACCTGTATCACTGACAGAACTCAGGTCAGCTTTGAGGCCACGACTGGAAAGAATCCGTCTGGAAATGCCTCCTGAACCAATATCAGGCAGATTCCAAGTAGAGACCTGAGCAAGATGCGTTGTATGAGGACAGGAACCGCTGCAACAGACGTTCCCTTGTTTGGAACACGGAGACTGGTTTCCAGCGTACTACCTTCAGATCACAAGACTGTCACAGATCTCTCTCCAAGGGGGCTAGGTAAACACGCGGGTGGCCGACGAGAAGAATGCGCAAGTCCGCCACACATATTGATGGAGTCAAGTATTTAGTGGAAGCGGCCTCCTCGCCTTGGCTTCGAGAACATATATGCCTCGTAGAGGTCTTCTGATATGGTGTAAGAGATGTTCCCCACTCGATAGGGCGGGACCAGTTTGGAAGCGCCTAGCGAAATAGATGTTCCAAGTGCTGATTGCGGACCGACCCCAGGCCATTCGAAAGCGACGAGGATCGCGGTTCTGTCGAGACATAATCTCTCATCTCTTGAGCCCGGAGAGAAAGTCCATGTATACAACAAGATTATCGCGCTTGCGAAACAGGCCTCCGTAATCTTGTTCACGCCCTATTGGTACGCGTCACGACGCATGCAGTCGCAAATGAAGGTAATTCAGGTGTCTCGTCCAGGTCTACCCTTTTTCCTAGTACTGCCCCTAGTCTTGTTTGTGCACAGGTCCGATTATGATTGTATCTATAGCAGAGACATCCTGCTTGTGGCCCTCGCTACGCCCATGAAGGCACTTGGAAAGTCGCTGATAGTCGAGCTAAATGGGATTCCATCCCTTGAAGCTGAAAGTGAAAGAGAAGCCCGAAAGGTTCGCCAGCCGAAGTTGACGCCCCTCATATGCGGACTAATCCAAATGACTGAGGCGTTTGCGATTCGATGCGCAGATCTGGTTCTTGCTGTTACTCAGAAGATCAAGACCGTCTGTGTGAGGAATTATCGCGCTGATCCAAGGAGAGTTGCTGTGTTGCCAAATATGGTGGACACGACAGTGTTTAGATCCATAGCAAATGAACGAGAGGAGATCCGCCGTGGGTTCGGTATAGGCGACGAGATGGTTGTGCTATATGTCAGCTCGTTTTCAGCGAGATGGCGACGATCAGAAAACCTCTTTCAAATCGCGCACTCAATTCAACGCAAGAGGAGTGATGTTGTATTTCTGACGGTAGGGCCCAAGCCTACGTTTGAAGGAGTGAAAATGAAAATAGGAGCTGAGACATCAAATCGAATATTGTTTGCAGGTGCTGTCGATCCCCGTCTTGTGCCAGCTTTTTTCAGCGCGGCAGATATTTACGTTCACGATGTGATACGAAATGCCGGTGCTCAGGCGAAATTGATTGAGAGAGAGGGACTCTGTCCTACAAAGATTCTGGAATCGATGTCTTGCAGTAGGCCGGTTATAGCGCCAAAGGAGTCCGAGCTTGAAAGTATGCTACGAAGATCTAATGGTGGATTCTGCGCGGCCTCGATGGAAGAAGTGGAGACCTTTATAGAGAAGTTCGCTGATTCCCCGAATCTTGTCAAATCGATGGGCACTGATGCCAGACGGTATGTGGAATTGAACCACGATGCTACTCGCTTGACCAAATCCAAGGTAGAGTTGATCGGCAGGATCGTTTCATCGCGAGTGAACTAGGTCGGGAAGATAACAGTTGTGCGGTATTACCGGCGTAATTGGAGAGGGAGCAAAAGAAGAAATAGTCCGCAGAATGTGCAACACAATCCGGCATCGAGGCCCTGACGATGACGGATATCTCGTTCGGGACGGAATCGCCTTAGGAATGGTCAGGTTAAGCATAATTGACCTGAAAACAGGGAAGCAGCCCATCCACAATGAAGACTCAACTATATGGATCATTTACAATGGCGAGATCTTCAATTATCGAGAGTTAAGAAAAGAGCTGAATGGACGGCACAAGTTCTATACGAACTCTGACACTGAAGTGATCGTCCATCTATACGAGGAACTTGGGCCACGATGCCTACAGAAGCTCAACGGTATGTTCGCATTCGCGATCTGGAATGAGAGGACCGGTGAACTCCTTCTGGCGAGAGACAGAATCGGAGTCAAGCCACTGTACTACTGCGAGACTCGAGGCAGCTTTCTGTTCGCATCAGAAATCAAAGCGATTCTTGAATTTGGTGTGGAAAGAGAACTTGACCCTGAGGCATTAATCGATTATCTTACTCTGAGTTACGTGCTCGGTGACAAAACCTTCTTCAAGGGTATACGCCAGCTCCCTGCAGGACATTTCCTTATAGTCAGAAATGGTAGAAAAATGCTAGAGAAATACTGGGATCTCGAGTTTGGCGAGCCATCAAGCGTTACTCTCGAAGAGGCCGCATCGAAGGTCCATAGCGCAATAGAGGAAGCCGTCAGACTGAGACTTGTGAGCGACGTTCCTTTGGGTTGCCATCTGTCAGGCGGCATAGACTCCTCCGTTGTCACTTGCACTGCAAGTCAGATTCTTAGCGAGCGGGTGAAGACTTTTACCGGAGCATTCAATGAAGGACCAGACTTTGATGAGACTGTCTACGCCAAGCTAGCTTCGGCGTTCGCCAACACAGAGTACCATGAGATAAGGCCCGACGGTAGAGATCTGCTGCAGATGCTGGAGCGTCTGGTCTGGTACATGGACTACCCTGAGGTCGGGCCAGGCATCTATCCTCAATACAAAGTGTGTCAGCTGGCAAGAGAGAACGTGAAAGTGATCCTCGGAGGCCAAGGAGGAGACGAGTTGTTCTTCGGGTATCCCTTCATTCTTCAGCTGGCTCTCGAAGACTACCTAAGACAACCTTTGAATAACTTCGGAATCACATACCTGGTCAGACTCTACCATTATCTGAAACTCGCAAGAAGAGAGAGACAGACATTCTCCTACATTAGAAGACTGGCGAAAGTCGTACTGAAGGAAAGAGACTTGGAGTCTAGTCGTCGCCTGTATCGCAGACTCTCATTCTTTTCAAGGGATTCTGTACGCAATCTCCTTGAAGGCAACTATCGAACACTTGCATCAAGTTACTCCCCAGAAACGGAGTTCGTAAGAGTATTCAGTGCCACTAGGTCGGAGAAGTTTCTTGACAGGACACAGTACTACTACCTGAAGACGTACCTTCACGCGTTGCTACATGTTGAGGACAGGACTAGCATGGCCGTATCCTTAGAGTCACGAGTCCCGCTCTGTTGTGATCATAATCTAGTTGAGCTCGTCGTCTCGATGCCTGAGAAAGTGAAGATCAATGGGTTTGAGCCAAAGCATCTTCTCAGAAGAGCTGCAGACGGAAAGGTTCCCCACGAAATCCTAGAGAGGAAAGACAAGAAGGGCTTCCCTACACCAATAGGTATGCTGTTCAGAAGATACATGAAAGAGATTGAGGAGATTCTCACTGGTGAAAGGGCCTCTTCAAGGCGCGTCCTCAACACATCATATGTGAAGGAAATCTTGTCAAAGCACGCGTCTGGAAGTGAGAATCACGGAATGATTATCTTTATGCTACTGAACCTAGAATTCTGGTTTAGAAACTTCATTGACAGCCCAAAAACCACGCATGAAGGGTACAGGCCAGCGCATGATCTGACATCTAGTTCGACAAGTGTGTCTCAAGCGTGATTCAATCCTATGGTCATAGATGTTAAGCACGGACCGGTATCTAAGCGAAAACGAATCGATTGGGCCAAATGGGCCTTAGGGGCGTAGGACGCTCGGGACAATGGAAAAATACAGGTACCACGTATCCTCGATTGGATGAATCTGTGGGTGAAATTGCGCAGTTTCGGAGAGGTCTCAGCTTGCCATCTTCACTATCATGGTATTCAGCACGTGCGGTCGTCAGGTTGAAGCTGCGGCTGGGATCTCCTTTCGGCCGTGCGCCGAACCCTTCAACGATCTTTATCGCCATAAACAACAAATGTAACTTTTTCTGCAGAATGTGTGATGTAGGGCGGGCAAATCGAGATCGTCAACGGCCAGGAGAAACAGACTCAACATTCTCGCGCAACCTCATGACTCAAGACCAATTGGATCTCGAAGTCTGGAAGAGACTTGTTGACAGTGTGACACATTTCAAGCCATTGATTGCAATTACGAGCACAGAACCGCTCCTCTATGAGCAGTTGCTCGACCTGATAGATCACTGCCACAGCAAAGGGCTGCGTGTGCAAGTGACTACCAACGGTTTCCTTTTGGAGAAATTCGTCGACCCTTTTCTCGAAAAGCGGCTGGACGTTCTTGCCGTTTCGATAGACGGGCCACCAAAGGTGCACAATAGAATAAGAGGAGTCGGCGGCGCCTTTGAGAAGGCCTTGGGGGGTGTCAATCAAATAATGAGTCAGAGAAAAGGGACGACCCCGCGTGTGGAAATAAACTACACAATCTGCGACTTGAACTTTGACAAGCTCGTTGAAACGCTTGGATTCGTGAATTGTGATCGACTAGCCTTCAGCCATCTGAACTTCGTCACAGAAGAGATGGCAGATGCTCACAACACACGTTGCCGATACCGGGTGACACCCTCAGGACTTTCAGAAATTCGACTTGAAGCAATAGATCTGGACGTGCTCTGGGACCAGATCCAAGAAGTGAAGAAGGCTAAGACCGCATTCCAAGTAACCTTTGCGCCGGAACTCTCTCGAGAGGAACTCGATACTTTCTATAGAAGACCACTACAGTTCTTGCGCAACCACTCAGAATGCCACGCCATCTGGACGATCGGCCAGGTATTAGCAGACGGAAGCCTGACCGGATCGACAAGATGCTTTGACACGGCAAGACTAGGAAACGTCAAGGATCACCCTTTTGGCACGCTGTGGAACGGGCCAATTTTCCGCGACTTCAGGAAATACCTGCAGAAGTCCGGGGGCGCGTATCCTGCATGTGCTAGATGCTGCGGATTATTATAGAGACTGGATCTAACTATGGAGCTAGGCTCAGGAAAACAGGCCAATCAAGCGCCGATTCAGTGACATCTCATGAAAATATGTATGCTAGCCGCCAACGACTTGATCAACGATCCACGAGTTACACGTCACGCAAAGTCCTTGGCAAATAATGGTTTCGATGTCACAGTGCTAGCAGTGAAGACAGAACGAGCTCCAACAATCGAATTCAGAGATGGATATAGAATACAGAGAATAGGGACGGCAATTCAGGAGAAGATACAGCATGTCGTTGGCGCTGTCAAGATAGAGCGCAGAACTCGATATGTGCCACATTCCAAACAGGTAGGTTCACCCAAGCCGAGGGGCATTTTCAGGAGACTGTCCAACAGTATGATCGCCTTCTCTGCGTTTCTCGAAAGAAACTTGCAGATGGCCAGAATCGCTCGGTCAGTCAGGGCGGACATCTATGTAAGCAATGACTTGGACACCCTTCTCGCAGGAGTCATTGCTTCGAAACGGAGAGGGCGCCTGATATATGATTCTCATGAACTCTGGACTGACCAATGGCAGTCAATGCCTCACCATCTTAGGAGTCTCTACTACATCCTAGAAAAGAGTCTAATCAAAAAAACAGGTGCAGTAATGACCGTGAACCACTTCATCGCTGAAGAGCTTACAAGAAGATACGGAATAGCGACCCCGGAGGTGGTACTGAACTGCCCAGACGTCTTGCCCACTGATCTCGGTGCCAAACCTGAAAAGCGTCAAAAGAAGATTGCTCTATATCAGGGGAGATATGTCGCAGGAAGAGGCCTTGAGACTGTGATACAGGCATGTCCATATCTTGAGAGGGATGTAACGGTTCTATTTCGAGGGTTGGGAGATCAAGAACACAAGCTCAAGGAACTTGCCGCGAACTACAACAACTGTCGGTTCGTCGATCCTGTGCCGATGCAGGATATGGTGAAGGCAGCTGCTGAAGCAGATATCGGAATCCTAGCTTACCTTCCGACAAACCTGAATAACAAATACGCTTCTCCGAACAAACTGTTCGAATATGTTCAGGCCGGCCTGCCCATGGTGGCTACAGATATACCGTTCTTGAAAGAGATCATATTGGGAGAGCAAATTGGTCTCGTCTTTGACGGAGAAGATCCAAGAAGTATTGCGCACGCAATAAATGCTGCAACGCGAGAGCCTCTCCTGAGTGAAATGAAAGAAAATGTGAAGAACGCCGCAAAGAAGTATACTTGGCAGAATGAAGAGAAAAAACTTGTACAGATTTATGAGGCACTCATGTAGACGACTCCTGGACCTTGGCAGTCAGCTAATCACAAGTATTGACTTGAGAATACCGCGGCGGCTGGTACTGACCAGGTGTTTGCCACCGGAACCGTTCGTCACAGCGAGTATGGACATCGCTGATCTTATGAAGCATAAGTTCACAGTTCTTGGGAGAACACTGGCATTTGACGCAGAGATTGAATGGGACGCGGACTTCAAAGGGGGCAAGTGGCCAATCCTAGGTCAGAAAGACTACTCACCATTCTTTGACGACGACTACTCCTTGCCTATGTACAAAGAACACGGAGATGTGAAAAGAGTCTGGGACTTCAACAAACACATTCATTTCGTGGACTTGGCGGCACAGTACTGCAGGACTCGGAACGAAGCTATCGACGCTGAGGTATGTTCCCAACTCAGGGATTGGATTGAGAAGCACCCATACGCCAGAGGTATGGGCTGGTACCCGCCTCTGATAGTTGCGCAGCGGGCCATCTCTTGGATAATCGCCTGGAATCTTGGCTGTTTTTCAACTCTGCACGACATGCTAGCGAAATCTCTTTTCCTACACGGATACGACTTGAGGCGAAGGCTTGAGATCAGTAACGATGGGGTAAACAGCAATCATCTGATCGGCAACCTCGCAGCCTTACACTTGATCGGTTGCACGCTCAACCTAGAAAAATGGAGAGATTATGCACTTGATTTGCTGCTCGCAGAAATCGAAAAACAGGTACTGCCTGACGGCGTTGACTATGAGCAATCGAGCAGTTACCACAGATATGTGCTTGAATTCCTGAGTCTCGTATGGCTCGCCGACAACCGAGGGCCTTCAAGGCTCACCGAAAAGATCAGGTCAATGATCACCTTCTTGAATCACATAACTCTTCCTGATCATACATTACCCCTTCTCAGCGATCAGGATGGGGCTAGAGTCTGGGTCCGTGACATTTACCGACCTGCAGAACTTCTCTCACTCGTGCCAACACCGGCTGCCACTTCAAGAGCATTCCCGGATTCCGGCTACTATGTGATGCGATACGATAATCATGTTCTGGTCTTTGATTGTGGATCTATTGGAATGCAGGGAAAGCGATTGAGCACCCATGGGCATTCTGATCTTCTGTCTTTTACTCTAAGCCTATTCGGTAAGCCCTTCATTATCGACATTGGGTCAGGCACCTATACTGAGAGTAAGGAGATCCATGACTATTTTCGATCAACCAGAGGCCACAACACCCTCAGTGTGGACGGTCTAGACCAGTGCGGCCTCTCGCGAACCTGGACTTTCCTAAGACATCCCTCATACAGAGTTCTGGAGTGGAGAAGTTCAGCTGTCGAAGACTCGGTCTGCGGCGAACACGACGGTTTTTCTCCTGTCATTCACCGAAGAAGAATTGCGCTCTCGAAGGGGTATGAGCCAGAGATGAGAATCACGGATCAGATCTTGGGCAGTGGAACGCACGATGTCGTCTCACGGTTTCATCTACATCCTTCAGTAAGAGTAGAATCGGTTGATGAGAGAAAAGTGGCTCTGGGCTTTGAGAATGTCGGACTTGAGATCCAAGTCTTAGGAGAAAGCCGCTTGCCTGCCCTGACTGTTGGCCGAGGTATGTATAGCCCAGACTATGGCCAGATTGAAGAAACGAACGTGATAGAACTTGACCTCAAAGGAGAATGTCCTCTCACTATCGAACTGGCCTTAAGAGGCGCTCTGTCTCTTGGAAGAGAGTGAGGCGGGCACATCTCTCCCGCGGAAGATGGATACTCAGATATGCGCCTTCCCATGGATCCTCTGAGACTCAAGCAAGGATTTGGTTTTCTCACCATTCTCTTTCAAAAGTCTTGAAGCTTTGCACCACGGATAGGCGGAGTAGCTCAACAATGTGCATCCCAGTTCTGTATGGCGTTCCGTCCTCAGTGGGCGTGGTGAGTGATGTGGCTCCGTCAGGGCATCCAGTGTCAGCGCATGAATGCAAAATTCTCTTCTGCATCTCTTCATCATGCATGATCTCGGTGTTTCCCATGAGATGTGCTAGACATGCTTCTATGCCGTAGCAGCCCCAGTTTGAGATGGTCGCCGGAAAAGCTATGTCTGCTCTTACAGATGTGGCGATTCCTGAACCACAGGGACACTTGCACTTGTCTCCCCAAGGCTGGTACTTTCTCACGGCGTCCTCGATAGTTCCGAATCCCATCTCGTTACCGTTGTCTCCCATGGAAATGGTCGGTATCTTGGCGGCCCTTGCAGCGTCCAGAATGTGATCAAGCCTGTCAATAGGCTTCTCTGGGCCTGAGACCAATCCGAATCCAAAGGCAGTATGATACACACCTTTGACGTTCCTTCCCATCTCTTCGCTTGAGATCACAACGGAAGGGCTGCAATCTTGAATGATCTTCTCTGCTTCTCGCCCGGCCTCATCAAAAGCTGACGGAGGAAAACTCATGACTGCAACTCTATGCTTTCTAGCTCTCAGATTTGAGTACGGTACGGGCATCAGCCCTGCCGCGATACAGGTCTCAGGTATGACCCGTGCAGCGCGGACAGGGTCGGGAAGTAGCTCGCTTCCAGCAGTATACGTGACGATCACAGGTGAGGCGCTTAGACCTATCTCAACAGCTCTGGCCAGAGCCGCCACGCCTGGTGCTCCATCCATCTCGTGACTGTTCGTTATGAACAACACCGTTTCCTTAGGTTTGACCTTCTCCTTGATCAATTCAGCCGACATCAGAGAAATAGGCCGACGAAATCTTTCTCTCGCCGCAGCATACATCAGGTGAATCTTGGGAGCTTGGCCTCTTACTGGGTTAGTGAGAGGCCCCTGATTCTCTCCAAGACAGTTCGTGACTAGTCTGTCGACCACATCTCCAAACCAGTAGCTGTCATCATGTTGTGTCATCGATCAAATCCTTCCATTTGCGGCCCTGACCATTGACTGAGTCTGAATATAACACGCGCTGCTGGTGTTACGGTGCGGGCAGAGATCTGACCTGTAGCCGTAACGTACTACTTAGTCATTATATCCAGATAATTGTCTGGCCACAAGTGCTGATGATGGAGGTGCCTAGATCGCATCTTCCCCTCTTCTCCGGAAGGAAACGGGTAGTGTCCCATGAGACTGTGCTGTCTATTTTCCTACGAATTTTGGCTGACGTTTCTCCGTGAAGGCTGTTAGCCCTTCCTTGAAGTCTTGGGTTGTGAAGCATACTCTGAATGCCTTCACTTCTTCAGCTAGGCCTGACTTCAGGTCCATCTCAATTCCTCTGTTAACGGCCTGCTTTACTAGTCTGAGCATTATGGGGCTCTTCGACGCCAGTTTCCGAGCAAGTTCCAGAGCCGCTTCCTGCAGCTGGTCGGGCGGAACCACTTTGCTGACGATACCGATCCTTTCGGCTTCTCTTGCTGTCAGTCGGTCGCCTGTGAATATGAGTTCCTTCGCTCTATTCCTTCCAATTAGCCTAGGAAGTCTCTGGGTACCGCCCCAGCCAGGGATCAAGCCTATGTTGATTTCCGGCTGAGCGAATTGAGCATTCTCCGAAGCCACTACTACATCACATGCCAGAGCGATCTCCCAGCCTCCGCCCAGAGCCAACCCGTTCACAGCTGCGATCACAGGTTTCTCGTACCTCTCAATCATCTCTGTGAATTCCTGTCCCAGCCTTGCGAGTTTGGCGCCTTGAACCGAATCTGTTTCGGGTGTGAAGATTCCGCCCTTTAGATCGGCTCCGGCGCTGAAGGCTTTGTCGCCTGCACCGGTCAGGATCACTACTCGGACATCTGGGTCTTTCTTGAACTCTTTCAGCGCATGCTCCATTTCCTCCAATACTTTTCTGGTAACAGCGTTCAGTTGATCAGGGCGATTGATTGTGATCTTTCCGGCGTTCTCCAGCTTTTCCACAATAATGTCTTGATAGTTCATTGGTCCTCAACAGGGGATTCTGAGGCTCCGGAAATTTAGATCTTTTCAAGAATCCGCTGTTTTCCGCCCCGTCTCGAACAGGAGCCCCCAGAAGCGTGCTAGACCGAGTCTCGTCAAGGGTTCAAGCTGCTGGCAACCGCCTATTGGCCAGTACCTGACCCAATCCTCAGTTCAGTTCCATATCACTGGCTCATAGTACGAATCCGCTGGCGAACGCAAGCAAGGCCAAGGATAGTCCCACGATCAATGCCCACGCTCCCTTGTTCCAACGGAAGACCTTGAGTCCGTCAAAGTCGCCAAACGGTATGAGATTGAAGAGAGCCATGTAAGTGTTGACCCAGCTTCCGATCTCAAGGACGTGGCGCACGCCCTCGGCCGGCAGGGCGAGCGAACCCAGCATGGCCAGAAACGCGAGTATCAGGTTCGTTAGCGGTCCAGCGAAGGCCACTCGGCCGAAGACATCCCTCGTAGTCGTACCAGCAATCAGAACCATGCCTGGGGCTATGAACTTGATCGGTGACAGAATTGAGATCGTCGTAATCAAGACTCCAACAGTGGACAGCCGAAATTCTGCCCAAAGTCCGTAGGATTGAGCGGTGAACTTGTGGGCCAATTCGTGAAGAATGAAGCCGAGCGTAAAAAGAGCAACAGCAAACACCACTAACGCGATGTTGTTTACCCCAAGTATTTGCAGGCTCCTGCGTAATGAGAGACCTACGGCTGAGACCAGGCCTATGCCAATTAGTACGTGCTTTATCTCGGTTGGGCTGAACCAGAATGTTGGTCTTTCGGGTGGAGGTGTCCAACCGTACTGGAACGAGTACGAGACGGCGGAACCGGGAGTCTCCACTGGTTCAGGCTCTCTAGGAAGCTTCACCTTCCACGCTTCCGCACAATCATGGGTTTCAGGTAGACGGTGCTCTGCGCAGAAGAACCCGTGGCAGAAGGGACATCGGAATGGTAAAGGTTCCTCGCGTCCGCATTTCTGGCAGTACAAGCAAACGCACCGATGACTGCGTTAGAAGCAATCCTCCCTCAGATATGTGTTATCCCCGTTTCGAAGAGTCTGAATTCAATTCATACATCAATTCAGAGATTCTAGGCAAGCCATTAAGAAGGATGTACTCAGATATCTTGAGTAGATTCATTTGGGGTGTTGACTGATGGCAATGAAACAAGTACTTGAAGTGTATGATCTCCTAGACAGCGCAAAGGTCAATGGCCACGAAGTGGCCAAGCTTCTCAGAAGTAGAGGTATAGAGCAGGTTGAGGTCACAACAATCAAGGGAGAAAAGGGAAGCACTGACTTCGTCAAGATAGTCATTCCCGGCATTAGCGGCAAGTCCATGCGAGGGCAGGCGCCAACTCTGGGAGTTGTTGGAAGGCTTGGAGGAATAGGCGCAAGACCTCAACGGATAGGGCTCGTGTCGGATGCCGACGGAGCCGTTGCCGCACTCTCATGCGCTCTCAAACTTGCTGACATGAAGCGCAACGGAGACGATCTTCACGGGGATGTCATGGTGGGCACTCACATCTGTCCGAATTCTCCGGTGCAACCTCACGAACCTGTTCCCTTCATGGGCTCGGTGGTCGAAATCAATACCATGAACGAGTACGAAATCGATCCAAGTATGGACGCGGTGCTCTCAATTGACGCAACGAAAGGCAATAGAATCATCAAATTCAAAGGAGTCTCGATCACACCTACAGTGAAGGAAGGCTACATTCTAAAGGTCAGCAATGACCTCTTGGACCTACTGGAGTGGGTGACGGGAACTCTTCCCAGAGTCGTTCCGATAACAACCCAAGACATAACCCCTTATGGGAACGGCCTCGACCACATGAACAGCATAATGCAGCCTTGGATCACCACAACAGCCCCCACCGTGGGAGTGGCCATTACGACTGATGTGCCTGTGCCTGGATGCGCCACTGGTGCAAACCATGTGATTGACATCGAATGCGCTGCCCGATTCTGCATAGAGGTGGCCAAGGCTTTCGGAGAAGGCAAGTGCCGGTTCTATGATGTACAGGAGTTTAACCTGATAACGAAACTGTATGGATCGATGAGGCATCTCGGGACGTTGGGCAAAGGAGTTGGGGGAGCCTGATGGGTAC
>Ga0315277_10005766_pt1 | contig 16277 bp, 17 predicted proteins | sample YL17G05_15_MG_FD_203695 | JGI IMG/M metagenome (GOLD analysis project Ga0315277, IMG submission 203695) | Sediment microbial communities from Yellowstone Lake, YNP, Wyoming, USA - YL17G05_15 | ecosystem: Environmental > Aquatic > Freshwater > Lake > Sediment | place: USA: Wyoming | collected... | reverse complement strand
ACGGAGATCAGACTCGATGCAGAACAGCTTCACTACGGAGAAATGAAAGTTCTCGGGGCTTTCCACACGACACCTCTTCACTTCAGAAAAGCTCTAAGTCTCATTGCTTCTCGCACGATAGACGTGAAACCGCTCATAACGCGGAAGATGAAGCTTGCACAGCTCAGAGAAGCCTTCAACATCCTCTCAACATCAAAGAACGAGATAAAGATCGCGATAGTCCCATGATTTGATCATTATTTGGTTTATTATCGCGCCGGAGATGACTGCCAAATCAATATTACTTAGTACGCGTGTTTGAATATTGGAAAGGCAGATGTCCGAAATCAGCGGCTATATCCTGCGAATCAAAGATGAACAGTGGGTCAATCACGTCTTTGATATGGCAATTTACTATTCCAGCTTGAATAGGAAATGGTCGTCTGGACAGACGATTCTTTTCATCCATAACTCGCCATTGGGAGACGCGTTCGTTGGATACGGCATCATTTCACGAGACAGACAGAAACGCTACTTACCTGAGGAAGAAAAAGCTCAATGTGAGCGTGGCGGCTGGAAAAGAGCTGTAGAATTCAAATACGTTGTGCGTTTCGAAAAACCTTTGCTGATCAGAGAGACGATCCTAGCCAGCTCGAAACTTCGAGGAAAATTCCTCCACGGTCTGAAACTTTCTCCAGAACAGGTACAAGTTATCGTTCGTCAAGGCGAGAGCCTCCTAGATAACCAAAAGCCTTAAAACAAAACACCTGAGAAAAAGAGAGAGGAGATCAATAATGGTTTATTGCACGAAATGTGGCACAAAAAATCCTGACGATGCCAAAATCTGTTCGCAATGCGGTGCATCGCTGTACGCAGTTGGCGAAGGGAAAAGCGCAGCGTACGAGCCCTACAGAAGAATGGAGCGTGAGTGCTTCGGTATCCCACGAGGCGGAACAATAGTTCTCATTGCAATCGGAGCCATCATTCTGCTTGCAGGTTTCATTGGGATTCTTCAGCAGGCAGGACTACTGGCCTCAGGAATCACCGTGTGGCCGTTTGTCTTGATAATCTTCGGAATACTGATTGTGATCGGTGCCCTCTACGGATTGAGCAAAAGACGCTGAGCTACCTCTCTTTTCTTTCTCTTTTGCAGGCGAAACCGCAAGAAGCGCAGATTGTCGAATGGTCCCATTGAGAAATAGTAATCCTTGTAACTATCCACAATAGGATAGCACCAACGACGAAAAGATCGACAAAAAGACTGTGCAAATACTCATCTGTTCCAATCACGGTCAAAGAACCCCCGACTACAAAAAAGAGGTTTGTCAACAGCCTCAGCAGGCCTTTGAACTTGAACTGGATAAACCCGAAAATAATCCCTGCTTGCCCGAATATCACGGCCATGAGACTAACTCCATTGAAATCTACGTCGAGAAAGAAATAGAATATGGTTGCGGTCAAAGCAATGAGTGCCCCTGCAAGTAGACCTGAACATGCTGCACAATAGACGGTGCCTTTGAATTCAACGATGTGAGCTGAAAATCTTCCACAGTCTGGGTGATGCCCTCTGACGGTCAATTGGGATTCGCCATTCGCACCTGATTCTGAGATAGATTGAAATGTATGGGCTTCAAATGCGGAGGTACATCTTGCAGGAAAAAGTGCGGCTGCGCCTCCTCCTGCACATATGACTGCGAAGACTGAACCAATCAACTGACTTTGCAGATAAACGTTCGCCTTGATGGTTGGGGGAAAAATGGTGATTAAGAGCGTAGCAGAAGACGCGACGAGAGACGCGGTGACTAGGAGCCCAAGTGCGTGATTCCGCTTGATTTGTCCTGTCATTCACTTAACCCTGAAACATGCTCTCGAACTGTCCCAATAACCTTCTACGCGCCATGTATCTCGAGACTCTCCTTTTAAGTGCGTTTGTTGAGAAGACTGCACGGAGCTTTCTTGTCAACGGACCATAAAAGCTTCGGTAGCATTCATAGAGCTGTTCTTGGACTTCAACTCTTGTTAGAGTTTCCGTGGGCATTATTGCATGAACCATGTCATAGTGGGCCCAGTTAAAATCCTCGATCCAACCATTTCTCTTCGCTTCCTGATAGATCTCAGTTCCAGGAAACGGGGTCAGCGCACTGAAGAATGCGAAGTCCGGATCCAGATTGATCGCGAATTCTTTCTGCTTCTTTATCGATTCAAGCGTGTCTTTTCTTTGACCTATTATAAGCATCACATGCGCAAAGATATCATTCTCTTTGAGAAGTCTGACCGCGACCTGTGCGTCACTGGGTCTTATGGTTTTTTTGAAAATCTCCAATGTTGATGGTTCAGAATTCTCAACGCCTAGAAGTACCCAGTTGAGTCCAGATTTTCTAAGTTTCGGCAAGGCTTCCTTGTTCCTGATTATGTCATCGCACCTTGCCTGAACAAACCACGTTATGTCTTCTTGTACTCCTGTCTTAATAATCTCGTCGGCGATTTCTCCTGCACGCGTTCCCGCGCCGAAATTGTCGTCTGTGAGCCAAATGAAACCACTGTCAAAGTTTCTGTGGCAGTACTCAATCTCAGCCGCAATCCGTTTCGGGGACTTAAGTCTCCATTTTCCTTGCCAGTGTCGCCACTGAGTACAGAAGGTACATTCGTGAGGACATCCCCTGGACCCCTCGATCAACACGTAACGCGCATTCTGCCCTGCCATCATGGAAAAATGATACTTCTTAATATTGTCCTTGACCAAATGGTAACCGGGATACGGCAGTTCGTCAACATTGTCAATCAATGGTCTAGGAGAATTATTAATGATTTGACCATTGTTTCTATAAGAGATGCCTTTGATTCTTGGGAATGCTGTTCTTTGTTTTGCGTTCTCTGCAAGCTCAGTGAAAGTCTGTTCTCCCTCTCCTCGGACAATTACGTCGATTACCGGGTATTCTTTCAAGCTCTCTTCAGCAGTAGCCGTGAAATGCTGTCCACCTGTGACAGTCATTATGCTCGGATCAACTGTCTTGGCAGTTTCCAGAGTTCTGACAACTGAGTATGCGTTGCACGTTGCCAGTGAGGCTGAAGCAACTATGTCGGGATTGCTGGTTTCAATTCGCTTCTCCAACTCTTTCCAGTCTACTTTTTCCGCGTTACAGTCCAGAATTTCGACTTCGACATCCTTTGAGTTTTTTTCAAGATAGGCGGCTATTTGAATGATTCCCAGTGGAGGTGGCAGATACTCTCCCATCACAAAGTACATGTCTTTTGGAGGCTCGATGAACAGGGCTTTCAACCTGGTCCTTCTCACTCAGTAGTTTCTATTCTAATTGTCTTTTAAGCATGTTCATCAACGAAACGAAAATGGCCTGCGATGCTGAAGGTTCAGTTGTTTTGGCGTAGGAACCGCTAAAAACACACGCTATTCTTTGAGACATCGAGTTTGATTAACCGAGTCGTTTCTGGCAAAAGGATTTAAATGAAGATCGCGGACTAATGGTTCTGTCATTACAGAAGGGGGGCGAATGGTGAAGTACATTTTTGTAACGGGCGGTGTGCTGAGCTCGGTGGGTAAGGGAATTCTAACTTCTTCTATGGGAAAGATGCTTCAGGCGAGAGGCGTGAAAGTTACTGTGATCAAGATTGATCCCTACGTCAATGTTGACGCAGGCACTATGAATCCGTATATGCATGGTGAAGTCTACGTGACCGATGACGGAGGTGAGACGGATCTCGATCTCGGCTGGTACGAACGCTTTTTGGATCTGGACCTTAGGAAGGACAACAATCTCACGACCGGATTAGTGTACAAGGCCGTAATCGAGAAGGAGAGGCGCGGCGACTTTCTTGGAAGATGCGTCCAAATTATCCCTCATGTGACAAACGACATTAAACACCGCATACGCACAGTTGCAAAGGAGTCTGGTGCTGACGTAGCTCTGACTGAAGTTGGAGGAACCGTGGGCGACATTGAAGGGTTGCCTTTTCTTGAAGCAATCAGACAAATGCGGTTGGAGGAAGGGTACGAAAACACTCTTTATGTTCATGTGGCCTTGGTTCCCGTGCTCGACGTAACGAGGGAGATGAAGACCAAGCCTCTTCAACACAGCGTGAACGAGCTCCGTCGCATCGGTATTCAACCCGATACAATCGTGGCGAGAAGCCCACAGATGATTGATGCCGAGATTTCGAGGAAAATCGCTCTGTTCGGCACGATACCTGAGGAAGCGGTTTTCTGTTCGTACAACGTGGAATCGGTTTACCAGGTTCCGCTGATCTTGGACACGCAGGGGATGAGTGATTTCATCTGTAAGCGTCTCGGTTTTTCCGAACGACAAAAAGACTTCAAGGACTGGAAGAAATTCGTTGACAACATACTCAAGCCTGAGCATGAGGTCAAAATTGGGTTAGTGGGGAAGTATGCTGGACTAGCGGATGCCTATGTCAGTATGAGCGAGGCCTTGAAGCATGCTGGAGCAGCGTGCAAGACCAAAATGACCATAGGCTATTTTGAAGCTGAGAAACTTGAACAGACTCCTGACTGTGCTCAGGCATTAAAAGACTTTGATGGAATCTTCGTTCCGTATGGCTTCGGTCCAAGGGGCACAGAAGGAAAAATACTGGCAATAAAATATGCTAGGGAAAACAACGTGCCATTTCTTGGAATCTGCTACGGTCTGCAACTTTCCGTGATAGAGTTCGCTCGCCACGTATGTGGGCTGGAAGGTGCCAACAGCACCGAAATCAACCCTGAAACGTCCTATCCCGTAATTGATTTGATGCCTGAACAGAGAGGCATAGAGATCAAGGGTGCTACCATGCGACTGGGAGCTCACAAGATAATCGTTGAGCCGGACACCATGGCGCACACTCTTTACAAGTGTGAAGAGATCTATGAACGGCACAGACACAGGTTTGAGGTCAACCTTGATTTCTCTGAGACTTTTAGAAAGAAGGGACTTGTCTTCTCAGGGAAAAGCACGGATGGCAGACGGATGGAGCTTCTGGAGTTGCCGTGCAACTTCTTCTTTTTCGCGTCTCAATTCCATGGCGAGTTCAAGAGTCGGCCTGGGAGACCCGATCCTGAGTATTATGGTTTCGTGAAAGCGTGCCTGGATAAGAAACTCGGTCGAGAAAAGCCCGAGTTCAGCTAGCTTGCAGGTTTTCTACTCGCCGTTCGGGAACAGTTTCTTGTGTTCTTGCATCATGCATCTGTTCATAACCACCAGCAATCCTGCATCTCTGGCTGTAAGAGCAGCTTGTTCGTTTATGATGCCGAGTTGCATCCAGATTACGTATGGTTTGTCGTAAAGCTCCTTTAGCATCACTGCCTGTTCGACTATGGGAGGGATATCTTCAGCCGGTCTGAAAATGTCTACGATCTCTATGGTTCTCTGGATTTCAGGAGGTATTTCGAGCAAAGCTCTGTAAGTTTTGAGTTCCAGAATCTCCGTTGCAGTTGGGTTGACAGGTATTATCTTGTATCCTTGGTCCTTGAGATATGCGGGAACTCTGTGACTGTCCTTCGAAGGATCACGGGACATTCCTACAACCGCGACTGTTCGGTACTTAGTGAGGATGTCTTCTATCTCTTCTTTCTTCAATTTCTCAACCTCTGATCATGATTAAGTTCAAGCCTCTTACTTAAGATGTATGGGGTCAGCAGAGTTAAGATGCCAGCGATGGGGTCCCTGCAACCATCAATCGCGCGCGTTGTTTTCGTAGGAATGCCCGAATCCTCTAATCTCGAAACCTTGCGTCCAAATGACGTGAGATGTCTCAAGTGAGATTGAGGGGACTAAAAAGGGACATCGAAAACACTGCAACTCCTTTGTGTAATCACTCTAGTGTTTCTTTGCACCCGATTCTCATATAAGGTGCGCTTTGTTCTGCTTTCAACGAGGATTCGGTTGAAAAAAGAAAACTCGTCTCCACCCGTCGAAGAGTATCGCGTGCGCTTGGAGAATGCTGGAAACTATGCTGAGGTCTGGGAGATCGTCAAGGACACGGTGGAACACGTTTTTCATAAGCGAAGAGGCAATATGATGCTTTTTCTAGATGACTTGCCTATTCAACTTGGCGCTTACCATCCGTTGGGAACAAACAACATCGTGCTTAACAGGGCTCTAGTCGAGATCGTTGAGACTGCAATTGAAGATAAGAGAATGGTGAACGCCTTGGTATACAACTTGTTGGTGCACGAGTATCTGCACGCCTTAGGGGAGTTTTCAGAGATCAACGTTAGAGGTTCAGTCGTTGAGGTCTGCAAAAAAGCGTTCGGAGAAAATCATATCACGACTCAGCTTGCCATCAAGAGTCCGTGGGCGTTGCTCAAAGGGATACCTCTTGACGCGGTCAATGTGCCAAAACGAGTGATGGAAATAGTCAAGGATTTCGAGCAATCTGGAAAATACATTGTCTGAAAGCACTCGTAAAGAAATGTTTGGAGTCTTATGTCCAAACCTCGGGTTCTTTTGAGCCGTTTTTGCCCAAAAACACCCTACCCCCCTAGGGGCCTATTCGAGGAAGTTGAGTTGCAAACATTTTGGGAGAAAAGGTGGTCATTGTTTGCTTTTCTCAAAGTGAACAACGTACACCAGTTGGTTTTCGTCCCATTCTCCGTGGGTTTTCTTCCAGATTCTCTTGAATTGTTCTAAAGTGTAGCCCCCTTCCCTCCCTGCATCTTCTTCGTTGAAATACTTGAGTCTCTTCCTTTCGATTGACGTTATGCGGAGATCAGCCACGTGTGGTTCCCATATGGCTGCACGGACCAAGGCGCCGGCCTTGATTTTTGGGTCGGGTGTGCTCGTGCGTGAGGTTTGTGTTTTGGTTCCTTTGAGCAAAGGTTCTTTGTCGATGGCCTCAAATTGCATCTCGTAAGGGGCTTGCTCGACTTCTTTGATAACTTGTTCAACGGTCTTCTCTGGTTGATGTGCAACTTTTTCAATGACTTGCGCCCTGTCCTTTGCGGGGAGTTTCTTTTCAGCCAGTTTCTTGATTACCTCAACCTGTCTTTCAGGTTCTTCAACACTGCGACCGATCTTGACGGCTGTGGAGTAGTCGATTTTGCCTTCAGGCACTTGCCCTGAAATCATGGAGGGCGCAATGTACTGCTGTGCTTCTTTCGGCACAACCTCGACGGTTCGTAGCCAAAGTGAGACTGCGTCAGCGCTTACGCCTATTTTCTTGGCGATAGATAACTGGGAAGGATACTTGTCCGCGCAGTTTTCGAGTAGGTATTTGCAGACTCTGCCCTTCTCTATCGCGCTGAGCTCCTCTCTTTGTATGTTCTCAACAAGGTTTAGTTGGACGACTTCATCATCAGTATAGTCTCTGACAATTGCCGGTATCTTCTCAAGTCCAGCTTGCTGCGATGCTCTGTATCTTCTCTCGCCAAGTACAACTTCGTACTCCTCATCCACGGGCCTGAGTACGATTGGCTGGAGCAAACCGACCTCCCTGATACTTGCCGCCAATTCGTTAAGGCGTGAAATATCAACTTCCAACCGGGGGTTCAGTTTCGACGGATGAATTCTCCTAAGCTCGATCTCTCTGACAATCATCGACATGATTCGCAACTTCCTTTCTTGCTCACTTACTTCAATAGGCTTTGATATTTAAGAAATTTCGGTGATTGAACATCCTCCAGACTTCAGTGGTCATAGACCGATTTGTGAAGCGTACTCTTTCAAACCGTTCAAAGCGATTTCAAAAAACTGCTCTTTAGCCAGTCCGATCTGTTCGGAGTAGAGCATTCTTTCTCTGTCTGCGCCTCTGGCGAAGTCCTTGTCTTTGAATTTCTTCGCGACTGACTCCACCTTCACATCAGCCAGCTTTCTGGAGGGCATGACTAATGCGCACGCAATCAACAAGCCTGAAATGGCATCTGCGGCAATGAGCGCCTTTTCCATTGTGATTTCTGGTTTGATCCCCGTGTTTTCAAAATTATGCGTCTTTATCGCTCTCACTACCTCCGGTTCAACTTGGCCGTTCAAAATACCTTCAGCCAACAGACTATGCCGCTCTGGTGTATTCTCGGTTTTCTCGTAGTCGATGTCGTGCAGCAGTCCTACCATAGCCCATTTTTCCTCGTCCTCTCCAAGATCTCTGGCTAGAGCTTTCATTATTGCTTCCACGGCGATCATATGGTAGATCACATTTCTCTTCGAAACATTCCTCATGGCCAGACCAAGAGCTTCTACTCGCGTTAACATGAAAGACACTTGGACCTGAGTAGTGATGCCACACAATTTAATGTTTGAGGTAAGCTGCTATTGGACATGCATGTGTAGTTGATTCCGAGAAATCGGCAAAATATATAATGGTGCTCAGTGCCCTTTTGCTTTCATCAGAAAGGCGTAACATATTGACTGCCCCAAAATACAGAGTCACTTGGAAGACTCTTCTGCTTCCATTAATTGGCATAGTCGCATTCTTTGTCTACATATACTTGTTCAACGTCGACATCCAGCAGATCGTTGGAGAAATCGGTCGAATCAACTTGAATTACTATTTCATCGCAGCGATCGTCTCGATCCTTGACGTATTCTTCTTCGCACTCGCATGGCATTCGTTGCTCAGGTTTCTCCGCGTGAAGTTCTCGGTTCTCAGGTCCTTTGCTCTTGTGTGGGTTTCCCTATTCATTGATGCTTTGATCCCCGCAGAATCGGTAAGTGGAGAACTTGCGAAGATCTACTACGTCAACAAAGAACAGGATGGTACTGCCGGCCAGGCAACCGCCTCAGTTGTTGCACAGAGGTTGATCGGAATGGGAATAAACATTGCGACTCTGCTAGTTGGAGCAATAGTGCTTCTCGTGCAGAGTCTGCTTTTTGGAATGATGCTTGGTTTGATCCTTTTTTTGATAACAGTGATATGCCTCTTTTTTGTTTTGATACTTTTTCTCAGTTTCAGGGAAAAATGGACCTTCCGTATGTTAGACAGTCTGATTAGGTTTGCAGAGTGGATTAGCAGGGGACGATGGAAACTAACAAAATTTCGGGAAGAAGTCGTTGAAATCCACAAGGCCTTCCATATAGCAATCAAAGAGTATATTCATGCTCCGAAGACTATGCTGATCGCCACTTCCTGTTCTGTGGTGGCGTGGCTTCTGTCGATTCTAATTTTCTACTTCACGTTCTTGGCTGTGGGGTACACTCAGATCAGCTGGGTTTCTATTGTCGAAGTCACCTCAATTTTTGTAGCTGTCAAATCCATTCCGATTGGAATCCCTTTCGAGGTTGGCCTTCCTGAGATTACTCTAACAACGTTGCTTGTAATCTTCGGGGTACCTGGGATTGTAAGTGCGACCGTAACCATCTTGACACGTTTGCTGACGCTCTGGCTGAGATTCTTCATTGGTTTCGTAGCTCAACAGTGGCTGGGCCTCAGTGGCATAGTCACGCGCCAAGCCACGGAGACAAGCTTCAAATAACAAATGGACCGCTAGACTCTTGCAGAACGCTTTTCAAGGAACGTTTGACATGGGAGCAGTAGTTGAGGACGCTTCGTCAAAGGATTTGGAAAGACTCTGGAGCATTGAGAAAGAGTGTTTCAAGGAAGAGGCCTTCAGTAAGCAGCAACTTTCTCAGCTGCTCAACGACTACAACACCGTGAGTCTAATTGCTCGTAAGCAGGATGAGATCGCAGGGTTTGTCATTGGTATGATATACTTTGAAAGAAAAGCTCTGCATGGGCATATACTAACGATAGACATCGGTCACGTATATCGTCGCAGAGGCTTCGGCAGACTACTGATGAACGAAATTGAGACGATATTCAAACTTAAAGGCGCAAAGGCTTCGTACTTGGAAGTTCGAGAGGACAACGCGCCCGCGATTGGTCTCTACTTGAATCTGGGGTACAAGATTATCGGTAAACTCGACAACTATTATGGCAAAGTCCACGGGATCTACTTGAGAAAGTCGCTAGTCTGAGCACATGGCAAGTTATCAATGGATCTGCCAGTTGAAGGGTGTGCGCAACAAAGGGGCCGATGAAATATACGCCGCCAAAACAAGGTTGATACTCGCTCAGATAGACGCATCCTAGTTTCGTCCTGCTTCGGGTAGTTTCAATAGTTTCAATTTGGTTCTTTCATCGTAAGCTCTCTGCAGGTCAACGTCTTTACCTTCGAAGAGAACCAGCTCGGCGGTGGGTCCAACCCGGTTTCCTGCGAACAAGTGTCCACCGAACGCTTGGCCCTTCTCGTTTGACACGACAATGTGTGCATGAACGATGATCTCGCCTTCCGGTCCAAGGGCTATGTTTCCTGTGCACGACGCAATCTCGACATGTTCTTTCAGTTTGATGGTTGTGTGATTACCTTGCGCATAGAATCCGAGGACTGCGTTTTTCAAGGCGCCTATGACAAAGAAACCTGCAGCATGAATGTTGTTTTCCTCGGCGACTTTCTTAACGGATTCGATCAAGTCATCATCTTCGTTGAATCGAGCGAAATGGATTCTTTCGATCTTGCCTGTGAGCAATGTTTCTCACCTACGCGTGCTTTCTTGGTAACGCAAACCCTAAAAGGGTTTTGTCCGTATATCATGATGCAGTTGTGAGACGTGTTGTCAGGAAAAAGCAAGAGTGACACGCAAAAGCTTGTCAGAGCCATAGTTGTTCTGATACGAAACACCACTTGGAGATGTGGTAAGCTTGAGAGGCTTATAGTGAAGAATCTTTGTCGTCGAAACGCGGGTTTAGGCGATCCTGGTATGCCAATAAGGGACATGATTCAGAACTTCAAGCTTACAGGTAAGAAAAAGAGTGAGTTCTTGGACGCGTTGAAACGGTTAGAAAGACGGAATATCGTAAGGATTTTCATTTAAGGTTCTATGTGTGTGGCGGAAATGGCAAGTCACCGCTGAAAGATCCTGTGTTTTTTAAAAATGCGTTTGGCAGAAGAGCAACTGAAGACTGTGGGATGTTGGGTTGCACTTCATTAGGATGGTAAGGCAAATTCCAGGCCAAGCTCTTTGAGTTTCTCTCGTCCAGGGTTTCCAGTTTCCTTGTTCCAGCCTCTCAACTCATAATAGTCCTCCAGCATGTTTGTCAGCTCTTCTTTGGAAATACGTTGTCCCTTCGATGGACCGTCTGGCAATGATTCTTCGACGAATCTCGGTGGAAGGTAATCTTCTTTCCTAGTCATTCCTTCTCTTGCGTTGAAACATCTGCAGAGGTTGTTTGCTCGTTCACCTATTATCATCAGCTCATCAACTGTGAGCTTCAATGCTGTTGTCGCATTGATCGCTTCCGCTAAGAAAGTGGGTTTCGTGTAGTTGAATCCGACCCACGCTGGTGAAGTGCACAGCAGAAGTGAATTGGTCACGGCGACCCAGTCTTGTGATCGTCTGATCATGTCAACCTTGTTTCTGGATGTATCATGTCTGTGCAGTGCCTTTGATATTCCAATCTCAGGTGCAACGTTGTCTCTCTCTACATCGGGATCATGGAAAGCCTGCATGTGGCATGCCCCCTTCGGCGCGGTAGCATATGACAAGCCCAATCCTTTCTTGGCTCGCGGTTCATGGAGGGGAATTTCCAGGCCTTTGACATGCATGGCGTATCTTTCTGAGCCTCCACCAATTTTCTCTGCAGCTTTCTTGACTCCTTCAGCAAGCAAGTCACCAACGCCTTCTCGCGTAGCTATCTTTTCGATCAGTTTCAAGACTGCTGCGACATTTCCCCATGTTGCTTCTATACCATCCAGATCTGCTTTTGAGATTATTCCTCGCTCGTAACACTCCATGACCCACGCAATTATGACTCCCGTTGAAATAGTATCCAATCCATAGGCGTTGCAGAGTTGATTTTCTTTCGAAATCGCCTCCAAGTCACTTATCAGGAGCAACGAGCCTAGAGACGCAACGGTCTCATATTCAGGCCCGCCATAATCCGAGTGGATAGGCGCATACGGGCCCTCCTTGACTTCGACTTCTCGTTTGCAGGCTATCGGGCATTGCGAACATGTCCCTTTCTTCTTCAGAATAGTGTTTGCCATCGTCCTTCCACTGATCGCTTCGAAACCGTCAAACGTTGCTCTCTGGAAGTTCTTGGTCGGAAGCATCCCCATTTCCTGCAGCACGTCCACAATGCCTGCTTGTCCATAGTTTGAAAAACTGACTAGAGTTTTGTCTGACTTGCATTCGGTGAGTACATTTCTTGTCATTTCTTGGAGCCTTTTCGCATCTGCAACTGGGATTCTCTTGGTGCCTCGAACAGAAATAGCCTTCAACTTCTTGGAACCCATCACAGCTCCTAATCCTGTTCTGCCAGCCGCTCGATGCGCCGTGTGCATTATTGCTGCAATCTTGACCAGTTTTTCCCCTGCTGGCCCAATGCACACAACCGATGGGTTGTCCTCTCTCCTTTCCTTGAGCCCTAGGTCCTGTGCAATAGCAACTTCGGTGTCAAGCGTCATCTTTCCCCAGAGATGAGTACCATTCTTAATCTCGACATTATCATCGATTATCGAAACGTACGCGGGTGAACTCGCGACACCTTCAACAACCAAAGCGTCATAACCTGCCTTTCTCAATTGAACCGAAAATGAACCGCCACAAAGGGCTTCTCCCCAGATCCCAGTGAGAGGCGATTTGGCCGCAACCAGCCAACGTGAATTCAGGGGAAACCCCGTCGCCGCAAATGGTCCGGTCGCAAAAACCAGTTTGTTCAAAGGTCCCAACGGATCGATCCCAGGTTCCAGTTCATCAAAGAGCATTTTCGCTGCCAACCCTCTTCCGCCCAAGTACTTTCTTGCATCAGTTTCACTCAATGGTTCAACCGATATTTTTCGTTTCGATAATTCTATTCTGAGAATCTTTCCGCAATATCCGTACATTCTGTCTTTCCCGACTCAAGAATGTTGAGAATTGTAGAAAAACGTTTTGATAAAAGTCTTTTTCAACTGTACTAACGATCGTGAGAAGATTTTCATGTTTTTTGGCTAAAACGAAGCAATTGGTTGTCCAATGGACAGTCAGGTCCTAGTGTGTGGTAAACCGTGTTCTGATGAAGTTGTATCATTTCCATCATGAAGAACGATCTGCATACTCTGACAAGCTCTGTCTCAGTCGTGTCAATGCTTTGGTTTGACTGAGGCTTTTTCAAATGAAAGAAACCTGCGTTCGTTTCATCGTAGAAAGTTTTAAATGTTCACCGTAACAACACTAGCATTTGATATTATTGGAGAGGAGAAAAGAAATCAAATGACCACTACGGAGAAACCTATTTTCGTTCGACGTGCGTCCGGACTTGTCAGAGAGATGGACCTTAAAGACATCATACTGTGGAACAGTGTCGCAGCCGGAATCGGTCTGGGTGAAGTGTCTTTCCTGGTGCCATATTATCTTTCACTGGTTCCCGGAGCAAACTTCATACTCGGGGGACTCCTCGCACTGATCGGAGGTTTGCTAATCGCAGCATGCTACGCTCACTTCCTGTCAGCCATGCCTCGTTCTGGAGGCGAATATGTGTTCCTCAGTAGACTCACCCATCCTTTGATCGGCTTCTTCTTCAGCTTCAGCATGGCAATGTTATGGGTCTTGGCTTACGCAATCAATATGCAATATTCCGCTTCGATATTTGTGCCATTCATTGGTAACTTCATAGGATCTACGAACATCCCATTATTCTGGTTCCAGCCGACTGGAATATTCATAGTTAGCTTCGTTATGAGCTTCGCCGCATTGGCCGTGACCATTGCAGGAATGCGGGCTTACATAAGATATCAGCTGATTGTCACGGCCATTTCCGTTATCGCTATGATTTTGTACGCCGTTGTATTGATCAATATTGGAAGCCAATCCAACTTCCAGACCATGTTCAACAACTTTGCAGGTCAATACTACCCAGGTGTGAGCGATCCCTACAGCTACATAATGACTCAGGCTCAAAATGCTGGCTATCAGCTCCCAAGCGCAGCAGCCTTTTCCTTTTCACAGACTTTGGGTATGATGGTGATCTTTGGCTTTGCAGGCATGCTGACAACTGCAACATTCAGCTCTTTCGTTGCTGGTGAAATGAAACGCGCAGATAGTGGCAAGCGTCAACTAGCTGGTCTTTGGGGTGGACTTGTACTCAACGGTGTTCTCGCAATATTGCTGTCTGTCGGCCTAATGGCAGTGATAAACCCCAACTTCATCGGAGCGCTGGGATGGGCTCAATTCAACCAACCCGATCTCTTCAAGGTTCCTACGGTTCTGCTGACGATGCCCTTCAGTCTATTCGAATGGCTAGCCCCAAGCCCAATATTCGCTATCATAATCGACTTGGCGCTCTGGTTGTTGGCGCTCACTTGGGCAATCATGGATCTGATTGTACTCAGCAGGCTGTTCTTTGCCTGGTCCTTTGACAGACTCTTGCCATCTGGAATCACTCACGTTAGTGACCGTTTCAAGACACCAACATATGCCATCGGCGCAGCATGGATCCTAGGCATAGTATTCGGCGGACTTACGCTCGTACCGAACTACAACATTGCCGCATTGCTATCTGCCGCAGGCTGGCTTGTCTTCACAGTCTTCATCGCCGTGGGATTGACGGCCATCGTCTTCCCATTTGCCAAGAAGAAACTATACGAAACAATGCCAATGAAAGCGAGTATCGGAGGAATACCCGTTCTAACTATTGCCGGCATATTATCCGTGATATTCTTTGGAGCAATGGCAAGCGTCTACATTTGGGGTCCAGAATATGCCGCAGCAGGAGGAGCATGGACTAATTTCACCACTTACACGCTGGCGTTCTTCTACATTGCAGCCATTGCGATCTATTTCGCAGCATACTACTACTGGAAGCAAAAAGGGCTCGATTTGTCCTTAGCATTCAAAGAGATACCACCAGCTTAAACATCTCCTTTTTTCTATATCATGTTTCATTTGATAAATTACATAATCCTTATAAAACACGGACACGGTCGATAGAAGAAAAGGAATCCGCTATGTTGAAGCTTTTCTTTGCGACAGATATACACGGATCAGACGTGTGTTGGAGAAAATTCGTTAGCGCCGGAAAATTCTACAAAGCCGATGCAATAGTTCTAGGGGGAGACACCACTGGAAAGGAAATCTGCCCGATCATAAAGTATCCTGACGGTAAGATTATCGTTCAGTTCTTCGGGCGAAAAGACCCTGTGAAGGATCCAAAGGAATTGCCAATTTTCGAAAAGCGGATTATGGACTCAGGGCTGTACCAATACTACACCACCCCTGAAGAGTATGCAAGCCTAGTCGAAGATGAAGACAAAGTCGATGAGATATTCAGCAAGTTGATGATGGAACGTTGGAAACAGTGGATTGGCATTGCCGAAAAGACCCTGAGGGGAACAGAGACCAAATGTCTCGTCGCACCAGGAAATGATGATAGATTTATCATAGACTCTATAATAGACGAGTCAGACGTGGTACAGAGAGCCGAAGGAAAGGTCATAGAAATCGGCGGGCATGAGATGATTAACTGCGGATGGACGAATCCCACTCCTTGGAAGACCCCACGAGAATGCAGTGAAGAGGAATTACTGAAGAAGATAAAGGATATGACATCCAAGGTCAAAAACATGGAAACCTGCATTTTTGAACTTCATGCACCTCCATATGCCACTGGTCTAGATGAAGCGCCAGAACTGGACAGCCAGCTCAGACCTGTAAAAGGTGGCACCTCTCGGGCTCCTGTGGGCAGTACGGCAGTGCTTTCAGCGATCAAGGAGTATCAACCCCTTCTTGGTCTTCACGGACACATTCATGAATCTAAGGGAACTATGAAAATCGGTCGAACAGTCTGCTTCAACCCTGGCAGCATGTATTCGGAAGGTATGCTTCAAGGAGTGCTTCTGGCAATCGATAAGAACAAAGTGAAAAGCTACCTATTCACATCTGGTTGAGCGAAGACCAAAACTTTTAATATGATAAGAAAAGGTAACGCCTACAGCAAGAAGGAGTATTCTGTATGGTAAGTGATCTGGTCAAACTGTTTGATTCGTTCTGTGAAGCCATAGCGAAGAAAGACCTGAACAAGATGTTGAGCCTCTTCAACGAAGACGCCACCTATACAGTGTATGCACAACCATACAAACCCGTGTCCGGCAAAGCTGCTCTAAAGCCGTTCATGGAAGACGAATTCAGAAAAGTCGACGAATACAAAGTTACAAAACTGTTTATCTGCGAAAACAAAAGTAATCTAGTCGTAGAATGGCAGGTGAACTACAGGGATCATAACACTGGCAAAAGAAGCGAAGTTCAAGGCATAAGCATACTTGAAGCCAAGAAAGGCAAGATTCAGACGTGGAAGGAATATTTCAGACAATAACCCAA
>Ga0315277_10005765_pt1 | contig 16278 bp, 14 predicted proteins | sample YL17G05_15_MG_FD_203695 | JGI IMG/M metagenome (GOLD analysis project Ga0315277, IMG submission 203695) | Sediment microbial communities from Yellowstone Lake, YNP, Wyoming, USA - YL17G05_15 | ecosystem: Environmental > Aquatic > Freshwater > Lake > Sediment | place: USA: Wyoming | collected... | reverse complement strand
GCCGGTCACTAACAAAAAATGCCGCATCTTTCTCCTCCTGCTGTAGGTTTTCGTGAATCAGGCAATTTACCCTCCGCGCCGGGCGCTGAAATCCCGGCGCGGAAGCCGGAATGATCAATACAACAAGGACGGCACCCACAAACCGATTTGCGGGAACATGTAGAGCAAAAAGATCGCGAGCACCTGGATCACCATGAACGGCATCATCCCGATGAAGATCTGGTTCAGCGTCACGTGGGGCGGCGCCACGCCCTTCAGGTAGAAGGCGGCCATCGCGACCGGCGGCGAGAGGAACGCCGTCTGGAGGTTGAGGGCCACCAGCAAACCGAAGAAGAGCGGATTGATGTTGAAGTGCGACAGGAGCGGGATGAAGATCGGCATGAAGATGACGATGATCTCGGTCCACTCCAGCGGCCAGCCGAGGAGGAAGATGATCAGCTGCGCCAGGAGCATGAACTGGGTCGGCGTCATGTCCATCGATTTAACCCAGTCGTTGATGAGCTCCTGACCGCCGAGGAGGGCGAAGGCCGCCGCGAAGATACTCGAGCCGACGAAGAGCCAGCAGACCATGGCCGATGTCTTGGCGGTGAGGAAAACCGATTCCTTGACGACGGTGAAATTGAGCTGTTTGTACGCGGCCGCCAGGACAAACCCTCCGAAGGACCCCATCGCCGCCGCCTCGGTCGGGGTCGCGAGCCCTACGACGATCGTTCCGAGAACCCCGAGGATGATCGTGGCCAACGGGAAGAATGATCCGAGGAGCATCTTGAAGATCTCGAGACGTGCAAAGGTGAAGATCGTATAGAAGATGACGGTCCCCGCCGCGATGATGCCGAACGTGATCCAGAACACCAGCGGGGCGGGATTGCGTCCGGGTGCGGCTGGTACCACTGGTGTCGCCGGCTTTACCTCGGCGGGCGGTTTTGGGGCCTCGGCCGGGGCGGCCGGGGCAACCTGAGCAGTCTGACCGGGTTCTGCCGGGGGTTCCGCCAGGCCAACCGACCCCTCCGGTTCCTGGAGACTCCCCTTGTCGGTCGAGACCTCCTCAGACGATTCCGCCGCGAAACCCATCTCCTGAACGCCCGACGTATCCACAAGCGAAGGCGCCGTCGTCCAGAGGTAGACAATCAGAACGAGGAGAGAGGCCACCACCAGGGGAAGTATGGCGATCACCAGGTGGGTGAGGAGCGTCTTCATCGGGACGTCGGCGTTCCGCTTCCCCTTGATCGCACCGATCAGCCCGACCATGACGTTGTTGGATTTCTTCGAGATCACCTCCGCGAACTTGGGCAGCTCGACGATCTGCTCCTCCTCGGAGAGCGGCGGGGCGGTTTTCGGATTGAGCTTTGCGGAGATGATAATGTAGCCGAGATAGAGGCCGGTCAGCATGAAACCAGGCAGGAAGGCACCGGCGTAGAGCTGCACCACCGACACGCTCGCCGTGGCGCCGTAGAGGATCAGTAGCACGGACGGCGGGATCAGGATGCCGAGGGTTCCCCCCGCGGTCACGACCCCCGCCGAGAGGCGGGTGCTGTATCCGGCCTTGAGCATCGCCGGAAAGGCAAGGAGGCCCATGAGCGTCACGCACGCCCCGATGATGCCGGTGGCGGTGGCGAAAATCGCGCAGGTGATGACCGTCGCGACAGCGAGCGATCCGGGGATCCGGGAGGTCGCCAGGTGGAGACTCTTGAAGAGCCTGCCGATCAGGTTGGCCCGTTCGACAAGGTACCCCATGAAGACGAACAGCGGTATCGAGATCAGCACGTCGTTGTTCATGACGGCATAGGCCCGCTGCGACACCAGATCGAACGTGTGGGCCACCGCCGTATTCGGATTCTGGCTGTAATAGGAGAAAAAGGCGAACATCGTTCCCATCCCCATGAGGGTGAAGGCGGTGGGAAAGCCGAGCATGATCGCCACCACGATCATCGCCAGCATCAGCAAACCCAGGTGGCCGTTGGTCATCTGCGAAGGCGAGGGCATTATTATGAATACCCCGATCACCACTACAGCCATGATTGAGAGTCCAAACCAGGCTTCTTTTCTCATTTGTCGCCCCCTTTCCCATGCGTCACAATCTCATCGAGCTTCGCGATATCCTCGTCGGTGACGTGCACCGTCGCCTTCAACTTCTCGACGTCCACTTCCTCGACGTCCTGGATGCGCGAGGGCCACCTCCCATCCTTCAGGCACAGGACACAGCGGGCGATTTCGACGAAGCCCTGCACGAGGATGAATGCTCCGGCAATGGGGATGATCGTCTTGAAGTGGTAGAGCGGCGGGCCGTCGGCGGTTATGCTAGAATGCTCGAAGATCCGCCAGGAGTCGCCGGCATAGTAATAACCGGCCCAGCAGAGGGCGGTCACTCCGGGGATGAAGAAGAGGATGTAGAGCGTCAGGTCGAGGGCGGCCTGCAAACGCGGCGGGAAGAAACCGTAGAGGACATCGCCGCGGACCATGCCGTTCTTCGAGAGGGTGTAGGCGCCCGCCATCATGAACAGGGTCCCGTACATCTGGAGCATGATATCGAAGGCCCAGGAGTGCGGTGCCTCCATGGCGTAGCGGGCATAAACCTCGTAGGTGATGAGAAAGGTGAGCCCCACAATGAGCCAGGAAAACGTCTGACCTGCATAAGTGCTGATCTTGTCAATGGTGAGCAGTAGTTTCTGCATATTCGATCCTTTTAAAAAATCAGCTACTGGGACGCTAACGATTCCCGGGTAGCTGATCGATGATACCGTGAAATCCCTTAGACCCCCTCACCCTTCCCCTCTCCCCGCTGGGGAGAGGGGGGACAGGAGGGGAAAATCTACATATCCTTGGTTAGCCTTTCTTTGCTGGAGCCTTCTTGGGTCCGAAGTAATGGTTGTAGGCCATGCGACGGCCGATATTGGTATCCATATCCCAGGCCACCGCGCGTTTGGCAAATGCCTTTTGTGATTCGAGGATCTCCTTGAACATGGGGTTTTCTGCCGACTTCCTCTCCGCGATCTGGTCGAAAATTTCGAGCTGCTTTTGCAGGATGGCGTCGGGAGTCTTGTAGAACTTGACCTTAGCTTCGGTCTGCAGCCAAATATAGTCCTTTGAGTAGCGGTCGATCGACTTCCACCACATGTCTGCAGAGGCCGCCTCTACGGCGTTGTCGATGATGGCTCTCAGTTTGGCCGGTAACCCATTGAATTTGTCCTTGTTGAACAGAATCTCGAACTGTTCGCCGTTCTGGTGATAGCTCTGGAGCATGCATACCTTCGACACATCCTGGAACCCGAGCGCACGGTCAGAGGAAGCATTGTTGAACTCCGCCCCGTCAAGCAAGCCGCGATCCAACGCCGGAACGATCTCGGCGCCGGGCAGTGCGTTCACCGCGCAGCCCATAGCAGTGTACATATCAACGGAAAGCCCCACGGTGCGGAACTTCATACCTTTGAGGTCTTCAAGCTTGCTAATCGGTTTCTTGAACCAACCAAACGGTTGCGTCGCCATCGGCCCGTAGAGGAAAGCAACAACGTTTGCGCCAATCATTGTATAGAGCTTTGTATGGAGCTCCTTGCCGCCGCCGTATTTGTACCACGCGAGATTCATGTTCGCGTCCATGCCGAAGACAGGGCTAGACCCAAACAGAGCCAGGGCGTTCTGCTTACCGTAGTGGTAAACGATCACACCGTGCGCTCCGTCAAGCGTGCCCTTGGACACTGCATCCAATACGCCGAAGGCCGGAACAACGGCGCCAGCAGGCAACACTTCGATCTTAAGTTCCCCGCCGGTCATGTCATTCACTTTCTTGGCGAAGTCGAGGGCGAATTCGTGGAAAATGTCTTTGGTCGGCCAGGTGGACTGCCAGCGCCAGTTTATCGGCGTCTGTGCCTTAACGATGGTCGGGAAACCCATGGTTGCGGCGGCTCCCGCTGTCACCGCGGCAGTTTTCAAAAAATTACGGCGAGAAACCTTCTCCTCTTTTATCTTCTTATCCTTTTTAATCATACCTTCCTCCTTAATGAGTTTGGAATTAATCTTCTTTCAAAAAGCCTGATATCTCCTGAAACATAGAAACCGGAAAACTAACCGATGAATTAAAGAACCCACCTCCTTTCACTATTATATTCACATTCGAAAACCGATTGATTGCCGAATATTAGCTTTTCTATAGGATATTTCTTGCCTCATTTCAAGATATCTAACTATTTTCTTTATGAATAAAATTGTAACTTAAATGGAGCGATTCTTTTGAAAAGAACCTGTAGCCGCTCCGTGTAAGACGGAGCGTTTTCCTCTCACCCGTTGGGTGAGAAATCGTTACTGATAAAATCACGCAACCTAAAGGCTGCGGCTACATTTAAAATAATAAATCGCTCAGTTTAGGTGTAAGATTTTTTTGATACCTTCGGGCAGCGAAGATTCCCATATGATTTGGGTTCGATATTACAGTTAAACACTCGACCGGATAAGCAACCCTTGAATAAATTGTGTTAAAATGAGTGGACTCCAAAATTGGACAGACCATTAATTTTTTTATAAAATTTTTAAGGAATCTGAAAAATTCCATAACATCGAGAACAATCTTTGTCAAGGAGAAAATTAAGAAATAGAAACACAAAAACAGAGGGTCCTATACATGGCAACATCAGTCTTCTCTGGATTGTTATTCCGGACTTGATTAAACCTGCCCCGTGCCTGATACGGGGGAATCCAATTTTTTCATACTACCGTGTCTATTTAAATAACCAGAGCCCATGGCCAAGGTTTTAGATGAGCCCGTGTCCATCTTATCCCGATCAGGGGTAGATTGGTTTGCTGGTCTTACCATTTAAATTTTATTGACAAGGCAATCCCCATTTGTTATAAGAAGAAAAATTTGTAACACTTTAGTTCTTTGAAAAAAGTTATCTAATCCCCCTTCATCCCCCTTTGCCCGCTGCGCCAGCGCATGCGCGGCGAGTCAAAAGGGGGAAATGTTTCTCCTCCCTTTGGTCTCCGACCCAGAGCGGTCTCTGACCCGGAGGGAAAAGGGAGGTGGGGAGGGATTTTAAAAAGTTTATTTCAAACCGCTAAATTGATACAAAAATTTTAACACCGAAAGATTGCAATAGAGAGTGGGAGGTCGTTATGGCTCGATTGTATGAATATCAAGGGAAACAGTTGCTCAAAGCGGGAAAGGTGCCGATCCCTCAGGGGGAGGTGGCCACCACCCCTCAGGAGGCGGGAAGGATCGCCGGAAAGATCGGCAAACCCGTGGCTATAAAGGCGCAGATCTGGGCAGGAGGCCGCGGAAAGGCCGGAGGCATTAAATTCGCCTCAAATTCCCAGGAGGCGGAAAAGGTCGCAGGCGACCTGTTAGGGTCCACCCTTAAGGGTCTGAAAGTGGAAAAGGTTCTCATCGAGGAGAAACTCGATATCGATAAGGAGTATTATGTCGGCGTGATCATCGATGCATCGAGAGAGGTCAGGGCTCCGGTTGTAATGTTCAGCACCGAGGGCGGGGTGGATATCGAATCCGTCCCCCCTGAAAAGATTGCCCAGACCAATGTGGACGTTCTCCGGGGTTTCCGGCTCTATGATGCCCTCAACCTTGCTGTTCAACTGAAGGTTCCAAACCAGCACCTCCCGAACATTGCCCAGGCCATCATGGGCCTGTTTCAAACCTTTAAGGCTTATAACTGCCGGACAGCCGAAATCAATCCCCTCGTATTAACAAAGGAAGGAAAGATCCTCGCCGGAGATTGCCGGATGGCCATTGACGACTCCTCAGTCTTCCGCCATCCTGAATTGGGGATCGAAGTAGCCAGGGAGGCCTCAACCCCTCCGACGGAACTGGACAAGATCGCCTGGCAGATTGAGGAAGGAGATCTGCGGGGGACCTGTTATATTGCCCAGATGGCTCCGGAGATCAAAGAGCTAAACTATGTCGGATATCACGGCATCGGAGGAGGAGGGGCGATCCTCGGAGTGGATGCCCTGAACCGGCAGGGATTGAAAATCGCCAACTATGCGGATACGAGCGGAAACCCTACTGCGGCAAAGGTTTACCGGGCCGCCAAGTTGATTATCAACCAGCCGGGTATTGAAGGATATATGTTGGGCGGGTTCATCGTGGCCAATCAGGAGCAGTGGCATCATGCCCACGGCGTGGTGAAAGCCCTCCGGGAAGAAATACCCAAGAGGCCGGGTTTTCCATGTGTGATCCTCCTCTGTGGGAATAGAGAGAAAGAGTCGATGGAGATATTAAAAGAGGGGACAAGTGATTTACCCGGACGATTCGAGTTCTATGGAAGCGATAAGGTTTATGAGACCCAATTTTTAGCCAAGAGGATGAAAGCCCTGATTCTTGAGTATCGGAAGGATAGAGGAATAGAAACCCTTTAGTTCTTTGGAATGGAATCCCATGGGATACCAGTCAGAGATGCTTCCAAAGTTTTAGAATGCGGTCATTCATATTTTAACATATGGGAACGAGGGGGGTGAACAGGACTCAGCCATCCCTTTGGAATCATCTGCTTGATTAGGGAAGATGCATCCGCTCTAAAACTTTTCTATCATCCCTGACCGGCATCCCATGGGAGTAATTTACAAAAGGTTGAGTTGTTGCGAAGAAAAAAGGAGGAATAGGCGATGATTGAGTTTAAAGAGAGAACGATCAAAGTCATCATAGACGACAGCAAATGCGTCGATTGTAAGACGCATGCGTGTGCAGCGGGATGCAAGCTCTTCGCTCGAGGGATTTTAGTGATCAAGGATGGAAAGCCAGCCCTTGGAGGGGATGCCGCATATGCCGAAAGGGTTGGGACTGAATGCTTGGCCTGTGAATATGAGTGCTGGTTCAGAGGAAATAAAGCGATTAAAATCGAGGCTCCAATTCCAGGATTAAAAGAGTATTTGGAAAAACGGGGACTATCACTTTCATAAAAAGGAGTGAGCAATGGCTATTTTGCTTGAGAAAGATACGACTGTTTTGGTTCAAGGGATTACCGGAAGGGAAGGGTCGGCACGGGCCGCCTTTATGAAAGGGTATGGCACAAAGGTGGTGGCAGGGGTCACGCCCGGAAGGGGAGGAGAGGATATCTCCGGGATACCTGTTTACAATACCGTTGAGGAAGCGGTCAGAGTCCAGGGTCGTATCGATGCCAGCGTGACCTTTGTGCCCGGGCCAGGGCTCAAAGATGCTGTTTTTGAGGCTGTTGATGGTGGAATCAAGTTTATTGTTATGCCCGTTGAGCGAGTTCCTCTCTACGATATCCTTGAGATGATGGCCTATGCCAAATTGAAGGGAGTCCGTCTCCTCGGACCAGGATCCATCGGGGTCATCAGTCCCGGAATCGCAGTGATGGGCTGGCTCGGTGGAACTCCTGAGTTTGCCAAGAGGGTTTTTGTGCCTGGGCCTGTTGGAGTGATCTCCAGAAGCGGAGGACAGTCAGGGACGGTTCCCTGGGCGATCAAGGAGGCAGGGATGGGTGTGAGCACAGTGTTGCACATAGGAACAGAACCGGTACTGGGCACGTCCTGCGGCGACATATTACCTCTGTTCGAGAAAGATCCGGACACGAAGGCTGTTGCGATGTTCGGAGAAATCGGCGGTCCTTATGAGGAAGAAGCCGCAGAGGCTGTGAGAAAGAAAGAATTCACCAAGCCCCTCGTCGTTTTTGTTGCCGGGGCATGGGCCCCCGAAGGAATGCGATTCTCCCATGCCAGCAGTATCATCGAGAGAGGGAAGGGGTCGGCAAAGGATAAGATTAAGTCTCTGAAAGAGGCGGGAGTCCATGTGGTTGACCGACCCGACGAGATTGCCCCAACCCTCAAGAAATTATTAGGCGTCTAATAGTCTTATAGTCATGTAGTCAGATAGTTTAAAAAAGAGGGGCATGAAGATCAGGTCCAAAGAAAAAATGACTAAATGACTATACGACTAAACAACTAATTGACTAATTAAGAGGAGGTGTACTATGACTGTGATGCGATCTGTTTTTTACATTCCGGGAAATAATGAGAAGATGGTGTCGAAGGCCCCTGAAACACCGGCTGATATCATCACCCTTGACCTGGAAGACTCTGTCCCACCGGCAGAGAAAGTAAAGGCCCGGGAGATGGTCCGGGAAAATCTGAAGTTTGCAGGGTCAGGTGGTTCAACGATTTATGTCCGGCTCAATAACTGGGAGACCCTGATGACCAATGATGACCTTGAGGCCATCGTCTATGAGGGGCTTTCAGGGGTTTGCCTGGCCAAGACCGGCGGGCCGGATCATGTCCAGCGTCTGGACTGGAAATTGGAGGAACTTGAGCGACGAAGAGGATTGAAAGTGGGATCCATCGCCATCCAGCTCCTCATTGAAACAGCAAAAGGAGTGATGAATGCCTACCCCTCAGCGATTGCGAGCAAGCGGGTCAATTCCCTTATCTTCGGCGCAGTTGATTACACAAAGGATATGAGAGTGAAGCTTACGACTGAAGGGGATGAGCAGTTTTATGCAAGAGCCCATGCCGCCGTTGCCGCCAGGGCAGCAGGTTGTATCGCCATTGATTGTCCCTTTGTGGCCTTTAAGGATGCGGAAGCCTTTGAGAAGAACACACGCTTCGGACGTCAATTAGGATATGAAGGAAGAATGCTTATCCACCCGAGTCAGATTGAACCTTCCCATCGGATCTACACGCCCTCTCCGGAGGATGTGGAATGGGCAAATGGGGTGGTAAAGGTCTTTGAGGAAGAGGGGATCGCAAAAGGGGCTGCCGCCGTTTCCTATCTGGGAAAGATGGTGGATACCCCTGTCTATGAGAATGCAAGAACGATCCTTGCCATCGTAGATGAGATTGCCGCCTTTGATGCAAAAAGAAAGAAAGCGTGAGACTATGTAAAAGACCCTAATCCCCCTGGCCCCCCTTTATAAAAGGGGGGTGTGGGGGGATTTTTTATTGGGAGTTTAAGAATGCGAATCGTTTTAATCGGCCAGGGCCCTTTTGGGGAGAAGACGCTTGAAGCCCTGATCAAAAAGGGAGAGGAGATGGTCGGAGTCTTTTCTCCTTCTGACAAGAGGGGTGAGGCCATGGGTGGTCTCGCTCAAAAATCAGGGATTTCCTTCTTCCGCCCTGCTATCATGAAGATTCCGGAAGTCCGTGAGGCTTATGGCAGGTTAAAGCCGGATCTTGCCATACTCGCTTTTGTGACGGATATCATCCCTCAAAGCCTGCTTGCGATTCCTTCCATTGGCACCCTCTGTTATCATCCTTCTCTTTTACCCCGGCACCGGGGAGCCAGTGCAATAAATTGGGCAATCATTCAGGGAGATACGAGAACGGGCTTAACCATTTTTTGGGCAGACAAGGGGATCGACACCGGTCCCATTTTGCTGCAAAAAGAGGTTGAGATTGGCCCAGAAGAGACGACCGGTTCCCTCTATTTCAATAAACTCTTTCCCATGGGAATCGAAGCCATTGTGGAGGCGGTCGATTTGATCAAAAAGGGAAAGGCGCCCAGAATTCCTCAAGATGAATCGCAGGCCACCTATGAACCTCCCTGTGATGATCGGGTTGCATCCATCGATTTTGCAAAACCGGTCAATGAGATTTACAATTTAATCAGGGGGTGTGATCCCCAACCAGGGGCCTATACCACATTTAAGGAAAAGAGAATAAGATTCTATGATGCGAGAAAAAGGGCTCTACAAGCAGGAGAGGGGGCCGGAGAGATTGCAGCCATTGAAAAAGAGGGCCTTGAAATCGCTCTTCAAGGCGGGATCATCATCGTCGGCAAATTGAAGGTAGATAAGGGTGAAAAGATCGGGCCCATTGAATTTGCCCAATCCATAGGATTAAAAGTCGGAGATCGGTTGGGAAAGTAATAATAGTTAATAACCAAACACCAAGCACCAATAACCAGATAATTGACCGAAATATCAATAACCAAAAGTGTAATTAATTTTTTATTTGGTTATTTGGGTATTGGTCAGTTGGATATTATTTGGAGCTTGGAATTTGGTTATTGGAATTTAAAAGGAAGGTCCTATTTGGGGCGATGATAAGGAGGATTCATGGACCGAGTACAAATGATTGAGGAGCTGTCAAAGATCGTAGGCAAAGAGAATGTCCTCTTCTCGGAGACCGATCTGTTGCTTTATGGTTACGACGCCTCCCTTTTTAAGGGAAAACCCGATTGTATTGCCTTCCCGGGTTCAACCCAGGAGGTCTCTGAAATCGTCAAGTTCTGCCACCGCGAGAAGATTCCAGTCATTGCGAGAGGTTCGGGAACAAATCTGAGTGGAGGAACGATTCCCACCAGGGGCGGGGTCATTCTTCACTTTTCGAGGATGAATAGAATCCTGGAGATTGATGTCGAGAACCAGAGGGCTGCAGTGGAACCCGGTCTCTTTACCCTTGCCTTGAAAAATCAGTTGGCCCGTCATGGATATGTCTATCAGCCAGATCCTGCCAGCGAGAAAGTCTCCACCTTCGGAGGAAATTTTGCTGAGAATTCAGGGGGGCCGCACTGCCTCAAGTATGGGGTGACAACCAATCATATCTTAGGGGCTGAGGTTGTCCTGCCTGACGGAGAGGTGATCCAGGTTGGTGGCAAGGCGCTGGACAATCCCGGATATGATCTGACAGGGCTCCTGGTGGGTTCGGAAGGAACGCTGGGAATCGCCACCCACTTAACTCTCCGGATCATGCCCAAATCAGAAGCGGTTAAAACGATGCTGGCCATCTATAATTCCCTTGAGGATGCCGGCAGAACAGTCTCGATGATCATTGCCGATGGAATCGTACCCGCTACGCTCGAAATCCTCGATAAATTGACGATTAAAGCGGTTGAGGAATCGGTTCATGCGGGTTTTCCTCTCGATGCGGAGGCTGTTCTTCTCATCGAGCTCGACGGGCTCAAAGACGGGATGGAGAGACTGGCAGAACGGATCGTGGAGATCTGCAGGAAGAATCACGCCCGTGAGGTAAAATCGGCAAAGACAGAGGCAGAAAGAACACAGCTCTGGGCAGGCCGGAAAGGTGCGTTCGGCGCCATTTCGAGACTCCGTCCCAATTATCTTGTCTGTGATGGAACTGTACCGAGGACCAAACTCCCGGAGGTGTTGGTCCGGGTGATGGAAGTGAGCAAAAAGTATGGTCTTTCCATTGCGAATGTCTTTCATGCGGGAGATGGAAACCTCCATCCCCTCATCCTCTTTGACGAAAGGGACGAGGAGGAGCTGAGGAAGGTGCATCTGGCAGGCTCCGAGATCATGAAATTATGCGCCGATGCAGGCGGGACCATAAGCGGGGAGCATGGGATTGGCACGGAGAAGATGAAGGAGATGTTTTTCGTCTTCTCCCCTCAGGATATTGCCGCCATGAGAAAGGTGAAGAAGGCTTTCGATCCGGAAGATATCTATAATCCCGGAAAGATCTTCCCGGAAGTTCAAGCATAAACCGATAATGGATCGTAATACGAATGCAATCATACAATATGACAATAACCAAACACCAAGCACCAAGCACCAAATAATAACCAAACTCCCAATAACCAAAAGGGAAATTAATTTTTATTTGGTTATTCGGTTATTGGGTCATTGGAATTTATTTGGAACTTGGAATTTGGTGATTGGTTATTGTTTTTCCGAATTGTAATATTCGAGGAGATTAATATGCTCAGAATTGAAAAGCTAATTCCCAGGTTGAAGGAGATAGTAGGAGAGGCCCATGTGATTCAGGATCCCGATAAAATTAAAGCCTTCACCATAGACGGGAAAAAGCCGAAAGTCATCCTGTCTCCGGGAACGATCAATGAGGTCTCAAAAGTTGTTGCCTGTGCCAGTGAGCAATCCCTGACCCTTCTTCCCATGGGGAATGGGACGAAGATGGGAATGGGCGGAATACCGAGAAAGATGGATATCGTCCTCTCCACCCTCCTTCTCAATCGCATTACAGACTGCGATTGCGACAACCTTACCCTTTCAGCGGAATGCGGAATCACTCTTGGCGAGGTTCAGAAGAGATTGTCAAAAGAAGGGAAGGGATATTTTCTTCCGCTGGATCCGCCCTTTACGGAGAAGGCCACACTGGGCGGGATCGTGGCGACCAATTCGAGCGGATCCAGGAGACTATTTTACGGCACGGCGAGGGATTTGATCATCGGGACAAAGGCTGTTTTTCCCAATGGGGATATTATTGCCTCAGGCGGAAAGACGGTGAAGAATGTTTCCGGCTATGATATGTGTAAACTTCTGATCGGTTCTTATGGGACGCTGGGAATTCTCTGCGAGATCACTTTTAAACTTCTCCCCCTTCCGGAAAGAGTGGCAACCTTGCTCCTCCCTTTTGTCAGACTGGAGGAGGCGGTTCAATTTGGACGTGAAATCCTTCAGTCCCAATACCTTCCATCATCCATCGAGATCCTGAACGAAATGGCTCTGAAGAAGATAAATCCTCCGGTAGCCCAGCAGGGGAATTATCTTGTTGCCATAGGGTTGGAAGGTGTGGCTGAAAGCATTGAGAGGCAGGTCTCAGAGATAGGGGAAAGGGCGAAAAAGAGCAGTGCCCTTGAAACAGCGGTTCTTTCTTCGGAAACCCACCCATCCTTCTGGAAGACGATACGAGACTTTTCAGAGGGACTGGTGGAAGAGGGGTCAAATTTCATCTCCTTCAAATCCAATTTTTTAATCTCGAGATGCGGAGAAGTGATGGGCAGTTATGAAATAATAGCCAAAGAATCCGGAGTCGATTGTGGACTCATCTGCCATTCGGGAAACGGGGTGCTTTACTCCTATGTCTTCGCCGGCAAAGGCGTGCGATCAAAAAAAGAATCGTTGCTCAACCTCATAAGAGAGTTTTCCTCGGTTGCCGTCAAAAACGAAGGCCACCTCATCGTTGAATCGTGTCCTCCTGACATCAAAAAGAGGATCGATGTCTGGGGGGAACCCAGAGGCGAATACGAGATCATGCGACGATTGAAGAAAGAGATCGATCCGAAAGGAATCCTCAACCCGGGAAGGTTTGTGGGAGGAATCTGAAGGATCAATGCAAAATGGTCAATTAACAATGATCATTTAGCAATTGAAAGATAAAACGTGAATAGATGGAATTAGTAAAGATCATTGATCGTTGCTAATTTTCCAATTGTTTATCAAGGATACGGAGTTAAATATGAATCGAGAGGAACTCAAAACGCTGTTCTACGACGAGGTTGCCAAATGCAACCGTTGCGGTTTCTGCCTGGCCCACTGCCCTGTTTATACCGTTGCAGGAAGGGAATGGGCCACCCCCCGCGGTAAGAATGCGCTTGTGAAGGCGATTATAGAAGGCAAAATTGACTGGACACCCGAAATCGAGGAGACACTCTTCCGGTGTACGGGCTGCAGACTCTGTACTCAGACCTGTTTTCCGGCAGTGGAGACCAATCAGGGCGTTTTAGCGGGACGGGAATGCCTGGTCGATAAAAAACAGTACCCGAAGGTGATCGATCGGGTGGTCGAGGCACTGGAGAGCCATTTCAATATTTCTAACGAGCCGAATGCTAACCGAACCCTGTGGATGGATAAATTGGAGGACATTCCGGATCACAGGTTCCAGAAAGAAAGAGCGAAGGTCATCTACTTTGTAGGATGCGTGGCGGCCTTCTACCCGATGGCCCATAAGATCCCGCAGACCTTTGTTCAGATTCTGAATAAGGCCCATGTCGACTTCACCATTCTGGGAGGAGAAGAGTGGTGCTGCGGATTTCCGCTCATCCAGGCGGGAATGAAGGATAAGATGCAGAAATTGATCGAACACAATCAGGAGAAGGTGAAGGAAGTGGGCGCTGAGACCGTTGTCTTTGCCTGCCCCTCCTGCTACCATACCTGGAAGGAGAAGTATCAAACGGATGCTGAACTGCTCCATTCCACTCAATTCATAGAAAGGCTGATCGGGGAGGGGAAGATCGCATTGCGGAATGGAGTCGACAGGGCAGTCACCTATCATGACCCCTGCGATTTGGGAAGAAACAGCAAGGTTTTCGACGCCCCCAGAAATATTTTAAAGAAAATTCCAGGATTGAACCTGATTGAGTTAGAGGGGAATCGGCAGTTGAGCGTATGCTGTGGCGGAGGAGGAGATCTTGAGATGATTGATCCGGCGCTCTCCGCTGCCATTGCACAGAGAAAGATCGAAGAGATTCAGAGGACAGGAGCCGAGGAAGTTGTGACCTCCTGCCAGCAGTGCATCCGGACCATCTCAGGCTATGCAAGAAAGCATAAGATCAAATTGAAGGTGAGGGATATTACCGAGGTCGTTCTGGAGGCAATGAGTTAAGTGCAAAGCGCAAAGGGCATAGCGATATAAAATCCAAATCGATGTCATTGCGAGCGGAGCGAAGCAATCTCACGGGATTGCTTCGTCGCTTTCACTCCTCGCAATGACAATTTTATTTTAACCTTTATTATTTTTTCATCTGGGCCAATAACTTTTTTAACTCCTCTTCCACCTCTTTCCCGGGTCTTTTCAGAGGAAGTCTCGGATTGCCACCGAAGTAACCGGTAAGATCCATCGCCATCTTCAAACCCCCGATTCCGTACTTCACCGTAACCGCTTTAGCGAGAGGGGTTAATCGGTTCTGAGATGCTGTTGCCTCTGCCATTTCCCCTTGATGGTAGAGGCTGAGGATCCGGACGCATTCCTCCGGAGCGGCATTTGCCACAGCCAGGATTCCTCCTACTGCCCCGATACAGAGGGCGGGAAAGAAGACCGGGGCCGATCCCACAAAAACAACAAACCCCTTTCTGGAAAGATGGATGATGTCGTTCAGTTGACCGATGTTTCCGGAGCTATCTTTAATTCCGACAATATTGGGATGGAAGGATAATTTCGCCACCACTTCAGCGTCCAGATTGATTCCGGTAAATTGAGGAACATTGTAGAGAAGGATGCCTATCCGTGAGGATTCGGCCACGGCAATGAAATGGTCATAAAGGATCTGAGGTCTCATCGAACCCTTAAAGTAGGAAGGGGTGACGACGAGGCCGAAATCAGTACCGATTTTTGCCGCCTGGTTGGTAAAGCGAATGGTTTCCTGTGTGGATTCCGCCCCTGTTCCAACGATCATCACCTTTGATTCAGGAATCGACTCCCTGGAGGCTTCCATGACTTTCATCTTCTCTTTCTCGTTCAAATAGACTGCTTCTCCATTGGATCCCAGGACAAGATAACCGGAGAGTCCGGTTTTGTTCCACTTATTAAAATTCTCTTTCAGTCTGTCCAGGACAAGATTTCCTTTTTCAAAAGGTGTGGTAATGGGGGGTATGACGCCGCTCAACTTCATCATCTTTCTCCTTTTCCTTCTCCTTTGAGGGACAGATTTCTAATCTGCTTTTTCATTCATTATAAGAGATTTCTGAAAAAAATCCAGAAATCTCTGATTACACCGATTGGAGAACGATTATACAGACACGAAATACATAGAAAAATAAAGAAAATCTGAGTAATCCTCTTCTGAAATCTGTGAAATCAAGAGAGCGTGAGGTGGTTTTTGAGAGCTCTCTATAATTTATCTTGACAACTTTAACAAATATGAATGTAATAGGTACGATCCTATATCCGGAGGAATCCATTGGTTGAAGAGAGAGTCAAAGATGCGACAAAGATTTTAAATCTCTTAAGGTCGATGTCGAGCTATAAACCCCACTTTGAGGTCATCGGAAATTACCGTCTGATTGACGATGGCATCCAGCCTGAGGCCACCATCATCATTAAGGCGAATGGGAAAGAGATGCACGAAGCGGACACAGGGGTGGGTCCAGTGGACGCCCTGGCAAAGGTGTTAAAGAAATCACTTAAAACCATTTTCCCTGAGATTGATCAGGTGAAGTTGATTGACTTTGGCGCTCGAATTTTAGACTCCAGTTCCGGGACAGCAACAGGGGTTCAGGTTGAAATTCTTTTCAGCAATGGAAGGGATGCGTGGAGGGTCAAAGAATTTTCCGAGAATATCTGCAGAGCTGCATTCTTAGCGCTGGTGGATGGGTTTGAATACGGGATACTGGCTTCAAGAGAAGAGAAGAAATGAAAAATCCCCCTCACCCCCACCCTCTCCCCTTTTGGGAGAGGGAAAGGGTGAGGGGAGAAATGAAATGGAGTTCGTTATGGATCGCGAGAAAATAGAAAAGGCTATTAAAGAAAAGTCCAAAGACGGAAAGCTTCCCTGCGCCATATGCTTTAAGATTGCAGAGGATTTCGGCATTTCGAAACGGGAAATGGGGCAGATTCTGAACGAAATAAATATCAGGATCAACCAGTGTCAGCTTGGTTGTTTTGAATGAGATTTCTATAGAAATC
>Ga0315277_10005764_pt1 | contig 16279 bp, 16 predicted proteins | sample YL17G05_15_MG_FD_203695 | JGI IMG/M metagenome (GOLD analysis project Ga0315277, IMG submission 203695) | Sediment microbial communities from Yellowstone Lake, YNP, Wyoming, USA - YL17G05_15 | ecosystem: Environmental > Aquatic > Freshwater > Lake > Sediment | place: USA: Wyoming | collected... | reverse complement strand
CTGGATTTAAGAAACCCAGTGCGATCCTCAGTGGCGTTGCTTCTTCGTAGAGGTCCGGTAGTCCCCAGTTGAGATTTACTACCCGGAGGACGACTGCAACAGTGAGGATGATGAAAAGGACAACTTTCTCTGAATAGCTGCTCTGTTGATTAATATTCATTTGCTGTTTCATAGATAATTCAGCCTAATTATATCAATTTTTCCGGAATTCTCAAATTGCTTATCTCTGCTAATTTTCATATATTTACCCAATTCTTTTTAGAGTCACTTCAGATTTTTCAAATACTAAGTGTTATATCCTCACGAAATTGCAGATTTTCATGAATGAAGGTAATATTATACAGGTAATTGGACCTGTCATAGATATAGGTTTTTCGGGTGGAAAATTGCCCGCAATTTTGAACGCCGTAAAAATTCCCCGAAAAAATTTTGAAGGGCAGGAGGATGAACTTATATGCGAAGTCCAACAGCATTTAGGTGAAGACCGCGTTCGTACGGTTGCCATGGACTCCACCGACGGTTTGGTCCGCGGTATGAAGGCATATGATCTGGGGACCACGATTGAGGTACCGGTTGGACCAAATACACTCGGCCGGCTAATTAATGTTATCGGTAAGGGTATCGACGGACTGGGTCCTATCGAAAGTCAGAAAAAATATTCAATTCACCGTCCGCCCCCGCCATTTGAGTCTCTGAGCACGAGAAGAGAGATGTTCGAAACGGGAATTAAAGTCATTGATTTGCTCGAACCATATTCAAAAGGCGGAAAAACAGGGCTTTTCGGAGGGGCCGGTGTCGGAAAGACTGTCATTATCATGGAATTGATCCACAATATAGCTAAACACCACGGCGGATATTCAGTTTTTGGAGGCGTAGGTGAACGAACCCGTGAAGGGAACGACCTTTGGATCGAGATGAAGCAGTCGGGTGTCTTGGATAAAACTGCGCTGGTGTTCGGGCAAATGAACGAACCGCCCGGAGCCCGTCAGCGAGTAGGACTCACGGCGCTGACCATGGCTGAATATTTCCGCGATGAAGAAGGGAAAGACGTTCTGCTCTTCATCGATAATATCTTCCGTTTTGTCCAGGCAGGATCGGAAGTATCTGCGCTTCTAGGACGGATGCCTTCGGCTGTGGGCTACCAGCCAACACTCGGCACCGAAATGGGGGAATTGCAGGAACGGATCGCTTCCACAAAAAAAGGATCGATTACGTCAGTTCAGGCGATCTATGTCCCGGCTGATGATCTAACTGATCCTGCGCCTGCTACGACATTTAGTCACCTTGATGCAACGACAGTTCTGAGCCGGCAGATTTCCGACCTCGGTATTTATCCGGCTGTAGATCCCCTCGATTCGACATCCAGAATTCTCGACCCGGGTATCGTCGGTGAAGAACACTATAGGGTCGCGAAGCGTGTAAAAGAAATTCTCCAGACCTACAAAGATTTACAGGACATAATCAATATACTCGGCATGGATGAACTCTCCGATGATGATAAGCTCAGTGTCGCACGAGCGAGGAAGATTCAGAAATTTCTCTCTCAACCATTTTTCGTAGCCGAAGAGTTCACCGGCAGGCCGGGTAGGTACGTCAAGCTGACCGATACAATCCGTGGATTCAAGGGAATCATTGAAGGTGAGTTTGATCATATCCCTGAACAAATGTTCTACATGGCGGGAACCATCGATGAGGTTGTCGAACGTTATCAGAAAGAGGGAACGTAGGAGAACAACGTGGCTGATAAGTCGTTCAGACTTGAAATCGTAACGCCCACAAAAGTGATCTTCGACGGTGAAGTCGTCAGTTTCAGCGCACCCGGAGTGATGGGTGGATTTCAGGTCTTGTATAACCATGCTCCTCTTCTCGCAGAAATAGGTATCGGTGCAGTAAAAATTCTGAAGCCGGATAGCAGTGAACTTCGGTTTGCAACGAGCGGTGGATTCGTTAATGTACTCGATAATCGTGTGACACTGCTCGCTGAAAACGCCGAAAGAGCCGCTGAGATTGACACGGAGCGCGCTCAGACAGCGCGCGACCGGGCGCGGCAGAAAATCGGTGAAAAATTAAACGATATTGAATTGCACGAAACACAGCAGGCGCTCCAGCGTGCGCTCAATCGTATTCGAATTGCTCAAAAACAATAAAAAATCAAAGACGAAATTAAAGAAGCCCACCCGACCGAGCAGTCGGTGTGGGCTTTTCGTTTGACCGGAAAGAGAAAGGAAAGTCGATCGTACCCTATGCGCTTAACACATGCAGAGATTGATCTGAATAAGCTCCGGAATAATCTTAATGAAGTAAAACGGGCGATCTCTCCCGGTGTAAAAATCATGGGTATAGTGAAAGCAAATGCATACGGCCATGGGCTAGTCGAAATCTCGAAGGCGCTCGTCAGCAACGGCATCGATTACCTCGGTGTTGGATTTCTCGAAGAGGGTATCATCCTTCGTCAGGAAGGAATTACGGCGCCCATACTTGTTCTCGGCGGCGTATTGGGGAGCCAGATAAGGGAGTTTCTTGAAAACAATCTTGAAATAACCGTATCATCGATTGAGATCGCCGAACGTATCGAGCAGGAAGTTCAGCGGGAAAACCGTAAGAAAGCTCGCGTTCATCTAAAAATTGATACAGGTATGGAGCGTATAGGCGTGCATGCAGAGACAGCTCTGCCGTTCGTTGAACGGGTTTCGAGAATGCCGCATATTGATGTGCTTGGAATTTACAGTCACTTTGCTACATCCGACGAACGCGATAAATCTTTTGTGAAGAATCAGCTGAATCGTTTCACGGAACTTCTCCAGAAAGTACAATCGGCGGGCATTCATATCCCCGAAATTCATTTCGCCAGCAGCGGGGCAATACTCGATTCACCGGATACCTATTTCACCATGGTGAGGCCCGGTATTATACTATACGGTGTCTATCCGTCGCAGGAAACGTCGGAACGTTTTCCCGTGGAGCCGATATTGACTCTCAAATCAAACGTCGTCTTCCTGAAGGAATTGGCTCCGGGGACGAGCATAAGCTACGGAAGGAAATATTACACAAAAGACCGGATACGGGTCGCGACCGTTCCGATCGGGTATGGTGACGGATACAGCCGTGGATTGACAAATATAGGCGAAGTACTCATAAGGGGAAAACGTTTTCCCGTTGTCGGTGTCGTTTGCATGGATCAGATCATGGTCAACGTCGGACACGAAGCTGAAGTTCATGTCGGAGATGAGGTGGTACTGATCGGTTCGAGCGGCGACCAGAATATTTCGGTATGGGATCTCGCACTAAAAAGCGGAACGAATGCATACGAGTTCCTTACCGGTCTTGCGGCTCGTGTGCCGCGTAAATTTCTTCATTAAAATAAGGAAATGGAACAATGCCAAATGTATATGCCCTGATTATGGCCGGCGGTGCCGGAACGAGATTCTGGCCTCGCAGTCGGGAAAAAACTCCAAAACAGCTCCTGGAAATCGTCGAAAAGGGAACAATGCTCCAGAATACCGTAAACCGCATCCGTGATATCATCGAGCCGAAGAATATTCTGATTGTAACGTCGAAGATTCAGAAATCCACGGTTGCAAAGCAAATTCCCATGATTCCGGATGAGAACATAATAGAAGAACCACTAGGTCGTAATACAGCTCCCTGCATCGGACTTGCAAGTCTTTTCATTCGCCGCATGGATCCCGAAGCGGTAATGGTGGTTCTGCCGGCCGATCACATCATACATAAAGAGGAAGAGTTCTATAAAGTCATGCGGCTCGCAATTTGGGTTGCATATGAATCCGGTAAGCTCATCACCGTTGGAATACAGCCGACGAGACCAGAAACCGGCTACGGTTATATTCAGGTGATCGACGAAAAGGACGGGAGCAATCCATACATCGATAAAGGCGTGTACAATGTTAAAACATTTGCCGAGAAGCCGAGTGTCGAAATAGCAAAAAAATTCATCGAGAGCGGCGACTTTTTATGGAACAGCGGTATGTTTGTATGGCGCGTGGACGCGGTACTTAGAGAAATTGAGCGATTTTTGCCGGAAATGTATCAGGAACTTATCAAAATTGATAAAGTAATAGGGAGTGAAAAATATGAGAACATCGTGGAGACTGCCTATCGGATGATTCGTGGAATTTCCGTAGATTATGGTGTGATGGAAAAATCCCGTGATGTCTACGTCATCAAGGGTAATTTTGGATGGAGTGACGTCGGCTCGTGGGACGAAGTCTTTCGCATGTCCGGGAAGGACGATAAGGGAAATACAGTAACGGGTCAGGCGTTCCTGCTGGGAACAAAGAACAGTTATGTCCACGCGGGGGATAAATTCGTTGCAACAATCGGAGTCGAGGATCTGATTGTTATCGCGGCTGATGATGCCGTCCTGGTATGCCGTAAGGGACAGTCACAGGATGTAAAAGAGATCGTCGATTATCTTCGCCGTAAGCAGAAGGCAGATTACCTGTGACGAGGATTCTTCTTGCTGCAATTGGGAGCGTAATATGTACGCTTCTGCTGAGCGGATGTGTCGCATCACCGCGGTTTACGTCAGTTAAGTATCCCGTGACAAAAACCGTCGATGGATCAGTAGTAGAGGAGGGTATTGCTTCCTACTACGCTGATGAATTTAACGGGAGGAAGACGTCGAACGGAGAGATTTACGACATGAATGCACTGACAGCGGCCCATCAGACGCTGCCATTTAATACGAGAGTGAGGGTCACGAATCTCGGTAATGGGATGTCGGTAGTCGTCCGTATCAACGACCGCGGACCGTTTAAAGATAACAGAGTAATTGACCTGTCGCTTGAGGCAGCGAGGTCGATTGGAATAATAGGACCCGGTACTGCACGGGTAAGAATCGAAGTAATTGAATCGGTGAATAAAGAGTAAGGCTTCTCTGATTTTCATAAAGAGGGAAATGAAGAGGAGGCCCGGAAACTTTTTCGCAGGAAATATAGTTTTATAGTTATTCAAATCGGATTTTACTTAAAACAGGAATATCACAAGGAATAGACATTACCTTTGTTACGAATTAAACATTTTCATCGGACGACGTGGATCGTACTCAGTCTTTTTTTCCTCCTGATTACCGGCTTTATCAATGAACCAAGACTGATCGAAGGGAGACCTCTGCCGCCGTTGGATAAAGGACTTATTGAAGCTGTGAGCGATGGGATAGAAAATCGCTTGCGCGAGGGCAATCAGTTCGATCATATTGAATTGGTAAAACAATATTCCAATATGTACGGCGTGGATTTTCGTCTTACCCTAGCGATAATCCGACAGGAATCCCGGTTCAATAATGAGTTAGTCAGCAGCAAGGGAGCAATTGGTTTGATGCAGTTGATGCCGATGACGCACATGGAAGTGGCTGAGAAACTTGAGCTGGAAAATCTCCACCTGCCGGAGCAAAACATCAGGAGCGGTGTATATTATTTTTCTCAGCTTCGTAATCTTTTCTCGGGCACAAATCCGCAGGATGAAATTTCTCTTACACTCGCTGCGTACAATGCGGGTCCGGGTCGCATCTATGATGCCCAGGATCTGGCAGCATACATGGGAGAGAATCCCAATAGTTGGCAAATCATTGAGAAAATGTTACCGCTTCTTTCAAAGCGATACTATACACTGCATAAATCTGTTTGGGAGGAAGGCAAACCGCGCTCCGGTTATTTCGGGAGCTGGCGGCAAACTGTATCGTACGTTGAAAGCGTCTTAAAAGTTTACAACGAGTACTCTCACATCAAAGGTTAATCAACATCTTCCAGGATGGGATTGGGCTTCCATCCTTCATCCCGACAATTCTAACCGCTTTTATCATTGTTACGGAAATTGATATATACCAACCGGGGATGAACCGTTATCTCTGATATTGTACGTGGTGCAATTCTATAGCAGGTAGATTATATGAATTGTCCGGGGCACATTCTACAATTATTAGATTCACAATGGACTTTTTATGGCAGGAGAATTGCGCAGGCAAACACGGTAGTCCAGAGACCGTTTTTATCTCCCTCCGCAGATTGTGTCACGTTGTAGGTTTTAACGATTTTGCCGCTCATCTTGAACAGCTTTTCACGTTCGTCCCACGCCGTGTAGGGATCGAATTCGAGTCCGAGTGTTGTTGCCAGCATCGTAGCTGCGAGATCTTCCGAGTAGTCGCCTGCACGTTCATCGGTTTCACCGAACGGGTGGTGCTCCGAGAGATAACCATACATCGAGTTGTCGGCCGGCTGCGCTACGCCGATTGATGCGGCGATCAGCCGGTTAGGTTCATTTGTCGCGTTCCGTGCCATGACTGCGAATGTAATTTGTCCTGCCTGAAGGAGCTTAAGGCCATCATCCGTGGGAATTCTCTTGCAACCGGGTGGAAATATGCTTGATACTGTAACCAGGTTGCATTTCTCGATTTTGGCATCCCGCAGTGCCAATTCAAACGATTGCAGGTAATCTTTATGACGGCCGACTCCCTTAGTGAAGAAAATTTTTGTTGGAACGTACACTTCAAACTTCTCCTATGATGTAATGGTTTTGTGGGTACCTGTATGTATGAGGTATATTTTTAAATCGATGTAATTATATTCAATATTTAGATAAAATCCAAAGGTATTTTATTTTTGATATCGGACTCAAAATTTTTCTCTCCGCATTTGTCTTTCGACCTCTCTTTTTTTAATTGCTTCTCGTTTGTCGTATGATTTTTTCCCGCGCGCAAGTCCGAGTTCAATTTTAGCAATGTTATGTTTGAAATAGATCCGCAGAGGTATTAGTGTAAGTCCTTTTTCGGTTACCCTTCCTATGAGTCGGCGGATTTCCCGTTTATGTAGGAGCAGTTTCCGGTCTCGTTTAGGGTCGTGGTTGTTGATATTTCCTTTTTCGAACGGACTGATATGCATGCCGATGAGCCAGATTTCGCCTTTTCGAATCATCGCGTACCCGTCCTGCAGGTTAGCGGTTCCTTGTCTTAGAGATTTAACTTCAGTCCCTTTGAGTGCGATCCCCGTCTCGAACCGATCGATAACGAAGTACTCATGGAGGGCTTTACGGTTGGTGACGACGGTCTTTTCTTCGGCGCCCTTATCAGTGTTCATTTGAGATGGTTCATGTTGCGATTAATAATACGTAATAGGGCAGGAAAATGCAAAAAGATTTTCAATAATGCCGGATCGGAGGAGATTACGCATTAAAATTTTTTAAAAAGCGATACATCAACTCTTGAGTTCTCTTGGGGTATATTCTGGCGAGTTTTTTCATTTTCTGGATATTCACTTCCTTTAAACCCGGATTTTTCAGTTGCGTCATTGATTTTCCAAATGATACAAGGTAAAGTGAATCCAATATGGCTTTCTCCGGTGTCGCAATGAATATAGAGCCGTTATTCTCGTAGCCGGTGAAAAGTTGCGCTTTTATCGATCGGTATTCAACATGTGTTTCTGCGAGTGACCTGCGTAAACTTTTACGTGTGGTGGCGAATGTTAGTGAGTATGGTACCTGTGATATGATGCCATACCGTGAAAGGGCTGATTCAAATGATAAGTAGGAAGGTGAGTAGAGTTCATTGGCGATCGTTTCAAGTCGATCATATTGTTCAGGAAGAATATATATGCCCGCTGTAAGTCGGATTATCACTTTCTTTTTAACATAACGGGATAGAGCAACATAGAGGGAATCTCGTGCTAATCCGGTCACTTTGATAAGGTCTGAGATCGAGTAATATAATTTTCCTATGTTTTTCAACCTAGTTAAAAATTCCATCATAGATCTTCGAGCTCCGAAATAATTTTCTTGTAATTCGACGGTAGATACCGGTTGAGTGTCATTCTTAAGGTGCTGGAGGGGATTTTGGGAAGATCCTGAGGGATGTTTTTCTTTAATTTCTGACTGATATACCAAAGATCGAAAATATCTCTCGGTTCACTCCGTTCTTTCATTGCGGATAATTTTTCTTTCCAGATAAGCTCGAGCGATGCTACAGAAATTAATACCTGCGCATTGGTTGTGGGACTCGAGAGGAGTTTCAATTGAAAGAGTTCTTTTTCATCCCGAGGTATCCTTTTTGAGATTTCAATTTTTTGCTTCACTGGTTGAGAAAGAGCGGCACTTCTGATGCGGAATTCAACAAGAATCGTATTGCGTTTGTCCACGCTATCTGTGATCTCAAGTTTATATTTACCTGAAATTTTATCTGCCCATGTAAAAAGTATTGTTGCTTTGAGTGATTGAAGTAAAATAAAATCGATATCGTCTGAAAAGCGCGGTGAACCGTATGCTAATCTGAGGGCGGTTCCGCCTTTAAAGCCCAATGAGACGCTCCATGATTCTTCGCTCAGTTCTTTAAGGAGCGTCATTTCCCAATATTCACGGAAAACCTGCTCGGGAGAAATCCTCATTGTCAAAGATAATTTCTGTAAATATGCCTTATCCACTGCTTCTCGATTCTATACAAAATTGTTAAGAAAGTAGGAACAGAGATAAAGTAATAAAAATCATTGTCAGTTCAAAAAAGATTTGATTTTTAAGACATGAAAGAGCCGGTAAAGTAAGGAACAATGTACAATAAGAACCCTGATCCAACCTCCGACATTTGTCTCAGAATTTAAGCAAGAAAATGTCGGATGTTAGGGCCAGGTTAATTAAAGAGTATAAGTTCTCTTGTGATAGAAGGATTCAAACTTACGTAATCAGTATCATCTTTCTCAGCTGCACAAATCTGTTTGTGGGATTATCTACATCCACAGCTTCAAGGCGGTAGTAGTACAATCCGGAAGCAATACCGCTCTGCGGGACATTCCATTAGACACTGTTGCCTGCCCGCCGAAGCTCCTTCTTTTGGAGCGCAGGCGGGACATTAGTTCTCCGCTCTCCGCATTGACTTTCCTTGCGTTATTTCCTATATTTTTAAAACTTTTCGCGGCATTCTGCTGTTTATTTAAGCAAGTTTTGCCTATTGCTAACTATTCTGTTAAACTTTTATGCCTGATCGACAATTTGATCTGGTCATCATCGGCAGCGGTCCCGGCGGTTATGTTGCTGCCATCCGTGCTGCTCAACTGGGTATGAAAACCGCGGTCATCGAACGCGATAAGGTCGGCGGAGTCTGCCTCAACTGGGGATGCATTCCGACGAAAGCTCTTCTCAAGAGCGCCGAAATGTACCTGCACTGCAAACATGCGGATGAATATGGACTCACGCTTAAAGGCGTTGAGTTTGATTTTCCGAAAATCATTAAGCGCAGCCGCGATGTGGCGCTGAGGAACTCTAAAGGCGTCGAATATCTTCTTAAGAAAAATTCAGTTGAGTATATCTTCGGTACCGGCACAATAACCGGTAAAGGGAAGGTTGAGGTAGCGAAAAATGATAAATCATCTGAAACATTAAGCGCCAAACACATCATCATAGCAACGGGAGCTCGCCCGCGGACTATACCGGGCATCAAGATCGACGGCAAACAGGTCATTACGAGCACTGAAGCAATGCTCCTGCAAAAACCACCCGCATCAATGGTCATCATCGGAGCCGGAGCCATCGGTGTAGAATTCGGATATTTTTATAACGCTTTCGGTACGAAAGTTACGATTGTCGAGATGATGCCGAATATTTTACCTATTGAGGACAAAGAGATATCGAAAATGCTTGAAAGTAACTTGAAGAAATCGGGAATCGATATTCTCACTGATAGTAAAGTCGAGAATGTCTCCACCGGAAAAGAAGTTAAGGTCAAGATTATCTCGAAGGATGCAAAAAAGGAGTTGAACGCTGATGTGGTGCTTGTCGCAATAGGTGTTCAGGGGAATGTAGAAAATTTCGGCCTCGAATCGTCGGGAGTAAAACTTGAAAAAGGATGGATTGTCGTCGATGACTTTGGTCGAACCAATGTCGACGGGATTTACGCTATCGGTGATATTGCCGGACCGCCTTGGCTGGCGCATGTCGCTTCGCGGGAGGGGATAGTATGCGTCGAAAACATTGCGGGTAAAAAACCTCAGCCAATCGACTGGAATAATATACCGGGTTGTACATACTGCCAGCCGCAGGTAGCGAGCGTTGGCATGACCGAAGAACGGGCGCGAAGTACCGGTCACGCGGTCAACATTGGGAAATTCCCGTTTACTGCCAGCGGAAAAGCTCGGGCTATAGGTGAGACGGATGGACTGGTAAAACTGATTTTCGATGCGAAGTACGGCGAACTCCTGGGAGCTCACATACTCGGCTCGGATGCGACAGAATTGATTGCAGAACTCGGTCTCGCAAAAACACTAGAAACAACACCGGCCGGCATAATCAATACCATCCACGCCCATCCGACACTCTCTGAAGCAGTGATGGAAGCCGCCGAAAATGCTCTCGGGCATTCAATTCATATCTGACAAAATGAAGCATCAAGTGAGGTTAGAGCAGTGAGGGAAAAAGTAGCTATTATCAACCTGGGACGTACTGCCTATAGGGACATATGGGAACTACAAAGGAAAATCTTTACACTGCGTGCTGAAGCTAAAATTTCCGATGTCCTTATACTCAATGAACACAACCATGTCTACACAATCGGTAAGACCGGGTGCGATGATCATCTCCTCGCCTGCGAGGATGAATTGCATGAGAATAATGTGGAAGTGTACCACATTGACAGGGGCGGCGATATTACGTATCACGGACCGGGTCAGCTCGTCGGATATCCGATTCTCGATTTAACTAATCACTACCTTGATATCCACAGATACCTGCGCGATCTCGAAGAGGTGATCATACGAACGCTCCGTGAGCATAGGATTGATGCCCATCGCGATAAGGATTTCACCGGTGTTTGGGTGGGAAATGAAAAGATCGCTGCGATCGGCGTTAAAGTTAGCCGGTGGATTACAATGCACGGTTTTGCCCTTAACATTGCAACTGATCTGAACTACTTCGACAGAATAATTCCCTGTGGAATTTTTCACCGGGGGATTACATCGATGGAAAAGGTATCGGGGAAAGTCATACCAGCTGATGATGTTGCAACGAGCATTATCAGAAATTATTCAGAAGTCTTCGACTGCGATATCGTTCACTATACTAAAGATGAATTTGTTCAATACCTCAGCACACTCACGGATGAAAAAGTGGAATGCTTATGAAACAATCGGGAAAGATACAGGAGAAAAATCGTGTGAAAGTACAAAGTAACAAGGATGCAGGCGGATTGCCGAAGGAGCGTATGCTTGAAGCATACCGGCTTATGTACACGGCACGGAAAACAGACGATAAGATTCTTCTTCTCCTAAAGCAAGGAAAGGTTTTTTTTCACATCGGCGGCTCAGGGCATGAGGCAATTCAGGTAGCGACCGGATTTGCTATGAAGCGCGGCGACGACTGGTCGTATCCGTATTACCGTGATCTCGCATACGCCCTGACTATGGGGTATTCCGTAAAGGAAGTTTTAGCTGAAGCCATGCATCGTGCATCCGGTCCAAGCAGTGCCGGATTCGTCATGCCCTTCAACTATGGACATAAGAAATGGCGGATAGTTTCTCAATCGAGTCCCACAGGCACACAATATTTGCAGGCGGTCGGAACTGCAATTGCAAATATCAAAGATGGCGGCGACGAGGTTGTCTACGTTTCCTCAGGCGAAGGATCGACAAGTCAGGGTGAGTTCCACGAAGCTGTTAATTGGGCTGCCCGGCAGAAGCTCCCCGTGATTTTCGTAATTCAGGATAACAAATACGCGATATCGGTAACCAAGAAAGAACAGACCGCTGCCGATTCTGTCTATCACTTGGTTTCGGGGTATGATGGTTTGCACCGGTACGAGGTCGACGGCTGTGATTTTATTGAATCCTATTTAGCCGCCCGGGAAGCAGTCGAACGGGCGCGCAAGGGGGAAGGACCAAGCCTCATTCTTGCGCATACCGTCCGCCTCCTGCCGCACTCCTCTTCGGATGATCAGCGTAAGTACCGAAGCGAAGAGGATCTGGCGCAGGACCGTGAGCGCGATCCCATACCTCGATTTGAACGATATCTCGTTCAGAACGATATTGCCTCAGAGGATGAAATTAAAAGTATCCAGCAAGAAGTTCTTTTACATGTTAATGAAGCGGCGGATAGCGCCGACGCTGAACCTCAGCAGGATCCTGCGAATCTCCGGAAACACCTGTATTCGTCACGTGTCATCGTTGCCCGGGAAGGATTCTCCGAATCTGAACCGACGGGCGGTAAAATCGTCATGGTTGACGCGATTAACCATGCGCTCGCTGAGGAACTCGAGTATAATCCGAAAATGCTTATTTACGGTGAGGATGTCGCAGGGGACAAGGGCGGAGTTTTCACGGCAACGAAAGGGCTGACGAAAAAATTCGGGTGGGAACGGGTTTTCAATTCACCGCTTGCCGAAGCGAGCATCGTCGGGACAGCCGTCGGACTCGCAGTGAGGGGATACAAGCCGGTTGTAGAGATACAATTCGGAGATTACATCTGGCCCGCATTTATGCAGCTCAGGAATGAGGTGGCAATGATGCGGTTCCGATCGTTCAACGAGTGGTCGTCGCCGATCGTCGTGCGTGTTGCCGTCGGAGGTTATATCCACGGCGGATTGTATCACAGTCAGTCCATCGAGGGCTTTTTCAGTCACATTCCGGGACTGCGGATTGTCATTCCATCCGATGCTGCTGATGCCAAAGCACTCCTGAAGACCGCATGCAGATCGGATGACCCGGTGATATTTCTGGAGCATAAAGGACTTTATCGCGCGAGTTTTGCAGCAGCACCGGAGCCGGATTCAAACTATCTGCTGCCTTTTGGCATTGCAAAGGTAGTCCGATCCGGTGATGATATAACGCTGATAACATGGGGGATGATGGTCCACCGGTCGTTGGAAGCTTCAAGAACGATGGAAGAAAAGGGAGTAAGCGTGGAAGTGATCGACCTCCGTACGATCAATCCGCTCGATGTTGATGCCATTTTCGGCTCCGTACGAAAGACTGGGAAGGTCCTCATCGTTCATGAAGATACGCTGACCGCAGGATTCGGTGCGGAAATTGCAGCGATTATTTCACAGGAAGCATTCACCCGCCTTGATGCACCGATACTCCGTGTTGCCGCGAAGGACTGCCACATACCGTATGGTCCGACGCTGGAGAGTACGATGTTGCCCCAAACCACGGATATAATCGATGCATTGGGAAGGTTGTCAACTTTTTAAAGTCGAACATTATTCAAGGGAATAAACAATATGGCAAAAGTGGAAGTGGTCATGCCGCAGCTCGGGGAAAGTCTTACCGAGGGAACGATCGTAAAATGGCACAAGAAACCGGGAGATAAGATAAAGAAGGATGAGACTCTGCTGGAAATAAGTACCGATAAGGTGGATTCGGAAATTCCATCTCCTGCATCCGGAATTGTAGTAAGAGTGATCTTTGAAGAACAAAAGACCGTCGCTGTACGCACGGTTATAGCAGAGATTGAAACTGATGAATCTGCAGCCGTTGTAAGCGCTGCCGCGGCGCCCCCGACTGTCGCGAAGGAACCTCTAAAAGTGGAGGAAAGTCATAAACCAGTCGCACCTTCGGCCGTCTCCAAAGTAGAGAAGGCCAGCGAAGGGAGATTTTATTCACCCCTCGTGTTGAGTATCGCACGCGAAGAGGGTATTTCATTGCCTGAGTTAGAACAAATACCCGGGACCGGAGGGGGTCAAAGAGTTACGAAGAAGGATATTCTCGCGTATGTTGCAACAAGGAAGCACGGAACCGTTCCTCCATCTGCAGGGATGGCGGCGACTCAGCCTACGCTTCATCCGGCGGCTCATATGGAGGTCACACTTAAACATCTCGAAAGCGGGGATCTCGCTAAGAAATACCCGGTTCCTCAATATGAAGTATTGCAGATGAGCAACGTCATAGCCCGGATGTCGGAACACATGGTGAAGAGTGTGCATACATCGCCGCACGTATGGGCTGTACATGAATGTGATATGACAAATGTGGAGAGAGCGCGGAGTAAGAACGCAGAGATATTCGAACGCCGTGAGGGATTCAAGTTGACCTATACACCCTTCGTTTGCGATGCGGTTATCAGGGGGATCAAACAGTTTCCTCTCATCAATTCATCGGTCGAGGGTGATAAAATCATCATGAAGAAATTCGTCAACCTTGGCATAGCAGTAGCGACCGAAGGCGGATTGATGGTACCGGTGATAAAGAATGCCGATGAGAAAAACTTTGTGGGACTTGCACGAGCAATTAATGACCTTGCCACTCGTGCCCGGACTAAGCGCCTCATGCTCACAGACATCGAGGGCGGGACATTTACAATTACCAACTTCGGTGTTTTTAATACGCATATCGGTATTCCGATTATTAACCAGCCGCAGGTTGCTATCCTCGGAACGGGTGTGATTAAAAAGCGTCCTGTAGTAATTAATGATGCGATCGCCATTCGTTCGATCGCCAATTTCACTCTGGCGTTCGATCACAGGATTATAGATGGCGCGCTCGGAGGTTTATTTGTTGAGACAGTATGCAAATTACTCGGTGCTTACGATCCGGAAGCCCTCATTTAATGCGTGGCGATGTAATCAGAATGTAAATAGAAAAGATGATATCTAAATCAATGGAAGAAAAAGTCAACTCATGTGTACTTGGAGCGGGTAATAAGACGGTGGAAAAGGTTAATCGTCGTCCCCCGTGGCTTAAGGCGCGCATACCCGGCGGTGAAAAGTATGCATGGGTAAAGAAAATTATCGCATCCCGAGAACTACACACGGTCTGTGCAGAAGCACGATGTCCGAATATCGGAGAGTGCTGGAACAACGGGACGGCGACTTTCATGATTCTCGGTGATACATGCACGCGAAATTGCGGCTTTTGCGCCGTGAAGACGGGGAAACCCACTGAGGTCGATACAGGGGAGCCTTACCGTATTGCGGAGGCGATCAGAGCAATGGAAATTCGGCATGCAGTAATCACATCAGTCAGTCGTGATGATCTATCTGACGGCGGTGCGCAAATATTTGCAGAGACAATCAGGCAAATACGAGCAACTTCTCTGGGTACAAGAATTGAAGTACTTATTCCGGATTTCAAAGGTGATGAAAGTGCACTGGATACAGTTCTCAGTGCTTTGCCCGATGTTCTCAATCACAATCTGGAAACGGTTCCCCGCCTCTACGGGATAGTACGTCCTCAAGCATCATACCAGCAATCCCTTGCCGTTCTCGATAGGTCAATGCGCCGGGGATGTACCACGAAAACAGGATTAATGGTCGGTATCGGAGAAACCGCGGAGGAAGTAATCGTAGTAATGAAGGATGTACGTAGAGTGGGGTGTGATATTCTGACGATCGGTCAGTACCTTCAGCCAACGAAGGATCATCTCCCCGTGGCACGCTTTGTCCATCCCGATGAGTTTAAAATGTTCCGTGAAAAAGGTTTGGAGATGGGATTCAAGCATGTGGAATCGGGGCCTTTGGTTAGGAGCTCTTACCACGCGGAGCATCAGCGGTTATAACTAATCCATCAATATAAAACTGGATGTAAACCGCCGAATCATTTTTTTGTGATGAAACTGAGAACGGTGCATCGGGTATTTGATAATAGTCGAAATCAGTCGGATCGCCGGATAGAAATCAGTTTATGATATTCCCACAACCTTATCCGCGCGGAGGCAAGATAAGGATTTACACTTTGCTAGAGGAGGAGTGCGATTATGATGAACGATAAAATAATAACACCTCATGGGGGTTATCGGAATTTAAAGTCATACCAGATGTCAGAAATTGTCTATGATGCCACTGTAAAATTTTGTGAGCGTTTTATCAATATAAGATCACGCACTTTTGATCAAATGGTTCAGGCAGCCAGAAGTGGTAAACAGAATATTGCCGAAGGTAGCATGGCGTCGGGCACTTCTAAGAAAACAGAACTTAAACTTGTAGGTGTAGCTCGTGCGAGTTTAGAAGACCTGCTGTTAGATTATCAGGATTTTCTTCGGCAGCATGGGTTGACATTATGGGGAAAGGATGAGCCAGGGGCACAGGAAATAAGAAAGATTGGGTTTATTTTTGATAAATCATATACATTGTATAGGATGTATATTGAGGACCAATCGGCGGGCAAGCGAGACTTCCCTGTACGACCTTCTGCGTACAGATTGAACGTATTAAAAAAATGCGGGGGTTGACTAAGTAAGATAAAAGTCTTTGCGAGGATCCCGCTCGAAGAGCGGGAGACGAAGCAATCCGATAAAATTAGTAAATATTAAAGAGTCAGATTGCTTCACTTCGTTCGCAATGACGGTAATAATTACTTTT
>Ga0315277_10005761_pt1 | contig 16287 bp, 13 predicted proteins | sample YL17G05_15_MG_FD_203695 | JGI IMG/M metagenome (GOLD analysis project Ga0315277, IMG submission 203695) | Sediment microbial communities from Yellowstone Lake, YNP, Wyoming, USA - YL17G05_15 | ecosystem: Environmental > Aquatic > Freshwater > Lake > Sediment | place: USA: Wyoming | collected... | reverse complement strand
CGCCGCCTTCTGTTCCGCCGTAAACTTCCTCCGACTCTTGCCCATGACTCGTTCCTCCATTCGGCCAAGACTCTATGTGTCTTAACCGAACCGGGCAACTGTCGGATTTCAGGAGAAGCAGAACAGTGGGGGTGAACCGTTCCTCGTCTGATGCCATTGGTTTGTCCATTAGTCTTCCCCACGCACGTGGGGGTGAACCGCTTTCCCGTCATCAATATGCCAATCTTGGATAGTCTTCCCCACGCACGTGGGGGTGAACCGCCAACGACGCCTGCTGCCGGAAGAGTTCTTGCGTCTTCCCCACGCACGTGGGGGTGAACCGGAATGACCGTCTATGAGTCGTTCGGTGAGATAGTCTTCCCCACGCACGTGGGGGTGAACCGCTCCCTCTACAAGGCTGACGGTGCGCCTGAGTGTCTTCCCCACGCACGTGGGGGTGAACCGACAACTCCGCGCCTTTCATGCCAAAGGACAGTGTCTTCCCCACGCACGTGGGGGTGAACCGCCAATCCCTCTGAAACGGGCCGATTGCAATGAGTCTTCCCCACGCACGTGGGGGTGAACCGAAACCCATACCGCCAGTGTGCAAAAAGTTTGTGTCTTCCCCACGCACGTGGGGGTGAACCGCAGTCCAAGAATGTATCCGAGCGCGGTCATTTGTCTTCCCCACGCACGTGGGGGTGAACCGACGCGAACGCCGACGCCGTGGGTGATGTATTCGTCTTCCCCACGCACGTGGGGGTGAACCGATGAGGTCCGGCCCGACGCTGCCGACGAAAGAGTCTTCCCCACGCACGTGGGGGTGAACCGGGGACGCCGTTGCTCCTGCCGGTGCTCGACTGGTCTTCCCCACGCACGTGGGGGTGAACCGGGAAAGAAATGACTTGGCCCCCGCCTCATATTGTCTTCCCCACGCACGTGGGGGTGAACCGGTGAAGGGATTCTATCTCAAGTCTGCATTGACGTCTTCCCCACGCACGTGGGGGTGAACCGGAATATGGGGTCCGTCCGGTCTTGGTCCATCGGTCTTCCCCACGCACGTGGGGGTGAACCGCGATGCAAGAGGAACGCGAATACGCCGATAAGGTCTTCCCCACGCACGTGGGGGTGAACCGAGTTTGCCCCTGACAGTTGAGAACATGGAATCGTCTTCCCCACGCACGTGGGGGTGAACTGAACGTGCAAATACGCTCAGGCGAACAGCAGGATTTTGTAGAGGGTCCCCGAAATAACACCACCTGGCGGCTGGCGAAGATGAACCTCGCCATTCGGGGCATTGATGGGAACCTCGGCAAGGAGCACGCCGACAGCTTCCACCGCGATTTGCATCCCGACCTCGAGGCCAGCTTTGTGCTGGCCAACGGCTCGATGTCCTCCAACCAGTCCGGCGAAGGCGAAATCCGCAAGGCGATCATCGAGGCCGACTTGGTGGACTGCATGGTCGCGCTGCCGGGACAACTTTTCTACTAGACGCAGATTCCGGTGTGTTTGTGGTTTCTGGCACGGACGAAACACGGACAGGGGCACGGACGGACACGGACCACGAGGGACCGCTGCGGCGAGACGCTTTTTATTGATGCCCGCAAGCTCGGGACGATGATTGACCGGGTTCACCGGGAGTTGACTGAGGAGGATATTGAGAGGATTGCGGGGACGTATCATGCCTGGCGGGGGGACACGGACGGGACACGGACAGACACGGACGGGGCACGGACTTACACGGACGTGGCGGGATTTTGCAGGAGCGCCACACTGGAGGAAATCAGAAAGCACAACCACATCCTGACTCCCGGCCGCTACGTCGGCGCCGCCGAGGTCGAGGACGACGGCGAGCCGTTCGAGGAGAAGATGGCGCGGCTGACCGCTGAATTGAGCGAGCAGATGAAGCAGTCGGCCAAGATGGACAAGGTGATCTGGAAGAATCTGGAGGAGATTGGCTATGGCGGGTGAATGGATGGATCTTTCACTTCGGGAAGCTGGTGTTCGACTACTTAACTGCGAACACAAGACACCTCCTGCGGCTGAAGAAGGGTATCCGTACATCGCGATCCCGCAGATCAAGAACGGACGAATAGACCTTACCGACGTCCGGCTGATTTCCCGCGGCCATTACATCGCATGGACGCAAAAGACCAAACCGCAAGGTTGGGACGTGATCCTCAGTCGGCGATGCAACCCCGGGGAAACAGCGGTTGTTCCGCCTGACCTGGAGTGTGCTCTCGGGCAGAACTCGGTATTACTTCGCGGCGACGGTGACAATGTATACCCGCCGTTCTTGCGATGGCTTCTGCGTAGTCCGGCGTGGTGGGATCAAGTCCGAACGTTTATCAACGTTGGTGCGGTCTTCGAGAGTCTAAAGTACGCGGATATACCGAACTTTCGCCTGCCCATTCCCCCAATGCCCGAGCAGCAGGCCATCGCGTGCATTCTGGGGGTGTTGGATGACAAGATCGAGTTGAACCGGCGGATGAACCGGACGCTGGAGGCGATGGCGCGGGCGCTGTTCAAGAGTTGGTTCGTGGACTTCGACCCAGTGCGCGCCAAGGCTGCCGGCCAGAAACCCCGCGGCCTCGCCCCCATATCGTCAAACTCTTCCCCGATTCGTTCGTCGAGTCCGAACTGGGCGAGATTCCGAAGGGGTGGGAGATTAAAGGTCTCGATGAAATAGCACGGTTTCTCAATGGTCTTTCTCTCCAGAAGTATCCACCAAAAGATGGGCGATCGCTTCCGGTCATCAAGATCGCCCAGCTTCGAGCGGGGAACACGGAAGGCGCGGATTCGGCAAGCGCTGACATTGAAGAGGATTACATTGTTAAAGATGGAGACGCGCTATTCTCGTGGTCTGGGTCGCTGGAGTGCGAGCTATGGACTGGTGGCTCAGGAGCACTAAATCAGCATCTTTTCAAGGTTACATCAGTCGCTTACCCGAAGTGGTTTTGCTACCTCTGGGTTCACGAACATCTGGAGAACTTCAGGTACATTGCAGCAGGCAAAGCGACAACTATGGGCCATATTCAGCGCCACCGTCTCTCCGACGCGAAGGTCGTTGTGCCTGATCGTGGCGTTTTCGATGCGACAAATAACTTGCTGTCGCCTATCATCGGCCAAATCATTCAGCGGCGGATCGAATCCCGCACCCTCGCTTCTTTGCGCGACGCGCTGCTGCCCAAGTTGATTTCCGCAGAGATTCGGGCGCGGGATGCGGAGCGGATTGTGGGGAGGACGGTGTGAGGGGGGAGAGGGAAGGACGAGACACGGACGAGACACGGACGAGACACGGACAAGCACGGACGGACACGGACGAGATGAAGGGAAACGAAAGGAAGCGCGGGATGGCTGAGAATGAAGCGCTGATTCCGAAGCACGGGGGCTATCGGAAGCTGAAGAGCTTTCAGATCGCGCAGTTGGTCTATGATGTGACGGTGCGGTTCTGTGATCGGCATGTGGATCGGCGCAGCCGCACCCACGACCAGATGGTTCAGGCGGCGCGGTCGGGCGTTCAGAACATCGCCGAGGGGAGCCAAGCGTCGGGCACATCGAAGAAGATGGAACTGAAACTGACGAACGTGGCGCGGGCAAGTTTGGAAGAATTGCGACTGGACTATGAGGATTTCCTGCGGCAGCGGGGGCTCACGGCATGGCCGCCGGAACATCCGGCGCTGAAGCGGTTTAAGGCAAAGCGATGTTCGACGCTGGAAGAAGTAAGCGTCTGGGTGGAGGAAGAACGGCGGCGGGATAAGAACACGGACGAACACGGACGGGCACGGACGAACACGGAAGCCGCAACTGCTGGAGAACCGTCCGTGTCGGTCGGTGATGGACCGTGTCAGTCCGTGTCGGTCGGTAATGGTCCGCGTCAGTCCGTTTCTTCGGCGCAGCTGGTGGCCAATGCGGCGCTTTCCCTTTTGAACCTGTGCTGCTATTTGTTGGACCGCCAATTAGCGGCACAAGCGGCGGCTTTTGAACAAGAGGGCGGCTTTACGGAGCGCCTGCATCGTGTCAGGAGCGCTGAAAGAAGGAAGCCATGACCCAGCAATTCACCGAATCCGTTGTCGAGCAAGCCGCGCTCGGCTAGCTTGAGGCGTTGCGCCTTGCCTCACAGTCTCTCCGGGACGACGAAGGGTTTGCGGTAGTCGCGCGACACGAGTGTGTTGGCTTCGTCGCTGAGATCGCCGGTGAACCGTTCTTTCTCCGGATCCATCGTGAGCCAGGCCCCAAGAACGGCGGGCGTTTTGTCGAGAGCGATCCCGTTGGCAGCCAGATGTTCCATGAATCGCTCATGAGCATTCACCAGCTCTTTGTGGCCCTGGATTCGCTCCTTGATTTCACCGGCGGGTCTTGCCTTCCCCAGACGATAGGAAATGTTCGCCATGTGCATCAACGCGGCCGAGAGGTGTCCCTGAAGAACATCGCCTTGGAGATCGCTCGCTTTGCGGCTGCGCACGATCTTGATGAAGTTCGCCGCGAGGTCTTCGTTCGTGGGTTGGAATTCCTTGATCGTCTTGCCGTCGTTGTCGAAGGCTTTATTGTTCGCCACGTAGCCGCCCTCGCAATGAATCACGAGGCCGATCTGGATGTCGAAATAGGAATCCATGGTCTGTTTCGCATTCTTCTCCCACACGCCGTTGAGGTATGACTTGTTCTTGGGCAGGCCGCGCACCTCGAAAATGATCGGCGCCCGTTCGTAGTCGAGAAATGCGATCTGGGTATTCGGTGTCTCGCCGTCATCCACATAGCCAAACCGCCCGCCGATGCTGATCGCGCGCGGCGGCAACTTGTCCTGCCCGACCGCCATCCGGCACCCATCCAGATAGTGAATTCCCATATTGCCGAGGTCGCCATTGCCGTACAGCCAATCCCAATGCCAATCGTAATGAAGATACTCGCGCATCACCGGCACCACAGGCGCCGGCCCTGACCAGAGGTCAAAGTCCAACGTCTTCGGGATCGGCTGCGGCCCGCTGACTTTGCCGATGCTCATGCGCGGTTTGTAGTTCACGCCATGCACATACAGAATCTTGCCGAGGTTGCTCTGGCGAACATATTCGATCGCTTCTGTGATGCCCGAACGCTCGCGCGAGCCGCTCGTGACCATCACGATTCGGTCATATTTGCGCGCGGCCTCGACCATTTTGCGGCCTTCGAAAATGTTGTGGCAGGCGGGCTTTTGCACAAAAACATCTTTGCCCGCCTGGCAAGCCCAGATCGCAATCAGCGCGTGCCAATGATTGGGCGTCGTGATGCTGATGGCGTCTATGTTCTTGTCCTCGAGCAGCTTGCGAACATCAATATAGGCATCCACTTTCTCATTGCGCTTCTTAAACTGCTCCACTTCGGGATCGAGATTGGCCCGATCCACATCACACAGCGCCACGATGCGGACGCCCGGTATCTTGCGAAAATCGCGGATGTCTTGTTTCCCCTTGCCGCCGATTTTCACGGTCGAGCCGATCCCGACGACGGCCAACCGAATGTCGTCATTGGCTCCCCGCACTTTGGCAAAAGGCGCCGCCGGGGCGTGTCGCGAAACGGCAAGCGATGTCGCGGCGATTGCCGAACGCTTGATGAAATCTCGGCGCGCAATGTTCTTCATTCTCTCGCTCCTTTTCCGTATTCACGTGTTTCCGAACTCATCGGCCCAAAAGAGTATTGTAGAGTGCGCGTTGCGCGTTCTCCATCGAAAACTTCACTGGGTTCGCCGCAAATTCGCAAGAGCGCTCCGCCATGTGGCCGTGAAGAAAGGTCTTTCGCGCCTTGCGCACCAACGCAAAGCCACCAAGGCGCAAGCGATTGCGGAAAGACCGGTTCTTCCACGTCCTGAAGGGACAAGCGAAAATAGCCAGGGGCAACGCCCCTGGAAAACGACGGCCCGGCGGTGGTCAAGCCCTGACGGGGCGCGCGAACGGCGGGTTGGGCCGGCCGGTTTCGCTCGCTCCTACAGAGCTTGTCCGAGGACGGTCCTGCGTTCCAGGGGCGTTGCCCCTGGCTATTTTCGCCTCCCCTTTCAGGGGAGCGTGGGGAGAAAGGCGGGCTATCCTATCGGCGAAACCGATCAATATGCAGGACGGCACCTTTCTGGAATTTGGACATGCACCCGACAAGCCGACATAAAGTGCATTATCTTTGCATCAGCCAGACACAGATATTAAGATAGTGTGTTTGTGTCCATTGCGGCGGGCATGCTTTTCAAATTCACCCAAAAAGCGCAAAAACGGTCAAGCATTCGGCAAAAGCAGGAAGCAGGATCATCGGCCAGAGAGGGTAAGAAATGAAACCGGTAACGGCCCAGATTTATGAAGAGAGGATGCTGCGGGTGCTGGTGCACATCCAGCAGCGGCTGGATGAGGAGATGCCGCTGGCCGAACTGGCGCGGGTGGCCTATTTCTCGCCGTATCACTTCCACCGCATTTTTCGTGGGATGGTCGGCGAGTCGGTCAAGGGGCACATCCGCCGGCTGCGGTTGGAACGGGCGGCGATGCACCTCAAGCAAACCAGACGCCCGGTCACGCGGATTGCCTTCGAGGCGGGCTATGAGACGCACGAGTCGTTCACGCGGGCCTTTCGCGATTGGTTCAGCATGTCGCCGTCGCAGTTTCGCAAAGCGCACCGTTCTCTCCTTCGTAAACGGGTACCGTCCGGTGTGCATTTCAACCCCGGCGGGACGCGCGTTGCGTTCCATCCATTCCGCAAAGGAGGAGAGCCGATGAAAGTAGAAATCAAAGAAATGAGGCCGATGCGGGTTGCCTTTGTGCGGCACGTCGGTCCCTACGATGAGGTCGCGGCCACCTGGGAACGACTGATGACCTGGGCGGCGCCCCGCGGCCTGATCCAGCCTGGGGCCATGTTCCTGGGTCTCTGTCACGACGATCCCGAAGTCACGCCGCAGGAGAAGATTCGCTACGACGCCTGCATCGCCGTGGACGAGTCGTTTCAACCCAACGGCGAAGTTGGCGTGCAGGAGATCGCCGGCGGGACCTACGCCGTCACAACGCACTTCGGCCCCTACTCGAAACTGGGAGAAACCTACGCGGCCCTGTGCGGCCAATGGGCGCCCCAGGGCGGATACGAGATCCGCTCCGCTCCGTGCTTCGAGATCTATCTGAACGATCCCAACAGCACCGACCCCGAGGATTTGGTGACGGACATCTATATGCCACTGGAGGACTATCGCCATGTCAAAGCCTGAGAAAATTGATCTCTGCAAGCAACACAAAGACGAATACGTGACACCCACAAAGCCCGTTCTCATCGAGGCGAAGCCGGCGCCTTATCTCGCAATTGAGGGCATGGGCGAACCGGGCGGCGAGGTGTTTCAGGACCGCATCGGCGCGCTCTACAGCATGGCCTTTACGATCAAGATGACGCGAAAGTTCGAAGGGCGTCAGGATTATGCGGTGGGCAAGCTGGAAGCGCAGTGGTGGGCCGAGGGCGGACCGGACGATTTCTCCAAGACCCCCAAAAGCCAATGGCGATGGAAATTGCTGATTCGCACGCCGGAGTTCATCACGCAAGCGGACTTGGACAAGGCGGTCGCGGCCTTGACGAAGAAAGGTAAAAGTCCCACGGTCAAACAGGTCAGACTGGAAACAATCGCGGAAGGGCGTTGTGTTCAGATGCTCCACGTCGGGCCTTATGACCGCGAAGGCGAGACTGTCGCCCAAATGCTGGCTTTCGCCGAGAAGCAGGGCCTCAAGTGCCACGGCCTGCATCATGAAATCTACTTGTCCGACCCCCGGCGCGTTCCGCCCGAGCGGCTGAAGACGATTCTCCGACTGCCGGTGACAAAATCGTAATTCGCTGTCTTGGCGCTGTGGGATGTCCAAAACGCCGCAGGCTTCGTCGAGATCGAGAAAAAAGCCGGAGTGACACATAGAATTAGCCCGCATTTCTCACGAATCAATAATAAGGGTAACACACTGTAGCCGCCGAAGTGATGAGGCGGACGCTTTCCCACCCGCCACCTGTCCGCCTCATCACTTCGGCGGCTACAGCGACGGTGAGAAATGCCGGTTAACGTCACGCTTCGTTTCATACCGGGACCGCCTCGATTGCCGGACGAACGGCTTGGAACCCGCTCAAAGAAGTTGTCTGAGGGACGAGAAAAAAAGCAAAAAAAACATCTTGACGCGGGTCATCTACCTGGGTAAATTTACCCTGGTGAATGAGAAGAGCCGTTTTCGGAGGAAAAGCAAATGGCGGTTCCACGATTCGGTCCCGTGCAGTTGCGGATCATGCAGGTTCTTTGGAAAAAGGGCCGGGCCACGGCCCGCGAGATTGCCCATGCCTTGAACCAGGCCGAGCCGATCGCCCATAGCACCGTGCAAACGCTCCTGCGCAAGCTCGAGAAGAAGGGCGCGGTTGGCCACGACGTCGAGGACCGGACGTTTTTCTTCCGGCCCCTGGTGCAGTCGGAGAAAGTTCGGCAAAAGGCCACCCGCGAGTTCGTTGCTCACCTGTTCGGCGGCTCCCCCGGCGGACTGGTCTCCTACCTCCTGCGCAACGAACGAATCTCGCGCGACGAACTTCGACAGATTCGCTCCTTGATTGAGGGAGCGGCGAAAGGCTCCCAAAGCAACAAAAACACCGGCAAAGAGAAGGAGGGATAGCCATGTCGGCTGCTGGGTCAGAATCACTCGTCCAGCTCTCGAATCTGGCGATCACGCTGGCGGCAAACCTGCTGGCGCAAACGACGCTTCTGATCGCCGGCGGATTTTTTGCCGCCCGGTTTCTCCGAGCCAATGGGGCGGCGCTTCAGTCGGCCATCCTTCGGATGACGCTGGCGGCAGTGCTGCTGTGTCCCGGCGCTTCGCTGGGTCTGAGTGCGATGGGAGTCCGGGGTTTGGTCTTCTACTGGCCGCGTGCGACATTGCGTCAAACTGAAGTTCCTGCTCCTTCCATGGTTTCCGGAGTTGATTCTCCCGGAACGATTGTATTCTCGGCGCGAAGCAATCCGGACATGGAACCATCGCCGCGAGTTCTCGCCGACCTTTCGAATCCGGCGTCTGCCGTTCGGTCCGACCAAGCCTCGGATGCGCCCGTTTCTGCAAACCGCCAGCGGGGCGCGACGAGTTTGGATGCTGGGATCATCTTGCCGATCACCTTGACCACAATATGGCTGCTGGTGTCGGCATTTCTGCTGATCCGGCTCCTGCTCGCTCATGTGTGGATGGCGCGCGTGCGACGTCTTGCCCAAAAGGCTCCCGCCATGGTTGCGACCGCTTGCGAAGCCCTTGCTCGTGGTCTGTGCGTCAAACCTCCCGTCCTGCTGACCAGCCCAATTGTCAGAAGCCCATGTCTGATTGGATTTGTCCGCCCGGCGATTCTTCTGCCGGAATCACATAATTCGGGGGATGCCGTTGCATGGCGCGAAGTGCTCGTGCACGAGATGGCCCATCTGGCGCGGCGCGACTGCCTCTGGAATCTTCTCGGACGTCTCGCGCGAGCTGCGATCTTCTTCCAGCCGCTTCTGTGGAAGCTCACGCGTCGCATCGAAGAAGTCAGCGACGACGTGGCCGACGATTATGTCGTGCGGCATGGGAGCGACCGCGGAACCTATGCGCACCAGCTGGTCGTCATCGCGGAGCGCTATCAGCCGGCTCCATCCGAAGCAGCGGCGGGCATGGGCGTGATCTCGCTTCGGTCGTCGCTGGGGCGGCGGGTGCAACGCATCCTCGACGCGAGGCGCCGGCTGTCGGTCGGCATCGGTGGGCGCACCGCAGGCGCCGTTATTCTGCTCGGTCTTTGTGCGACCCTCACGGCGGCCCTAGTTGGCGCCGCCGGAAAGAACACCGACAAGTCATCGGCCCAGCCGACGACGACCAAAGGAGTCGCAATCGAAAACCCTCGGGCCGACTCCTTGGTTCCAATTCGTTCGGAGGGCAGCAGCCCGGAACGCCCGGCGTTTCCCGTGATACTGACCGCGGCCCAAAAGGGGGACGACGTGTCCGCGTATCGTTTCGAGATCGCACGCGATGTGTCATGCCGAGTTTACTTCGGCTGGTTCGCCGATGGGCGCGATTCGGATGGCCGGTTCGCGGGCATTGCCACGCCGAAACCGGGAAGCGAGCCCATTGAGGTGGAGCTAACAATTCGCAAAGCAGCGGATTATTTCGTCCTGATTCAGGAATACCGCGAGGGAAAAAGCGCAAAGCAGATTCGAACGGAAGAACGGTTCGACCTCGCCAAGAATTGCAGGTTGACCGATTCGTTTTTGGGCGAGCCGCTCATTCTCACGAATGCCCGCTATCAGACACTTTGGGTGGGTAACGTCTATGAGCAACTCAAGAACGGATCGCGCGGGCTCCATGCGATTCGCCTCGTGACGCGGGTTTTGAAAGAAGGCGAAGACGCCGCCTCTCTCCGTCCGCCGTTCGATCCGCTGCCGATTCCTTCGACCCATTATCCTTTCACGGCGGTCGGCAAGGTGACCGACGAACAAGGCCGGCCCATGTATGGTGCGACGGTTCGCGCCGCGGCCGGTATGGGCACTCTGCTCGGGGGCGGTGAAACGGTCACGGGGGCAGATGGCCGCTACGTGCTTCGAATCGGCCCCGGCTATTTACGCTCGCTGAAGGAGACAAAGTTGGGTGTGGGCTTTCAGGTCGCCGTGATCCGCGCCGAGAAAAGCGGATTCTACGAACAAAACCTCTCGCGCCAAGGTGATCTCTATATGGCCGAGAGCTTGGAGTTTGTCCCAAAGCAACACGAGACAACGCGCCCTGTCATTCTTCCGAAACAACCCTATGAGGTCAATTTTGTTCTCTGTCCCGCCGCGGTTGTGAAGGGTCGCCTCTTGGACGAAAAGGGCGATCCGGTGGCCAAGCAAAGCATCTATATGGACGCCGCCGAACATCCGCCCGCTTCGAGTGTCTTCGCCGGCAGCGAGACCGACGCCGACGGGCGCTTCGCGTTCGACGACCTGCCCCCCTCGATGCCGCTGTGGCTGACATTGCGCCACACGAAAGGCGTGGATCGAACCAAGCACCTGCACGGGATTGATCTGGAGACCTCGCGATTCCAGTTCGATCGTCCGGGCGTTTACGAAATGACCGTGGTTTACGACGCGACATCGCCGGCGCTGCTCGTGAAGACTCCGGTCGCCGCGCGTTCCAGCGAAACAGCCGGCGATCGGCCGCAAGCCAGTCGCTCCTCGCCCACCGAGACGCAGACGGCGCCCGTCAAGACCAGTTATGCATGGCAACGCACGGACACATATATCCCTCCGGACTATAAAGGTTTCTTTCCCGAAGACCAACAAGCCGCCGGACAATTAGAGGCGCTCTGGAGATCGGAAGACAAAGACCGGCGACCGGATTCGGAAATTCTGTCCACTGTCCGCCGCGGCTTTCGCGCCTACCAAGGCGACAAAGGGGATATCGTAAGGTGGATCGGCAACCGCTGTATCTGGAACAAGCAGCCCCAGAATCCCGAAGCCATCGAGATTATGTACCACGTTACAGACATAGGGGAGGATTATGGAACGGGCTATTATGGTGTCTATTTCGGGCTCTCCGTGGTGCAGCCCAAGACGCCTGCGATTCTGAGGCGACTGGCGGACATGGCCATGGCGAGCGATAATCCGAACCTTCTCCATCGTATTGCCTGGGGATGCACGTCGCAGAAAGATGAACTTCTGGTCTATCTCCAGCCTTCTGTGAAATCGGGCGACGAAACAGTTCGCGAGAAGGCCGACGTGCTCGGGCGGATCGTGCGCGGCGAGCTCAAGGCCTTTGAATGGGCGGGGGAAAGAAGCCGGGCCAAGAAGTGGGCCGCGCTTCAAGAACGAATGCCCGAAGACGCCAGACTGTCTTTCGCTGAATTGAACGACAGATACAGCAGTCTTGCGGCGGAACTGAAAGTGGATGCGGCTCGTTACCGGGCTTCGACGCCCGTCTTTGAGAAATTCGCGGAAGTGGCGCGTAACTATGTCGCTCCCTGGGGATTGCAGGGCGAAAAAGCCCGGCTCCAATTGGTGGAAGCGGTCGAGAAGAACCCGAACGTCGGGAAGACCATGAAATATGACCGCAAGGCGATCGAAAAGGAAATCGGCAAAATCATCGGTCCTTTGTTCAAAGACATCGCCGCCGAAGTCCAGAAACTCCCCATCTATGAATCCTGCAGGAGGGACTTGGATCAACAAGGAACCATCAACTTGAACGGGGCATTGTACGTTGTCAGAGAATATGGTGACCAAAGCAAGATTCAGAAGCAATTCCCGAATCCCTTCCCGGAAGGCACGTTGGAGTACGTCCAATTCGAGCGCGAAGTCGGTGAGGCCTTATTTCTCGTTTGTGGTCCTTTTGCCAAGATTCTGGCCAAATACCCGCCTGCCTTGGAAGAGAAACAACAGAAGGCCAATGCACTGTATGAACTAATGGAAAATCATCCCTCGCGGGGCGACGTGAGACTGGCGCCAAAGTACGTTGATGAATATGTGGATTCCTTGGAGAAGGAGTATCAAAAGATCGCCGAATACACGGAACGCTACTGGGAAGTGAGGAAGCAGAAAGAAGCGGCCGACAAGCAGAGAGGTGAAGCAGCGCGGCGATAGCCAGGCGGCTACATTGCGATGCGGTTTTTCACGTGGCGTGTTCGCGGACGAATTCCACCAGGCCGGCGACCAGCCGTTCCCAGTCATAGTTTTCGAGAACATAGCGGCGGCCGTTGGCGGCCAGCCGGCGCGCCATTGCCTTGTCGTTTGTCAGAAGGCGAACGACGGCATCGAATTCGACAAAGTTGCTGAAATAGAGGCCGCCGTTCGACCGCCGGCAGTGCTCGACGCCGACCGCGCAGTATTCATTGACCGCAACCGGCGCGCCGGCCATCCACGCTTCCATGAGAACGATCGAAAAGCTTTCGCGCGCCGACGGCTGAACGAGCATTTCGGCTCCCGCCAAGGCCGATCGTTTGAGTTCCTCCGAAACAAAGCCGGGTTCGTGGACGCGCGAGGCGATGGCGCGCGGCACCTCGACCTCGCCCTGGCCCAGCAGGACCAAGTCGAGCCGCGAATGGGGATTCTCCTGAAGATACTGCTCGAAGTAGCCAACCAAAACGTGCGTGTTTTTCGTCGCGTCCTTGCGTCCGACACAAATCAGATATGGATTTTCGATCCGGAATTCCTGCCGAAACAGCGCCGGGTCGGCCGGCTCTTGCGCTTCAATGCCCATGCCGAGAACAATTTGCGGGATGCGCTCGATCGAGTAAAGCGACGCGGCCAGCTTCTGCTCGCTCTCGGAGTTGAAGATCAGGCCGCGCACGCTTTCGTGCATCTTGCGCGAGCCGCGCAGCAACGCATAGCGCTCCTGATGAAGACACGGCAGCAGAAAGGCGCGATGGTCAACCCGACGCAACCCCTCAAACGTGGTTCCAAAACAATAGGGCAGGAAGATCAGATGATACTTGCGGCCCTCATGCTCAAGAAACTGCTCCATCTCTTCGCTTCGCACCGACTCGAAAAAGAACAGCTGCTCTTCGTGAGCGGTGACCGCAAGATTGTTGAGCAGTTTGAAATTGATGGTGTCGAACTGGCGCGTGTCGCGACGCCGAGCCGGAAAGCGGCGCACGCGGAACCCGTGTCGCTCGACGATATTGGGAGCATGATAGTCCTTGTTCCAGTTGCTGGCGAAATCGCGCACGCAAGTCGTCAGGACCTCGACGACAATGCCCGCCTGGCTGAGGCGGTGGACATACTCGCGGCAGAGGCGTTCGGCCCCGCCCGCAATGTCCTCGCCATACCATGGCACCGCGAAGGCAATTGGCTTGTCGAGGGGTTCGATTTTCATCGCCGGCGCAACCTTGCGTTCAGACTGGCCCAGCAATCAGGCGGCTTTTGAATACCTATGGACTATCGGCGGACGCCGGTCAAGTGAGAATGCGCAATGAGATTGGCCGCTCAATTCTCTCCGGCAGGCACAACGGCCATATTGTTATTGTAAATCCAGAATGCCTGATGCTTGAGTCAGAATATGGTTTCCTCTTGAACAACATACCTCGGCGAAAGTCCACAGCCGAAGAAAAGAAGGGGCCTTGCGATGAATCATTCAACTTCCCGACGCACTTTTCTAGCCGGTGCGGCCGCTGCCGCCGGCACTCTATTGGCCGCTCCCGAAAGCATCTTCGCAGAGGAAGGATCCTTTCCAAAAACAGTCGGCGATGGGATCCCACTGGTTGATTATCACGCTCACCTCGATCAGGTTGTCACGCTCGAAAAGGTGCTCCAGATTTCCAAGGAGCGCGGCGTCAAGTTCGGTATTGTCGAACACGCTGGAACCAAGGAGAACCAGTATCCCAACCTCATCAGCGACGACAAGGGGATGAAGCGCTACATGGCAATGCTCGAAGGCAAGCCCGTCTATAAGGGCATTCAAGCGGAATGGTTGGATTGGCCGATGTGTTTTTCGAAAGAAGTTGTGGCGCAGCTCGACTTCGTTTTGTCCGACGCGCTCACGTTTCTGGAAAAGGACGGCCGGCGCGTGCGCCTGTGGATGCGCAACGAAGTCAAGATCGAGGACAAACAGGATTTCATGGACCGCTACACCGATTTCAACGTCCAGGTGATCGCGCGGGAACCGATTGACATCCTGGCCAATCCGACGTTCCTGCCCGCCGTTCTCATGCCCGAATACGACGCACTGTGGACGGCGGAACGCATGAAGAAGATCATCGCGGCGGCGGTGAAACACACCGTCGCCATCGAGATCAATTCCAACTATCGCCTGCCGCGACCGGCTTTTCTCAAGCTGGTCCAGGAGATGGACGCCAAGTTCTCGTTCGGCTCGAACATCCACGGCCTCGACGTCGGCAAGCTGGACTACTGCATCGAGATGGTCAAAGCGCTCAGCCTGAAACGCTCCGACATCTTCACCCCGGCTCCTCGCGGCAAGAAACCGATTGAAACCCGCAAAATCGCCTAAAACAGCCGCGTCGTCCCCGGGACTGCGCTCCCATCATATTCCTTGAATTTTGGGATTGGCGCTCCCAATTTTCAAGGATGTACACTTCACATGATTGAACGAGAAGGACATCTTCTGGCCATTCAGAAAACCCTGAAATGTCCCCCAATTGCCGCCCTGTTGGGACCGCCATAATGTGGGAAAACAACCCTTTCAAGTGGAATGAAGCGCCGCGCGGAGGAAAGAAAGCGAAAACTACAGTGGTTGGATCCAGCCGGAGAAGCCGATGCGTTCGGCCTGTTTCACGAGCGGCGCGTATTCCTTTTTCGAGACGCGGCGGTTAATCTCGGGGAATTCGTCCGCGCGGTTGGCGGGGAAGTACTGGCTCATGAGTGCCAGATGCACATGGGGCGAAATCTCGCGCGCCAAAAAGTCGAGACAGTCGGCGGTTCCCGCAATACCGCCCGGCAAGACCAGGTGGCGCACAATCATGCCGCGTCGCGCAACGCCTTCCTCGTCCAGTTCGAGTGGTCCAACCTGGCGCCACATCTCGCGCAGCGCCGCCCGATTGGCTTCGACATAGCCGCGTCCCGACGAATACTTCTCGGCCATTCGGTTGTCGGCGTATTTGATGTCGGGCAAATAAACGGCGACCACGCCGTCGAGGAGTCGCAGCGTTTCGAGCGATTCGAAGCCGCTGGTGTTCCAGACAAGCGGCAGTGCAAACCCCTTTTCGACCGCCAGAACCAGCGCCGTCAGAATCTCGTGAACGTAGTGCGTCGGCGTGACGAAATTGATATTGTGGCAGCCGCGGCGCTGAAGATCGAGCATCCGCTCGGCGAGACCGAGAGGGCCGACCTGTCGCCCAACGCCTTTCTGACTGATCGGGAAATTTTGGCAGAAGACGCAGCGCATCGTGCAGTGGCTGAGGAAAATGGTTCCCGAACCGCGCGTGCCGCTGATCGGCGGTTCCTCGCCGTCGTGGCGGTTGTGGCTGGCGACGCTGGCTTGGGCGCGAGCGCCGCAGAAACCTCGCTCGCCCGCGCGACGATTGACGCCGCACCGGCGCGGGCAAAGATCGCACCGCTCGACGCGACGCTGCGCCTCGTCGGCCCGCCGCGCCAGCTCGCCGCTTGCCGCAAGAGCGAGATAAGCGGGAGGGTGATCTCTCACGGCAACTGCGCATGTAGCATTTGATTTGTTCCGTCTCATTTAATCTTCAGCAGAACCGGAAATCGGCATCAAAGAAAAAAGCAAAGTGAGGTGGCTCTTCATAAATTCTGGTGAGGCTTGTGTTTCCTGGGGAATTCTGATGTCCGGATGCTCGAACAATCGCGCACCCCGCCTCTCCCTGAAGGGGAGAAAGGCAATAGCCTGGGGCAACGCCCCAGGAAAA
>Ga0315277_10005758_pt1 | contig 16290 bp, 14 predicted proteins | sample YL17G05_15_MG_FD_203695 | JGI IMG/M metagenome (GOLD analysis project Ga0315277, IMG submission 203695) | Sediment microbial communities from Yellowstone Lake, YNP, Wyoming, USA - YL17G05_15 | ecosystem: Environmental > Aquatic > Freshwater > Lake > Sediment | place: USA: Wyoming | collected... | reverse complement strand
TTATTATGCCCATCTTCATGATGCTAATGGTGGGTTTCATCTTTCCCTCGCAGAATGTTTTAAAGAACGTCTCTTTTGGCGTGGTCAATCTTGATGAGGGATCGATGGGTGGCCAAGCAGTATTGGCACTGCAACAAATGAGCCGGAGTCAGAATGAACGAATGTTCGACATTACCTATTTGCACAGCAAGGGGACCGCTGTAGACCAAATCAAATACCAAGCAATTAGTGGTGCTCTCATTATCCCCGCTGATTTTTCAACCGAAATCTCGGCGGGTGAACAGGCTTCGGTGATACTTATAACCGATCAGTCCAACCCGCAGGTATCAGCCGGCATCACTGGCACAATCGATGGGCTTATGTCGGCGATGGCGAACCAACTGGCTTCCCAGAATGTGGCGGCATTGTTACCGAATATTCCGAACCCTCAGCAATTAATCGTGCCCTTTACCGTTCAGACGGAAGGCGTCGTCGCTGGCAAGCCTAACTACTTCGAGTTTATGGCCCCCGGCATCATGGCAATGACGATTATGATGGCGGCGATGACCGGGTTGGCTGGCTCAATATCAAGAGAGCGGGAACTGGGCACACTCGATGGCATCATATCGGCTCCTATCAGCCGGTTATCTATCATACTGGGTAAGAGCTTTGCCCAGGTTGTGCGCGGACTTTTGCAGGCACTGCTTACATTGATTCTCGCCGTGGTGCTTTTTGGCGTGGTAATTCACGGCAGCTATGGCCTTCTCGCCCTGCTCCTGTTGCTGACGGTTTTCTCCTTTATTGGCATCGGCATCATGATATCGGCGCTGGCTTCGCAGCAGGAAACTGCCATGACAATTATGATGACCCTGACCTTCCCGATGCTTTTTCTTTCCGGCGCACTCTTCCCCACCCAGCAAATGCCGGTAGTGATGCAGTGGATTTCGAAAGGACTTCCCCTGACCTACGCTGTGGAAGCTCTGCGGAAGTGTGTTGTACTGGGCACAGGCATATCGGGAATGATGACCCAAATCTGGGTGATGCTTGGCTTCGGTGTGATATTCACGGTGATCTCCATACCCGTTTTTAACAGGGCTATCACCAGATGAAGGAAAGCTAATTATTTAATAGTGTTCAGAAATACGGAGGGACAAGTGATTAACAAGAAGCGTTTTTGGTTGATGATCTTGGCAGTGGTTGCTTTGCTCGCCTCGGTTGTGGGCAGTACTGCGCCCGTACTAGCCTCGGTAGCAGGGAACCCTAATTTGCAAGCGACAGTGGTGGGGAGCCAGGAGCTTCTAGTCGGGCAAATCGGAACCTTACAGATAATGGTTCAGAATGTGGGAATTTTTTCCGGAGACGTCGAGGACCCCGCCGACCAGGTCATGGCAACGGGCTACCTCACTGCTACGGGTGTCACCCTGGTGCCACCGTCCACAACTGCTATAGGTGTAACTGCCAATTTGACATCCGGGTCATCTTCAATAGAAGTCGTGAGTGGGGCAGCATCCATTGGGACCCTGTCCAGAGGTATGTCTACTACGCAACCGCTTACCTTCCAGCTCTATATCCACCAAGATGCACAGCCCGGGACCTATAAGCTTAACCTGAAACTGCAATACCAATATCTCTGCGATGTTGATTGGCTCAATCCCGGAGAGGCAACGGCAACGCCCCAGTTTGAATTCCACTGGGGCAGTAGAGTGCAGCAAGTGCAGATATCGATAACGGTTGTCGGTACTTATTTCTCGGCAGTAGTCACTCAGACTGAAGGAGTCAGAGCCGGAGCGACAGGCATTATTACGGTGGACATCCAGAATAGTGGAGCCAGTGAGGCATATGGCGTTACTGCCGAAATAGCCCCGGGAACTAGTATCTCCCCTATCGGCCCCGCCAGTTTTCTGGGAGATGTCGCTGGGAATAGTTCGGTTACTACCCAATTAAAGGTGTCGGTCTCAAAAGATGCTATTGCTAAGGATTCCTCTGTCGGTATTCTAGTCAAATACAAAGATGACAGGGACATACCGAGACAATCGGTGCTGACAGTAGGCGTAATGGTAGAGGGCGAGTTGGACTTTGAGGTTCAGACTATCCAGGTGGATGGCAGGCTTACTCTGGGGTCTGAGAGGGTTATCACCATCCCTATTGTAAACGCCGGCGACTACGAGGCAGAAGACGCCGTCGCCAAGATCAATATTGTCAATCCGTTTGCCACTGCTCCCTTTTCTACCACCGATGACACCGCCTACATCGGGACACTTCAACCTGGCGAAAGCGGCTTAGCCAAGTTCAGGATAAGCGTTGATGCTGACGCTGTGCCCAAACCCTACATACTCGAGGTGGAGGTCCAATACTGGGATTCTTTAGGTAATTCCTATACCTCCGACACCATGAGAGCAACGGTGACAGTCCAACAAGCATCAGGGGTGTCAACCACGGCTATCGTGCTTATTTCCCTTGCTGCTGTAGCCTTAGTCGTTGTGCTGCTCAATGTTATGAGGAGAAGAAGAAAGCGCGCATGACCGGCTGCCATTTTCGACAGGCAACTACTTTCAGAAGAGCTTCAATCGTTCCTGGCAGCTATAATCAGGAGAAGCCATTCTGTTATCCTATAGATTACTTGGCCGACCGCTGGTCACTGCGTGGAACAAGTAAATCAACTTGCAGTTTATCTCAACCCCTTCCCAAACCCGGCTGGAAGATGTGGTTAGCACAGAAGGTCTCGTTAGCCTGTTATCAAAAATTGCCTGCGGGAATACCTCTCGGAGTCCTAGAACAACGGTGCCAAAGTTTGTGAAAGAGGACGCAGCTATCTTTGCTCCTAAGAACGAAAAATTCATGTGGTGTTGAAGGATGTCTACACTAGGATCCGGTGAATTTCGTTCATAGAGTCTGGCGAAACACTCAGCCTGAATAGAATGAGCTGTGGTTTTCTCGTCAACCCTGCGCCAGATTGGGATGCCGCCCATGAGCAATGTCCAGGGCAAACTAAACTTAGTCTTTTGCTTTGTAGTCTCTACCCCCATGGAAGTTTCTATCCTTCCCACAAGAACCAGGCAGGCATTGTTTTCCAGAATCCTTTTCTCACGATCGGCACTGTCTCGAAATAGAACCTCTTTTTCTCTGAATTCCAGGGTTTGCGCTCTAAAGGTTTGTGGAAACTGATTGAGTTCAGAATCCCTACACGCAATTACAACAAGACCCAGGTGTTGCAGATTTCGAATCATGGATTCTGCTATTTGTATGCTGGCGCAGTGAGCAATGACTTTAGGCACCTCACTCGCTAGAAGAAGGCGTGTCTGGGAAGGGCTCTTGTTGATAATAGTTGCTACACTTCTTACGAGGGTTGCATCGAGGTTGGCCGGAGGAGCCACTGCAATATGTATTACCTCATAGTCAGTCATAAGCATTTCCAATATAGGTGGTAGCTTCTCGCGATAACGTACACCATTATTATATACCTTTCGTGGGCAGCAATTAATCGTATTGTTAACCCTGCTATCCATGACTAGGAAGGCTAGGAAAGGGACTCTTAGTGCTTAAAAGCGACAAGCAAACTGCACATTACGTCAAATTGTTCAATACTGTCTGGCAGAATTCAGCATTGACCAGCGGCGCTTATAGACTGTAGACTGTGTGGAGGGGAAATATGGCAGGAAACAAAACCAACCAAACAATCACCTTAGGAGATGGTAGGCTGCTTGGTTATGCTGAATATGGCACTCCTCAAGGTAAGCCAGTGTTCTTTTTCCACGGTAACATCTCTTCACGTCTTGGCGGGAGGTTGATGGATGAGGCAGCCAATGAGATAAACGTACGCATCATTGCGATTGATCGGCCCGGAATCGGTCTATCTGATTTCAAACCTGGCCGCCAGTACTTGGATTGGCCAGATGACGTAACCGACCTGGCAGATATCCTGAGAGTCGACCGCTTTGCCATTCTTGGAATCTCCAGCGGGGCACCACACACGGCTGCTTGTGCTTTTAAGATCCCTGACCGTCTCTCTGCTGTGGTTATTGTCAGTGGACCATGCCCTTTCAATGTACCAGTTGCTACCGAGGAGATGAGCATGACATGGCGGATAAGGGCACTTGCTGGTCAAAAAGCACCTTGGCTAGTTAGGTTCTTCTTTGGCATAATAGCCCGTAGTGCTCGTCACGACCCGGTCGGTGCTATATCACGGACTCTGGGAGGCTTGCCTGAACCGGACAGGGTGGTGATGGCTCAGCCTGAGATAGTACAGTGGAGTAGCGACAGCTTGCGAGAAACGTTTCGCTCAGGGTCTTGGGGCGCTGCTTGGGACTACGCACTTCTTACACGCCCCTGGGGATTCAGGCTGGATGAGCTCTCAGTGAAAGTTCAACTCTGGCATGGAGAAGCTGATGCTACGATTCCTGTCAGGATGGGACGCTACATGGCTGAAGTTATACCAAACTGCCAAGCTAGATTTCTCCCAGACGAGGGCCACATCTCCTTGATTATTAACCATGCTAAACAAATCCTCAGTAACTTGGTTGACTGAATACCAAGGATCAAGATTCTGCACTCCACTATCAAAGCATACTGTAAGGTCTTTGGACTCAACAATTAGCCAAATTGTGTGGCCAACTATGGCATCAATAAGATAGACAGTGCTAGATGACAGGTCGTCGGGGTGGCCTAGGCAATAGCCCGGCGTAACGGATCTCTGCCTTAGTCTCACTCAACTGCACATCAAGCAAATCTCGCATTGAAATCATGCCCACCACTTTCTGTTGGTCCACGATAGGAAGGTGCCTGATCCTCTTCTGCTTCATAACGCTGATGGCGTAGTCCAAATCGTCCTCAGGAGCGCCTATAGCTACTCCCTTGGTCATCACATCTTCAATTTTGATGCTGGCCAGGGCGCCCGTATGCATAAAGCACTTTCTTACTATGTCTCTTTCAGTAATAATCCCCACCAACTCGCCCTTCTCATTACAAACTGGGATTGACCCCCGGTCATAATCGACTAGTTTCTGAATAGCTGCGGCAACGGTTTCATTTGGCCCGATGGTAATTACTGGGCGACCTTTGATTTTTAACAGATCCCTTATCTTCATGTCACACCTCCCTTACAACTATTGAAAGATATGAATTCTCTACCCTCAGCGGGAATAACTAATAATGTGCCACGATGTCAACAAACTGTCAACCCACTTTGTAACAAAAAGTCAGGATGTATCTAACCTTCTTATGTCTGGCGAATTCAAAAATGGGCTTTATACCATGAAGCCTTTAAAGGAGGAATTGAATTTATTACTTAGCGCTTAAAGGCGACTGGAAAACCGCACACGTATATTGTCAGTGCCTCTTTAGATTAGAACTCTCCGTGCAGGTAATTACTACGGCCGGCTAGCGGTCTCTATCTTCCTTTCGTTCCCCACATCACTATGGCCGCGCCTCGAAGCAGGTGCTTGATTTCCACGACAGGTAAGCCGTTTTCACGCCATATTGCGGCGATGCGATCAACAGGATACCGATGACAAAAGCCCGAGATACTCGGACCCAGGAAACAGCCCATACGATGCCAACCTCGTGAAACGGGGATGGTCATTATGGGCATGACGACCCTATTGTAGATTTCCCATAGAGCTCTTACCCAGAGGGCTTCTGGAATGCCGAACTCAAGCGAGAGCAATTCCCCGCCCGGTTTCAGTACGCGAGACAGCTCCCGTATTGTTGCATCAGGGTCCTGGACATAACGCAACAGGTAGGTGAAGACAACCGTGTCGAAGGTCTCATCAGGAAAGGGTAAATGCTCAGCGCGACCCTGGATAAGTTGGATTCTGCCGTCCAGGCTTCTCTTCTCGATGGCGTTAAGGCCAGCTTGCAGCATTGAGTGGCTAACATCGAGCCCCACGATTCGACCATCATGGTGGTCGGCAATCTCCAGGGCAACACCGGCTGTACCGGTACATACGTCAAGCACAAGGTTTCCCGGGCGAAGAGCTATTTGCGAGACTAAGAACCTGCGCCAAGGAAGGTACTGAAAGAAAGTTAGCACTTGCGCCCAGGTGTCGTACGAGGGGGCAACCCCATCGAACAGGTCTTGGGCAAGGGTTCTCCTTACTGGGACCGCAGGTTGGGATTCAACCAGCGAAGCCCATCGGTCCTCTCTTTTCTCTGTATTCATTCTTTATCCTCCATCGAGCAGTGCTTTTTTGCACACTATCTCGTGAAATTAGCGGCACTGAGATGCTATGGGCTTGGGTCGGTCTTGATCCTGGATAGCCTATGTAATCCAGGTAAACAATCCTGCGATTTTGGTTCGACCATACACTGAAGCTGAACAATAGCATAAAGCTCTGTCTGTCGTCCAGTACCGCCCACTTTGCCCGACTTGAACTCTATTGCATACCCAATTCTTGAGCAATTCTAAACTACACGGTTCGTCACTCTGTTATTAGTTGGGCGACATACCATGCCTCAGTAAGGGGAAAATCACGTCATCGGCATCCAGTCAAAACCGTTGGGTTCCAGTTGATGCGTTCTTCCTCCCACCAGGGCCAGGCTATTTATTTGCAAACTGCATCACTTTGGTGTATAATCATACCTGGGGTTTAAGTTTAGGTTATTACAAACTTCTTAGGATTTTGTAAGATTCATATCAAGTATTGGATGACCCGAACTCCAGCTAAGAATTTTAAGAGAGGAGGTCATCCAATGAGTTTTCAAGACAAATCGATCCGGTGTGCCGATTGTGGGCAAGAGTCCAACTTCACAGCCGGAGAACAAGAGTTCTATTCGTCTCGTGGCCTGCGGAATGAACCTAATCGTTGTCCCCAATGCCGCCGAACAAGAAAAGCACAACGTAGTGGAAGCGGTGGCGACGACTATACATCAAGCTATTAAACGTTCATGAATTATCGCAACGACATAAGAAACATAGTTATTATTGCTCATGTTGACCATGGTAAGACTACCCTGGTAGATGCCATGCTCAAGCAAAGCAAGGTTTTCCGGGATAACCAGGTAGTCGGCGAACTAATAATGGACCAGAATGCCCTTGAGCGAGAAAAGGGAATTACTATCATGGCCAAGAATACGGCCGTAGTTTACCGGGATGTCAAAATCAATATTATTGACACACCGGGACACGCTGATTTCAGCGGGGAGGTAGAGCGTGTCCTCAGTATGGCAGATGGGTGTCTGCTTGTCGTGGACTCCGTAGAAGGTCCCATGCCCCAGACCAAGTTTGTGCTTCGACTGGCAATGAAAATGGGTCTAAAACCCATTGTGGTTATCAACAAAATAGACAGGCGAAATTCGCGCATAACAGAGGTGCTAAAACTTATCGAGGACCTGTTCTTAGAATTAGCTGTCAGTGCTGACCAGCTTGACTTCCCGGTGCTATATGCCAGTGCTCGGGAAGGCACTGTCGTAGCTGAGTTGGGCATGAAAGGCAGGAATGTCACCCCACTGCTTGAGTGCATACTAGAAGAAGTACCACCACCGAAAATTGACAGTGGACCATTTCAAATGCTGGTTTCTAATCTATCCTATGACAGCCACAAAGGTAAGATAGCTATTGGTAGAATCTGGAGGGGAAAGGTTGCCCCACATCAGCCCGTAGTCAGTATGGGTGCGGACGGAAGCGTAAATCATTATGAGATCAACGAAGTGTTTACCTATCTCGGTCTCAAACACTTAAATGTGGAGGAAGCCGAGGCGGGTGAAATAGTAGCTGTGACCGGTCTCGACAAGGTCAACATCGGAGATACCATTGCCAGCCTGGAGCAGGCTGAAGCTCTTCCACGTATAGAGATTGGCGAACCTACGGTGGAGATGACCTTTGGAGTAAATACCTCACCTTTTGCCGGGCGTGAGGGGCAATTTTGCACCACGCGCCAGTTGTGGGCACGACTCAACAGGGAGCTGGAGACTAATCTCAGTCTCAGGGTACAGGGTACAGAGGGCCGAGATACTTTTCTGGTAAAAGGGAGGGGAGAACTGCATCTGGCTATACTGATTGAGACCCTGCGCCGGGAGGGCTATGAATTTGAGGTTTCCAAACCCAAAGCCATCACCAAAATGGTTGACGGTAACCTTGTAGAACCTGTAGAGGTTCTTACTATTGATACCAAAGAGGAATATCTGGGAATTCTAACTGAAATGCTGAGCAAGCGGCAAGCTCAGCTTACGGATATGCGCAATGATGGCCAAGATAATGTGCGCTTGGTATTCCATGTGCCGACAAAAGGACTCATCGGCTTCCGCAGTGTTTTCTCTACCGCAACTCATGGTGAAAGCATCATGAATACCACTTTTCTTGGGTATGAACCTTATCATGGGGATATAATCTCGACTCGTAATGGGGCACTGGTAGCATCGGAACGGGGTGTCGCTGTTACCTACGGTTTGAATAATGCACAGGGGCGAGGCAGCACCTTCATTGAACCGGGCACACCAGTTTACGAAGGTATGATAATTGGACTGAATTCTAATCCGAGGGATATAGCCATCAACGTGTGCAAAGAAAAAAAGAAAACCAATATACGTTCGTCGACATCCGATATTGCCATAAAACTGGCCCCTTCCGTGCAGTTGAGCCTGGAGCAAGCAATGGATTTCATAAATGATGATGAACTGGTTGAGGTAACTCCCGGGAATGTCAGGCTGAGGAAAAGGTTACTCACCCAGGCACAACGAGCGAAGGACAGGGCTTCTTCCAAGCGAAGCGCAAAGTTCATAGACTAGGGCTTCTTGCCAAAATGGTTAAATACCGATTTGCTATCCTGATGCATGAGCTACCCAAATCATCATTTTATTGCCTCTTGCTATTTGAGGTATATACGTAGTAAGATTTCATAAATGCGTGGTTAATTGGTTGGAGAAACGGCGCAGACCTTATCTATGTATGGTTTGGCGTCAATTGATAACGAAAAAGGGTGCATAATGGACGAACAATCTGAACAATTGAGGTTTGCAGTACTGATTGATGGTGACAATGCGCAGGCGTCTCTTCTTCCTCAAATCCTGGCAGAGGTTAGCAAAGTGGGGCTGATAACGGTCAAGCGGATATACGGAGACTGGACCAGTACCAACATGAATAGCTGGAAGAATTCACTTCATAAATATGCAATTCAGCCCATGCAGCAGTTCAGGTACACGGTTGGCAAGAATTCCACAGATAGTGCGATGATAATTGACGCGATGGATCTGCTCCACAGTCACAATGTAAAGGGCTTCTGTATTGTCGCCAGCGACAGCGACTACACACGACTGGCAACAAGAATAAGAGAGGAAGGCCTTTTCGTTATTGGAGTGGGAGAAAAGAAGACTCCAGAAGCTTTCGTCAACGCCTGCAACCAGTTCATCTACTCCGAAAATCTGATCGGACCCAAGGAAATAGGCAGGAAAGCAGCAAAGGAAAGGAAGTCTGATGTAGCTGACCCTCTAAACCTTCTTCTCGAGGGATTCAATCTAGCTGCAAAAGAAGAGGAATGGATTCACCTCGCGGCATTGGGCTCCGTTCTTCGGCAATTGGATCCGGCGTTCGATCCCCGCACCTACGGTCATCAGCAATTGCAGTCTCTCATCAAAAAGTATCCAGAAACATTTACGCTCAAACGAGATACATCAAGAAAACCGCCGGTGGTGTATGTAGCACTAACGACTCCTAAGTAGGATGCAGACCAGTCGTGAACCTGCGTTAGATCCCGACCCGGCATTTATCTTGCCAAACTTCCTGAGCCCTGCGGTACTCCAGCCTCTCGGGTATTCTGGGGACATAACACCTGATTTGTAGCAGGTCTAATTGGTATGTTGACCTTGGACCCCCTTCGGCATCTCCTGAACCAGATTACCGAAGGCGGCATCCAATTTATCCCTTTGGAGATAAGACAGTCTGGTTCTGTCAGGTTATTGTGGCGGACCGGTGTTCCTGGAATGGATGCGTTCTCAGGACTAGCGAAAAGAGGAAGGGATACCTGAATTTCAAGTGCTGAACGTAGTCTAACCATTCACTGGCGAGGTGGTTGTACAGCCTTCGGATATCACCAGCAATGTGCTCCAGGTCTTTATCAGGAAGACCAGTAAGAGACGGTCTGGCCTCAAGCTCTTCATCTAGGTGCGTAACTGCCCAGAGTAGATCGGTAAAACGGTCATGCTCCAGTAAGCTGGGATTCCCAAGCAGTGTCACCAGAAATTCTCGCTTCTGCGCCAGGAAGGCCTTGAGCTCGCCGAGGTCTATATTTCGGCAGTCAACCTCAACTTTGAGGTGATCCGCAAAGGCGACAGCTTTCCGAAAATCTTTCTTTGTCCAGTTTTCAGTAATCTTCAGGTGACTGGAAATCTCCAGACGGTTATCGAAATGTTTGAGGAGGTCTTGAAGAAGGTGGTTGCCCAGTTCACTGAAAAATGATCCCATAACCATATTGAGTTTCTCCAGTTTGGTTTGCATCTCGCGGCGGGCTAATAAGCGCTCGATGATAACCACCACAAATAGAACCTGGAGTGGCAAGAAGGCAAGATCACCGAGCAAATAGATAAATATATGGTGAATATCACGAAAAATGAGGTAATGAACGAAATATAAAGCTGCAGAAAGCGCCACACATGCGATGGCCAGGTAGGTGACAAATGAGAAACGCCTTCCCATGTTAATTACCAATCCTTCGAACAGTAAAAGAGTACAACATAGTCTAGTTTCACCCGGATATTATAGTGGCAGGGTCGTTATCAAGCAATAGAGTGGGTTCGGCAGTGTCCAAAATTGATGACAACATCCCTGCAGTATGCAGTATGGTGGATGCACGGGTGAATAAAAAGCAACTATGTTTAGTCCCTCATTTTGCAGTGACCCGGGCAAACAACTGTATGAACCATCGTATTGTTCACTTTGCCATCCATAATGAGTGAGGTAGATGTAAGCTTAGGATGGAGCCCCGGCGGGACTTGACAATATTTGTGATAGGTGTATGATGTAGTTAGTAGTTTAGGTTTAGGTTATTACAAGCTTCTTAGGATTCTACTAGATTCATATCAAGTATTGGATGACCCGGGCTCTAACTAAAATTTTAGAAAAAGGAGGTCATCCGATGAGTTTTCAGGAAAAGACGATCAAGTGTGCCGATTGTGGGACTGACTTCAGCTTCACTGCTGAGGAGCAAGAGTTCTTTCAATCCAAGGGCTATACTAATGAGCCCAAGCGCTGTCCCTCATGCCGACAGACAAGGAAGACAGAGCGGAGTGGAAGTCGTGGTGATAGCTACGGGTCCCCACGGCAAATGTTTCCTGCTGTATGCGCCGAGTGCGGCAAAGACACCAAAGTGCCCTTTGAGCCTACCAACGGCAGGCCGGTCTATTGCAGCGATTGCTACAGCAAAGTCAGACTGAGTAGATAATACCGGTTTGATCATGGGCATACACGGGCCGGGGATACCTGGCCCGTGTATGTTTATCAAATGCGGAGATGTGTCACCTCGATGAGGGTCTAGACAGGTCAAGGTGAATCCTAAAATTCCCTGCCGTGTCGCTTTCAAGTGGTGATGCAAATGAGTGGGATTCTGCGCGAGGCAAAGTCCCACCGCGGTTTTTAGGCAAGGATTACGAGATTAAACGAAAGGAGCACTGATATGAAGATTTATGTTGGTAACTTACCTTATGAACTAACTGAAGAGGAATTACGTCAGGAATTTGCGACTTTTGGAGAAGTGGGGTCTGTAAGCATTGTAAAAGACAAATACAGCGGGCGATCCAGAGGATTTGCGTTTGTTGAAATGGCAGTGGTGTCTGAAGGTCAGGCCGCAATTGCCGGCCTCAATGGGAAGGCATTGAAGGACCAGACGCTCAATGTCAACGCGGCTCGGCCACCTTCCGATAGCAGAGGTGGTGGGTCTTACGGCAACAGAAGAGGCGGTGGATCCAGTAGAGGAAGGCAGAGCAGATATTAGACTCCTTTTCATTCATTTCTGCCCAAGACACAGGGTGTCGGGATTTATGAATTCGGGCTCTGATTTGTAATGAAATGGTGCCATTAGATTGGCTGGTCACGAACAAATAGGAAGTAATTTGGTGCCTTGACTATGTCGTTAAGATGGAGTAAAGTCAATAGGCAAAAATTCTATAATAGCCACCGGATTTACTAGATTATGCCTACACTGCTGTTAGATAGAAACGCCATCAGGGCCCTGATGAGAATGCCGGGCGTTATCAATGTAGTGGAAGAGGCTTTCAGGATGTGTGGAGAAGGCAAGGGAAAGATGCCAGCCAAAGTATACTTGGCCCTTGAACACGGTGATTTCAGGGCAATGCCTGCTGCGTTGCCGGGATGCGCGGGTGTGAAATGGGTAAACGTCCACCCTCATAACCCGTCTCTCGGTCTCCCTTCGGTTATGGCTATCCTGATCTACAGCGACCCGGAAACAGGATATCCACTAGCAATAATGGACGCTACTGAAATTACGGCCTATCGAACCGGTGCGGCAGCGGCTATCGCCTCGAAGTACTTGGCGCGACGGAGTCCACGTACGATGGGAGTTATCGGTGCCGGGTATCAAGCATACACGCAAATACTGGCCCATGCTGAACTGTTCAACCCCATCGCGATAAATGCCTTTGACATTTCCAAGGCTGCCGTTGATAGACTGGGGCAGTCTTTGCCGCACCTTTCCATCAAAAGCTGTTCTATTCAGGAGGCGGCGGCGTGTGATATCGTATGCACCTTGACGCCGTCTCGCAGCCCTATTGTTAAGAGGGAATGGATAATTGCGGGGACTCACATCAATGCGGTGGGTGCCGATGCACCGGGCAAACAAGAGCTGGAGCCTTCCATATTGAAAGAGGCGATTGTCGTCGTTGACGACGTGAAACAGGCAAGCGGCAGCGGGGAGATTAATGTCCCCATTCAGAAAGGCCTCTATAGTACCAACGAAATCTATGGAACACTGGCTGAGGTGATTGTGGGCAAGAAGAAAGGTAGGACGGACAGCAGGGCCATTACCGTATTCGATTCGACTGGAATTGCTGTTGAGGATATAGCTGTGGCTAAGCTTCTGTTCGATAAGGCTCAACAAGCGGGTGGTTATCCCTTGATTGACTTGGTGGGAACACGAGCCAGCAGACAGTAAATTAAGCTATTCAGTTCCCTGTATGACACTCTCCATCACCCGAAGGCTTTTCTTCTTGATGTAAGGGGAGATGACGGTAATCGATTTGCGTAGCGACACCGTTACCCATCCCACGCCTGAGATGCGGAAGGCAATGTTTGAGGCGGAAGTAGGGGACGATGTTTATCGTGAGGACCCCACGGTCAACCGGCTTGAAGTAATGGCGGCCGGGATGATGGGCAAGGAAGCCGCACTTTTCACTACCTCTGGCACCCAGAGTAATCTCATTGCCGTGCTCACTCATACCCACCACGGCGACGACATCATCGTGGGAGATGAGGCACACATGCTCTGGTATGAGGTTGGTGGCGCTGCGGCCTTGGGCGGTGTGACTACGCGCACCGTGATCACTGATAGTTGCGGACGTATCAATCCGGATGATATTGACCGGACAATCCGTAGCAAGGATATCCACTACCCGGAGACAACGCTCCTCTGCCTTGAGAACACACATAATCGCTGCGGTGGCGCGGTCCTTACGCGCGAGTACACAGACGAGGTCTGTAATCTGGCGCACAGACGCGGACTGAAGGTGCATCTGGACGGAGCTCGCATTTTCAATGCTGCAGTTGCTCTGGGGGTACCGGCGTGCGCGCTGGGTCAGAATTCGGATTCTGTGGCGTTATGCCTTTCGAAAGGACTGAGTGCGCCGGTTGGATCGCTGCTATGCGGGAACAAGGACTTTATTGAGCGAGCCCGCAAGTTTCGTAAGATGCTGGGTGGGGGCATGCGGCAGGCGGGGATTATCGCAGCTGCAGGCATCGTGGCACTGGAAACAATGATAGACCGCCTGGCTGAAGACCACACCAATGCCAAACGTCTGGCACAAGGACTTGCCAGCATCGAAGGAATAGCGCTGGCCCAGGATAAAATACCGACGAATATCGTGATGTTCCATCTCTCGCCCGAGCTGTCCGTTGCAGGGTTTCTGGAAGGTCTTGAGAGAGCGGGCGTAAAGGTAGGCTTACGTGACGGCCGCCCGTTCCGTGCGGTTACTCACCGCATGGTCTCATCCTCAGATATTGATGAAGCACTGACACGCATCGAAGCTGTGTGTCGGAGGCTCCATCAGCGGACTCGGAAATAGCCTTGGTCTGATAGCGTTCCAGCAATCGCTCTGGCAATATATCTCACTCTGCAGTCTTGCTGCCATTCGGCGTTTTCTGACCAAATCAACAGAGGCAGAATCGGATTTATTACTTATCGCCCAGAGGCAACTGCAAAACTCGTCATGTTGTGCAATCAGGCAGTGCTTGACATTCCTGCCCGGCGGTCATACACTGCAGCTTGCGAGGAGGGGATTCCTGATGGAGTGCCCACAATGCCGGACTGAAAATTCAGACAGCGCCAGATTCTGTACAGCGTGTGGACAGCAGCTACAAATAGATATGGTATGTCCTCAGTGCCACCACATAAATAAACCCACCGCCAAGTTTTGTGAAGAATGCGGCCATACTTTAGTTGAGCTAACTCCAGCAACAGCCCCACCCTCACCCGTGCCCACCTCCTTTGCCAATGGTCGTTACCAGGTGAAGAAATTCCTCGGGGAGGGAGGCAAGAAAAAAGTCTACCTTGTCCACGATAAGGTGCTGGACCGTGACGTGGCCTTTGCTTTGATAAAGGCCGAGAAACTGGATGATGGTACGCGCCTGCGCATCAGCAGGGAAGCCCAGGTGATGGGCAGGCTTGGCGACCATCCCAATATCATGACCATACACGATATGGGTGACGAAAAGGGCCAGCCCTATATTGTTCTCCCTCTCATGCCCGGCGGGGATGTGGAGAATCTTATTGAGAAAGCCCCCGAACGCCGTCTGCCCGTCGAGCAGGCAGTTGGTATTGCCAAGGCCATCTGCCGGGGCCTGAAGTATGCCCACGCCAAAGGCGTCATCCACAGGGATATCAAGCCCGGCAATGTCTGGCTCAGTGCCGACGGCGCCGCCAAGATAGGCGACTTCGGCCTGGCTCTGGCAGTGGACCTATCCCGGCTGACACAGCCCGGCATGATGGTGGGTACGGTGACCTATATGCCTCCAGAGCAGGCCATGGGTGGAAAAGTGACTGCCCAAGCCGACCTTTATTCCCTGGGGGCGATGCTTTATGAAATGGTAACCGGGAGGCCTCCCTTTGTTGGAGATGACTCCGTTGCTATCATCGGTCAACATATCAATACGCCGCCGGTATCGCCCACGTGGCACCGGGCCGACTTGCCCCCGGCTCTGGAGACGCTCATTCTGCAGTTACTGGAGAAAGATCCTGAGAAACGTCCCGAGTCGGCCGCGGTGGTCATCCAGGCCCTTGAAGCAATCGAGGCAGGCAAGGTAAAGGCGGAACCATCGATGGAAGCTCCCGCTGAAAATCCCCTCTACCGAAGGGTATTTGTCGGCCGCGAGCCAGAGTTAAAACAGCTTAAGTCGGCCTTTGATGGAGCTATATCGGGGCAGGGTGCCCTGATGATGGTGACAGGCGAGCCGGGCATCGGTAAGACCGCCTTGTGTGAGCAGCTCTCCACCTATGTCACCCTGCGTGGTGGGCGGACGTTGGTCGGCCACTGCTACGAGGCAGGCTCGCTTTCACTGCCCTACCTGGCCTTCGTCGAGGCGCTGCGCTCGTATGTGCTTACCCGCGAGGTCAAAGACCTGCGGGAAGAACTGGGTAACGGCGCTGCCGATGTAGCCCGTATCATCTCCGAGATAAGGGAAAGGCTCAAGATTAGACTCCGAGCCCAGAAAGACCCCGAAGAGGAAAGATACCGGCTGCTGCAGGCGGTCACCGAGTTTCTATCTAACGCTGCCAATATCCAGCCGGTGATGGTTGTCCTGGAAGACCTGCACGACGCTGATAAGGGCACCCTGGACATGTTGACCCACGTCTCACGTAATCTGGCTGGTGCCAGATTACTGATAGTAGGTACATACCGGGACGTGGAGGTGAACCGCAGCCATCCGTTATCGGCGGCGCTGGCCGAGCTGAGGCGTGTCTCCACCTACGGCCGCGTCCGCCTACGCGGCCTGAATGCCGATGAGGTCCGGCGGATGCTGGAGAGCATCACGCGGGAAAGTGTCCCCTGGGGACTGGCCGAGGCGGTGCACCGCCAGACTGAAGGCAATCCCCTGTTTGTACAGGAGGTGGTGCGCTATCTCGTCGAGGAGGGACTCATTACCCGGAAAAAGGGAGG
>Ga0315277_10005756_pt1 | contig 16291 bp, 13 predicted proteins | sample YL17G05_15_MG_FD_203695 | JGI IMG/M metagenome (GOLD analysis project Ga0315277, IMG submission 203695) | Sediment microbial communities from Yellowstone Lake, YNP, Wyoming, USA - YL17G05_15 | ecosystem: Environmental > Aquatic > Freshwater > Lake > Sediment | place: USA: Wyoming | collected... | reverse complement strand
CGCGGGCCTGGCGCTGATCGGCGTGTTGCGGGGCACCGATGACACGAACTCGGCCGTCACGGTGGACGTGGCCACCGCCGACAACAGCGCGACAAACGGGCTGGATTACACCGGCCTGTCCAACACGCTCTCGTTCGCACCGGGAGAGCGACGCAAGGTGGTGCCCGTCCCCATCCTCAACGACGGGATCAAGGAAGGCACCGAAAACTTTAAGCTGACCCTGAGCAATCCGACCGGTGGCGCCGTGCTGGGTGCGCCGACGACCACGACCGTTTACATCCGAGATAATGACCCCGGGGTCGGGTTTGAATTCACCGGTTACACCAATGCTTGGAATCAGGGAGACAATTTCGCGGTGACAGTGCTGCGCGGGAACGATGGCGCGTTGGGAGCGATCACGGTGGATTACGCGTTCAGCGACATCACAGCGACCAACGGCCTCGATTACACGGCCACCAACGGCACGCTGTCGTTGGCGGCGAACGAAACGATCAAGGGCCTGACCATCCCCATCCTCCGACCCCGAGCGGTCGGCAGTGCCAAGACCTTCCGTGTGACGTTGAGCAATCCGACGGGCGGTGCGACGCTGGGGACAGCCACCACCACCGTGAGTATTAAGGGCGACTACGCCCACGGTGGCGCCGCCGTTTGACACCGCGCTGACGATCCGGCGCGAGTGGGGGGCGAACGTTCTGAGTTGGGCCGGCGGCGGGCAATTGCAGCGGGCGGACAAACCGACCGGCCCCTGGCAGACGCTCACAACGGCCACGAATCCGTGGACCGTGCAGTCTCCGGTACCGACCACGTTTTACCGGGTCACACGCCCCCGGTCGGTGAACCTTTACTACCCATCAGCCTACGACGGCCATACACCTTTGCCCCTTGTGGTCCTGCTGCACGGCTACGGCCAAAGGGGAGCTGGCGCTGCAGATTGGCTGCAGTTCCGTCCGTTGGCGGAAGCACGGGGGCTTCTGTGGTGCTGTCCCGATGGCACCATCGACGTTTGGGGCACGCCCTTCTGGAACGCCACCGATGCCTGCTGCAATTTCCAAGGTGCGGGTGTCGATGACGCCGGCTACCTGCGGAGCGTGATTGAGGAGATTGCAGGGAACTTTGCCGTGGATCGAAAGCGAATTTATCTGGTTGGGCTTTCGAACGGGGCATTTATGGCCTATCGCATGGCTTGTCAGCACGCGGACCTCATCGCCGGCATCGCCAGCATCGCGGGCATGACATTCCTGGGTAGCAATTACCAACCTTCCGAGCCTGTCCATATCCTTCACATCCACGGCACCGCCGACACCACTGTGCCTTACGGTGGTGGCTCCATGGGCCCGCCGATGTTCCCGAGCATCCTGCCGCCGCTGCCCGGTGCGTTGCAGAGCGTCCAGATGTGGGCTGGTTACAATGGTTGCGTTGGCCAAGTCACGGAGGCAGGGCCTTCCCTGGATCTGGTGCTGGATGTGCCGGGGCTTGATACGGTGGTCACACGCTACACCAACAACCCACTCGGCGGTGCCGTTGAACTGTGGTCGGTAGAAGGCGTTTCCCACTCGCCGACACCCTCCGCGGAGTTTTCGCCCCGGCTCATTGATTGGCTGCTGGCTCGTCCCAAACCGTGAGCGCCGCCGCTGTTCTACCGCGCCAGCGAGCAGCGGTAGGTATGCCGCGAGCGCGGCCACCAGCACGTTACACTCCGGAACAGGCGCAGCCGGCGAAGCTGAAAACCTGATTAGCGAGGTGCCGTGAACCCGTCCCCGCAATTTTCCATCGCCCTCTGGGCTAGAACGCCGGAGACACCTCCAGCCGCTTGCCGGGCGCGAGCATCAAGTTGTCGCCCTTGGCCCAGACGGCGTCGTTGAGCAACAGCTTGAAGGTCAGGTTCTGTTCCGCGGGAACGGACCAACGCCAGGTCTGGCCGTCCACGCATTCCAGCGGCGTGCCGCGGTCCCACGAAAGTCCGGCCCCTTCGCCGCGCACGAACAAGTGGTTGCCGAAGCCGATGTCAATCTTGGCCTCAATCGTGGTGGGTGGAGGTTCCGCACCCGCCGGAACGGAACGAGCTTGTGCCATCGTGACCGCGGCTGGCGTTGCAATCTTACTTGTCGTCGTCTTCTTGCTTCTCGGATGTTTCATATTCGGTTTCAGTCGTTATTTGCTCAGAGTGATAAACACCTGACACGCGGTTCCGTTCATTCTCGCATGGAATTTCCACGTGATGCCGGATAGCAATAGGCATTCCATGCCACGGTGGGATGTCCGGCGTGAAACAACTGAGTGACGAATCTCGATGGCAACCGCGAGAGTCTGGGAAAAAAGCCAACGTTCAGCCGATGCCGATGGAAACGTGCTTCGTTTCGAGGAACGCGTCCAAGCCTTCGCAGCCAAGCTCGCGTCCCCAGCCGCTCCGCTTCAGGCCGCCGAAGGGACATTGCGACGTCGTGGGCACGCCGTCGCTGACGCCGATGGTGCCGGCTTCGAGCAGTAAACCGGCAGTCGCCGTGCGCTATCGGGATTCAGCAAAGTTCACATCCACGATCAGGTCCGCGGCGATACGCTCAATGCGCTGGCGCAATACTTCGAGCTTGCAAGTGGGCGGAATGCTCACGTGGAAGCGCGCCTTGAAAATGGCCTCGCCGGACATCGCCGCGCTGCCGCATTCGCTTTCCAACTCCTCGACGTTCACACCAAATTCGGCGAGCGCGTGGGAGATTTGCCGGATGATGCCAGGGCGGTCCTGGCCCACGACTTCCAGAACCGTGCCCTTTCCGGCTGGCAGGGCTGCGACGGAATCGTCGCGGTAAACAACAACCGCAAGCCCTGTGGTTGCCAACTCGCGCAGCGCCTCCTCCAGCGCCGCCTGACGCTCCACCGGCACCTGAACTCGCAGAATGCCGGCGAACTGGCCGCCGAGCCGTGACATCCGGCTTTCCAGCCAGTTGCCCCCGTGCGCCGCGACGACTTGGGCAACGGAATCCACAAGGCCGGGGCGGTCGCGGCCGATGACGGTCATGACGAGCGAGGCATCCATGCGGAATGTCTTACGTGGCAAGCAGCGTCTTGGCAAGCTGGCAATCCGCCAGATCACCGCCGGCCATGTGAGCCATGCAGTGCCCCCCACGTTCCAAGGCCAATCGTGAACTGGCTAGTTCCGCTGGTTGCGAATGCGCAGGACCGTGTTCGAGCCGCAGATGGCGTCGAGCCGGTTGAAGGTAGTTGTGTTGGTGTTGTTGGCCAGGGTGTTCGTGAAGCTCGCTACCGGCGTCCAGTTCGTTGAACCGATGGCACAGGTGTATTCGGGGATGGCGCTCCAGTTCGTGGCGCCGGTGGACTTGATAACGACGTTGTTGGAAACCGAGATGAACACGATGCGAACCGTCGGAGGCGCAGGCGGGTTGGTGATGGTCAACATGCCGCCCATGGTGGCGTGCGTGGAGCAGTGGTAATAGAGCGGATTCGGCGCGTCGAGCGGCACGGCGAACGTCAATGCGCCGTTTTGCACGCCATTGCCTGTGACACCATTGGTGTACACGTTCCCGGTGCCAATGCTCCCGGGAGCGGTCTTGATGTAGAACGGATGGAAGGAGGCGCTCACACTGAAGACATAAGTGACACCGCGTTGCAGCGTGAGCGTTGGGTTGGACTGCCCGTTGATGATGTAGGCGCTCAGACCCGACGGAGTGACCGCAAAGTCCTGGCCGGAGGCAGACCGCATGGCGGCCCAGGACACCGCGAGAACAGCGAGGCAGATGCAGCCCGTTGACCGTGAGACAATTGAGTTGTTTCGCATGATTGACACAGATTCTTGTGCTTGTAAGAGGCACGAGCAGGCGTTTTGTTCCGGACTTTTTCACGGGCGTCGAGTCAATGGCCGCCCAAACTTGCGGCCTGTGCTTGGAGTCACGGCATCCGGCAAATCAACATGGCGAAAACACCATGCGCCGAGTAGTCGTTGCCGCCGTCGGTCCCCGGTTCGGTGTATTGCTGGAAGCCATAACGCAGATTTGCCGAAACGCGGTCGTTGAACCGGCGCGAGACACCCACCATGATTGCGTGCCGCTCGAACCGAAGGCCCAGTGGCAGGCCGTCGGGTGCGTTGTCCTGGCCGAAATCCGAGCGCGAGAACGAATACGTTGCCTGCAACACGGTATTGGTCGCCAAGGCGTAGCTGCCCGTGGCGAAGACGGTGAGGACACTGCCATCGTACGGCACCACGGCAACGGCGCCGTTGGCTGCCGCGGTCGTGCGGGCATCACTAAACGTCGCTCCGCCGGACAACGACAGCCGCGCTGCAGGCATCAGGGCGAGGTCCAAGCCAAACACGCGCGCGTTGTAGTTCCCGGCAATTATCGTCCCGCCCGGCGAAATGTCCCCGGCAATCGAGTCGGTCGTCGTGCGGTATTTCGACTCCCCCCGTTGGAACGTGAGCGTGCTCTTCAACCAGCGGGCCGGGCGTAGCGTCAGTTTCGCGGACACTTCGTCGGTCTGAATTTCGCGCGCGCGGATGAACGCCGAGTAGCCGTCGCCTTCGAATACAACCCGGCGCCGGTGGTCGTAATCACTGTCGCTGTCGCTGCGCCGGTAGTGTGCGGTGAGCGAGCACCAGGACCAGGGCGAGGTTTGCCCGCCCACGCGCCAGTCGCGGCGATCATTGGTGGCAACCGTGTCGCGCAAGAATGCCTCCGGCGCGTCCCCGACCAATTGCTCGAAGTGGTCAATGCGTTCCTGTTCGAGCCGCGCTTCGCCGAACAGCACCGTGTACGGCAGGCCCGTGAACCGCAGCGCGACATTTTCACTCGTCCGCGCTTTGTCCAGGTCGGAATCAGCGGTTGCCGGCATGAGGAAGAAGAACTGGGGCAGGTTCGGATCGCCGTAATCGAGCGAGACGCGACTGAAACCTTCCTGGTGCGTCCATTCGCTCTGGGCCATGAGCGACGCGCTCAGGTTCTTCCAAGGCGTTAACAGGCTCGAGGCGCTGACCACCTGGGAATCGCGGCGTAACACGACGTCGCCGGCCTGCCAGAACCGCCCCGCCGTGGGTCGAGCGAGGGCATCAACCGTTGTTTGCTGGAGGGCAGCGTCGCCTTGAAACTTGGAGAAAAAGTATCCGCCGGATACGAGCCACCAGTCCTCGAGCTGTTTCTCGACACGCAGGGTGTTGGCGCCCTCGACATGCGAAGCCTTTTCCATCGCGCGTTCGATGAGGTCGGGTCGCCCGCCCGCTGGACCGTCAAGCGCGATGTCGCGGCTCGTGCGCAAGTGGTAAAATTCCACGCGGGCACTGTCTTCGATGCGCCAGCCAGCGAGGTCATGCGTGAGGTCGAACTTGAGGATATGAGTACGTTCGTTCACGTCCTTCTCCGACGGATAAATGTTCTTCCCGTCCACCGTCCCCCACTGCAACGTGGATTTCGCGCCGTCGCGGAACTGGTATTCGTAGCCCAGCACCATTTGCGGCCAGTGCGGAAGTGTCAGACCGAAGTCCATCCAGGCTCGCCCGAGGTCAAGGTGCAGGTCGCGGTCGAGGGGGTAACTCGGCACAACGAATGAGCCGAAGTACCCTCCGGTATCATCATAGTATCGCCGCCATTCCTCGAAACCGGCGTGGACGAAGCCGACGTCCTGCCTTTGGATGGCGAACTTCAGCCGCATGTCGTGCTCGTCGAACAAGAACCGGCCCTCGGCGCTGCGCGTCGTGTCCGGGCCGTGCGCTTCGCTGAGTTCAAAATGCTCGAGGCCGCCACCCCAGCCCGAGGTCACGCCTTGAAGTTCGCGAAACTTGCTCTCGCTGCCCCGCACGCTGATCCACCGCAAGGTTGGCGACGCGGTGAACATGGTCTGCGCCACCGCCTGGGTTGCGCCCCAGGACACGCCTTGATCAATCCACGCACGCAACAAACCGACTTGCTCGAGGCTGAGCGCTTCGCCCCGTCCTGCCGGCGGCATGCGCATGTCCTCCACCAGGCCGGCCACATAGTGAATCAACCGGCTGTGTACACTGTCGCCCGGCACGATGTCGTCGCGGCTGTTGTCGCCCCCTCGCAGCGCCGCCTCGCGGTTGGTGAGACGAAAGTTGCTCTTCGGGCGTTCGCTGCCGTGGCAGCGAAGGCAGGAGCTCTCGAAGATGGGCTTGATGTCGCGGTCGAAATCCACGGTGACGGCTGCGAGAGGGGGCAGTTTCAATGCGTCCAGTTCTGTGGCCGCCCGCGCGCCCGCGCAAAACGCGCAGAGCGCCGCTAGGAGCACGAGGCGTGCGCGCCGAGTCGGCTCCAATAACGGACGTCGCCGTTGGCGCTGCGTTGGAGGTCTGGCTTTCACGTGATGACGCGGGGAAGTCATTTGCACCGTCAAAACCGCATCCGCGGGTCCACGTTCGAGCCGTGAACCGACGTATGGCAACCGGCGGACCAACACGTCCCCTGCCGCAACAGGTCCGCGTGGGGAATCTTGCCGATGAAAACTTCGCCGGCCGCGACTCCGCCACCCTGCACCTGCGCGTGACAGCGCAGACAGAGGTTGGCATCGCTCTGTACGAGAAACTTGCGATTCACGGAACCATGCGGGTTGTGGCAGACGGTGCAACCCTCGTGCAACGCCTCGTGCTCGAACACGAACGGCCGCGTCTGCTCGCGATGGCAGGCGGCGCAGGTTTCATTGAGCCGTGCCATCGCCAGGCCGCCGGCCGCCTTGCGCGCATCGCCGCCGTGTGGGTCGTGGCACTGGATGCAGTTCATCCGGCCTTCGCCAACGGGATGATGTTGCGGCAAGGCGAACTCGCCGCGCGTGGCGAGATGGCACTGAAAGCAGGTGGCGGGGTCCTTGCCGGGATTGACGATGAACCGCCCGCGCCCGCCTCCAGCCTCAATGTGCTTGCTGCCCGGCCCGTGGCACGATTCGCAACCGCTCTGGCCGGCCATCGCCGCCTGGTCCGTGTGCAGGCGCGCGTGCGGGCTGGCGGCAAAGTTGCGGACATAGTTCGCGTGGCAATACATGCAGCCGGCATTGCCCACAAACGTCGCGCCGGGGATTTCCGGCGGCACGAACGCGGTGCGCTGAAGAGTGGAACAGGACACGACGATGGCCCCCGCTCCGAGCGCTGCGGCACCGAGCACAGCTAGCCGCGGAGAGTATGGCATGACACTCTTCCGTCGCTCGACATCGCGTCTTATCGGAATCTTCACAGGTAGCAGCTTGGTTGTTTCTTCGCGGGCCTGAGGCCGGAACCTGGGACAAACAACCGCATTTTCAACTGTGTGAGGGCCGGCCGGCACTTTTGTTCCAAGAGCTGGCAAGTTTTTCGGCGAGACCTTGGAGCATAAGGGACTGGTTGAATCAGCTTGCCAAGATGCGCGCGTGGTCCCGAAAACGGTTGCCACTCCGCGCGCCGGCCCTCTAACGTCTCGCCGTGCCAGTGCAACTGACCATCCTCGGCAGCGGGTCGTCGGGCAATTGCGCCTACCTGGAAACCGACGAGACACGGCTGCTCATTGACGCCGGGTTCAGCCCGCGGCAAATCCGCCAGCGCCTTGCCGGCATCGGACGCGCGCCGGAAGGGTTGCACGGAATCCTCGTTACGCACGAGCACAGTGACCACATCCAGGGCCTTCCCGGCATCGCGGCGAGACTTCGCATTCCGATCTACTGCAATCGTGCGACCAAGGATGAGATCGAGCGCTACCACCAGCAGCCGTTTGATTGCCGGCTGTTCACCACCGGCGCGTCGTTTGACCTCGGCGATCTGATCGTGGACACGTTCACCATTCCCCATGACGCCCAGGACCCGGTCGGATTTCTCATCCGCACGGCTACCGGGAACGTCGGCTTCGCAACCGACCTCGGACATTTCACGCGGCTGGTCGGCGAGCGCGTCCGGCGCGCCAACGTGCTCGTGCTCGAAACCAATCACGACGTGAAGATGCTCCAGGATTGCCCGCATCGCCCGTGGAGCTTGAAGCAGCGCATCCTCAGCCGGCACGGCCACCTCTCGAACGAGGCTGCGGCGGACGCGGTCGAGCAAATCATGACGGACGGTTTGCGACACCTTTACCTCGGCCACCTCAGCCGCGAGTGCAATCGCCCGGCGTTGGCCATGCGCGTCATCCGCGAGCGCGTGGACCACATTGGCGCCAAGCATGTCCGGCTGGAGTTGACCGCGCAAAACATCCCCTGCCCCACTTTGCAACTCTGATTCGCTGCCGGCCCTAGCATGATCCGCTTCGAGAAAATCACCTCGCTCGATCCGGTGGAGTTGCAGCCCTACCGGACGATGCGCTGGGATTTTGACCACCGCCGCCAGGGCATTTTCGTGGCCGAAGGGGAGAAGGTCGTGCGCCGACTGCTCGAAAGCCAGCTCACAGTCGTCTCGCTGCTGCTGCCGGAGAAATGGGCGAAGACCTACGAGCCGCTGCTGGCCCGCCGGACCGAGGACATCCGCGTGTTCATCGCCGAGAAGAAACTGCTCGAAGGCCTGACCGGCTTCTCGATGTATCAAGGCATCCACGCCATCGGTCGGATTCCGTCGCCGCGTTCAGCAGGCGAAATTCTGGCGAGCGCGCCGAAGCCCTGGCTGCTGGCGGCCGTGGACGGGCTGACGAATGCGGAGAACGTCGGCGGCCTGGTTCGCAACTGCGCCGCGTTCGGGGTCCAGGCGCTCATCGTGGGCGAGACGTGCAGCAGTCCGTGGATTCGGCGGGCCGTGCGCAGTTCGATGGGCACGGTGTTCCGGTTGCCGGTAATCGAAGCCGGCAACCTGGCCGCCGCCCTTCGTGATTTGGGCTCACGCGGCGTCCGCTGCGTGGCGGCACATCCGCGCGATGAACTGGCGACGCTTTCCAAAGCCCGGCTGGACGGCGATTGCTGCCTCGTTTTCGGCAGCGAGGGCGAAGGCATTTCCGCGCCGGTGCTGGCGGCGTGCGATGAAGCGGTGGCCATTCCCATGCCGCCGGAGGTGGACTCGCTCAACGTGGGCGCCGCTGCGGCGGTGTTTCTTTACGAGGCTTGCCGCCAGCGGGGCAGAGCCTAACGGTTTGCCATCGCCTCCAGTTTCTCCAGTGAAAGGACGTCGCCGCCTCGCAAGAAGAACCGCGTGATTTGTTCCCGCAACTGGCGGTACAGCGCCGGGTCGGTTTGGGCGAGCTCTACGGGGACATCGCGCCGGGCGAAGCGCACCAAGGCTGCGAGTTCTGCCCAGCGCTTTTCCCGCAGGTAAACGTCAATCTGCTCCTGATCGGCGAGGAGCTTCCGAGCAACCAATTCTTCTTCCCGCGCGTTCATTCTCAGCTTTCGATTACGTCGAGATAGACGAGGTTCTCCGTCGCCCGCCCGCGAGCGCGCGCGGGAAACTCGGCCACGATGTGCCGCACGCGCGCCAAATCGGGACGGTGGCGGCTCAACAAGAAACGGATGTCGCTCAAATCTTTCGGCTCGGCGCGAATCAACTTGGCGGCAATCAGGTTCTCCCCCGGCGGACGGTAGAGATGCAGACGCCCGATGCGCTCGATGAAAACGGGTTCAAACTCTCCCACCTGGGTCAACCCTGGCTCGACCAGTTGCAGGTAGGGACGATCCGGTTCGAGGGTCTGTTTCGGATCGAAGAGCAGGCCGGCCTGTTCCGCCGCCGCCTTCAACTCCGCCCGGTCGAAATCACTGGCGGGCTTCCAGATGTCGAGGTCGTTGGAGGTGCGTCCCTCCATGCCGCCGAACAGACATGCCGCCGAGCCGATGAGACAGAGCCGCAGCGGCGGACCTTCCTGGCCCAGCTTTGCCGAGAGGTCTTCAAGGACCTTCAGCCAAGCCTCGCCGTCGAGTTGAAGTTTCAGGGACATCGCAAACCTGGCCGTAGAATAGCAACCAGCGAAGGTTCAATCAAACTCGGAAAGCCAAGGCGCCGGTGTTCCGCTACGAAGCATGCCACCCGCGCGGGCGGATGTGATGCTCTGCTGCCGGGCGTTTGTCGCCTTTGTTGGTGGGTGCGCGACGCTTAGTGTGGGACCAAGAACATGCTCGACAGCGGCTTGTGCCCAGGACATCCTCCCGTGGTGAAACCAGATAGGCTGCAAACCCTGCTGCTTACGTAGAATGTTAGGTGTCATCGCGCGTTTATCGTCAATCCGGTTCAGCACACACGCAAATACAATCCCCAATATGAATCCACCAAGCAAAAGCAATCCGGCAGGCCAACATGAGTCCGCAAGACAGGCGTATATTCGTTTGCTGAGAGAGCGCATTGATTTTCCAGATTCACTCGACCAGGGGCGGCGTGATCTTATTTTGAAGTCTGAACTCATAGAAGGCGGTTATTTAGATGGTGTTGTCAATCCAGACGGAAGTGGAATGTTCCCGTCCAGCGTGATCGTCGGCCTCCCAAAAGCTAGAGGCAGATTGTTTCTACAAAAGCTTGAGCAGCAGGAATATGATTCCACTTGGGTTGGCAAACTCAGAAAATCTAGGGATGTAATCATTGGATTTGTTCTCGGCGTTGTTGGTTCGGTTGTGGGGGCGATTATTCAACATTTGCTGCACGTCAAATGACACCTAACCAGGGCGCTGCACCGAACAGCCGCCCCGCTATTCCGCTCAGAGGTTCAAGGTTCATTGGGAGTCTCCTTTCCGCTCCACCGCAGCCTCACAGGCGGCTGTCGGTGAGCTTGGATCGTTCGGCATCAATGCATAGGTAACATCTACAGCACTTCATGAAAGCAAGAGACATATTCGGTCTGGCTGTCCGACTGCTCGGACTGGTTTTTCTATACCAAGGATTGCAGTTTTTGCCGTTGGCGATCAGACAATCCTTCAATGCCTTGATGGGCCTTCCAAGCTCCTTCCACGACGGGTCCATTATTTCACGGCCGTTCATGGGCCTATGGCCATTTGCGGTTGCCTCGTGGTTGCTGTTTGGGGCACCGCCTTTGATCCGCATTGCCTACCCACAAGGTCCAGACGAGACAAAGAAAAGCGTTTAGATGAGAGACAGATTGCCGAATACCGAGATGGGCTGCAAATCTGCGCTTGTCTCGCACGCCGGCCTTTGACTCGGCCGCACCGACTGCCGGATGTAAGGCTTGCCGCCGAGCGGTAATCGGCCAGAATCCCGGACATGAACCGACGCGCATCGTTGCACCGGCTGGCGAGCTTGGCAGCCGTCATCACGATTCTCTCCGCGCTTTGCGCAACCAGCACCCGCGCCCAGCCTGCCGACAAGACTTCGCCCGGCACGTTGACGGTGATGACTTACAATCTGCGTTACGCCAGTCCCAATCCGCCGAACGCCTGGCCCCAACGTGAGCCGTTGATGCGCGAACTCATCCAGCAGATTAACCCCGATGTCTTCGGCACGCAGGAGGGTCTTTACGCGCAGCTCAAGGACCTCGCATCGGACCTGCCGGAGTTCGAGTGGATCGGCATCGGGCGCGACGGTGGCAGCCGGGGCGAATTCATGGCGGTGTTTTATCGCAAGGCGCGGCTGGAGCCGCTGGCCTTCGATCATTTCTGGCTCTCGGACACGCCGGAGGTGATCGCCTCCAGCACCTGGGGCAACACGTGCCGTCGCATGGTCACGTGGGTCAGGTTTCTCGACCGGCAGACAAAGCGGGAGTTTTTCCTGTGGAACACGCACTTCGATCACGAGGTCCAGGCGGCGCGCGAGAAGAGCGCGGAGTTGGTGCGGAAGCGAGTGGCGGCGCTGGACACGAAGCTGCCGCTGATTCTCACGGGCGATTTCAACTCCGTCGCCGGCGCCAACAAAGCCTACGACATTCTGACCGCCGACAAGTTCTTCGCCGACACCTGGATGACAGCGCGCGAACGCGTGAATGAAGACATCAGCACCTTGAACAATTTCAGAGGCGTATCGAAAGGCGGCAGGCGCATTGACTGGATTCTTACCCGCGACGCCGTGGAGGCGGAGCGTATCGAGATCGTGACGTTTTCGCGCGACGGGCAGTTTCCGAGCGATCATTTCCCCGTCGTGGCCCGTCTGCGGTTTGGCCCGGCGCGCTGAAATGAAGAAAGCAGAATTCAGAATGAAGAAACCGCGACGAGCCAGACCCTTGGTGTTTCCGGTTTCTTAATTCTTCCTTCTTCCTTCCGCCTTCTGAAAATGCCGGAGGTAGGCCTGCCGGATCGCCGCACGCCACGAGGCCAGCACGACGCGGAACGCTTCCGGCGTTTGGAAGCCGCAGCGCACTGACACGCGGTAATACGGCGCCGGATCCTCCGGCAACATGATTTCGCCCTCATAGCTCCAGCGACGAAGAATGCCCTCCACGCGCCTCAGGCGGCGGTAATTCTCGATGAGCTTGTCCGCGTCTGGCAGCAATCCTTCCGCCCGCGCGCGCTGCAAGGCCCGCAACGTGTTCGCTTCCTGCCACCCCTGTTCGAGGCAGAGGGCTTGGGCGATGAACTCCGCGTCCACCAGCCCGCCTTTGCCGGTTTTGATGGCGAGGTCGTCCTTCCCAGCCGGCGTGCGCTCCGTCTCGATTCGCATCCGCATCTGATGAATCTTCTCCTTCCAATCCGGCGTGACGCACGCGGGCAAAGCGGTACAGGCGTCCCGCCTGTCGCTGTTACCACGCTCCGCATGGTTACCGCACGCGGACAGGCTGAAAGCCTGTGCCACTACGGAGAAACTCGTCAGCGCCGCCGCCACCTTGCGGAATTTCTCGCCTGTCAACATGTCGCCCGCGATTGTGCGAGTGCGGGAAATGGCCTGGATTTCCCACAACGCCGCGCGGCGGCGGTAGTATTCCTCGTATGCGGCGAGCGTGTTCACGAGCAATCCCTTTTCGCCGTCGGGCCGCAGCCGCGCGTCCATGTGAAAACCCACGCCGTGCTCGGTGCGCCGTGAAACCAAATCCATCAAGTCCACCGCGACCTGTTGAAGCCGCGTGAGATCACGCGCCAGGCCTTCGGTCACGAACACGACGTCGAGGTCCGAGCCGTAGTCAATCTCCGCCCCGCCGAGTTTGCCGAGACCGATGATGGCGAACGGTGCGGTCTTGAGCCGGTGGTTGCGCATGACGACTTCGAGGGCGTATTGCAGGCAGGCATCGGCGAGCGTCGAAAGCTCGGTGAGATACTGCTCGGGGTCGGCGAGGCCGAGGATGTCGCGAAGGCCGATGCGCATTTGCTCCGCCTGATGGTAGCGGCGGAGCCAGGCGTGCTGGTCGGCGTCGCCCAAGCCGTGGCGCAAGTCAGCCAGCGTGTCCCCTGCGGTGCGACTGCGCCGGATGCGGCCACTGGCCACCTGCTCGTCCACCAGGTCCGGCGTGCGAATGGCCACTTCGGCCAGGAACTCCGAGCGGTCGAAGAGCAACACGAGCAGATCGAACAACGACGGGTTGCTATTCCAAATCTCGAAGAGCGTGGCGCGCGCGCCGTAGGCAGAAATGAAACTGTCCAGACGCGTCACGACGCGGTCAGGATCGGAGAGAACGTGCAACTCCGGCACCAGCACCGAGGCGGCCGCTTGTTGCTCCACCGGCTGGCGGTCACCGCCGGGACAAAGCGCGAACAGCCGGCCCAAGAGCTCGCGTGCCAGTTCGGATGTGCGCGGCGAGACGTGAACGTAGCCCGGGCCTTCCACGAATTCCTGAAGCGTGCGGAAGGCCTTGTCCGGATCGCGGAAATGCAGTCCGGTCAGCAGCCGCTTCCAGGCGTTCTCTTCCCCGCGGAACTCGGCGGGCATGGCCGACGGCCGTTGGGGTTTGTCCCCCTTGAGGAACTTGTCATAAATGCGCCGGACGTTGGTGGCGTGCGCGGTGCGCTGGGTCTCGAACTCCCTCAACGACGCCGCACCCATGAGCGCTGCGAGCCGCTGCCGCGCGGGCCTGCTTTCCGGCAGCGTGTGCGTCTGCAGGTTGCCCTCCATCTGCAGGCGGTGCTCAACCTCGCGCAGCCAGCAATACGCCTCGCGCAGTTCGCGCACCTCTTCGCGGGTGAGCAAATCGTACTGGGCCAGTTTCTCCAGCGTGGGCAGCGTTTGCGGGCTTTGGAGAAAAGGCTGGCGCCCGCCGCGGAGGAGTTGCTGTGCCTGCACGACAAATTCGATTTCCCGGATGCCGCCGCGGCCCAGCTTCACGTTGCGCTCCAGTTCGCCGGCCTTCACAACTTCCTGCTCGATGCGCGCCTTCATCGCCGCCACTTCGTCCAGCACACTTTCGTTGACCGAGCGAGGGTAGCGGAAGGATTGGATCGTTTCCAGAAACTCGGCGGCGAGCGACGCGTCACCTGCCACGCCGCGCGCCTTGATGAGCATCATGCGCTCCCACGTCTGACCCCATTGTGCGTAGAAATTTTCGTAGCTCGGTAGCGATCGCGCCAGCGGGCCGGCATCGCCATCCGGCCGCAACCGCATGTCCACGCGGTAAAGCGTGCCCTCCGGCGCGAGGCATGTGACCTCCGCGATGAACGCCTCGGCGAGCTTGTTGAAGAACTGGTGGTTGGTGAGCGAGGAACGCGGCGCGGACGTGCCCGCTGGTGGCTCACGAAACACCTGGCCCTCTTCGCTGTAAACGAACAGCAGGTCCACGTCCGAGCTGTAATTCAACTCCTGCCCGCCAAGCTTGCCCATGCCGAGCACGCAGGCTTCCGTCGGCTGCCAGCGCCCATTTGCGTCCGGGTGATACGGCTGACCGTGGCGCTCGGTGAGTTGCTGCCGGCACGAATCCCACACCGCAGCGAGACAAACATCGGCGACGTCCGAAATCTCGCGAACGATTTCCGCCAGCGACGCCAGCCGGGCCAGGTCGCGCGACGCGATCCGCAACATCTCGCGTTGTTTGAACCGGCGCACCTCTGCCAGTCCTCCGGCGAAATCACGCGAGCCGAGCAATAGTGCGAGCGAGCGATTCAACTCTTGTCGCAAGCCCTCGACGCGCCGGGGAAAGCGCAACGCATCCGGCTTGAGCAGGTCCAGCCACGCGGGGTTGGCAATCAGTGTGACGCTCAACGCCTCCGAGCCGCCAAGCAGCGCCGCGAGGATGCGCGCCTGCGCCGCATCGGCACTGGCCAAGGCGTCTCTTGCGGCAGTGGCGGCGAGGAGGCTGAAATGATGCCGCGCCCGTTGCGGATCCGCCGATGCCTTGAGGGCGTTGGTCCACACGCCAGCTTTCATGGCGTCACCCAAGCGGCTTGAGCGTTTCAAGGCGCACTTCGCTGGCGCGTTCCGCTGCATCCGTGCGCAGACGTGTGAACAGGCCACGCCAAAAGCCGGCGCCGTAAAGGATGTTGCTGAGCGCAATCAGCGGAGCGGCCTGCATCGCCCGCAGGAATCCGCCTCGCGGAATGAGGGCGAGCGCTTGACCAAACACGGCGAGGCAGTACGCCAGCAGTGGCAGATGATACGCGGCCGGCAGCCATTCCGCTCCCGGCGCGAACGTGATGCAGCACACGACCGGAAGCGTGAGCAGGTAAACGCAGAACAGTGGCGGGATGAAATTCAACGCCGAGCCGAACGTCGGTAACTGCCGGAACTGCTCCGCCCTGCCTCGCCCGTAAGTCATCAGCATCTTCGCGAAAGACTTCAGTGTCCGGCGCGGCCGGCGATACACGAAAAACTCCGGATCGTAAATCAGCCTGCCACCGCGCCGCTGCAAGGCGTCCATCAGGGCGTTCTCCTCGTTCGGGTAAAGCGATTCATCGAAGCCGCCGAGTTCGAGCAGCGCTGATTTGCGCGCTACGAGGTTGCAAAGGATCAACTCCTTTTCCCCGGAGGCGCGGGTCGGCCCGACTTTGCTATAGCGCGCGCGGCTGGGGCCGAAGGCGAGCCAGCTCGCCAGCACGAGGGCGAAGACTTGCTCGAGTTCGGGCGCGTCCGGCGGGCAGAGGTTTGGTCCGCCGAGCATCTGGACCTGCGGGTCCGCGAAGGCCGGCGCGGCGCGGCGCAGGTTGCCGGAAGGGGCGACGGAATCATCGTCGAGGAAGTAAACCAAATCACCGCGCGCCACCTTGAGGGCAGCGTTCCGCTGGACGGAGGGCTGTCGTCCGCGGGCGATGATGATTTCAAATTTGTCCGGCGGGTATTCGAACTGCCGGGCGGCGGCGGCGGCCTTGACCTCGTCTGGGTCAGGCCGGGCGGCAATGATCACGCTCACGCTTGGCAGGCTCCCGCTCACGCCGGGAGGCTATGGAGCGGTTGGCGAAGTTCAAAGTGCAAAGTGCAGAGCTTCTGGGAAAGGCTGGGTAGATCGTGACCCCCCTGTGGTGAAGATCAAAGTGTTGAGCACTCGACGCAAGGATGAGCTGCTCCTGCTCCTCCGGAGGAGCAGGAGCAGCGGCGCAAAGAATTTGCCAT
>Ga0315277_10005755_pt1 | contig 16293 bp, 9 predicted proteins | sample YL17G05_15_MG_FD_203695 | JGI IMG/M metagenome (GOLD analysis project Ga0315277, IMG submission 203695) | Sediment microbial communities from Yellowstone Lake, YNP, Wyoming, USA - YL17G05_15 | ecosystem: Environmental > Aquatic > Freshwater > Lake > Sediment | place: USA: Wyoming | collected... | reverse complement strand
AACTTGCCCTCACTGATATGAGGCGTGATATCCAGTGTTATCCCGGCATCGTATGGCTCATAACTGATTGCTGTTTGAATCGTGTTGTATCCCTGGCCTGCCTGCCCGGTAGCAATCGGGGTAGATGATGTCTTGGTAACATACCTGGTATCGGTGGTTTTAATCGTTCCCTTTTCGTTGTCATTGACAAGAATCTTTGGTTTGGCCAGAACCCTGCCATAATCTTTCGTCTGCATAGCTTTCAACAAAGCATCAATATGCTTATCTCCGTAGAAACCAGTCCCGATACCCCCCTTAGCCTGATAGTCGATAAACCGGTCACGTTTCCCCGAGAGAATCTTCTTGGTTACCTGATTCATATCCAGAATCAGCCCGGATGTTTGGGTCAAATCAGGAAAGCTCTGGACCAGATTAAGGTCGTACTCGAAACTGTCGTTCCTTGTTATCTCAACTAAGGTTACGTCAATAAGGACCTGGGGTCTTCGCTTATCAAGCGTTTTTATCAGGTTGCCTATCCATTCTTGGTTCTTTTTACTGGCATAGACAATAATGGAGAAAGTATTCTTATCAGGGACAATAATGATTTCTTCTTCTGTCTTCTTTACTACCTGCTGAATCTTGCCTTCCTTGTCTTTGATAGTCTCCTTAATGAGCTTATCAAGCACCTCCGCCATATCTTCCGGCTTCTGGTTCTCAAGAGGATAAATTACATAAGGTATCGTGCCCTTCTCAGTTTCACTATCCACATACTTAATAATCCCGGCTATCTGAGTATGTTGTTCTGCTGTAGCGTTAATCAGAAGCGAATTTGTCGGTTCAAGCACTATCACCTGCGGCTGTTCCACAAGGGCCTCTGTTACCGCACCGGTTGCGCCAGTGGTGCGAGCAGCAGTCATACCAGGCGTTGGAGGCTGGCCAGCCGCCTCAGGAGTCGCCGCTCTCGGAGTGCCGGTAATTCTCGAAGGGGTTTCCACGCCGCCGCCAATTATGCCAAGCTCCTGCAGCTTCTTCTTTACCTCCTCGGCACCGACATGCTCGATTTTATATATCTTCATCGTCCGCAGGTCCTGCTGCGCCGTATCAAGAGCTTCTATTAAGCTATCGACGACAGTCAATTGCTCTTCGAGTCCTATCATCAGGATGCGGTTTGTTCTCTCATCTGAATCCAGATACACACCGGCCTGGGCCGCTCCAGGAGCTGTTCGAGCGGCTACTGGCAGTCCAGGCGTTACTCGAAATGGCGGCATACCAGGTGCAGCAGGGGTGGGAGTCGGCTGCGCTACGGCGATAGTAATCGATACAGTTCCTAACTGCTCAGCAAGCGTTTTGATTTTGGGAGCAAGTGTCTTTGCCATTGTATATTTTAATTGCCTGAACTTAAATCTCTTCGGGACACCCGGCTTATCAATCATCTCCAGAAGCTCCTCTATCCTTGACATACGGTAGGCGTATTCGGTTACGACAAGTGTGCCTGTCTCGGGAATCGCCGAGACGGTCGACCCGAGCTTCATACCATTTAAAAGATTTATTGCACTGGTTGTATCTATGTGTTTTAGCTGGAATGGACGGGTGATTACCACATCCCCAAACTCAATCCTGCGTTTCTCTGTCGCCAGGGTAGGGTCGTTCTCCAACATTTGCGTCATCGGAACTATGGTTACAAGATTACCCTTACGGGTCATTACAAATTGTCTGAACTTCATCACGGATTCAAGAAGGGGATACAAATCCTTGACCCTCATAGCTCCACGCAGCTTACCCTGAAGCTTCAGTGTAACGTCACCCTTCACCTGGGCAGGGTCGTACATATAATCCAGATGCAAATACTCACCGACCAGCGTTATCAGACTAACGAGGTCGAGTTTTTCCGGCAAATTCAGATTTAGAATTTCATCACCATTGGGAAGGGGTTCGGGCTCGTATGGCCGCACCCCGATATTTTCTATTGGGGCTGCCCTTGTCTTTTGCCCTGATACCCCGATGTCTTTTTTCGGGGCGGCAGCATTTGGTTCGCCTGGCACAGCCCGTCCTACCCCGACAGGTCGGGGCTTCTCGACCTTTTTCTCTACATCTTCCTCCATCGGCTCAATGGCTGAAATAATCTTCTCCAACAGCCCTGCTGGTGCAATGGCAACCACAAAGTCATTGTGCACATCTATAATCGCCTTGACAGGTGCCTGGTCCTCCGGCGGGCTTAAAAAGGTCCCAATTGATATGCCGCCAACCTTTGCTGCAACCTGTTCGTTAGAGGGCAGATTATCAGATTCTGAAGCGGGACAAATCGCCTTTATGGCGAATTCTTCCCCGGCATCCACAAGTTTCAAAATAGCCGCCGCCTTGGTCAGTTCACCACTTTGAGCGGTAACCAGAATTGTGCTGGTCCCAGGAAGTTGCGAAACCGTGCCGATACCCATCTCGGCTAAATATTTCTTGCCCAGTTCAGCCGATATATGCTTCAGGGTGAAAATCTTGTATTGCACCGGCTGAGAATTTCTTCCATTCTCCGCAGCAAAAGAAAAACCTGCCCATAGTAAGAGCATAATCGCCGGAATGCAAAACTTACTGTAATCCACATAGCGCAATTGTCGTTTTGACATCATAAGTTACCCCATAGACCGGAGCACAAGTGCATAAGCACTTAAGAGCACAAGCAAAATTCTTAACTTATGCACTTATAACTTGTGCACTTCTGCTCTCCTCATTTAAACCTCCTTAACATAAGCTCTTCCTATGAAATGTCTTGCGGTCAGCACAAGCAGACCCAAGTAGTAGAGTGGGCCGGGACCACTCACCGCTTATTAAATCAGACATAGAAGAAGACCAAAAGTTCCCCAATTTCGGGCAAAACCCACCACTTTGTCCGTCGGTAACCTGCAAAAACACCCTCGACTTGTCGGGGCAGAATAAGATAGAACACCTCCAGGGGGATTTCTGATTTTCGATTTATCCGCCAGACGTGCGGCGGATTTACAATTGACATTCGCCATTCACCAATCGGCAATTAGTTGGGGGGTTATTTATTTGGGGGTCTAATTGGCCTACGCACCCTGGTTTCTGTCCTGCTACTCCTCGTTGGCGGTGCCGTGGCTGGTGCCGTTGGTGCCGGCGCTGGTAGATTTGGGTCCCGTCCAACCCCCTCCATCTCTTTACCCAAACCATCCAGCTTTTTTGCTTCCTCCGTACTTACACGCGTGGCTTTAAGGTCATCTATGAGCTTTTCCATCATCGCCGCCGCTTCCTCTTCGTTGCTGTCTGCCGAACCAGTTTTATCAGACCTTGAACCATTTTGCAAACTTGTCAACTGTGCGATGAGTTTTTCTAACGCAGCTTCTTCTTCGGCGCTTACCTCCGTGGTACCTGCCTCTGGGGGCGGAAGCGGCTCAGTTGAGCTCGCCGAAGTCTGCGTGCCTGCAACCCCCACTTCTACTTTCGCAGAAGGCGTGGGGGCAGTCGGTATATTCGGGGTCAGTAAAGCCGGTGAAGCCCCGACGGGTCGGGACGCTCCAGACGCCGAACCCTCAAGAAGATTCACTGCTGCCGGTTGTTGTTGAACCGCAATCTCAAAAGTCCTGTCTTTGTCGCGAACAACTACAGCCCCATCTTTAATCTGCTCAATAATCAAATGGCCCACCTCTCCGGATTGTTTAACCCAGTGTGTTCCTTTGCCCGATTCATCAATAAATGCCAGCGACATTTCCGGATGTGACTGGTAAACACTGGTGGCAACGAGTGTAAATTTGGCTGAAACAGGGGCTGAGGGCCTGATTTCAGGCGTTACCGGGGGTGCCTGCACCACCGGTCTTGGCTTAGGAGGCGGATTTATGATCCGCGCAAAGGCCTCCGCCTGCTTTACCAGCGGAGAAACCTCATCGCCGCTGGTTTTTGCTTTATTACCTTCCGCTTCTTTGAACTTTGCTATCACGCCGGCAGAGCTCAAAAACTGCTCAATCTGCCCATCACCGCGAACACCGAAAACGACAGGAAAAACGAAGAGAATCCCCGCCAGGACTGCTGCCACAATACTTGTTATTCGCAATGTCTTTATCATATTAGTCTTTCCGACTTCCTTCTTTTTTGACATCGCCGCAGGCATTTGGTTCCCCCCAGTGAATGATTTTTTCCAGATAAAGCTGCTCGTTTCCTGCATAGTGGCTGCTCTGCTCCGGCGTATGGCAATCAAGGCATTGCGACTTTGGCTCAGTGCTTTTTGCCTTTCCCAGCGTTCTAATATGTTCGGAGCCCGGGCCATGACAAGTTTCGCAGCCGACATTCTTCAAATGGGCGGTTGACTCTTGCGAAACAAAGCCGCTTTCATACTTCATACCAACCGTATGGCAAACGACGCATTCGGGGTCGAACTGCGACCCAACGCTCTGAAGCGTCGCATAAGCCCGCGAGTGCGGCTCGCTGCTCCACTTTTCATATTCATACTCGTGACAGGACTTGCACGATTCCGAGCCGGTATATTTCAAACCGTTCGGCAGGGCAAAACGCCCCCATTTCTCCAGCAGATTGCTGTCCTTTACAAGCTGCTGGTAAGCTTTATACAATTCAATAAGCAGCTTTTCCTGCGGTAAATTTTCAGTTACCGGTATAGCAGAAAAACTAATTTTTAACCTGTCCTTCTCACTGCCGTCCGTTATTTGTAATCTACTTACATATCTACCGAAACGGCCTACAGAGAAAACCAAAGGCCTTTCGTTTGGGTCACCAATAACCATCGGCTCATCAGATTCAGCCGGGCAAACCAGACAATCTACAACAGGCGCTATACGTGCAATAGAACCAATAATGGCCGAAGCACGGCGGTTCAGGATGGCAATGTTAACGCTCCGCGAGCTGCGGTATGGGGTAAAAAACTCGGCAATCTGCTCGGGATGACTGGATTCCATATCGAAGGCCGCAACTGTTATAGCTACAATCCCATTTCTCATTCGTAACCGTTTCGTAAATTTCACCGGCACTTTCACGTCGGGCCGGCCATAAGAACTTATGATATTGAAAGATGAGCCGATACTGCCCAATAACCCAAGATTTTTGCCTATTTCGATGTCTTTCTCGGTCAGGTTAACAACATCGTAGCCGAGCAGACCAAAGGCCTGCATTATTATATTGAATTTGATGAGTTCCTGTTCGCTGTCGCTTTGGACCAGTCCCCCCGTATCGACAATCAGCCTTTTCTGCTTCGGCACGCCGGCAAACACAGCCGAGCGTCTGTCAAGCCCCCCAAGTTGTCCGCCCGAGCAGCCACAGGGCTTCAAGGCACCAAGCTCATTGCCGGTAAGAAAAACGCTGACCTCATCAACAGTTGCGAGTTTTGAGTCTTGAGTTTTGAGTTTGCCCTGGGGAGAGCAGGTTGACATTGCTGCGAGGCACCAGACTGCCGCTATCGGCAGGCATAAGCAGACCTTGAATCTTCGATTTTCACCCGCCGAACGCCTGGCGGGCAAGATTTTCGATTTGTGATTTACAATCGGCATTCGGCATTCGACAATCGGCCTACTACTTCTGTTGATAGAACCCGCGACAGTTAACTATGAGTTTCTCACCGCCTTTTATATTCACAGAAAATACATCTGTGAAAATCCTCTGGTTGGCTGAGGCCTCCGGCGGCGTTATCGCCAGCTTGAACTGGTAGCCATTGCGAATCTTCTGCTGACTGGAAACAGCTATAATATTATTTTGCGATGAAGTTGATTCAATCTCGAAATCCGTGCCATAGTTGCTCAGCACCCACAGGTCCCTCTCTATGGGCTTTTGTGGCTCGGCTTTGAAAATAATAATCAACGGCGGGTTAACCTCAAATGCCGGCAGCACGCTAAATGGAATAGCAACCGTATTGTATTCCGGATGAGTTAAACTAATCTCAATAACTCCGCTCAATCCTCTTCGTAGTTTTTCAACATCGAGCTTCGGCTGAAGAACGAATTTTGTCGCTTCCACCGAAGAATCTATGTCGGCAGTTATGGAATCACCGGTCGATTTGAACTGCTTAATCGAAAATGGTTTGCCATCAAGACTGGTGAGCGTAATGCTCGGACAGTTCACATCGGCCTTTAATAAAAGGTTCAGCCGGTCCGGCTGGAAACTTACTTTCTGGACAATCGTTGCCTTTATGGTCAGCGTGACCCGCGGCGTTGCCTTATCATTGCTGTTCACATATATTTGTCTTCTCATCATACCAGACTGTGGAGTCGAACGATAATCCGCCTCTAATGTCCCGCTTTCGCCGGGTGCGTATTCTTTCTTGTTTAGTCTGGTGACAACACCACAGCATCCCTCAACACTCGTGATTTTCAACAAGCCATTCCCGGCGTTTGTGAACTTGAACTCACCGGTCTTCTGCATTCCCGGTCCCATATCGCCGAAATCATAAACCACCTGTTCAAACATAATCTTCGGTCCACCTGCGGCGGCCTCATTGGCATCAGGTCTTTTAATTTTTTCCGGCGGTTTAGGCACTGCCGGTTTGCCTTGAGGTTTTTCGGCCACCCTCGCTTGCTCTCGGCAGCCAATCCCCAAAACCAGAACACAACTGACAACAATAGTGGCTAAATTCAAACACTTGCGCTCCATATCCTTGTCTCCAGATTAACTCCGTTAGAAAAGATTCATCCTTCGTAGTTCCTTCCGGCCTTCGCAGCCGCTTCGGCGGAGTAGGCACTACGGAGAAGGAAAGTCGTTTTTCTAACGGCGTAAACTTTATACAACTTTCACCTAAATCAAAAACTTCAGTTTAACAGAAAAGACGTCCTTTGGCAAGACCCAACAATTCCAAATTATGCTTGGAATCCTTGCAAAATGAAAGCCCAGGCATTATTATATTGTTGACTTTCGATTGCCGAATGCCGATTCGTCCTTCGTCCGCCACGGGCGGACTATGGAGAATAGATTGTAAATCGCAAATCGAAAATTCACTTGGGAGCAATATATGCACATACAAAGTCCCGGCTCGACCGAGCTCACCGAAGTCGAAGTTTCCATAGTAGTGCCGTTGTTTAATGAGCAGGATAATCTCCGCCCACTCTACCAGCAGCTCACAGAAACATTAGCCGCCACATACAATTACGAAGTAATATTCGTTGACGACGGCAGCACTGATAAAAGCTACGCTGTATTAACTGATTTGGCAAAGAGGGACCCTAAAGTTCGGGTCATTCGTTTCCGCAAAAACTTCGGCCAAACTGCAGCACTCAGTGCCGGCTTCGACCATGCTCGGGGCAAGATTATCGTTGCAATCGACGCCGACCTGCAAAACGACCCCGCAGACATACCTAAAATGATTACCAAACTCAACGAGGGGTTTGATGTCGTCAGCGGCTGGAGAAAAAAAAGACACGACAACGCCATCACGCGGCTTCTGCCTTCCATAATCGCCAACTGGCTGATTGCCTCAATCACAGGCGTTAAGCTCCACGATTTCGGATGCACGCTTAAAACATATCGCAGAGAAGTCCTGGCCGAAACAAAACTATACGGCGAAATGCACCGCTTCATACCTGCTCTGGCAAGCTGGAGCGGGGCAAAAATCTCCGAAATAGTAGTCAACCACAGACCCAGAACTAAAGGCGCCGCCAAATACGGCCTCGGACGCACATTCAAGGTGATATTAGACCTTATTACCGTCAAGTTCCTCGGCTCGTTTTCCACCAAACCAATCTATATCTTCGGCGGCCTCGGACTGGCAACCGCACTGGGGGCAATAGTCTGCGGTCTGGCCGTCCTTTATCAAAAATTCATCTCCTCTCAACATCTCTCTATGAATAGAAATCCCCTGTTGGTTCTAACAGCACTGCTTATTGCCACTACCATTCAGTTCATTCTAATGGGCCTGCTCGCCGAACTTTTGGTTCGGACATACCACGAATCACAAAACCGCCCAACCTACGTCATCAAAGAAATCCTCGAATCCAGCAAAGACACTCTGCCGGATTGCCGGACTGCGAAGGATGAAGAATGACTAAAAGCATCCGAAAAATCAGACCCTTGCGAAAGCCGCTGAAACCACCCCAGGAAACAGTGAAGCCAGGATTCAGAATTCCGGCTTCGAAACTCGTTTTTGTTGTAATAGTAATTCTGGCCGGAATCCCGTTTATTCTGGGAAGATATTTCGAGCTCAATTACCCTGACCCTTTTGACAGCGGAGGTTACGCTTATTCGGCAAGGCACGTGCTTGACGGCGCCAGAATCGGCATAGACGAGATACCCAGCGCCAAACTGGGAACGCTGCTTGTGAATATGCTTGGGGTCTGGCTATGGGGCTTCAGCGAAACCGGCCCGAAACTGATTCAGGCAGCGCTACAGGCGATGGCATTGGTGCTTATGTTCGCTGCAATGAGAAAGGCGTTTGGAGCAATCGCGGCGGCTGTAGGGGTGATTATCACATCGATTTACATTTCAGCACCGGTCATCGCGAAGTTCGGCAACGTCAAAGAGCAATATGTTATTGCCTTTGCCGTGCTGGCAGTAAGCTGTCTGGTATTGCGACAGTTGGATGGCCCGTGGTGGTGGGCGCTGCTGGCCGGTGCGTTTGTGAGCTGGGTGCCGCTGTTCAAGGAAACCGGATTGTCGGCGATTGGGGCAATGGGACTGTTTGTTGTCCTCCAGCCCCTCCTGAAAAACAGGACCTGGAAACAGACCGGCGTTGATATTCTGTTGCTGCTGGCCGGCGCCATCGCGGCGATTGGGCCTCTGTATATATGGATAATCGGCTGGGACTTGAAGATAGGACTGCCTTATAGTTTTGTGTGGTGGATTCTGGCAAAGGCGATACCGGCAAAGAACGCAGCCAGCGCAGCCGGCGCAGCAGCGGCACCAGCCCCGGATTATGTCAGCGGCGCCTGGACAATACTGAAACCTGATGAAAAGAAGGAAGTGATATTCAGGATATTTCGCTATTACGGCGTGCTGATACTGCCGGTTTCGCTGGCTGTCGGTTCGATAGCAGCGAGGATTGTGCGGCTGGTCGGTGGCTGGCTCAAAAAGCCGAAGGGCATCGAAGGAAAGAGCTACGACAGGTTCGTGCTGCTGTTCGGGCTTTGGTGGCTGCTGGATATGGCGTTTGTGTGGGTAAGCCCTCGTTCTTACGAGCAGTATTATCTGCCCCTGAACGCCTCGGCGGCGATGCTGGGCGGATACCTGACAGCCATTTACTCTGACTGGCTGAAAAGTGCCGTGCACAAAGCCAGGCCCGCGATAATAGGCATTGTCGGCCTGCTGGCAATGATAATTATGTCCTGGCACATATTCTTCGGCATAAAGACCAGCCCTTACTCCGGCACCACCTATCGCGACCAGGACACCGGTAATCCAATAAGACAGAGAGGTTACGCGCAAAAACTTGAAGAAATTTCTCAGCGGCGAAAGGGAAAAGTAACGTATCCCTGGGAGGAAGTAGGTGAATATATCCGCACTCATTCTCAGCCGACAGACAAAATTTATGTCTGGGGTTGGATACCGGGTATATATGTCAGGGCCCAGCGGTTCAGCTCTTCACCGACGGCCTGCACAAGCGAGATGCACGTCAACTCCCCGGCGGTCCTATCAACGATGGTTGGTGAGCTGCTTTCTGCTTTTAAGAAACAGCCCCCAAAATTTATTGTGGACACCTACAATAAGCATTTCCCCTATGACCGTCGGCCTCCTCTGGAACTGTGGCCCAGAATAGCGAATGGGCTGCGGCTTCTCGACAACCTGCCAAAAGAAAGGGAAAGACTCATGCGTGTCCTTTTGCAGACCTACAACGTCCAGCTTGATGAGCTGGACAAGAATGGATTTCTCCGGCCTGATAAACAAAGTGCCATAGAAAGATATGAAGCAGCCTATGCAAAAGAGCTCCGCGAGAAAATCGAGCCGGATGAGGCCCTCCGATATGAGGCGATGAAGCCGCTGCGAGAATTCGTTATGAAAAATTACAAAATCGCCCAGCTCTTCGGTGAGCACGTGCTGTTTGAGTTAAAAACTTCCACCACAGATTAAGGAGCTGCAATAGTTGTGTCGAAGTTAAACTTGCTTATGCTCAACTATGAATTTCCACCTATCGGCGGCGGAGCAGGTAACGCTCATCTGTGTCTGTTAAGACAATACGCTGATAATAGCGACCTGAGAATAGACGTCCTGACTTCAGCACCAAAGCCGGGGTTTTTTACCGAAACCTTCTCCAAAAATATCACCATTTACAAAGTCGGCCTCCACAAGAAAAACCTCCACTTCTGGCGCAAAACGGAAGTTATTGAATGGCTGCTTAAAGCCCGACCCTGTTACCGTAAGCTGCTGCGAGAAAATGATTACGATTTAGTCCACGCATTTTTTGGCTTTCCGACCGGCTGGCTGTGCTACCGCAGCAGAGACAAATTGCCCTATATAATCTCCCTTCGCGGCTCGGATGTGCCGGGCTATAACATTCGTCTGGGTCTGGATTATAAATTGATGACCGGTCTTTTCCGCAGGATTTGGTCCTGTGCCGCTGCGGTGGTGGCCAACAGCGAAGGTCTGCGGCGGCTGGCGCTGGAGTTTATGCCGTCTCTGGATATCGGGGTAATACCCAACGGCATCGACGCAGAAAAATATTATCCCTCACAAAAGCAGGAACCGGCAAAACCCATAAAAGCGCTTACGGTCTGTCGGCTTATCAGTAGAAAAAGAATCGACCTGCTTATTGAGGCGGTTGGGCAGACAAGGGAACTGGGCCTCGATGTCCGGCTGAACATCGCGGGCGAGGGCAACTTGATGGAGGAGCTCAAAAAACTGGCGAATGGATTAAAAGTCGCCGACAGAGTTACTTTTATGGGGAGGGTTCCTGCCGAGCAGATGCCAGATGTCTATCGGGACAATCACATTTTTGTTATGAGCAGCGCCCATGAAGGAATGAGCAACGCAATGCTCGAAGCGATGGCATCGGGACTACCGATAATTACTACACGCTGCGAAGGTGTGGAAGAGTTGGTAGCCGATAATGGCGTTGTGGTCGAACAGGTACAGCCGGAAGAAATCGCCAGAGCTATAAAAAAATTAGCTGACAACCCCCAAACGCTGCGGCAAATGTCCCTCGCATCAAGAGAACGGGCAGCTCTGTACAGTTGGCCCTCCGTCGCAGCCCGGTATATCCGGTGCTACCAGCAGGTTTTACAAAGATGCAAAAAATAGCTCGCGCATAGGAATATATGTGTGGAATAGCCGGTTTTAACTGGCCGAATCAATCGCTTGTGGAAAAGATGACCGACACCCTCAAACACAGAGGCCCGGATGACCAGGGATTCTACGTCGATGGTTCCGTCTCTCTTGGTCACAGGCGGCTGTCCATCATCGACACTTCCGAAAGAGGCCACCAGCCGATGAAGTTTAAGAACCTGGTCATCATTTATAACGGCGAAATATACAACTTCAGAGAACTAAGGGAAGAGCTTAAGTCCAGCGGTTATAACTTTGTTTCCAATACCGATACAGAAGTTGCACTCCGCTCTTACCACCAATGGGGACCATTATGCGTGAACAGATTTAACGGAATGTGGGCCTTCTGCATTTATGATAGCGAAAAAAATACTCTGTTTCTGTCGAGAGACCGATTCGGAGTAAAACCACTTTATTACTATTTCAATGGCGGCAGATTCATTTTCGCTTCGGAACTTAAGGCCATAAGACAGTGTAACCCGGATTTGACCATAAACATATCCGCCTTGAACTTCTTCTTTTATCAAAAATATATCGGCAGTGACCTGACCATATTCGAAAACTGCTATAAACTCAGGCCATCTGAAAACCTTCTCTTTGACTTAAACCGAAAGACGCTCACCAAAACAAAATACTTTGACCTTGAAGAAGAAATATCCAGACATCATAACGCTCCTCTGAAGGAACGGCTCGAATCGATTGAAAACCTCATCGCCGATGCAGTCGAAAAAAGGCTCATCGCCGATGTGCCGGTAGGAAGCTTCCTCTCCGGCGGAATAGACTCATCCCTGATTTCCGCCATCATCAGCAGAAACCACAAAGATTTCGATACTTTTTCGATTGGTTTTAAGGATGAGTCCTACGATGAGCTAAAATATTCGAAATTGGTCTCGGAATACATCAGGACCGACCATCACTATGACTATATGGAGGTCGATGAAGATATTATTAAATTCGTAATAGAAAATATGGATGAGCCCCTCGGCGATGCCTCCGTATTTCCAACCTATCTGCTATCGAAAATAACCCGCCGAAAGGTTACGGTTGCCTTGTCCGGCGACGCCGGCGACGAGGTCTTTGGCGGTTATGAAACCTATAAAGCATACAAAATCGCACGATACATACCCGCAGCCGCAGCGAGACTATCAAGGTATTTGATTGACCTTCTGCCGCCCTCCGACGAAAAGGTATCTTTAACCTTTAAGATGCAGAGATTCGTGAGAGATTTTGACGCCGATATAAATAGAAGGCACCTGAACTGGATGGCCACCTTCAACGATACCCAGAGGCAAAAACTGTTGAACGAGCGATTTGTAAGCAGTGACTGTCTTATCAGCTGCGGCTCCGGAAAAAACCTTCTCTCGATACAGCTAAATGACATCCACAACTATCTGCCGGAGGACATCCTGAAAAAGGTTGACCTTGCTTCAATGCTAAATTCCCTCGAGGTCAGAGTGCCTTTTCTCGACTACCGACTTGTTCCACTGGTTTTGTCCCTGCCGGAAAAATATAAAGTCAGAAATCTCACAACAAAATGGCTTTTGAAAAAGATTGCCTCTTACTATTTACCTAAAGAAATAGTGCGCAGGCCCAAAAGAGGTTTTACCGTCCCTATTTCTAAGTGGATTCGCAAGAGCGACTTAATCCGCCAGTTTCTTACCAATCGCAGCCGTTACGAACATAACCTGCTAAACTATGATTATGTTCAGAAGCTCTTTAATGCTCATATTAACGAAAAGCAGGATAATGCAAGACAACTGTGGCTGGTTTTTGTCTTTAATTACTGGATGTCAACGCAGCAACATCAAGAGATGGAGTAATTAGCGGTGCCTGAGACAGTCAAAGAAGCGCCTATTCGCGTGTGTTTTATTGCCCCCAAGGCATATCCGCTGTTTAACCCGGCGGTGAAAGGAGTGCTGGGAGGCGCGGAGGTGGACCTGTATTTTCTCGCTACCGAGCTGGCGAAGGATAAGAATTTTGTAGTAACCTTCATTACCGCCGATTATGGACAGAAACAGACCGAAACCATTGAGGGCGTAAGCATTATCAAAAGTCTGGATTTTAAGAAAAATGTCTTGGCCGGCGCCCTTCAAGTATGGCGGGCGATGCGTCAGGCCGATGCCGACATTTACATTCTCAAGACGGTGTCGCCCGGCGTGCCGCTGGCGGCGCTGTTCTGCCGGCTGCACAGAAAAATCTTTGCTTATCGCACCGCCAGCACCGAGGAATGCGATGGGACTTACGCCGGCAGGCACTTCTTTCTCGGCAGGGCCTTCAACTGGTCGCTGCGTCAGGCAGGAATTATTTTTACCCAGAACGCCGTTGATAAAGAAAGTCTGCAGCGCACCATCGGCTTATCTGCTGTGGTTATACCCAATGGTCATATTCTGCCGACATTGCAGCAGTATCAGCGGGAGACAATTCTGTGGGTCGGCCGGAGCGACAAAATCAAAAGGCCGGGGCTTTTTATAGACCTTGCGGAAAAAATGCCAGAAGAAAAATTTGTAATGATTTGTCCGCGCGCAACAGGCGATGAAAAATATGAAGAATTATTAGCTCGTGCCGGATACGTCAAAAACTTACAGTTTATCAAGTACGTCCCATTCCGCGAGATTGACAGCTACTTTCAGCGAGCGAAGGTATTTGTAAATACCAGCGAGTCGGAAGGATTCCCGAATACTTTCATTGAAGCGTGCAATTATGCCGTGCCTATATTGTCGCTCAAGGTCAATCCGGACGGATTTCTGGATAAGTATAACTGCGGGCAGTACTGCGAGGACCGATTTGGGAAGCTCATTAATTCGCTCAAGTTTATGCTTGCAGAAAATAGATTCATTGAGCCTGGCAAAAATGCAAGAAGGTATGCCGAGCAGAATCACGACATAAGAAAAATCGCAGGGGAGTATAAAAAATTATTCATTGGTCTGCTGTCTCGACCTGTCGGGACAGACAATATATTTAATTAACCACGTTTTGAAAAATGATTCGACAGAAGAAGTCGCCAATGGCAGAAAGATTCGGCTTTGGAAAAAACTGGAAGAGCTTTTCCGAAGGGCTCAGGCCGGAGGATTATTTCGGCGCCAAAGAATCTCTTGAAAAGCTTGTGCCGAATCTTAAAGACAAAACGTTCCTGGATGTCGGCTGCGGGAGCGGCCTGTTTTCCATTGCCGCCGGCGCTCTGGGTGCAAAAAAGGTCCTCGGAATTGATGTTGACCCGGAATGTATTGCGATTTCGAAAAAGCTTGTCGATGAAGTTTATAAATGGGACCCAAAGGTTAGAAAAGATGCGATTGAATTCAGGGTTGAGTCCATACTGAGTGAAAACACCAAGCTCCAGCGATATGATATTGTTTATAGCTGGGGTGTATTACATCATACCGGTGATATGTATAAAGCCTTCGACGCAATTAAAAATCTGGTCGCAGACAAAGGGATTCTGGTGCTCGCAATATATAATAGACACATTACATCGCCTGTGTGGAAAGCCGTAAAGTACACTTACGTAAAAAGCCCCCGGTTTATAAGGAGGATTCTGGTATTTTTATTCCTGATTGTGAAGTTTTTCGGCGTTTTGATAACTTCGCGACAAAACCCGCTAAAGAAACAACGCGGTATGCGTTACTATACCGATGTTGTCGATTGGGTAGGCGGTTACCCTTATGAGTATGCCTCGATAGATGAAGTCCGGAATTTTTTTGAATCCCGTGGATTTGTGCTTAAGAACTGCATAAAAACCGCGGGCTTTACGGGTTGCAACGAATTTGTTTTCCAGATGGTGTCATAAATGTGCGGCATAGTCGGTTTTAACTGGGAAGATGAGAAGAAAATCAGGTCTCTGGCGGCACTACTTCACCACCGCGGCCCGGAGCAGGAAGGATTTCACGTTGCCGACGGCGTTTCGCTCGGCCACAAAAGACTGTGCATTATCGACCTGTCGCTCAAAGGCAGACAGCCGATTTACAATGAAGATAAGACAATATGTGTATCCTACAATGGAGAGATTTTCAATTTCGAGGGATTAAAACAGGAGCTCGAAAAAGCCGGCCATCAGTTCGAGTCCCATACAGATACTGAGGTGCTGGTGCACGGATACGAACAATGGGGCACAGGGCTTCTCGAAAAATTAAATGGTCAGTTTGCCTTTTGTATCTTCGATAAGAAAAAAAACATCTTCTTTCTCGCGAGGGACCGGCTCGGCATCAAGCCGCTCTATTATTACTGCGACGACAGGAATTTTATATTCGGCTCGGAGCTAAAGGTTTTTTTAAGAAGTGACATCAGAAAAGAAATCAACAAGAATGCACTTGATTATTATCTGATTTTCGGCAACACGCCATTCGAACAATCCATTCTGGATGGCGTCAAGAAGCTGCCGGCCGGCTGTTACCTGATTTACAACCTCAAAGAAAGGAAGCTACAAAAATATCAGCGGTACTGGGCTGTATCGTTTGACGAGCAAACGGACTTCACCGAAGATGAGTTAAAAAAGCAGATAGCGAGTCGGCTGGAAGAGTCGGTCAGGATGCAGCTTATTTCGGATGTTCCTCTGGGGGCGTTTCTGTCCGGCGGTGTGGACAGCTCCATAATAGTTTCGATAATGCGGAAATATGTCAGTGAGCTGAACACTTTTTCGATAAGGTTTGACCGGCCTGATTACAATGAGTCGCAGTATGCAAAGATTGTGTCGGACAAGTTCCACACCCTTCATCACGAAATTGAATTTAACGCCGAAAGCGTCAGGGATTTAATTGCGGAGCTTCCTTACTTTTATGATGAGCCGTTCGGCGATTCTTCGATGATACCGACCTGTCTTGTCTGCAGGGTGGCGAAAAAGTATGTTACAGTTTCGCTGTCCGGCACCGGCGGGGATGAATTGTTCGGCGGCTATCCGCGCTACAATAAATTCATTGTGCTCAAAAAGCTCAATCTCCTCCCGACGGCGTTCAAATACATACTTGGCCGTTCGGTTGAAGCAGCTAACCTGCTTTTGAAAAAAGATGGATTCAACAAGCTGGTTACGTTTCTTGGTCGCCGGCAGCCGGACTATATTATTTATCTGCAGTTGTTCAGCTATATGTTCCGCAGCAAGGATGAAAGCATCGAGAAGCTTGCGCCGTTTGATTA
>Ga0315277_10005754_pt1 | contig 16293 bp, 12 predicted proteins | sample YL17G05_15_MG_FD_203695 | JGI IMG/M metagenome (GOLD analysis project Ga0315277, IMG submission 203695) | Sediment microbial communities from Yellowstone Lake, YNP, Wyoming, USA - YL17G05_15 | ecosystem: Environmental > Aquatic > Freshwater > Lake > Sediment | place: USA: Wyoming | collected... | reverse complement strand
AAGTCTGAACAAGGGACCAAAAGAAATAAGCCTGTTGAGAGAGCAGTTGGAAGCCAGACGACAGGAATACCATCTCAGCACCCTTGGGATATTTTTGAAAGGAGAGGGGAATACGATTGGAGTAGAGGATCCCATGCTCAAACCCGTTTCTCTCCAACTTCCGAAGGATTTGTTGGAAGCAGGATTTTCAGGAAAAGAGGTATCCAGAATCTTGTCGGTGGGAGAGGGAGAGATGATCACTGGCATCGCCCCCATTTTCAATCCTTCGGAAGGAGGGGAGGTGGTGGGAATCGTCGTGGCCTCCCATTTTATTCCTAAAAGCCTAACGGTCAAGATGCGTGAGATCTCACAGGCCTTTGTGGAATATAAACAATTGAAGATTTTGAAAAAGCCGATCAAATTTAGCTACATGATGGCTCTGCTGATGGTCACCCTTCTCATCGTCTTCTCGGCCACCTGGTTTGGTTTCCATTTAGCCAAAGATATTACCATTCCCATCAAAGACTTGGCAGAGGCCACCCATCGGATTGCCTCCGGAGACCTCAATTTCCGAATTCAGATGAAAGCAGCAGATGAGATTGGGATGCTTGTCCAATCCTTCAACCAAATGACCGGAGATCTCCAGGTGAGCCGTTCTGAGTTGGAACAGCGGAAGAAGTACATGGAGATCGTCCTGAAAAATGTGGCCGCTGGAGTCATCTCCATCGATGAGAAAGGAAATGTGACGACCATCAACACTTCCGCAGAGCAGATGTTACAGATCAAAGGAGAAACAGTCCTGGAGAAAAATTTCTCCGAGGTATTGCCGAAGGAGTATGTGGGACAGATTGAGCACTTATTGAACGAACTCAAATCTTCTGGGAAAGATTCCATTGAGAGACAGGTCACTGTGAACCTGGAAGGGAAATCCCTATCCCTGTTGATCAATCTGACTAATCTAAAGGATGAGGAGGGAAAATCCATCGGTGTCGTGGCTGTTTTTGATGACCTCACCCAATTGATCAAAGCCCAGAGGATGGCCGCTTGGAGGGAGGTGGCTCGCCGGATTGCTCATGAGATCAAGAATCCTTTAACCCCTATTCAACTTTCTGCTCAACGGCTGAGGAAACGATATTTAGAAAAACTTCAACCCGATGGAACCGTCTTTGATGAGTGCACCCGGACGATCGTGAAACAGGTTGAAGAATTGAAGGGGATGGTGAATGAATTTTCGAACTTTGCTCGAATGCCGGCCTCTCAACCTACTCCCAATCGTCTCAATGAGATCATCCAGGAAACGCTCGTTCTCTTTCAGGGGATCCAAAAACAAGTCCGTTTTGAATTTATTTCCAGCGAGCTTCCTGTCCTCAACGTCGACCGGGATCAGATGAAGCGGGTGATGATCAATTTGATCAAGAATAGTCTTGCCGCCATCGAAAACGAAGGAAAAATCAGAATCCAGACGAGTTACGATTCCAAGTTGCAGATGGTTCGCCTTGAGGTGAGTGACGATGGTCGTGGGATCTCCGACGAAGATAAAGGGAGACTTTTCGAACCTTATTTTTCGACCCGGAAAAGTGGGACGGGATTAGGGCTGACCATTGTCAACGCCATCATCTCCGATCACAATGGGTATATCCGGGTACGGGACAACAAACCCAAAGGTACGACCTTCCTCATCGAACTCCCCGCCCGCATCTAACTACAAAAAACGCAAACCAGGGCATAGGGAATGGGGTATAGCGTAAGCAGTTGTAGCCGCAGGCTTTAGCCTGCGTAAGATTAAAACAATAACCCTAAATAAAGGCATTGATTTAATCCATCCAATTCGCTAAAATTAACTAAGGTTTCGGTTTTTATTTACTCTTTGCGCTATGCGCTTTGCGTTAGTTTGAGTTATGGGCGAAAAGTTGATTTGTCAGAACAAGAAGGCATTTCATAACTACTTTATCGAAGAGACGTACCAGGCCGGGATCTCCCTGCTTGGGTCTGAGGTCAAATCCCTGCGGGAAGGAAAGGTCAACCTGGGGGATAGTTACGGCGATATCAAAAGGAGCGAGCTCTTCCTGGTCGATGCTCATATCAGCCCTTATCCCCAGGCTAACAGATTGAATCACAATCCATTGAGGACGAGGAAACTCCTCCTTCACAAAAAGGAGATCAAACGCCTCATTGGCAAAGTGGAGCAGAAGGGATATACGCTGATTCCGGTCAAGCTCTACTTTGTCAATGGAAAGGTTAAGGTGGATCTCGCTCTCGCAAAGGGAAAGAAGCTCTTCGATAAGAGGGAGACCCTCAAGAAGAAAACCATGGAACGTGAAATGGAAAGGGGGCGAAAAGGGTTCGACGGGGATCGTTGACGTCAGGGCTGCATACCGAGGTCCCATTGGCTCGTAAAACAAATGGGAATAAACATAATCGCAAACAACTACGATTATGCCCTGGCTGCCTAAGCGCAGCTAGGCGTCCTCCCTGTCCTTGCCTGTAGGGCAGGATCAGGATGTCAGAAAAACAGGATAGTTCCTCTCCGACGCCTATGGGAGGGGGGCGAACCCTTATAGGATAGTCCCTTGGGAATCCTGCCTGTAGGAGGCCTGTGGGGCGAATTTAAAATACAGGCTATGTATGTAGATGTTCTGTCGGAAGGTTCTCGGACGCGGGTTCGATTCCCGCCGCCTCCACCAATTTATAATAGAAAAGCCCTTTAGTTTCAGGGCTTTTCTATTTTGGGAAGTCCAAAAGTAGCGTCGCTGGACCGTCGCTGGAACCAAAAGCCAAAGAAGTCGTATGGTTATAAATTAAGCCCCCATAGCTCAGATGGATAGAGCGTCGGACTACGAATGCGAATTGGGTATCTTTTTTAACTCCTTGATTTCGGTCTGGTTTCCCGTAATTGGTTTAAAATATTGAGAAAAATGGTTTTCAATCTATTCTAGTCTATTCTATCTATTTCAGTCTTTTTGAGTCGATTCAGTCACAATTTAGTCACAGTCATCTTTGGTTATTCACGCCGTAGGCGGCACAGGCAACCAGGTAGGAATTAAAATTAAAGAAAAATGTGGGACCTCTTCTCATCTTTCTCCAAATTATGCTTCCAGCATTTCTCAATTGACCCTGCTACTAACACACGAGTTGGATAATTATGCTTAATTTCAGGGGCGGCATCCATTAATGCTAAATCAGGGTTATCTTAAAAATCAAACAAATGCGAAAAGATCAAAGTAATAACGCGTATTATTGAGTTCTTAACTGCCGCCCCTGTTTTCTTAAAACTTTGGAGGGAATTCTGGCAAAAACTGAAAGATATGATGCTTCGTTCCGTCTTCAATTCTGGCAGCCCTCTTTGCCGCTGCTTTGTATCGTTCAAAATCAGCAAGCATATAAATAGAAAGTTTTTGTGCGGCAAGGGAGCCTTCAGCATGAATTGTAAGGACATCTTCATAGCAAGAGGTTAAATCCCTTATCAGCTTAACCAAACGGATCCTATGCTCTGTAGGAATTCCAGCTTTACCCCCGAGGTATTTATCTAACAAATCGTGCGTTTCAGGATTGAAATAGTCTTTTGATGAAGGACAGGTTGCAACAATACCTCCCGCGATATCCTGAAGATATTTGGTGGCCTCATGCCAGTTGTCAGCAAAGTAAAACTTGCAAATATTCGCATACATAGGATTTGGATATACCAAATCCGAATCAACCTCGGATACACAATGCTCACAAGCTGCCCTGCCCATGATCTCGATGGCTTCCGTAAACATAACAAGCCAAGTCAATTTATCACGAATGTGGTCCGCTTTTGCTACGCCATTATATTCAGCCATTAATGCCGCCGCACCAGTAACAATCTCAAGTTCCGCAGCCTTATAAGTTTCGGCACTGAGACGATGGAAATTTGCAAACATGTAAACTATATCTCCTGCAAACTCCCACTCACCTTTTAAGAATATTCTTTCGTTGGGGATAAAGACATCTTGGAAGATAACAGTAGCATCATTAATGTATATGCTGGCACCAATGGGGTGATCAAAAAAATTACCAGGCTCACTTACTTCTGGTTGTGCGGAGATAAGTATTAGGCCTTGCACATCTACTGGAACTCCAAAAGATACCGCGTAATCTTTGTCATCCTCACGCATAGCCCGACAAGGTGTAATAAGTATTTCATTACATAGAGGTGCCCCACTTATATGTGTTTTGGCTCCTCTCACTACTATACCATCTCTACGTTCCTCTACAATCCTAACATAATAATCCCGATGATGTTTTTGCTGAGATGGTCTAAGGCTTCTATCTCCTTTGACATCGGTCATACCCATCGCAAACGCGATATCGTTTTTTTGAAGAAATCTTCTATATTTTTCAACACGCTCGGCATAATTGGTACCATGCTTCTTATCAATCCTTTGACTCACTACTGTTAAAGCATTTAAGCCATCTTTGGCGACAAATTTAGCACCTGGGGGCTTACCAAAGCAGGTCCGTGCCCATAATTTCACAATTTCCCTTAATCGGAGAAGATCTTTTCGGCTTCTTTGTAGCATCAAAGTAAAGCTTACTAAATCTCCTTCCTCGTTTTTTTCAGTGAGAAGATCCTGATACCGGGGATCTTGGTTTAGGACATAATCCATTGCACCCCAGTCCCGACATATCTTCAAGATAGGGTGTATGCTAACATCCTTAACTCTCTCTCCGTCATAGTATACAACACGACTGTCCCTTAGGCTTTCAATATACTGTCTAGGCGTTTTGAGTGCCATATCTGATTCTCCTTCCAATTTATAATGAACTTAGTCTATTGATTTTTTCATCTAGGGCGTCTTCCTGTCCTGGAAATATCGTTTCCTCCGAAACTCTTTAACAGGTAAGAATTTTCTAATATTTTAATAAACACATCAGCCATTGTAAGACTCACGTTCTATGATTGTTGCAACACCTTGCCCTCCCCCGACACATGCACTTGCACATCCGTATCGCTTCCCCTTAATTCTTAATATCCGTGCTAATGTTCCCACCAGACGAATTCCACTGACTCCCAGTGGGTGCCCAATAGCTGTAGCACCTCCCATGATATTAATCTGTTCCAGATTGATCCCTAGTTCCTTGGCATAATTTAAAGCCACTATACAAAACGCCTCATTGATCTCCCAGTAATCGATATTCTGAGTTTTTAAATTGGCTTTTTCTAAGGCCATACGTGTCGCAGGGATAGGACCGATTCCCATATTAGCAGGGTGCACTCCCGCAAACCCAATGGACCTTATAGTTGCCATGGGTTCGATATTTTTTTTCGTGGCGGTATCTTTAGACATAAGTAACATGGCAGCAGCACCTGTACTCATTGGAGAGGAATTTCCTGCCGTCATAACCCCTTCCTTCTTAAAGACTGGTTTGAGTCCCGAGATAACTTCAAAGGAAGTGTTCTTACGGACAGCTTGGTCTTTCCCCACTAATTTCATTGTGCCATCAGCCTGTTCTGCCTCTATGGGGAGAATCTCATCGTCGAAAAACCCATCCTCTTGGGCGTTTGCAGCTAGTTGATGGGATCCAACCGCGAACCTATCCAAATCATCTCGAGTGAAATTAGTTTCCTGAAAAAGTTTTTCTGCGGTAAGCCCCATGTTCATGGCGGTCATCATATCCCAGTGTTTATACTTTGGATCTCTAAAAAGGCGTTCGTTGAGAACGATGAACTTTTTTTCAATCGTAGATCCCCCGTTTGGGACCCGAGCCATGTGCTCCAAGCCTCCCACCAGGACAATATCCGCAAAACCTGTAGCAATTTCCATGAAACCAACGTGAATCCCTGCCATAGAAGATCCACACTGTTGGTCAATGAATTTGGCAGGGATTGATTCTGGCAAGTTAGCCAGAAATATGGGGGTTCGCCCTCCGTAAGTCCACTGCTCGTTCACACCGAGAGCACATCCCAGTACAAAGTCATCTATATCAATAGGATCAATACAAGTCCTGTGGATGAGTTCGGGAATTACCTTTGATAGCAAATCGTCCGCTCTCAACTTATAAAACCAATCCCGACTTGGATCATTAAGAGTTGATCTAGTTTGCGCTGTTCTCAGATACCCTGCTATAATCACCTCCCTCATTGAAAGCACCTCCTTGTAAATAAAATTAATTCTTAATAATTTTTTCCGAATGGTAGATTCTATTTTGAACGGTTTATATAAAAATTTCCAAATAATGTCAATAAAAAACTTAAATATTCTTGAAATTTTCTTTTTATTATAACTATTATTCAAAAAAATCATTATAAAACAATTAGTTAAGTGACATATAATCGAACTAAATAAGCTAACTAATTCTAAAATTTTTTTCTTGACAAACAGATTTAGATTATATAAAATGACCGACCAATCGGTAAAAAAACAATCATTCGGAATTATTTTTAGATATAAAGGAATTTTGCAACCATGAATGATATACCAACCACGATAAAAAGTGAGAAGTTAGTCCAAAAAAGAAGGGAACAAATCATATTTGCTGCTATTAAGTTATTTTCCCAAAAAGGATTTCATAAAACCACGCTAAGGGAATTGGCGGAGGAAGCGGGGATAAGCGCCGGTAACATTTATGATTATATAGGGTCCAAGGAAGATATTTTTTTTCTTATCCATGGGCATTTGGCTAGAATAGCAGAAGAGAAGTTTGAACAAAATATACAAGACATTGAATACCCTTTGGATAAACTAAAAGAAATTATCCATACTGAATTTGACCTTATGTATGAATGGTCTGATGCAATCCTATTAATCTATCAAGAGACACACACATTGAGTATGCCCCGCGTGAAAAGTATACTCGAAAGAGAAAGAAAGCATATCTCAAAATTGGAACAAGTTTTGGAAGAATGCATAAAAAAGAATATGCTTCGAGATTGTAATACTAGGATAGTTGCCAATCTTATCACGAGTATGATAGATGCTTGGGTGCTCAGGCGCTGGGACTTGAGGAAACAGGTAACACGAACAGAGATGGAAAAATCTATCCTCGAGATCTTCTTCAATGGCTTGCTTAATTTAAATCGTTCTGAATCAAATCAGTTAAAGGATAGGAAACCGTTAGACGAAAAACTAATCCTTTTCATCAATCCAAGAACCGAGCTTAGCAAGGCGATCTTACGCCTTCTCCTTTCCAAGGGTGCACGATTGGCAATCCACGGTAATGTTACGAGTAATGATGCTGAAGGTCTTTTTCAATGCGGAGAGGGTTCCGAAGTAGTAAAATTCTATTCGGTAAAAAAGTATGGTCAAATGACGCCCTACCTGTTTAAGCAAATAGTTGACGATTTCGGCTCCATCAATGTCATTATTGAGGATTTGGGGTTTAGCTATTCTGAAGCAACTACTTCTTATACTAATTTAGGATTGACTAACGAAAGATTAGAAACTAGCTTCAGTTACGTCGAGGAAGTAATCGATTCTCTCGAGAAAAGCATGAGTAAGACGAGGTCAGGAAGGATTCTATATCTAGCCCCGTGGGCTTGGGATAGCCATAGAAATTCATTCCAATATGAAATCGTAAAAGCAGAAACTATAGCCCTTACCCGAGCTATGGCCAAAAGAATGGCCCCGTCAAGAATTAACGTTAATTGTATTATTCCTGGATTTATCAATGGAATAAAACCGGTAATGGCAGACAATGGAAAAGAGACTGAAACAAATAATCTTATCCCTTTGGGATACATAGGGGACATCAATGACGTAATGAATGCAATCTATTACTTTATTTCAGACGCCTCTAAATATATAACAGGCCAAGTGCTGGAGGTTACTGGGGGCTTAAGTTTAGACTAATAATAAAAAAATTTATAACTGTACAAACTAAGATCGGATTCTAGAAAAAAGAGCCGAAGATCTTTCATCAAATAAAGAACATTAAAAAACTAAGAATACAATTAAAATTGGTTTAGTTTCTTTAGAGGAAAATGATTGAGAATCTCCTTTCCAAAGGGCATCGTAGGTTTAAAAAAATGAACAGAATTCAAAGAAAAAAGAAGAAAAGATCTTGATATATTGCCCAAGCCTGCTTAGTGAACTTAATGTTTTGTTTAATTGGGACAATTAGTGTTAAATGTGGCCCAACGCACTTCCAATCCTACTAGTCTCGGGGAGTTTGACTGTATAAAAATAACACGAGAATGGAAATATAAACCTCCATATTGGAATACAAGATTATTTTAGAAGGTAATGGCATAAGATAAAAATATAATAACTTTCCCTTTTGCTTTTATTGGCAGAAAAAAATTCGGGCAAATATTATGGGTGAAATTTAAAGGGCAGAATAGGGGCGAAGACCCAGTTAAACCACTAAACCTAAAAGAGAACAGAAAGGAGGAGGGTTAAAATGTCAAAATGTAAAAGTATTTTTTGCTTCATTTCTACTGTTTTTCTGATGGTTCTTCTCGGTGTTCATTACTGCATAGGGGCGGAAGCCCAAACAGTTAAGATCGGAGTGTATGGACCGATGAAATTCTTCGCTGGTATTGATGGCCGCAGGGGAGCCGAATTGGCGGCAGAGGAAATAAATGCAAATGGAGGCATAAGCATTAAAGGAATAAAACATAAAGTGGAGCTGTTCATAGCAGATTCTAATGAGCTAATTAGTGTCTCCGATGCATTAAATGCTGTGGAGAGGCTCGTTAAACTTAATAATGTAAGGTTCGTGATGGGCGGAAACAGGTCAGAAGCGGCGTTAGCAATGATGGATATGATGTCCGCCAATAAAGTGATTTTTATGACCACTGGCTGTAGTCATCCCGAGTTTTCTTTACGGGTTGCGAAGGAATATGAAAAATACAAATATTGGTTTAGGGTAGGGGTACCGAGCGTCAGAGGAATCGGCACAGTCGCACTCGGCGTACTTGAAGAGGCTATGTACAGCGTGAGAAATAAACTAGAGGTTAAAAAACCTCGAGTGGCTATAATCGCGGAAAAAGCAAAATTTGCTGACGCTATGTTGGAAATGGCCATTCAAACCGTTAACAAATTGGATGGGGAAGTGGTTGGATCATGGAGACCATCTCCACATGCTAGTGATGTGACAGCAGAACTCACAGCAATTAAAGACGCTGGAACCCATTTAATATTCCCGATTCTTGCTGGTCCAATTGGAGTTACCGTATCACGTCAGTGGGGCCAACTCCAAATCCCTATCGGCTTGGTAGGTTTTAATAATGAAGCTATGCAACCGATGCATTGGAAGAATACAGGTGGCATGTGTAATTATGAAGCAAGCTATAACATGCTGAGTGGTTCAACTAAGATTTCAAACAAGACTTTACCCTTTTACAATAAATTTAAGGCGAAGTTTGGAGAGTTCCCTGCAGCTGTGGCAGTGGGTAATCATGATGCTATCTATATGATAAAAAGAGTTATTGAAGAAACAGGTACCCTTGATAGTAATACTCTTATCAAAAAATTGGAGAACATCGACTTTGTAGGTGTTGCATCCCCAAGAGTTGCCTTTCATCCGGAAGGTCATAAGTGGGCTCACGACCTGATATACGGGCCAGGATATACCACCCTTGTAGGAATCCAATGGCGAGATGGTGACTATGTAACCATTTGGCCGACGGGCCGTTCTGTATTGGGTGATAAAAGCTGGGAAGGTATAAGGTATGAAGGTACCCGTGATTACGAACTTCCTCCCAACATGTTAGAATATTGGAAGAAAAAAGGTAAATAAGCTGAGGGTACAGAATGCCGTCTAAGCAGACTGGTTTCTGTACCCTTATTTCAATTTTAATGTCTCATTTAGGATTAGAAATATCCATCGCTTTTAAGCGATCACTTTATTATAATTTGCGGCATACAATTTTATCGATCTACTCCACAAACCTTGTATATTACCAGGGTGCTGAGGTGATCATGGAGCATATAGAGTCCCAGGGGAAGAGCCTCAGAGCGATAATGAGTTCAAAATTAGCACATAACATAGGATAAACTTTAAGCCGGCTTGCAGCCGATAAACAACCTACCGCCTTCAGGCGGTAGTAATTGAGTTCAATCTGTAGTCATTCTCATAGAACTAAAACAAATTTGCTCACTCATAACTAAAGGGACAAATTACGATGTTGACCATGATCATAATAAATGGCATGGTAACAGCAGGGCAATATGCTATTTTATCGATCGGTTTCTCTCTTGTTTTCGGGACAGCAAGGATATTGAATTTAGCCCATACAGCTTTTTATATGATTGCTGGTTTCATTCTGCTATTTGGTACCACCAGGTTAGATCTGTCCTATTTGACATCTTCTGCTCTATTGGCTGTTCCCATCGTAAGCATTTTAGGAATAGTTTGTTATAAAATATTTTTTGAGCGAATAAAAGAGCATCAAATAGCAGTAATAATTGTTGCTACCGGGTTAGTAATACTTTTTCAAGAAATTTTCCTAATTTTGTTCGAGGGACACTATCGTGGGATCCCTCCTTTCTTAGAAGGATATATTGAGATCTTTAGTGTCAGGGTAACTTACCAACATCTTTTTGCTATTAGTATGTGTTCAATAACTATAGTCGGTACCTGGTTACTGCTTTCATACACAAAGCTAGGGTTTGCAATAAGAGCCGTATCGCAGGACAGCGAAGTAGCCAACGTATTTGGAATCAACGTAAATCGAATATGCCTTATAACAATGGGAATATCAACTTTCCTTGCGAGTGTTGCTGCTGTTGCAGTAGTCCCAATTTTAGTAGTCCATCCTCTCATGTGGGCACAACCGCTTATAGTAGTTCTCGCAGCGGTTATACTTGGGGGATTGGGAAGCATTAAAGGGGTAATTATCGCATCTATTATATTGGGGTTCACCGAATCAACTATTATTTTCCTTGTTCCGGGTGGGGCATTCTTGAAAAGTGTTATTTCTTTAACTGTTATGGTGGTGATTTTGTTAATCAAGCCCGAAGGTATGTTCGGAGTGGTCTTCGAAGAAGAAAGGCTTTGATGTGAGAATCATCAGAATGCTTTATGGCGTGTTAAGGGGAGAAGTTCTCGAGATTCCGTCGAGGATAATTCTATGGGCATTTATTCTATTCTTATTTTTATTCCCTCTTGTTAATAAAAACACTTATGTATTACGAATTCTTAACATTACAGCCATATTCGCTATTTATGCTTGCAGCTGGGATCTGCTAGGAGGGTTTGTTGGACAGATAAATCTCGGCCAGGCCCTTTTTTTAGGAGTTGGTGCATACTTAGCAGCCCTCCTCAATCTACATCTTAGCTTACCATTTTGGATAACAGTTCCCATCAGTGGCATTGGAGCTGTAATAGTAGGTTTGATCGCTTGCGCTCCAACCTTACGGCTAAGAGGGTTTTATCTGGCACTTGTGACACTAACTTTCCCCATAATTTTAACAGGTCTTGTTAATACTTTTCCTGATTTGACCGGCGGGGAATTGGGACTTTATGGTATAGATAGTATATCAGATTCCGAAAACTTCAAATTTTATCTTATACATCTCATCATGGTATGTTCCATTTATATTATGTATAAGTTTTCTGACCCTGAAAGCAAATTCGTAAGGGTTGGAGTTGTTCTTTGCGGCATACGAGAAGATGAAATCGCTGCTCGTGTCTCTGGAATCAGCACAACAAAATATAAGTTAGGAATTTTTGCTATGAGTGGATTTTTTTCTGGAATTGCTGGGGCTCTTTATGCGCATCTCGTAAATGCTGCAGGACCTTCAAATCTAGAACTTTTATTCTCAATTTTGCCCATCCTATGGACCGTATTTGGTGGAATTGGAACTATCTATGGACCTGTAGCTGGAGTTTATATTCTCTATCCCTTATTACAATTTATTCGTAATTATTCTGTAGGTGAAAAATACCATGGTGTTATGCTTGCTGCGATACTCATAGTTGTACTCCTCTTTATGCCTGAAGGAATTACGGTTTGGATACGGGATAAAATTGAGATAAGATGCCCAAGATGTAAAATAGTGAACGCAATCTCTCGGCGCTTGTGCAGAAGTTGTCGGGCTCAACTGCATCTTGAGGCCAACGAGCTTCGGCATGAAATCTAAATTTCCAAACCAACAATGTAAATCTAAAATACAACTATTGTTCATTCAGGTTTGCAACTTAAATTGAAACTTAATATAGAAAAGGAGGATTACTTTGAAGTCTGTTTATGAAGAAAAACCTTGGTTAAAATCTTATTTGTCTGGAGTACCGTACGAAGTGGAAATACCCTCGAAATCTTTAGGTGAGGTCTTTGATGAGGCAACTCTAAAATTTAGGAACAAAACCGCCATTGTATTTTACGGGAAGAAAATAAAATTTGGGGAATTAAGAGAGCAGGTTGACCGCCTAGCGACAGCTCTGTCGCATTTAGGGATTAAGAAAGGGGATGTTGTAGGGGTCTTATTATTGAATTCTCCAGCCCCCATTATTGTGTTTTATTCACTCGTGAAACTGGGGGCTATCATAACTTCAATAAGCCCTGTTTATGTTTCTAATGAAGTTAAACATCAAATAGAAGACAGTGGAGCCGAGACCATTATTTGTCAGGATATACTTTATGAGACTGTGGAAAAGACTGGCATTAAATTTAAAAATCTCATACTCAGTAACATTGGTGATTATCTGCCAACTATCAAAAAATTTATGGGGAGAAGCATAATGAAAGGCGCATATCAAAAAATGGCTTTGCCTCCCACTAATTTGTATCAAAAGAAGGAGTTCTATCAATTACAAGAATTGATAAAGGAATATCCTCCGGATCCACCAAAGGTTGAGATTAATCCAAAAGAAGACATAGTTATACTTCCTTATACTTCTGGAACAACTGGCCACCCAAAAGGTGTCATGCTGACGCATTATAATATTATTGCAGATGACACAGTTTTTTTTGTGTTCATGTCGAAGATACTCGAGGAGGGTAAGGAGGTTTTAGCAGCCTATATGCCTTTTTATCACGCTGCTGGCCTCTTTTTAGGGGTAATAGGTTCTATAATTCATGGGAATAAGATGATCGTAATCAGTAACCCTGATCTAGATGTCATTTTGGGCGCTATTATGAAATATGGGGTGACTTATATTCTGGGGCCTCCTTCTTTTTATGAATCCCTTAAAGAGTACAAAAAAACAAGAAGGGTAAATTGGAAAGAGATAAAGATTGTTATGTCTGGAGCTGATGCACTAAATGATATTACCGCAAAAGATTGGCATGATGCGACAGGTGTTCGAATTCATGAAATGTATGGGATGACAGAGACCGGGGCTGTTACCCACGGTACCCCTTTTTCTAAGCCCAAATTTGGGTCTATGGGTATTCCTATACCCAATACAATATCTGCAATAGTTGACCCTGAAAGGAATGAGTTTGTATCTTTGGGTGAAATAGGAGAACTTGTGGTAAGCGGTCCACAGGTAACCGCAAAGGGTTACTGGAATAATCCAGAGAGTACCAAAGAGTGTGAATGCATGATAAATGGCATTAGATGGTGGCGGACAGGCGATTTAGCAAAGATGGATGAAGACGGTTATTTTTATATATATGATAGAAAGCGTGATCTCATAAAATACAAAGGACTTCGTGTTTTCGCACGCGAGGTTGAAGGGGTGTTAAAAACACATCCGGCAATCAAAGAGGTTGGAGTTGTTGGTGTGCAAGACATTAAGGTTGGTGAGTTTATTAAAGCCATGGTCGTTCTTGAATCGGATTCGCGTGGGAAGTTATCTGAAGCAGATATCATTGAATATTGCAAGGAGAAAATCGCTCCTTATAAGATCCCGAAAATAGTTGAATTCCTCGGCGAGCTTCCTAAGACAGACGTTGGTAAGGTATCTCGTAAAGAACTAAGGGAGGGGAAGGACTAAGTTGACCGAACCATTTTTTGAAGTTGAAAAACTTAGCAAGCAATTCGGGGGACTTACGGCAGTCCAAAATGTAACTTTTCAGATCTCCCGGAATGAGATTGTCGGCCTAATAGGACCTAATGGCGCTGGAAAGTCAACTATTTTACGTCTTATAACCAGTATTCTAAAATCTAACTCAGGAACGGTGAGGTTTAAAGGGGAAAACATTACGAACTTATCCACTGCGGCAATCATCAATAAAGGTATTGCTTTAACCTTTCAGGTAGTAAAACCATTTAGGCACCTCCCGGTTATTGCCAATGTAATGATAGCGTGCCTTTGTCCGAGGGCAAAAAAGACGGGAGAGTGGGTGAAAACTGTTGAGCTCAAAGCCCGTGATGCTCTTGAGTTCTGTGGTATTAGTGATTTGGCCCTTGAACCAGCATCAGTGTTATCACATGGAGATCTTAAGCGTTTGGAACTTGCTAAAGCTATTTCTACACAGCCCGAGCTTCTTCTTCTTGACGAACCTTTCGGCGGATTAAATCAGGCTGAAACTGCGCTGATAGCAAAATCTTTAAAGAGGTTACATAAAGGTGGCCGGTTTGGGAGGTTGCATAGCGAAGGGCCGGCCATGCTTGTTGTGGAGCATAAGCTATCTGATCTTATGCCAATAGTTGACCGCATAATTGTTATCAACTTTGGAGAGGTCATAGCTATTGGTACTCCTCAAGAGGTGATGAACAACCCAAAAGTAGTTGAAGCTTATATCGGAAGGGAGATGAAGAAGTTTGTTCCTTGAAGCAAAAAATCTTACAGTCATCTATGATAGGGCTGTAGTATTAAACAATGTGAGTTTGGAAGTAGATGTTGGGGAGATGGTCGGCCTTATAGGGCCAAACGGGGCCGGGAAGTCCACATTACTTCGAAATATGGCAGGCCTTGTGAAATGGGAAAGAGATACGCAAAAAGGTACCATAAGAGGTAAGATAACAATCAAAGGCACAGTGAGTTTTGATGGAGAAGAGATCAGCAATATATCCGCACACGAGATAGCTAGTAAAGGTCTTATTCTTTGCCCTGAGAGAGGAAGATTATTATCAGAGATGACAGTTGCTGAAAATCTGACTGTCGGTGCTTACCTATCCAAAAATAAGAGGGTCGTGAAAGAAAAAATGGAAAATGTATTTAGAATATTTCCTATTTTGGAAGAAAGGCGGAAACAGACTTCGGGAACATTATCTGGTGGTGAACGTATAATGTTGTCTATTGGAAGGGCATTGATGTCACCAATAAAGCTACTACTAATTGATGAACCTTCAGTTGGACTTGCTCCTAAGGTTAAAATCGATCTTTTTGAGCGAATTAAAGACATTCATGGAATGGGACTTACTATCCTTTTAGTTGAACAAGATGTGAGTTTTGCTTTTGATCTAACAGATAGAAACTATGTTATGTCTCGAGGAAAAATAATCGCACAAGGAACAGCGAAAGAGTTATTTGCAGATGAACTCATTAGGAAGACATATTTAGGAATGTAAGGGTTTTACACTAGGGATAGAAATAGCTTAGTAATTTGTAATTTATTTTCCAGATGGGAAGACTTTGTTTCGAAGAACCGCTTGTCTGAGGGAAGGAGGTGGTAGCAAACGAATTAGAATATTTAAGCTGTCTTGTTAACAATAAATGAAACTAATCTCAGAATTTTAAAGTAGAAAACTAAATTAGGAGGTGTGTCATGGTAAGGATAAAAAGGGTAAAGAGGATAGCGATTGCAGTCAAAGACCTGGACGCAGCAGTAGAAAATTGGAAGAAAATGTTTGGAATAAAACCTTTCATGAGAGGTGAAGAACCTAAGGACAGATATGCATTTGTGGCATTTCAGATTGGGAACACTAAAGGAGATGGAGAAGTGACAATTGAGTTCTTGTCTCCGCTAAATGATCCCAATGGGGAGATGCTAATAGGAAAATTTATTAAGAAACGGGGTGAAGGACTGTACATGATCACCCTTGAAACGGAAGGGACTGCTGGAGAGGTTGATATTGAGATGAAAGGAGTAAGTCTTGAACCATCCTGGGGTGGTCAGCAAAAGAAGTGGGAAGGTGATGAAGCCATGAAACTATCTGGCATGAAGAGTTGGACAGAGCATTATGTAAATCCCAAGAATGCTAATGGGGTGCTAATCACCTTAGCAAGTATCGAATATGCGGATCCGGAAATTATACACTCAAAGTCCGGAAAAACAATTGGCAAGGTGTGAAGTAGATTAAATTTTATATATGGCTTCTGCCCACTTGCATAACAAAGAGAAGAAGAAATGGGGGACTGAAATCTAGCAGGTTGCTGAAAAGATGAATTTTTTCAGCAACCTGCTAAAGGGAAAAGTTGGAAAATGGGAATCCTTGGATAAAGTTCAGGTGTGAAAAATAGAAAATGTGGCGATTAGCTTTCTGATCCATTGTTACGTCTATAAAGGGGATAACACGC
>Ga0315277_10005750_pt1 | contig 16296 bp, 14 predicted proteins | sample YL17G05_15_MG_FD_203695 | JGI IMG/M metagenome (GOLD analysis project Ga0315277, IMG submission 203695) | Sediment microbial communities from Yellowstone Lake, YNP, Wyoming, USA - YL17G05_15 | ecosystem: Environmental > Aquatic > Freshwater > Lake > Sediment | place: USA: Wyoming | collected... | reverse complement strand
CCGCCGAAGGTTTCAGGTCTCTTACCATGTCTCTCGCCAAGGCCGCCGACGCGGACCACGCCCTGAGGAACGACCACCACGCACCAAGACGGAAGGGACTTCGCGGCAAGGGCCTAACCGGCTGCGGCGCCACTCCGAACGGCAGTGCGTCCAGAATCCGTCGGTCTATCGGCCGGTCGGAGCAGGCAAAGACGATCCTGGCCCCCGGTCTAGCCTTCTGCAACTCCCCCGCGACGGCCAGGCCGGGGTATAGGTGTCCACCGGTCCCCCCACCGGCGAAGATGAAGACCTCGCATTGTCGATTGCCGGTTTCCAATTGCCGACCGCCCATGCCCCGGTAACTCCCCACCCGCCGACGGAGACTCGACGACCTGTCCCTTGTGCCGGCATCACCCCGCCGGAGAGGGCAGGGGCGCGCGAGCGCCGGACCGAGAGGGCGCGGGCCCGCCGTCTCTGGACCGACGCGACGTCACCGAGACCATCAGCGCCGCCGCCCACGCCATCAGGACCAGCGCCGTGCCGCCCGCGGATATGAACGGCAGCGTGATGCCGGTAGGCGGCGCCGTCACCAGGACCACCGCGATGTGCAGGATGGCCTGGACGGCGATGAGGAAGCCCAGAGACCCGGCTAGTGTCCGCCCGAAGGTGTCCGCGGAGCGCACGGCGGACTTCCGGGCCAGCCAGATCCACAGCCCCAGCAGCCCGATCAGCAGCGCCGCACCGACGAAGCCCCATTCCTCGCAGTACACCGCGAAGATGAAGTCCGTGCTGCTCTCCGGGAGGTGCCCAAGCTTGATCGACCCGTTGCCGGGGCCCTTGCCGAACCACCCGCCCGTCAGGACGGCCAGCAGCGATTCCCGCGGCTGGTAGCTCGACTTGTTGGCGAGGTCCCAGGGGTCCAGCATGGCCGCGATCCGCTTCCAGTGTTCCGGGTCGTTCACCACGTATCTCTGCCATCCCGCCCACACGCCTGGGGCAAGCAGGATAAGGTAGTACCACGGCACCCCCGCCAGCAGCAGCGTCGCAAGGGCGCACAGGCCGATGATGGCCGCCGCCCCCAAGTCGTTCTTGACCACCACGCCCACGCAGAGGCCGATAACCAGCATCGCCGGCAGGAACGTCCGCAGGAAGCTGCGCACGTTGGTCTTCGGGTGGGTCAGCCAGGCGGCCAGGAAGATCACCAGCGCCAGCTTGATGACCTCCGACGGCTGAAAGCCGATGGAATACTGGGCGGGCCCCAGGCGAATCCAGCGGAACTTCCCCCCGACGGAGTATCCGAACATCCGGGCCGTGAAGGGGATCAACAGCAGCAGCGCGCTGGCGACGGCCAGGACCAGCAGGACTGTCGGGAGGATCGGGAGCCGCCACTTGGCCCGGGAAAGCCAGCGGTAGTCGAAAACCCAGAATACCAGCAGCACCATGGCGGCAAAGGTCGCGAAGATCGTGTGACGGATGTCCGTGCGGTTGTACCAGGCGAACCCGGGATTGGCCACCGACGCGACGGCGCTGTGCACCATCACCACGCCCAGCGCCAGCAGCGCCAGCGTCGCCAGAAGCAGCCCCTGCCCCGTCGAGTTGTGCTTCAGAGGCAGCCGGTCCATCGTCGTCCCAGGCATCTCCGCCACCATCCTTGAACAGGTCGCAGGTCGGAGGGACGGCAGAAGGCGGCGGCAGGTCGCTGCCCGCCGTTAACCTCGTACCCGCGTCTCTTGCCGCTTGCCTTTTCCCTATGACCTATGGCCTGCGACCTCTTCTATCATCTCAGTTTCAACGTCGCCAGGGCCAAGGCGGCGAAGATCAGGCACAGAAGCCAGAAACGGATCACCACCTTCGATTCGGCCCATCCTCCCAGGTGAAAATGGTGGTGGATTGGTGCGACTCGGAACAGCCGCTTGCCCTGCACTCCGCCCTTGGGCTTGGTGAGCTTGAAGTACCCCACTTGGAGCACGACGCTCCCGGCCTCCATCACGAAAACCCCGCCAGCCAGCATCAGAAGCAGCTCCTGCCGCGTCACCACGGCGATGAACCCCAGCAGCCCGCCCAGGGGCAACGACCCGGTGTCGCCCATGAACACCTGGGCCGGGTGCGCGTTGTACCAGAGAAAGCCCAGGCACGCCCCCATCATCGAGGCGCAGAGTATGGTCATCTCCGCCGAGTCGCCGATCTGCGGCATGTGCAGCCAACCCGCCCATGAGCGGTTCCCCACCACCCACGCCATGATCAGGAAAACGCCGGTGACGATGGCCGTGCATCCGGCCGCCAGACCGTCCATGCCGTCCGTCAGGTTGACCGCGTTGGAGGAACCCACCATCGTCAGCACGGTGATAAGGACGTACGCGAACGCGGAAAGCTCGATGGGGTCGGCCTTGAATGGGAAGTAGAACCGCCTGGCCGGCTCGCTATACTGGGCGTAGGTGCGCATGAAGACGGCCAGCAGCACCGCCAGGCCGATCTGGAAGAGGATTTTCTCCCAGGACTTCAGCCCGTCGCGCGTTCCGGCACCGGATGCGCGGCGGAGCTTGAGCCAGTCGTCCACGCCCCCCAGGATGCTCAGCCACAGCAGCGCCAGAAGCCCCATGCGGATGTAGGTGTTGCTCAGGTCGCCGAAGACCAGCACCGACACGAAGATCCCCACGACCATGAGGATACCGCCCATCGTGGGGGTGTTGGACTTGTGCCGCGTCAGCTCGTTCAGGTTGGCGTGATCGAACTCGGGGCGGTCGCCCAGCTTCCGCTTGATCAGCCAGCGGATCATCCGCGGCCCCATGAGGATCACGATGAGAAAGCTCAGGACGGCCGCTCCGGCGATGCGGAGGATCAGGCTCTGATAGAATAGCCAGTGTATCAAGGCGTCCGACCTTTCGCGCCGCCGGCAGGGGCCGCGCGTGCACCGCCTCCGAACGCGCCTCGGATCGGCTCCACCAGGCGCTCCATCGCCATGGCCCGCGAGCCCTTGATGAGCACGACGTCCCCGCGGCGCAGCAGTTCGCCCACCGCGCGGCAGGCGTCCTCGACGGTACCGAACGCCTCCGCCGCGATCCCGCCCTCGGCCGCGCCCTTCGCGATATATCGACCCAGCGTCCCGACGCCGATGAGCAAATCCACCTTCCGCGACGCGATCTCCCGCCCCAACTGCACGTGCATCTCAATCGCCTGCTCGCCCAGCTCGCGCATGTCACCGGCGATCATCACCTTTCGCGCGCCTGGGCCCTCGGTGAGGACCTCCGCGGCCGCCACCATGCTCGACGGGTTGGCGTTGTAGGCGTCGTTGATCACGGCCACCTCGCCCGCCTCAATCCACTGCATGCGCATCTCCGCACCGGCAAAATCCGCCAGCGCCGCGGAGGCCTCCTCCTGCGTGAAACCGAACCGCTGCGCCACCGCTATCGTCGCCAGCGCGTTCAGCGAGTTGTGCCGGCCCGACAGCGGCAGGTCCACCCACCAGCGCCCGTTCAGTTGGAACCGCTGGGCCCTGCCCACCGGCTCGTAGCCCGTCAGGCGGAGCTCCGCCGCGTCCGACACGCCGAACCGGATCAGCCTCCGGTCGTGCGCCCGCAGCGCCCTGTCCAGGTGCTCGCTATCCGCCCAGACCACCGCCAGACCGTCCGGGGCGAGCATCTCCAGGAGGGATGCCTTCTCCACGGCCACCCGATCGACGCTGCCCAGCTTCTCCAGGTGCGTCGCGCCGACGGAGACGATCACGGCGATGTCCGGCTGGACGATCCTTCCCAGCGCGGCGATCTCGCCCGGTGAGTTGCTGCCCAACTCGCACACGACATAGTCGTCGCCGGCGCCAGCGCTCAGCAGCGTCAACGGGACGCCGATTTGGTTGTTGAAACTCTTGGGGCTGCACGAGCCGGTCAGACGCTTGGACAGGACGTGATGGATCATCCGCTTGACGGTGGTCTTGCCGTTGGAGCCGGTCACCGCCAGGACCGTCGTGGGCAAGAGCCGCCGGTAGTAGGCGGCCAGCTCACCCAGCGCGCGGGTCGTGTCCTCCACGCCGATCAGCCTGCCGACGAACCCGTCGGCCGCTCCGGGATCGACGGCCGCGTCGCGGTTAACCATCGCCGACACGCATCCCGCCTTCGCCGCCTGCACCAGGAACTCGTGCCCGTCGAACCGCTCGCCCTTCAGGGCGACGAAGAGGTCCCCTTTCCTGGCGCCGCGGGAGTCGGTGCTCACGCCCAGGACCGTCACTTCCTGCCCCCTGCTCATCCACCGGCCAAGGACGGCCCGCCGGATTTCCTCCAGGGCAAGGGGTTTCATCCCGGCGCCCCCCATCTGCCCAGCAGTTCGGCGGCCACCTCGACGTCGTCGAAGTGATGGCGCTGGTTGGCGACAATCTGGTACCTCTCGTGGCCCTTGCCCGCGATGAGGACAACGTCTCCCTCGCGGGCCTGCTCGATGGCCAGGCGGATCGCGGCCCGGCGGTCGGCCTGGACTTCGCTGCGCCGCCGGCCGTCTTCGCTGAGCCCCGCGACGATCTCGCCGATGATCGCTTCAGGCTTCTCACTGCGCGGGTTGTCGGAGGTGACGACGATGCGGTCGGCCATCTCCTGGACGACCCGCGCCATCCGCGGGCGCTTGGTCCGGTCGCGGTCGCCCCCGCACCCGAACACGACGATGATCCGCCCGCGAGTCACCGGGCGAAGGGCGCTCAAAACGTTGGCCAGCGCGTCGTCCGTGTGGGCGTAATCGACGAACACCTGGAACGGCGCCTCTGAGGGAACCCGCTCCAGCCGCCCCGGGACGTGGTTCACCGTCGCGATGGACCTGGCGATGGTCGGAAGGTCGATGCCGATCGCCTGGCAGGCCCCCGCGGCGGCCAGGCAGTTATAGACGTTGTGCCGGCCGATGAGCGGGGTGGAAACGCAGACCGCCTCTCGGCCGCGGATCATGTCGAACCGCGTCCCCGACGCGTCGATCCGGTCGATTCGCCCGCGCAGGTCCGCCAGCGAGCTCAGGCCGTACCAGAGAATCCTGGCCTTCGTGGCCTTGGCCATCTCCTCACCGGCATCCACGTCCAGGTCGCCGGCGGCCTTCCCGGCGGGCCTGTCGCGGTTGATGACGGCGTCGGCCTCCGGAGAGAGCTGCTCGAAAAGCCTGCGCTTGGCGGCAAGGTAGTTCTCCATCTTCAGGTGGTAGTCCAGGTGGTCGCCGGTCAGGTTGGTGAACACGCCGACGCGGAATTCCAGCCCGGCCGTCCGCCCCTGGTGCAGGGCGTGCGAGGAGACCTCCATGACCAGGTGCGTCCGCCCGGCGGCGACCATCTCGGCGCACATGTCGGCCAGCACGATCGGGTCCGGCGTGGTCGTGGTGGCATCGACCGACCGCCGGCCCGTCTCGTAGGTGATCGTGCCCAGGAGGGCCGGCGAGCATCCCGCCGAGCCGAGGATCGCCCGGATCAGGTGTGTCGTGGTGCTCTTGCCGTTGGTGCCGGTCACGCCGAGCGTCACCAGCCTCCTGGCGGGCCAACCGTGAAGCGCCTGCGCCAGCCGGCCGACCGCATCGCGCGTGTCGGTCACCACCGCGCAGGGCGTCTCGGCGGGGACGCTCGCGGCGTCCTCGCACACGACGGCCGAGGCGCCCCCCGCCACGGCAGGCGGGATGTACTTGTGCCCGTCGTCCGTCCAGCCGCGAACCGCGACGAAACAGCATCCTCGCCCGCAGCGGCGCGAGTCGGACGCGACGCTCGTCACCTCGGCGTCTCCGCGGACGGTCACGACCTTCACGTCCGCCCTTGCCAGTAGTTCGGTGAACCGCATAGCAGCAGACCACACCGTCGGCGGAACCGGGCAACCGGGGGCTCCGCGATGAACGGACAAGCCCCGCGCCGGCCCAGGAGACCGCCGCCTACGCGTGCGGATTGGCTTCGTTGCCCGGGGCCGCCGCACTCCGAGTGCGGCGGGAGCCCGGGCCAACGCTGGGAATATCAGCACCCCGGATCGTCCATGACCGATCCGGGAACCGTCCCGGCGGGACGATTCCGCGGTCGCCTACCAGCCCGAAGCCGGCCTGGCCGCAGGCGAACCTCGATCCGTCCAGACCTCGCCCGTCCGGCGATCCGGCGGGACGTTCAAGTACGCGAGCGATTTCTCCAACACCTGCTTGACATACGGGGCGGCCACCTTGCCGCCGTAGTATCCTTTGCTCCTGTCCGGCCAATAGACCGAGATCAGGCACATCAGTTCGGGCTTCTCCACCGGTCCGCCGCCGATGAACGTGCTGACGTAGGCCCCGTCGATGTACCCGCGCGGTCCGGGAATCTGCCCCGTGCCCGTCTTGCCGAAGAACGCCCAGCGGTCGCTCCGCGCCGAAGTGCCCGTCCCCCGCTCGACCACGCCCTGAAGGACCGCCAGCGTCTGTGCCGACACCATCGGACTGATTGCCCGCCGAACGACGGTCCTCTGGCCGCGATAGACTTCCTTCCCATTGACGTCGGTAATGTGGTCGATGATCCTCGGCTGGAGCAGCTCGCCGCCGTTGGTCAGGGCGCAGAACGCCATCGTGAGCTGAAGCGCGGTCACGGAAATCTCCTGCCCGAAGGGCACCCGCCTCAGGCTGTAGCCGTCCCACCTGCGCAATGGGCGGATGATGCCGGGGCTTTCCCCCGGAAGCTCGATGCACGTCCGCTCGCCCAGGCCCAAGCGGTGCGCGATCTCGTACATTGCGCGGTTGCCCAGCTTCTCGCCCAGCTTGGCATGCAGGATGTTGCTGGACTTCTCCACGCCGTCGGCCACGGTCAGCCAGCCGTAGTGCGACCCGTGGTCGGTGATCCGCCCGCCGTTGTGGGCGACGTACTCGCCGTTCTCGCAGAAAATCTGCGTCTGGTACGTCACGACGCCCGCCTCGACGGCCGAGGCGGCGAACACCGGCTTCAGCGCGCTGCCCGGCTCGAAAGGCATGATGATGGCGCGGTTGGCGCGGGCGTCCGGGCCCAGGCGGTTGTACTCCCGGGGGTCGAACGTCGGACAGGAGAACATCGCCAGCACCTCGCCGGTGTTGATATTGACCACCAGGCCGGTGGCCCACGTCCTGGGCCCGCGGAACTTCTCGACCGCCTCCGTGACCGCCTGCTCCAGGAAGCCCTGGATGTTCAGGTCGATGCACAGGAAGACGTTCTTGCCGTCCTGGGGGAGCTTGTCCTGATCCGGCAGCGGCCAGATGGGCCGGCGCCGGGCGTCGGCCAGGACGACCCGCCTGCCGTCCCTCGCGGCCAGGCTCCTGTCCTGCGAGAGTTCCAGGCCGGCGCCGGGCCTCCCGTCGGGCCGGCGGTAGCCCAGCACCTGCGACGCGAGCGCCCCGTTGGGGTACTCCCGCTCCCAATCGTAGAGAATCCCCATCCCCGGCACGTGGGCGGTGCGGAACGCCTCCAACTGCTCCTGCGTGATGCCGTTCTTGATCCGCGTGAAGCGAAGGTCCCGCCGCAGGACCAGGGCCTCCTGAATCCGCATGGGATTCTCCTGCAAGGCCTTCCCGGCCCGGATCGACGCCTCGGCGATCTCGTTGTCCTTGAGCATGTACGGGTCGGCATAGACGCTGGGCACCGGTTTGCTCCCGGCCAGCAGGACGTACCGGCTGTAGGTTTGCGCGAACACGCTTCCGGGACGGGCGGGAACGGGGATGACCATCCTCTCCTGCTTCTCCGCCATGAGAATGGCCTTGCCGCGACTGTCCCGCATCAGTTGGACGTAGCGGGCCCCCAGCGCCGGCAGCGCAAGCAGCAGGACCCCGAACACGAGGTTATACCACAATGTGCCGGGCAAATTCCGTTTCATCGGACCACGCATCCTGCGAAGGCCCTGCAAGGGAGCTCATCTGCCTCTGGCGGTCCTCACCGGGCCCCGTTCCGCCGGCTTGGGGGGCGGCTGGTACTTGTCCACCATGTCCAGGGCCATCTCTCCGACGCGCCGCCTGACCTCGCTGGGCGCGGTGAGCTGCCCCGCTCGCACCTGCCTGTCCCACAACTGCCGGCGAAGGCTTACCTGCGCGGTGCGAAGGTCCTGGATCTCGTGGCGGACGGTGGCCTCCGAGCGGCGGATGTGAACGAGCGTCACGGCGATCGCAGCAAGGGCGAGAATCACTACGGCCAGTCGCATGGGCCCGGCTCCCTCCGCGTCAGCTTGGTATCGTCAGTTCCGTGCCAATGGGCAGCACGTTGGGATTGGCGAGCTTATCCTTGTTGGCGTTGTAAATCCTGAGCACGCTGGCCCGGCTGTCGTCCCTGAGATACTGTCGCGCGATCTTGGCCAGGCTGTCGCCGCGCTGGATGACATGGACCCGGCGGGGCGAAGGCGCAGCAGACGCGGCAGAGGAAGACCCCGAGGACGTCGGCGACGTCTCCGCACCGAAGTGCCGGGCGACTTCCTCCACGGTCATCTCCGTCGTGCGGCGGGCTGTCTCCACCGCCGGGGCCGTGGTCGGTGCGGGCACGCGGGCCGACGGAGGCGGTGAGCCGGCTGCGGAGAGCGGCGAGCCCGGACCCGACGGCGCCGGTCCGCGGGCCGCCACAGGCAACGGCGGGATCACCAGCTCCTTGCCCACCGGGACGAAGGACTCGCTGCTCAGGATGCCCTTGTTAGCCTCGTAAATCCGCTTGTACTCCCGCACGTTGTTCTCACCGTAGCACTTGCGGGCAATCTTGATCAGGCTGTCGTTCGGTTGCACGACGTATTTCTGGCCGATCGGCGCCGGAGGCGTCGGCCCGACGGCCACGACCGGGTCGGCGGGCCGGGCCGTCGGCCCGGGGGCGGCTTCCCGGCGAGAAACCACCTCGGCAACGGCGGTGCGCGGGCCCGGGTCGGCCGGCAATATGGCCACGTCCACCGTGCCCGGCGTGGGATCGGGCAAGGGATGGACGGCCACGGCCGGCTCGTGCCTTCCCGCGGCCAGTTCCGTCCGCCGGACCACCAGCGGGGAAGGATCTTCGATGACCGGTCCGCCGCGAGCGGTGGGATCATCCCTGGCGATGGCTCTGAGCGGAGACTCGGGCCCGTCCTGCTTCCCGGCCAACTCACTCAACACCAACCCGAACATCACAATCAGCATCAGCCCGACCAGCAGCCCGACTCTCGTCTCTCGCGTCATGTTCGCCAGCCTCCGTCCGGAGACCCGGACATCCTGTCCTACGCGACTCGCTGTATCCCGCGAAGCTTCGCGGAGCGGCTTCGGGGGTTCGCGGCCATCTCCACGGCCGCAGGGGTGATGGGTTTCCTTGTCAACAGCGCGGCACGACCTGACTTGGCCCACTCGGCAAAGGCGTGCTTCACTTGCCGATCCTCCAACGAATGGAAACTGATAACCGCGGCCCTGCCGCCGACCGCCAGCACCGTCGGCAGCAGACCCAGCAGTCGCTCCAACCTGCCCATTTCATCGTTAACAGCGATGCGCAGCGACTGAAAGGTCCTCGTCGCCGGATGCGCGCCTCGACGGGTGCTCCTCACCGCTGGAGGCAGAGCTCGCCGAATGATGGTAGCAAGTTCCACCGTGCTTTCCACATGTTTCCGCCTTCTGGCGGCCGCTATCGCCCGCGCGATGCGCCGGCTGTAGCGTTCCTCGCCGTACCGGTAGATCAAGTCGGCCAGTTCCTTCTCGCCCAGGTCGTTGACGAGGTCCCCGGCGGTCTTTTTCAGCCGCCTGTCCAGGCGCATGTCCAGCGGCCCATCGGCCAGGAAGCTCAGACCCCGGGCCGGGTCGTCAAGCTGACTTGATGAGACCCCAAGGTCCGCCAGAATCGCATCAGCGGCCGCATGTCCCGCCTCGGTGAGCACCACGTCCAGCTCCGCGAAGTTCGCCTGGAAAAGCCGCACCTGCCGCCCGAAACGCGCCAGCCTCTGGGCCGCTGCCTTCAGATTGCCCTCGTCCACGTCGATGCCGACCAGGCAAGCCTGCGGCCCCGCGGCTTCCAGCAGCATCTCGGCGTGCCCGCCCAAACCTACGGTGCAATCCACCAACACTCGCCGACCGGCCGGCGCCAATAGCTCCGCCACTGCCTCTCGCAGCACCGGCCGGTGGCCCTCGCCGCAGTCCATCGCGACGTCTCGTTCGCTCAGGCGACCGCGGCCAAGCCGCCGGCCGCCTCGGCATACTGGGACAGCGCCACCCGCGTATACTCATCCCCCAGCCGCTGAACCCGCGACAGGCGCGTCGCCAATTCCAGCAGGCGCTGCCGGTGACCATCCTCGATGGTCGATGGACTCGCCAACTGACGTCGCAGTTCCGCGATACCCACCCGATGGCTTCCCTGCTCTGGAGGTGGTATGCTGCTGACTGGCTGAGGGATGAGCATGCGTAACTCCTTTATCGGGCCGAATTGTAGAACACCTGCTGACTTCCCTGTCCCACTTGGCGGGCGAAGCCCGCGGCCGCGTCCGTCGCGGCACGTTCCGCATCGGACCGTCTCGGGCGGCTCACACGATCCCGCCGCCGCCTTCCACGTTCACGTTCATGCTGTCAGAGACCTCGTAAAGCTCGTCGCCGTATGTCGGCAAGGCCTGCTCCACGTGCTTCTCCCATTCGTCCGTGGGCCAGACCTCGATGTGGTCGAAGATTCCCACCAAGGTCACGCGTTCCGAAATCAGCCCGCGCTGCATGGACTTCTCAGGCAGGACGATCCGCCCTTGCGAGTCCGGTTTCACTTCGCGAGCCATCGCCGTCAGGAGGTGAATCTTGCGAGTCCGCCGGTCGGGCAGCGCCGACCGCCTCACCGTCGAGGCCACCAGTCGCCGGTAGTACTGGTGCGGGTACAGCCACAGGTGGCGGTCCGGACCCACGATCAAGATGAAGCTCTCACCGTCCTCAGCCGGGTTGATCTGCTCGCGCAGGGCGGCGCTAATCGCCAACCTGTGCTTCGAATCGATTACCTGCTCGAACTCGCCTATGAAAAGCGCCATTCCTCAGGTTCCGCCAAGGAGGACTTGGGATTTCGAGGGAAGAATAAGGACCAGTAGGGACAATTGCAAGCTAAAAAAGGCCCCCGGGCTCCCCGCCGCTCTACCTTACGGAAATCTAACACCACTATACCTGGGGGTTACATCTCGACTCTGGGCCTACCTATCGTATGCCCAGAGACGCCCAAAAAAAAGTGATGGCTTTTTCTGGTCCCGTCCTCGCCCGGTTGTCAAACAGGGCCGTTTCGCGGCGCAGGTCGCTCGACCCGCATCGAGACTTATCGGCCAACCAGTCCTTACAGCGTTAGGAATTGCGTTTCAACGGCGTTGCCGCGTCACCTGCGACCTCCGCGTAGAGGGCCTGGTGCGCGGCGATGTTGGCGCTGATGGAGTAGTGCTCGATCACGCGCCTCCGCGCGGCCTCGCCCAATCGGCAGCGCAGTTCCGCGTCCCCGGCGAGGCGGGTGATGGCGTCCGCCAGGCCGACCACGTCCTCGCGATCGACCAGGATGCCGGTCTGTCCATCCACGACGATCTCGCTCAGTCCGGCCACGCGCGTCGCGATGACGGGAAGCCCCGCCGCCATCGCCTCCCCTGCAGCCAGACCGAAACCTTCCCAGCGGCTGGGCATGACCAGCGCGTCGGCGGCGCTGAGCATGCCGCGAATGTCCGTAACGAAGCCGAGCATCCGGCAGAATCTCCCGCCTTCCCCCCGCTCGATGAAGTTCTCGACAAGGGGTCGCTTGGGTCCTTCCCCGGCGACGACGAGTTTCATCGGGCACCCGCGTGCGCCCAGGTGGCTGATCGCCGCGAGGAGCGTGTCGATTCCCTTCTGTCGGTCCAGGCGCCCCACAAATGCCAGCAGCACCTCGTGGCCGTCGATGCCCCACTCAGCGCGGAGGCGTCGGCGGCTCGCCTCATCGCGGGAGAACGCCTCGGCGTCGATGCCATTGGGGATGACGACGTACCGCCAGAGGGGCAGCCCGCTGCGCTTCGCGTGGTGGTCGCGGACCGCCTGCGAGACGCAGACAATCCGGTCGCAGTATCCGCTGAGGAACCTGGCGTAGGCGAACTGCCACGGCCGGAAGCGCCCCTCGGCGACGTGCACGGTGTGCACGATGTGCGGAACGGCGGCGAGGCGCGCGGCGGGACGTCCGGCCAGGTCGGCGTGGAAAAGGTGCGTGTGCACCAGGTCGAACTGCTGGCTTCGGAGCACCTCGGTAAGTTTGCCGAGCTTCAGGGCGTCACGCTTGCCGCGGAGGCCCAACACCGTGACCGGCACTGCCGCCCGCGCGAGCCAGTCGGCCACCTGCCCGCCGCGCAGGGCGACCACTCGCACGTCGAAGCGGTCCTTGTCCAGCCTGGTCGCCAGCTCATAGACGCAGCGCTCGGCGCCGGCCGGGGCAAGCTCCGTGATCAGTTGGCAGACGCGAATTCGTCCCATCGGATGCTTCCGAAAACGCCGGATTATGGTATCTTGCTAAGAGACTTCATAACCCCAACGTAATGCATCGGCAAGCGGAACAAGCCAACATGAGCCCGTGACGACTGCCCGCGATGGCGGACGATGCCGAGGTCGCCGGACCGGGAAACACGGGAAAGGCCCGGAGCGAACAGCCAGAGACATGAAACGTGACTTCGTGCCATTCGTGCTAACCGCGTTAGCGTGTTCCAGCGCGCTGTCGGACGACGTGGTGATCCGCGGGCTGCACTACACCGGGGTGCAGATCCTGAACGTCCAGGACGAGCAGATCGTGTTCCGCACGTCGGCGGGCAGCGAGGTCCGCAAGCCTGTCGCCGACGTGACCAGCATGGTGCTGGTCGGCAAGGACCTGTTCAACAGGGGCGAGGAGCTGCTGACGATCGGCGACTTCGCCGAGGCCGCCAAGGCCTACGAGTCGGCGACGAGCAAGATGCCGGAGGGCTGGCAGAAGGAACTGGTCAAGCATCGCCTGGCGGTGCTGGCGAAACGCCAGGAAGAGGCAAGGAACGTCGCGACCCGCCCGTCCAGTGCCACCATGCCCAGCGTGCCCATTGAGCCGATGCCTCTGCCGACCCGCCCCGCCGCTTCCACTCGCCCGACGTCACCGGCCACCCAACCCACGTCCGAATCCGCGACGCAGCCGGCACAGTCCGCCGACCCGACCACCGAGCCGGCCACCACCCAGGCCGCCGAGACAAGGCCCGAGGCGACGACCCAGCAGGCGCCCGCGCCCATCACGGGGCCGGCCTCCCCCGAGGCGATGGTCGATATCCTCCAGGCCGTGCCCGCCAACCCCAAGGACAAGCCGCAAATCTGGGAGAAGCTGACGACCCTGGAGAAGGAGCGGGCCGAGAAACGCTACGCGGCGGACCTGGAGGCCTGGAAGAAGAAGAGCGAATTCCACGGCCGGCGGGTCTCCTGGGCCCTCCGCCTCGACAAGTTCTCGCCCACCGAGGACCTGTCGGGGTACATGCTGACGGGCAATTCGGAGAGCGGGTATCTCGTCACGGTCTCGCTGTCGCTGGCCGCCGGGGACGGTCTGCGGAAGCTCAAGAAGGGCGATGCGATCCGCGTCATCGGCACCATCCAGGAGTACCACATCGACGGCGCCGGCCGGGATGACAGCATCTTCCGCGTCAAGACGTCCGTCAGCTTCGGGGCGCTGCTGAAGGACGCGACCGTCGAGCCGGACAAGCCGCGCCCCGCCCAGCCCCCCGTGGCCCCCAAGGACACCAAGCCCATTCGCGTCAAGCCCGCGCAGTGACTCCTTCCCGCGCGGCGCGAACCCGCTGGGTGCATAAGCGTCTTGGTGGGCCGTCGGAAGTTGGTCGTTCCGTCCCCGCCGGCACGTGTGGGCAACCTGGCGCAGGGATGCGCAGACCGGCAGACGGGAAACACCCCGGGCAGTCGCCGTATGGACGGGAAACACACCGGGGAGGCGCCGTGTAGCAGGCCACGGCTTCAGCCGTGGTACCGCGAGCCCCCCACCCCCGTCCCCTCCCCCCGCGTGCAAGGTCCAGGTTTGGCCGAAGGCGTCCAGACCACGGGGGGAGGGGCAGGGGAGGGGGGCGCCGAAAACCACCGCTGAAGCGGTGGCCTGTTACACGACCGGAACATGGGAATCGGTCGGCCCCTTGGGGTTGGGCCGGACAAGGGCGCCCAGAGGGTTTCCACCAAAACGCTGATGCACCCGAACCGGCCTCGGCGGTTGACGCTCGCGCGACGAGGCGTTACCTTCCGGCCATTGCATTGAACGTCCACAGGAGCCTGCTCACATGGAACTGCTATGTAAACCGGACTTGCCGAAGGTCCTGGAGCGATTCGAGGCGTGGTGGCGCTGCGAGATCATCGACCGCCCGCCGGTGTCGATCAGCGTCAGGTCGGACCGCAAGGCGGCCGGGCCCCGGAAGCAGCACTCGTCCCTCCGTGAAAGGTGGATGGACGTGGAATACGCCATCCAGCGCGTCGAGGCGGGCATGGAAAGCTCCGTGTTTTTCGCCGAGACGTTTCCCAGGTACGAACCCAGCCTCGGACCTGAAATCTGCGCGACGGTCTTCGGATGCGAACTCGAATTCGGCGAGAGCACGAGCTGGTCGATTCCCCGCGCGAAGTCGTGCAGGGAAATCCTCCGGATCAAGCCCAACCTGGACAACGTGTACTGGAACAACATCCGCGCCAAGATCGACCTGTCGCTCCAGCGCGGGGCGGGCAAGTGGATCACCGCAATGCCCGACCTGCACACCAACGGCGACCTGCTGGCCTCCCTGCGCGACCCGCAGGAACTGTGCCTGGACCTCGCCGACGACATCGAGTCGGTCCGCGCCGCCTGCGATCACGTCACGCGGGCCTACTCCCTCATGTACGAGGACCTGTGGAGCCGCATCAGCGCGGCGGGCCAGCCGTGCACGACCTGGACGCCATACCTCCACGCCGGGAAGGCCTACGTCTCCAACTGCGACTTCATCTGCATGATCTCGCCCGGCATGTTCCGGCAGACGATCCTCCCCGCGATCGTATGGGAGATGAAGTACCTGGAGCGGAACATCTTCCACCTGGACGGCCCCGGCGCGTTGAGGCACCTGGACACGCTGCTGGAGCAGAAGGAACTGGACGGGTTGCAGTGGGTCTATGGCGCGGGGCGCGGCCCGGCGAGAAAATGGATCGACGTTTACAGGAAGGTGCAGGCCGCCGGGAAGTGCATCCAACTGCTCGCGGACGACGTGCACGACGCCAAGGCCGTCGCCGAGCACCTCAAGCCCGAAGGGGTGTGGTTCTGCCCGGGCGGGTCCTACAGCATGGATGAGGCGAAGGAGTTCGTGGACTGGGCCCAGCGCTGGGCCGCGGGCAGACGCGCATGAGCGCTATCGACATCCACACGCACGCCTTTCCGGACGACCTGGCCGGCCGGGCAATCGCCGACCTGGAAAGGAAGTGCCCCTGGAAGGCCGTCGGGAAAGGGACCATCAAGAGCCTGCTGAAGTCGATGGACGCCGCCGACATCGACGTCTCGGCCGTCTGCACCATCGCCACGAAGGTCGGCCAGGTCGAGGGGATTCTCAAGTGGTGCAGGAGTATCCAGTCCGACCGGATCGACCCGCTGCCCTCGGTGCATCCCGACGATCCCGAGCCGGGCAAGTGGCTCCACCGCATCGCCGACGAGGGGTTCGTCGGCATCAAGCTGCACCCGATGTACCAGTCGTTCGCGTTCGACGAGCCGCGAATGGACCCCGTCTATGCCGCCGCCGCGGATTGCGAGCTCTTCGTCGTCGCCCACTGCGGCCGGGACATCGGCTTCCCGGCCGACGACGACCGCGCCTCGCCCCAGCGCGTCCGCCGGGTGATCGACCGGTTCCCCAACCTCACGCTGATCTGCACGCACCTGGGCGGGTGGCGATCCTGGGACCTGTCCGAACAGTACATCATCGGGCAGAAGGTCTTCCTGGAGACCTCCTTCAGCCTGGATGAACTGGGCTTACAGCGTTCGGCCGACATCATCCGCCGGCACGGCCTGCGCCGGGTGCTTTTCGGCACCGACTGGCCATGGCAAGACCAGGCGGAGCAAGTCGAGCGCATCGAGGGGCTCGGCCTGGGCGAGCACGAGACGAACGGAATCCTCTGGTCCAACGCCGCGAGGCTTCTGGGGTACTGAGCATGGCCAAGGTGATGCTGGTCCACGCCACTCGCCCGGGGGCGGACATGCCTACCCCGCACGGGGGGTGCGCCCAGCTCGCCGGGGTGCTCCGCCAACAGGGCCACCAGGCGCGGATCATCGACTACGCGTGCCTGCCCCCGCACGAGCGAACCTGGGACGGCGTGGCGAGGATCGTCGAGGCGTTCGATCCCGACGTTATCGGCTTCTCGATCTACACGGCCTCCAGCTCCCTCGCACTGGACCTGGCCCGGCGGTGCAAGGACCGCTTC
>Ga0315277_10005747_pt1 | contig 16305 bp, 13 predicted proteins | sample YL17G05_15_MG_FD_203695 | JGI IMG/M metagenome (GOLD analysis project Ga0315277, IMG submission 203695) | Sediment microbial communities from Yellowstone Lake, YNP, Wyoming, USA - YL17G05_15 | ecosystem: Environmental > Aquatic > Freshwater > Lake > Sediment | place: USA: Wyoming | collected... | reverse complement strand
TGCCCTGACCCTTATCGAAATGTACATCAGCGGGTTCTCACAGCTACCTCTCTACGGCATATGCTTCGGCCTGACCTCCGCCTTCGCCATAGCCATCTTCTACGCAGGCGGCTTCGGAGGCGCAGATGCAAAAGCACTGATGTGCCTCGCACTCATGCTGCCATTCTACCCAACGGCCTTGCCCACGCCGATAGCGAATGAACCTTCACCAATTTCACTGAACTTCTTTCCCTTAAGCATCTTCAACAATTCCGTCCTGCTCGCAGCTTTAACCGCCATAGCCATGCTACTGTACAACATCGTGTGGCGACTGAGAACAGGCAACACACTGTTCGGCGGAACCTACAAGAACGAGTCAGCAGGAAGAAAACTAATCGTGATCCTAACCGGCTACAAAGCATCAGTTGAAAAGATGAAACAGAAATGGCACGTTTACCCCCTTGAGGACATTGAAGAGAACACGACCAAACCGTCGGAGAGAAATCTTCTCGCCGTGCCCAAAGATGAAGGCAGAGACGCCATAGTCAAAAGATTAGACGACGCGGTTAAAGACGGCAGAATCTCTGACCGCGTGTGGGCAACGCCTGGTCTTCCCTTCCTAATCTTCATGACCGCCGGCTTGCTCCTAGCGTTGTTCGTGGGCGACCTGATCTGGGTCTTCATAGGCATACTTATCCCCCGATAGAAAAGCAACTGAAGGCATAAATTGCCCACGTGCTTCATAGTGCTGCAAAGCAGGGACATGATTGAACGGGAGACTGTTTGGCAGTTCAGGCGTACGCGGCCTAGCTAACGTCGAGGTCACCCCGAGCCTAGCGGCTGAAATAGGAGCGGCGGTCGCCACATGCTCAGAAGCCTTGAAAGTTGTTGTTGGAAGAGACACTCGCACCTCAGGCGCAATGCTGGAGAACGCTACAGTCGCTGGACTGCTTTCGTGCGGAGCGAACGCGTGGCAAGTAGGCATCGTGCCCACTCCTACTCTGGCTTTCCTGACAAAACAATTGAAAGCCGACGCGGGCATCATGATAACCGCGTCACACAATCCGCCGCAGTACAACGGCTTGAAGATTTTCAACGCTGACGGAATGGCCTACGACATGAAAAGTCAGGACAAAATCGAGGAAACCATTAGGAAAAGACAGTTCAAGAGGACAAACTGGGCTGACGTTGGCACGTCTCAACGCGTAGATGAAACCAGCTTGTACGCTGAGGCAGTACGCAGGAAAGTGAAGCTGCACAGAAAATGGCACGTAGTGGTTGACCCTGGCTGCGGAGCCACCTACAATTTGGCGCCCCAGATCCTGAAGAGCCTGGGATGCAAAGTCACAACTCTGAACGCGCAAGCAGACGGATTCTTCCCCGCCAGAAGCCCTGAACCCAACGCAGAATCCCTCGAGCCCTTGGCCAAAGTTGTTGAGAATTTGGGAGCAGACATCGGAATCGCTTACGACGGCGACGGTGACAGAGCAGCTTTCATCGATGAACGTGGCAACTTTGCAGATTTTGACCGAACCCTAGCCGCCTACGCGGGACACGTGGCCAAACAGAAAACTGGCGCCACAGTTGTGACAAACGTTGAAGCTTCAATGAACATCGAAAAAATGGTTGAACAAAATCATGGAAAAGTCGTTAGAACAAAGGTCGGCGACGTCTACATTTCAGAAGAAATGAAAAAACACAAAGCTGTCTTCGGAGGAGAACCGTGTGGAGCCTGGATTCACCCGCAACTGCACTATTGTCCAGACGGCATACTTACTTCTGCACTGCTACTGCGAGCACTTGAAAACGAAGACACAGAGCTTTCGGACTTCGTCGCCCAGGCGCCCGTGTACTCGACCGTCAGGAAAAACATGGCATGCAGGAACACGGAGAAAAACAGAATAATGAAACAAGTCAGCGAGAGCCTTAGAAGCGCGTTTCCAGAGCACCGGGAGATATCTGACGTTGACGGAGTCAGGCTTGTGCTTGAGAACGGCTGGATGCTCGTGAGAGCTTCGGGAACAGAGCCCCTCATGAGACTGACCGTTGAAGGTGAATCGTTAAGAACAGCAAACAAGATAATGGCAAAAGCCACATTGCTAGTAAGGAAGCTTGTGGAAGAGTGAACTGAATGAAAGCTGCAATCTTGGCTGCCGGCGAAGGCGTACGTCTTCAACCAATCACGGCGACACGCCCAAAGCATCTGATAAAGGTCGCGGGAAAACCCATCCTTGGACACTGCCTGAACGCGCTCAAGCAGGCTGGAGTAGAGGAAGCAGTAGTCGTTGTTCACTACATGGCCGACGCGATTCGCCAATACTGCGGCGACGGAAAAAAGTTCGGACTGAAACTTGAGTACGCTGAACAGAAAGCATTGCTCGGAACAGGCAACGCAGTAAGCATCGTGGAACCTTACGTGAAAGGAGACTTCCTGCTCGTAAACGGCGACATAATGTTCACGTCAAAATCCGTGAAGAACGTGGCCGACTTACACCTGAAAGACAAACCTGCCGTCACGATGGCCGTCGTACCAGTTGAAAAGCCAGAGAATTATGGAATAGTTGAAGTTGAAAACGACAAAAACGTCACACGGGTCGTTGAGAAGCCTAAACGTGAAGAAGCCCCCACGAACCTTGCAAACGCGGGGATCTACGCTTTCTCACCCGAAATCTTTGCCAAGATAAAACAGACTTCCGCAACGCCAAGGGGCGAATGGGAAATTCCAGACGCGCTTTCCCTGCTCATAAAAGATGGAAGACAGGTCTTGGCCGTCAAGGTTCCCGGCACTGACTGGCTTGACATAGGAAGGCCATGGGACCTTCTTGAGGCAAACCGTTGGGCTTTGGAGAGAATGAAGCCCAAGCAGCTGGGACTGATAGAGGACGGTGCACACTTAGTCGGCCCAGTGGCAGTGGCTGAAACGGCCAGGATACGTTCCGGAGCTTACGTTGAAGGCCCAGCATTCATAGATGAAGAGTGCGACATAGGACCCAACTGTTACATTCGACCCTGCACCAGCGTGGGCAGGAAAACGAGAATAGGCAACGCGTGCGAGGTCAAGAACAGCATAATAATGGATAACGTGCACGTTGGACACCTTTCATACGTCGGAGACAGCGTGCTCGGAGAACACTGCAACTTGGGCGCTGGAACGATCACGGCGAACTACAGATTCGACGGGGGAACGATAAAAATGACAGTAAAAGAAAAAGTCGCTGACAGTGACAGAAGAAAACTCGGCGCAATCCTGGGAGACCACGTGAAAACAGGGATAAACGCGCTTTTCATGCCCGGCGTGAAAGTCGGCAACGGCAGCTGGGTCGGCCCCAACGTGATGGTACAAAGAGACCTGCCAGCCAAGAGCACAGTCTTGCTGAAACAGGACGTAAACATAAGAGGTTAAACAGTTACATTCAAGGTTTCCCGAAAACAATAAAAGAGTTCAAAGATCCTTCTCGTTCGACAGGCATGAAACAAGAAACAATGGTCAACCTTCTGAGGGAACTGATTCGAAACTCAAGACGGAGCGACAGAGAACTCGCCAAGGCCTTAGGAACATCACAGCCGACAGTGACCAGAAACAGAAGACTCTTAGAACCGTACATCAGAAGCTACACTGTCGTCCCAGAGTTCAACAAGGTCGGCTACGAAGTATTAGCCGTGACTTTTGCCAAGATAAAGACGTACGACAAAAAAGAGGTCACGGACCAGCTGGAACTCGCCGCAAAATGGGTGAAGACGCATTCTAACATCGTGTTCGCGTCTGACGGCGAAGGCCTAGGAAAAGACATGGTCATGGTCTCAATCCACAAGAACTACTCCAAATACGCAGACTTCATGCGCGATTGCACTGCCAACTTCTCGAAATACTTAATGGAAGTCCAATCATTCATAGTCAGTCTGAAAACCGCGAAAATGTCCAAGCCATTCGACCTTACGTATTTGGCAGACGACGTGAAAGCATAACATAAAAGATTACGGTTGCTTCTGCCTTCCAAGCATGGCGCCCAGAATGTCGCGTGACCCCGTTTTGATTCCGTGGGCAGACCCCCGCTTAAAGTGCCTGCACGAAGGCGAATTGAATTCTCGCGGAATCTTTCAGGTCCGTTGACTTAAATAGTTGTTCTGCAACTTCGTTAGGGTAGAACGGGGGTTACTTGATTGTCAGTAGCGCAAAGAAAGTTTTTCAGCGAAATCACAGCACTCGCTGACAAGAATGTTGTGGTCGTAACCGCAGCGGGAAAGAAGCTCAGCGGAATATTGATCGGCATTAACCCTGACACTATGAGTCTCTGCTTGGCTGAAGCCAAAGACGAAGAGGCAAGGATACTTCACAGGGTGTTTCTTAACGGCAACAATGTGGCCCAGATACTGGCCGTGGAGAAGCCTTTTGACCTGAAAGCCCTCGCAGGTCGTCTGGAAAAGGTTTTCCCGACGATGATAAAACTGTACGAAGACAAAGGGTTCATCTGGGTCATGGACAAGGTCAAAGTAACCGAGAAAGGAGTCATAGAAGGCTCAGGTCCCGCGGCTGAACGCGTGGAAAAAGTGTTCGCACTGTTCATGGGCGAAGCGAAAGGCAAAACCTAGATGAACCAGCGAAACTGCTGTTCCCCTTTCTTCTTTTCTTCAGCCACGGTTCGTATCAACCCGAAGGATTCGAGTATCTTCTTGGTTTCTTCAGCAGCGACGTCAAGCCTTGAAAGGTCAACGTCTATGCCCAAAAACTTGTTCAAGCATAATAGCGCGTACCGGGTAGCCTCTGCGTCAGGGTAAGTTCCCAGCGTCTCAACTAGAAGAGAGAAGCTTTTCATGTTTCTCAACCGGGCCAAGCCTACCGTGATACCGGCTATTCCAAAGACCTGGCCGACCATGACTTTTGTCCCGAGCTTCAAAGCCTCGTCCATAGTTTCAAGGTCTGAAGCAGCGGAATAGACCTGCGGAGGCGTTTTAACTTCCTCCTGTCTGTACCCTCCAAGCGTGACTATGTATTTGCAGTCGAGTTCTTGAGCTATGTCCAGTATTCGCCCGCACAGTTCATACTGACCAGTCGTCGTCAGAGCCTGCGTGTTGCCGTACCAGATGACGAGGTCGCGTTCGCCGTTCGGACTCTTGTAATAGTAAAGTTCGTTGACTGGAGAACGTGTTCCGCCTTCGGCAGTGGTTATTGCCAAGTCTTGAAACGCTGAAGAGTGAAGCTCAGCAAACCTCACCGCCTTCAACTCATGGATCAGATGCAAAGCTGCGATGTTGGCGACAAACCCTATTCCAGGCAGTCCTTCGATCATAACAGGCTTTTCAAGCTTAGGCTTCTCAGACATTTCGATAATGCAGACCATTCTTTCTACTCTCTTGAACGCCAGGCAACTAGTACAGAAAAAGGCGGGCGATATAAGTGTGTTTGGCATACAGTAGGGCACTATTTGAACATGACCAGTTTCAGTTTCTCCAAGTCCCGCAGGAATTTCAGCATGCTCTCAGGGTTTGTTTCACTGTACTCAGCCGAGACGGCATTCATTATCTCTAGGGCGTTCCGTTCCCCGTTCATGAAGTTCAGAATCTCGGCCATTTTCTTTTTGAATCCAGCGTCCTTTTCGTTAATGTCTTCGTACCATTCATATTCTTTTTCTCCAAGAGCTTTTCGCAGTGAACCGAAGTCAAACGTTCCCTTGAAGAGCCTCCTCGGAACGAGCATTTTCAACTCTCCGCTTGGTTCAGGCAGTCTTGGCAGGGTTAGCCCGGATTTTTCCGCTAGAAACTTCAAGGTTTCTTCGAGTCTTCTGATTTCTCTCTTCCCCAGCTCTCGAATTTCCTCACAGTTTGCGGCCAAGAACGTGTTAAGCTCAGGGTCAGTGCTGATTCTCTTGACCGATTTGACCGCTTCTTGCTCGCGCCACATTATATGGTTAAGCTTGTTCGTACAGTTTGCAACTGTTTCAGCCAATCCTTTGGCCAGCTTTTCTGGCTTTTCTGTGAGTTTAGGATCCTGTTTTTTCTTGAAGAGTTCTTCCGTCGCCTGTTTTCCGGCTTCTTTGACCCGAACAGCGCCTCTGGAGGCAGTTTGGCTTGCCAGCAAGAAAGCATCTTCTGTCGACGCATTGGCAAGCGTTAGAGCAGCAACCGCGGCTATCCATCCTACGCGTCTCAGACTGTCTTCACTGACTTTGTCGATTGTGTCCATGCTTGTATGATAATAAAGGTCCGGCCATTGGAGCAGCATTACGCAGGGCACTCCGATCGTGGAGTCTGTGAATTCTGCATGGTCGCTTCCGCCGCTGAAAGCTGAGCAGCCGTAACGGAACGTGGATGAAGACGTGCCGAAGGATGATGGCATGTCATACTCTTTCACCGATTGCTCCATCAAACCATAGACCAAGTCGTTGAGAAACGACGGCAAAGAGTCCGGCGTGCAGTCAAGGCTCAAAGTGGACCTGCACAGCTCTTGATTTTGGCCAACCATGTCCAAGTTTATTCCCGCGATCAGTCTGCTGAGCAGCTCCTCATGACTGTACAGATATGCTGTGGAGCCGAAGGTTTCTGGCACCCAGATGAAACGGATCGTCCTTGCCGGAGGCATAATCCTGCCTGAATCAATCAGGACTCTGATTGTCCTGGCTATTTCCATGAGCAGGCCGCTGCCTGAAGCGTTGTCGTTCGCGCTTGGTTTGGGATGGCAAAGATGAGCGACTAGGAACACTTCTTCCTTAGGTTTTATGCTGCCCTGAATCGTTGCAGTGACCACGTCCAGCTTGTTTGGAAACAGTTTCGCGTCAACTTTGGCTCTCAGCTTAACCTTCTTGCCCTTCTTCAGCAGTGCTCGCAAGTGTTCTCCTTGTCTCTTGCTAAGCGAGAAGCCGAACGTGACCTTGTCAGCTTCTTCTGCCGTCGGCCAAATAGACTGGTAGGCATGAGCATCAGGGATGTCCAGGCTTTCGCGCACGTTAGGCATCTCGGATGTTATCGTGTCCGTGATCACGCCGGCAGCGCCGCGTTTGAACACGGCTTCTTCATGGACCATCTTGGCGCGTCCTGTGGCCAGTACGAATTTTCCTTTGACGTCCTTTCCCTCGTAGTCTACAGGCTTGGTTCCCCTGCCTACGTCTACAAGTTCGGCCGTGACGCCGTCTGGAGGAGTCGCGTTGCTGCAGGTGTGCAGGCTTTGAGGCATGTCTTCATACGTGACTATAAGCTTGTCTTCAGGCTCAACAAGCCGCAGTTCAGCACTCTTCACTGTCCAACCCATCGGCAACGTGTAGGTCCAGTATTTCTTTGCGCCATCAGACAGATACTGTTCGATAGTCGCGTCGTTCAAACCTATCTTCACAAGTTCGTCCTTGACGCATTCTGCTGCTTCATGAAACATTGTGGAAGCTTGAATTCTGTGGAAACGTGCGACCTGGGCAACGTAGGATTTGGCGACGTTGCCTGAAAGTTCCTCCTTCACAAGCTTATTCAGACTCATAAACTAACCTCATTGACTCTGCATTGTAGGGTGAACCTTTTTTATATTCGTGCCTATGTGTCTTTGGATAAGGCTCAAAAGATGTCTTTCGAAACCAAGGAGAAAGATCTGTTAGCAAGAATAGGGAAGCTCAAAACTAGAAGCGGCACAGTGGAGACGCCTCTCCTGTTCCCAGTGATTAACCCTTTCACACAGCTTGTTCCGCCCAGCAGGTTGAAAACTGAGTTCGGTTTCGAAGCTGTAATAACAAACGCGTACATCCTGAGAAAACACGCTGGAAACCAGCCTGCAAAGAACGGCTTGCACAAGTTTCTGGGTTTCGATGGAACGGTGATGACCGACTCTGGGGCTTACCAGACCCTTGTTTATGGAGACGTGGAGGTCACGCCAAGAGAGATTGTGGAGTACCAGGAGCATATAGGCTCGGATATCGCCACGATCTTGGACATTCCCACAGGCTGGAAAGTCTCTGAGGAACACGCACGGCAAACAGTCGATGAAACACTGAGACGGGCTGAACAGTTCCAGCAGTTCAAGGTCCGGGAGGACATCCTGTGGGTTGGCCCCGTGCAGGGAGGAAAGTACCTGGACCTTGTGGCCGAGTCTGCGAAGGAGATGAGCAAGCTTCCCTTTGACATTTACGCGTTGGGAAGCCCAACGGAAGTGATGGAACGATACCGTTTCGACGTGTTAGTTGACATGATAATGGCTGCGAAGATGAACCTGCCCGTTGAGCGTCCCCTGCACCTTTTCGGAGCGGGACATCCGTTCATGTTCGCGTTGGCCGTAGCGCTTGGATGCGACTTCTTTGACTCAGCAGCTTATGCTCTGTATGCTAAAGAGAACCGTTACCTATCGGAAACAGGCACACTTAGACTTGAAGAACTGGAGTATTTCCCCTGCACCTGCCCAAAATGCGCGAAGGCCACGCCTAAAACGGTTTCTGAGCTTCCTGGAAAAGACAGGGAAACGTTCCTAGCTGAACACAACCTGCACGTGTGCACCGGCGAGCTGAAGCGTATCAAACAGGCGATAAAGGACGGGAGGTTGTGGGAGCATCTAGAGATGCGAATGCATGGACATCCAGCCCTGTTTCAGGCTTTGAAGAGACTGAAGAAATACCAGGAGTTCATAGAAAAAAGCGACCCCTCAACAAAAACTAGTGGACTTTTCTACTGTGATTCTGTGGGGTTGATGCGACCGGAAATCCTGCGCCACCGAAAGAAAATGGCTGAGAAGTATGCCCCGCCGGAAAAGGCGACGGCTTTGCTGCTGGCACCCCAGACTCAGATGAAACCGTTCCACAAATCTGGAACCTTCAAAGAACTACTAGGCAAACTGCCTGAACAGCTTAGAAACACGGAGAAAACTCATGTCTGTTTCTACTCTGCACCCTTCGGCGTGGTTCCGATGGAGCTGGATGAAGTGTACCCTCTTTCACAGCACGAGACCGCGCTTCCCCTGGACAAAGAAACGGTTGAATACGTCGCAGAACAGGTGAGCAACTACATCCGAATGACAGACTACAAAAGGGTCATACTAGTCAACGACAAGGAGAACTGGAACAACACCGTCATGAAAGCCTGCAAGAAAGCTTGCACCCAGAAGAATACAAGGTTTCAGTATACCAATATGCACAAGAACACGGACAAAGCATCATCTGAAAGGTTAAGGAAGACTCGGTAGCCGATGGGAAAAGCAGACGTGGTCAGAGCGGACTTGCACATTCACACAAAATATTCACAAGACTCATCAATAAACCCTAAGACTCTAGTGAACCAGCTCTTCGCCCACGAATCGATCAAAGCAGTCGCAGTGACAGATCACAACAACATTGATGGTTATGACAAAGTGCGGGAGATGGCAAAACCGTTCAAGGACATTCTGATAATTCCAGGAGTCGAAATAACCACGCCAGTGGGCGACCTGCTCGTTCTAGGCGTCACTGGACTGCCGCCTAAACCGTGGAATGCCGAGTGCATTATAGATTTCGCGAAGAAAAACGGCGGAGTAGTGATCGCCGCTCATCCTTACAGGGAGTACGGTCTCGGAAGCCTCGCTAAGAACTATGACGTTGACGCGATTGAAGTCTTGAACGGCGGCACTCCTTCGCACGTGAACAAGCTGGCCGAAAACTTGGCTAGAGAAATGAACGCTCCAGGGGTGGCTGGGACGGACGCGCACAATGTTGACGAGTTGTGGACTGTCTACACGGAGGTTCAGGCGTCTCTAGAAGTGGATGAGATCTTACGGTCAATAAAGAAAGGGTTGGTCAAGGCCTGTTCTTGTTCCAAGTCAATACATTTTTAAAAGGGCAGAAAACAGATTACTGGAATGACGGATTGAAAACATGGGTCAATTACAGATTGGGTTTCTGGGCGGAGCCCGGGAAGTTGGCAGAATGGCAATATCCGTGAAGACGGAGAAGACACAAGTCCTCCTGGACTATGGTGTAATGTTGGACCATGAGCCCGGGTTTCCGATGCATGTGCCCCCAAAGGATGTTGACGCTGTAATCTTGTCACACAGTCATCTGGACCATTCGGGAGCCATTCCAATATTCTACGTTCAGGGAAAGAAGCCGCTGTACACGAACAAGCTGAGCATGGAACTGAACCATCTGCTGATCTCAGATTTTGTTCATCTTTCCAGTTACTACTTGCCTTTCGAGTATCTTGAACTGAAGACGATGATGCTGAACAGCAAGCACGTGGATTTCAATGTCCCGCAGAAAGTCGGGGACATAACGTTCCAGTTCAAGAACGCAGGGCACATACCGGGAAGCGCTCAGACACTAATTGAGGCTGAAGGAAAAAAAGTGCTGTACACTGGAGACTTCAACCTGACGGACACCAGACTGCTGGAAGGCGCCAAAATGGATTACAAGGACTTGGACGCGGTGATGATCGAAAGCACATACGCAAACGAGGAACACACTGAACGCAAGGAGCTTGAAAGAAAGTTTGTGGACGCATGCGCAGACATCGCGGAAAGAGGCGGCACTGCTTTGGTTCCAGCCTTCGGTGTGGGCCGTTCTCAGGAACTCATCTCCGTGTTGGCAGCCCACCATTTTGAACACACCATTACACTTGACGGCATGGCACGCGAAGTGAGCAGAGTGATGATGAGCTACCCCGGCTTTCTGCGAGACGAGAGAGGCTTCGCTGAAGCTGCACGCTCTACTAACTGGGTGGACGGCTGGAGAGACCGCAGGAAAGCCGCGAAGATGCCAGGAGTCATAATCTCGCCGGCAGGCATGCTCAAAGGCGGCCCGGCAATGTTCTACGCGTCGAAACTCGGCAAAAGAGCTAACAACGCCATCTTTCTAGTCAGCTACCAGATTCCAGGCACGCCTGGGAAGCAGCTTCTGGAGAAGGGCATATGCGTCATCGACGGGAAAATGCAGAAAGTCAAGGCCAAAGTACAGCATTTTGATTTCTCGTCACACTGCGGAGCCGGAGAGCTTAAAGAAGCGCTGAAAAGGCTGGGTGGAAAACCCAAGATTTTCGCGGTTCACGGGGCGGAGGGCAACTGTGAACTTCTTGCGAAATATGCGAAGAACGAACTGGGTCTAGAAGCGACAGCTCCCAGAACAGGCGACACCATCAAAGTGTAGAGACAACGCGCAATGATGAAAATAGGAATCTTGCCTGTTGGGAAAACGGATTCCGAGGTTCTGAACAGAATCACAGAAAACTTGAGAAGCGTCTTCACCGAAGCAGAAATCACCGGGACACCAGAGGCTTTGCCGACACCGGAAGAGGCGTTCAGCAAGACGAGGCAGCAATACCGATCGGATATTATGCTGAATGCGATTCGCGGCTACGTTGAAAAGAACGGCGCGGCCAGAATTCTGGCGATTGCGAACGTTGACTTATTCAGTCCCAGACAGCCCTTTGTTTTCGGCCAAGCAGAATGCCCTGGAAAATCGGCGCTGATATCGCTGTACAGGCTTAGACCAGAATTCTACGGAAGACCACCAAACATTCAGTTTCAAGTCGACAGAGGAACAAAAGAGGCTGCGCACGAAATCGGGCACACTCTAGGACTGAAACACTGCGCAAACCCGTATTGTGTAATGTACTTTTCAAAGTCCATCTTCGAAACAGACCGAAAGCAAAGTTTATTCTGCAACAAGTGCTACTTGAAAATCCAATCGACAACCACAGAATCCAGGGAAGACACGTGACTGACACGTTCAAAACAAGACCGGCGCACCTGCTGCCTGTACTCGCAAGCCTGATTTTCGGAATTCTCTGCACTTACTTGGTTATGCAGTCGCAGATGGAAATGTACGCAGTGACGCCTTTCCCAGAAGGCGTCGGGTCTCTTTTCAACGCTCTGTACTTTGTGGTCCTCACCAGCGTGGGCGCAGCGCTGCTTTATCTGCTGCTCAGACGAAAGAAAATCAAGTCAATCACTCTAATCACCGGTTTCGCTTTGACTCTGGCAGTTCTACTGCTTTCATTCGTTTACCTGTGGGCCGTGTTCTCCATCATCGCTCTTCCTGACACGCTCGCTATCATTCTGGACACGGCTGTCTCCGCGTTTGCAGCCGCAGCCGTGGACATTGCAGTTTTCAGGAATCACAGGAAGGCTTCCGACGTGTCAGTCCTGCTTCTCGGCGGAGGTCTCGGCGCTTTCCTGGGAACTTCGATTCAGACCCTAAGCGCCATACTCATCCTGTTGGCTTTAGCAGTTTATGATGTGTTCGCAGTCTACAGAGGAGCCGTCGGAAAGATCGCGCACAGTGGACTTGAACAACTTCGCGGCCTGAGTTTCAGCTTCAAGGACATCCAAATGGGGTTAGGCGACCTAACGTTCTATTCCCTGCTTGCCAGTCTCGTTTGGACAAGGTCAAACACCATATTCTTGATTGCCTCGCTTGCAGGAGTGCTGATCGGAGTGTTCATTGCTTTCAAAATGCTTGAAAGAAAAGGGATCTTTCCAGGACTGCCCCTTCCCATAACGTTGGGGTTACTACCATTTCTGATCTATCTTTCCCTAACAGGAACCTGGGGAACCCTACTAATATGAGCTTTCTATGATCTCAGAATCCCGATGTCCCAACGAGTGACTATCATAGAAGACGTCTGGTCTCGGCAGCAATTATTCCATGCGCCTTCATCGTGCGCATGAACTCTTCATACAGTTGTGGGTTCATTCCCAACTTTTCTGGAGGTATCACCCCTTTTTCTATAATCATGCCTTTTGCCAATAGTTGAGCCGCGGCAGATGTTGTGTAAGCGGTGGTTCTGGCCATGGCAGTGACATGCAGTTTTTCGTCAGCCGACTCGAAAACGTGATAGGCAAACGCAACATGTTTGCCCTTTTCTTTTCCTGTTACTTCGATGGACATGACCACGATGTCTGGCACGCCTTTTTTCTTCAGTTCCCTTTCAAAAAGCCGGGCAGTCAATTCTTTCGGGGATACAGCGGCATTGCCGATTTGCACGGGTTTTTCTTCAAAGAACCCCAGCGTCTTGAGCAGCTTAATCTTTTCTACGTGTCCCGGATATCGCAGAGTTTTTTCCCACATGTCCTCGCAGTCTTTGACCGTGTAAAGGAGTGTTCTGAGGCCGTCTGTGTAGAAGGCTTCGAGCTTTCCGACGCCTGGAAAGTCTGTTTCTTCAAGTCCACTCAAAGGTTCCACTTGGACTGTTTTGCCGTTTTTCACTATGTTGACTCTTCGGCAGTACATGTCTATGAGGTCGTTCACGGACCAAGTTATCACGTAACCCAGCGGAGGCACAGGTTCTTTTGGCAAACCTCCGTTCAGAATGTGGACGCTTTCAACCTTATCAAGCCTGCTTATGGCATGCCCAACGAGAATATTGCCGAGTCCCGGGCTCATTCCATAATCTGGAAGGAGACTGACACCAGCTCGCAAAGCCTCCTCGTTGAAAACCATAACATCTTCAGGCATGTAAGAAACGTCAACGAGGTCTATCTTCGCTGCGACAGCTGCCCTACACACTTGGTAGCCCATGCTGCCCGGCAAGGCTCCGACCGCCAAATCGAACCCTTTCAACGCTCCTTTGAGTTCTGTTTCGTTCGAGGCATCAAGTCGAACCCAGGAAACGTTCTGGCCGTTGATTCTGGACGCTGCTTCGCTTACTCGGGCCTTGTCGACGTCAGCAAGCACTATCTCAGCTGAAGGCAGGTTTTCGGCCAAGTCTCTAGCCACGACGAAGCCTATGTTTCCGCAGCCGATCACGAGTATCTTCATTTCAGACACATTGAAAATGTTGACTTTTCAACTGCTTAAGCTTTGCTGGAACCTGGCTGGAAAGATGTTCTGGGTTTTCAGAGGGCGTGTTCAGATTCTCGCTAGGGCCTCTTTCAAGTCGTCTATTATGTCGTCCACGTCCTCGATTCCCACGGAGAGCCGAACAAGGTTGTCCGTGATACCTGCCTTCTCCCTTTCATGTTTCGGCACGACCGCGTGAGTCATAGACGCGGGATGCTCAATGAGAGTTTCTACGGCGCCCAAGCTCACGGCAAGCGTGCACAGTTTGACAGAATTCATAAGTTTCTTTCCTGCTTCTACTCCGCCTTTCACTTCAAAACAGATGATGCCTCCGAAGCCGCTCATCTGCCTCTTTGCCAGCTCATGCTGAGGGTGAGACTTCAAGCCTGGATAGTAGACCCTTGCAATTTTGGGGTGCGATTCTAGATACTGTGCCGTTTTCAGAGCGTTCTCGTTGTGCTTCTGCATTCTAAGAGGCAGGGTTTTGATGCCGCGGAGAGTGAGCCACGATTCAAGCGGTCCGATCGTCCCGCCAGTGTTCTTCAGAATTGGGTCTAATGTTTTGATGAAGTTTTTCGAACCCACAACGATGCCGCCTACCAGGTCGCTGTGGCCGCCCAAGTATTTCGTGAGGCTGTGAACGACTACGTCTGCGCCGAGTTCGATTGGTCTCTGGAAGTATGGTGACATGAACGTGTTGTCAACCATCGTCATTATGCCTGTCCGTTTCGCGAGGTTGGCGACTTCTCGGATGTCGGTGAGTTTCAGCGTGGGGTTCGCTGGAGTTTCCAAGTAGATGAGCTTCGTGTTCTCTCTTACGGCTGACGCGACGTTTTCTATGTTGGATGAATCGACGAGTGTGAAGTCTACGCCGTACTTTGAGAGAATGTCGAGGAAAAGCTTCGCTGTTCCTCCGTATATGCAGTCAGTTGAGATCACGTGGTCGTTCTTCTTCACAACAGACATGATTGCAGTGGTTATTGCGGCCATTCCTGACGCGCATGCACGTGCATCCTCGCCATTTTCCAACGTTGCCACGTTCTTTTCTAGAGCGCGTGTGGTCGGATTTCCGAGTCGAGTGTAGATGTATCCTTCTTCTGTTCCTGAAAATCTTGCAGCACCCTGGTCAGCGTCCTTGAAAGCGAAGGTTGACGTTTGATAGATCGGCATAACAACGGAACCGGTCACAGGGTCAGGAGACTGACCAGCGTGAACTGCCTTTGTAGCAAATCCATGTTTGTCCATGTCAATTGCACATAGTTTAGTGTTCAGGATGACTATTTTAGTTTTGGGAGCTTACCGTCAACTACGCGTCTACACGTTGAATCCTGAAAACCCGGCGAGACCTCTGTGCCATTTCGACTCTTTCAAGGAGGGCAGCTAGGGAATGGAACGCGACAAAAAATTTGCCCGAATCCGGGCGTTGCTCACACTTCGCGAATTTCGCATTGCAGCTTCTTGATTATTTCTTCAGTTTTCAGTGGTTCAACTTTCAAAGTGTAGAGCATGCGGGGTGTTCTGAGCTTCAACTTAACATGATCCTTCATTCTTTTGACCAAACAGTATTCAGCACGTGCGCTGGTCGACACGAATTCCTCAGGGTCAACGATTTCAGCAGGCAAGTCATCACATCCACGTTCAGCGCAATCTTGGTGACCGTGCACGTTATTATTTGTTTTGGTAACAAGAAACACGCAGGCACCGGAACATACAGTCTAAACGCCCTTTCAGATGATTGCGTCGCGCGCGCTAAGTTTTTCCATAAACCTCTGAGGCTGCAACTAGCCTTTTTGAAGCGTCACGCCATGCAACATGGCTAGAAACTGAGGCACACATCAAAACTGTCACCAAACCAGAAAATAAGAATTAAAACCATTTTACACCAATTTCGGGACAAGGCAGCGCGCGCTTTTGGCTCCTATGATTTCTCAAACACTCACAGCATCTACCTTTCAAATCGCATGAATACGTGCATGAACAGTTCTTTAAGTTGGTTTGAAGGTTTGGGCATTCACTCAATTTCTTCATTACCTCGTTGTACATAACCAGCCGATCTCTATGTATTTAGTATTTACACAAAAAATCCATGGCATTTTCTAAATTCTAATTCTAAAAGAGTAATAATCTTAGAATTTCTATTTCTTCTCCCCGCTTAGAAATTTAGAATTTTAGAAATTGAAATTGCGTTACCTTGATTTGACAAACAAGCATAGTAGTTTAATAGTGATATCGTAACAGAGAGGTTTCAAAGAACCAAGAGACTTAAAGAGAGGTTGGCAGTCGTTGTGCACGAAGTGCACTTTACTTACTCATAGTCCAAGCTTCTCAAAACTTGTTGAAGCCTACTATTTCTTTAAAAGGCTTCTTTTTTCTTGGCTGTGGTTTCTCCGCGGGATATCCAAATGTAACAAGGGCTACAATGTTCCAGTTTTCAGGGATGCTCAGTAGCCTCTTGACTTTTTCTTCATTGAAGTCTCCGATCCAGCAAGAACCCACGCCCATAGCCCAAGCAGCAACAACCATGTTTTGCAGAGCAATGGTTGTGCTGACAATTGACCATTTCCCTGCGATTAGATCCTTGTGGGCACATCCCACAATTGTGACGGAGGCGTCC
>Ga0315277_10005746_pt1 | contig 16309 bp, 15 predicted proteins | sample YL17G05_15_MG_FD_203695 | JGI IMG/M metagenome (GOLD analysis project Ga0315277, IMG submission 203695) | Sediment microbial communities from Yellowstone Lake, YNP, Wyoming, USA - YL17G05_15 | ecosystem: Environmental > Aquatic > Freshwater > Lake > Sediment | place: USA: Wyoming | collected... | reverse complement strand
ATTTAAACCTCCGGGGCAATTTAAATTGCCAATTTGTAAAATTTAATGATTTTTTTGTCAAATATTTCTTTGGAAAGCATTTATCCAGCCTTTCCCAATCCCCATTGACACCCTTCTCAGAATTCAGTACACTCCGATTGAAATTGAAGCTATCCGATGGCAGGTTGATTCTTTAAGGAAACTCCCAGTATGGATGAGAATACCATCATAGAACAGCTTGAGGAATTAATAGAAAGATTTGGCGTACATATCCGCCATGAAGCCATAAAACAGGATGAAGATTCAGTCAATGTAGTTGGGGGTTTGTGCCTGTTAAAAGGAGAGTATGTTCTGATTGTCAATTCCAAAGCTGCAATCAGAGATAAAATTAGAGCTTTAGGAATGGCGCTAAAACAATTTGACCACGAGAAGATTTATATACTACCAGTTCTTAGGGAATTGTTGGATAGGATACCCGAGCAAAGACCATTCGACCTAATTGATAAGGAGAAATTGAAAGATTTTTCTTAGAATACCTCGATACCCATTAACGACGCTCCTCCCATTCTCCATCCCAAATTTTTTGACTACCCAAATCGGTTCTGATAAAGTTCTGGAAGGATGGATTATCTATTCAATTCCTTTAGCCTGAGTCGATAAACAAAATGCCCATTATTTACGGTTTTCTTGAAAGAATAACCTACCACAACGAAGAGAATGACTTCGTGGTTGCTAAACTCCAGGAGAAGGGGAAAAGGGAGTTGACCACCATTGTCGGGAATCTGACTGCCATCAACCCAGGTGAGTCATTAAAGCTGACAGGGAGATGGGTTCACAACAAGAAATTTGGAGAGCAATTTCAGGTCGAGACTTACGAAGTTACTGTTCCCGCTACAGTCCACGGCATCAGGAAATACCTGGGTTCGGGTTTGATCAAAGGCATCGGCCCAATCATGGCAGAGAGAATTGTCAAGGAATTCGCCCTGGATACCTTGGAGATTATAGAAAAGACACCAGAACGGCTTTCTGAAGTAGACGGCATCGGCCCAAAAAGAATTGAGATGATCACAAAGGCTTGGGAGGAGCAGAAGGAGATCAAAGAGATTATGATCTTTCTTCAGGGTCATGGAGTGAGTGCAACTTATTCGGCTAAGATTTACAAACAATACGGAGACCGTTCTATCGAAGTGGTAAAGGGAAACCCCTATCGCCTTGCTCAGGATATTCACGGCATCGGATTTATCACGGCAGATAAGATCGCCCAAAACATGGGGATTGACCCAAATTCTCTCATCAGAGCCAAAGCAGGAGTCATCTATGTATTGAATGGATTAACAGAAGAAGGCCATGTCTACTATCCTGAAACAGATTTGGTTCGTAAGGCCAAAGAGATATTGAAGGTTGATCAGGAAATCATTACCAAAGCCATTACTGAGCTCTCTAAGGGAAAGGAGATTATTCTTGAGGAAATAAACGTTGAGAAGGATCACAGGGCTGTCTACCTTGCTCCATTCTATGTGGCAGAAACAGAAATTGCTCAAAGGTTAAGAGGGTTGAAAGAGTCTCCCTCAACCATTCGACCGATTCATCCTGAAAAGGCAATTGAGTGGGTTCAGCAGAAGCTGAATATCGAACTGGCTGAAAAGCAGAAAGAGGCGGTTTTATTAGCAGGAAATTCAAAGGTTCTGATTATTACGGGTGGCCCAGGGACTGGCAAGACGACCATCATCACAGCCATATTGAAGATATTCCAGCAGTTGAAACTTAGAATCCTTCTTGCTGCTCCAACGGGCAGGGCTGCCAAAAGGATGAGTGAGGCAACAGGTTGGGAATCCAAAACCATCCACCGATTGCTTGAATACTCCCCCAAAAAGGGTGACTTCAAAAAAGACCAAGACGATCCTCTGGAGGCAGATGTTGTTGTCATAGACGAAGCATCCATGATCGATACGCTTTTGATGTATCATTTGCTCAAAGCTATTCCGCCTCAGGCTCATCTGATATTGGTAGGGGATGTAGACCAGCTTCCATCAGTCGGCCCAGGCAATGTTTTGAAAGACATCATAGGCTCTGGTATATTTACAGTAGTCAGGCTAACGGAAATCTTTCGCCAGGCTCAGGAGAGCATGATCATCGTAAATGCTCACAAGGTAAATCAAGGTGAGTTTCCCATTCTGAAAGAAATAGAAAGGAAAGAAGCTACAGATTTCTACTTCATCCAGGAAGAAGAACCAGAAAAGACCCTAAATCAAATCCTTACACTTTGCAGTGAGAGAATACCTAAGCATTTCGGATTTCATTCCATCCGAGATATTCAGGTTCTAACACCCATGCATAAGGGAGTTATTGGAGCAATTAACCTTAACATTGAATTACAGAAAAGGCTGAACCCTGACCAGCAAAGCATCACCCACGGGAGCAGAACCTTCAAATTGCACGATAAGGTGATGCAGATTGTAAACAATTATGATAAAGAGGTCTTTAACGGAGACATTGGATGGGTATCGAGGATTGACCAGGAAGATAGGGAACTCACGATAGACTTTGACGGGAGATTAATCCCTTATGACTATTCAGATCTGGATGAGATTGTTCTGGCCTATGCTATCTCGGTGCACAAATCCCAGGGAAGCGAATATCCGGTTGTGATCCTTCCTGTGACCACCCAACATTATATACTTCTTCAGAGGAATTTGATCTATACAGGCATTACCCGTGCTAAAAAGTTGGTGGTGCTGGTGGGAACTAAAAAAGCCCTTGCTATTGCTATCAAAAATAACAAGCCTCAATTGAGGTTTACCCATCTTTCTGAGAGATTGAAGTCCTGATGACCGAACTAAAAACCAATTTCCATTGACAACCCTGTCTCTGATCTAATAGATTGGAATGAAAGAATTAAAATATTGGAGGTGAAAGATGTCTTCAAAAAAGGTGTTGATTCTTTATTATAGTGGGAGTGGGAACACCAAGAAGATGGCAAAAGCGATAGCTGAGGCTATGAAGTCAAGTACCATGAGTGTCACGGTAGAAGATGTTGGGAAGTTTGACATTTCTCTTCTCCCGAATTACGACAGCATTGTTCTCGGTTCACCCACTTATTTTTCCAACGTGGCATGGCAAGTAAAAAAGGCGATTGATGAATCAATCGTTCATTACAGGGGAGGTAAATTGAAGGGGAAAGTGGCGGGTATTTTCACATCTGCTGGAACAAGCAGAGATGGGAAGGATTGTCTAAAAATGCTTGAGGTTGCCCTGGGATTACACCACGGGATGAAGGTGGTTGAGGGTATCCTGCGGGTGGATGGTGAAAGTGATAAAGAAATTGAAAAGAGATGCAAGGAATATGGGGAGAGGCTCGCAAAAGAGATTGAAAAATGAAAGAAGGAGAAGGGAGTCATGGAAAAAAGTGGGATACAGGCAATAAGGTTAATTGATTTGGCAGATTATCAAGAAGGTTCTATTGTGAGTCGGACGATCATTGATAAAAAGACAGGGACAGTAACCTTTTTCGCTTTTGATGAAGGACAGGGGCTGAGCGAGCATACAGCACCATTTGATGCCCTGGTCTATCTTCTTGACGGTGAAGCAGAAGTTGTTATTTCGGGTAAACCCTTTCGCTTAAAAGGGGGCGAGATGGTGGTAATGCCTGCCAATGATCCACACGCATTGAAAGCAATAACGAGATTCAAAATGATTCTTACAATGATACGATCTTGATATACGGACGGATTTGAACCGCCAACCCGCTGATTACAAATCTAAATTTGGCGTAATTTCTAACCCCTTGATATCTGGTCTGGTTTCCCGCTAAGCGTTGATAATATTGGGTTAGAAGGTTTTTGATCTATTCCAGTCTATTCTATCTGTTTCGGTCTTTTTGATTTGATTCTATCACAATTTTATCACAGTGACTGTATCGGAGTTTTAGCAATATACTCATTTACAGCTGCCTCCATTTAAAAGTATCGGCTAGAAAAAAATCACTTGCCGCCTTACTTCTTCTTATAGATATTCAATCCTATCTTAATATCTTCCTTATTAGGAATAGAAATATTCCCTTCCGTTGATGCAATGATAATGGTCTTTCCTGATGATGAAGGACCATGTTCTTTTGTAAGGTCTACTTTAATAATCAGGATATTGTCTTCCACTTTCATCTCTACATTTTTCATCTTTTGTTCTCCTTATAAATTATTGGTAGCGTCCCTACTTGGAGACCTGCTGCATTAAGTTCATTTTTAATTGATAAACCGTTTTCTGTCAAGACTTGGGGCTCTGCCCCCACCTATGAAAAGTGGGCATTTTCAATTAGTTATGGAGCCCACGGACGGATTTGAACCGCCAACATTTGGCAAATCAGTTTCCAGGGTTCAAATCCCTGCACCGCCACCAATCACTCCTTATCATTTCAATAGCTTACAGATTCCAAACCCTAAAAACTACCATCACCAGGGTGTCACCGAAATCCATTTAGTAACCTTTTCCAGTTCCCATTGACACCCTGTCCTGATAAGAATACAATCCAATCGAAACTGAAGCCCTCCGTTATTTGCCTTTAACCCATAAGGTGCCTTATGGCTTGGAGTTGAAAACTTATGAAAAAAATTACCGAGACCGAGATTGAAAGGATTGTAAATCTCTTGAGGAATGGCAAACCCTTACCTGAGGATTACAAGGCAATCCTTTTTGACACAAAAAAAGAATATGAACTCATTTATGCAGATAAGGAGCGAGAGGAAGACATTCTCGCCGACACAATGGCCGTGCCCTTACAAGAAGTCAAAACCTTCCGGGGCGGTAAAAAGGGAAATGGCTGGACGAATATGATCGTCTTTGGCGATAATCTTCAAATTTTGAAGACACTCTTGCAGATGAAACAAGAAGGAAAACTCAAGAACGCAGATGGAACACCGGGAGTGAGGTTGGTTTATATTGATCCTCCATTTGCCACAAGGCAAGAGTTCAGGGGAAGTCAGGATCAGAAGGCGTATCAGGACAAGATTGCCGGGGCGAACTTTTTAGAATTTTTAAGAAAGAGGTTAGTTTTTCTGCGGGAATTATTGAGCGATGATGGAAGTATCTATGTTCATTTGGATTATAAGAAAGCCCATTATGTTAAAACATTAATGGATGAAATATTTGGCGAAGAAAAGTTCAAAAATGAAATTATATGGTCAAATGAAACGGTATCTGGCTTTAAATCCCAAGCGAATAAATTTATTAGGGGGCACGATGTAATTTTTTACTATGCTAAATCTGAAACCCCTGTATTTAACAAGGAATTTTTGCAACAGTTTTCAGAAGCAACAATCAGGAGATATGATAAAATAGACAAAGATGGGCGCCGTTACAAATTATATTTTGAAAATGGTGAGGAAAGAAGGCAATATCTGGATGATTCTAAAGGTAAACCCATAATAGACGTATGGACTGACATTCCCTCTTTCCAAACAGTTAATGCGGCACGTCAACATTTTTATCCTACCCAAAAGCCGGATCCTCTCCTTGAACGCATTATTAAGGCATCCTCAAATCCCGGTGATCTCATACTTGACTGTTTTGCGGGTTCGGGGACAACAGGTGTAGTCTCCGAAACAATTAAAGATCAATATGGGACTCCTAATTTTCTTGACAAAACCAATAACTTCTTATATTAATTAGCTAATTAACCAGCTGCTGCCATAGCTCTAAGGGAATACACATAGATGAAACATTGAGATACAATTTTATGCTTAATGCTTCCAAGCCATCTGCTGACCTTTGTGCCACGGCTCACGATTGCAATTCGATGATCAAAAAGAGTTTTAATGTCGAATATTTAAATCGTCATAGATATTTATCCGCAATGGATTCAATGAGTTACGAATATGCTGTCGACGACAATTTCGCAGAGCACTTCTGCTCGCTTCTTCAGGTCTTTATGTACATCACCGACAGATGCAATCTTGAGTGTGAACAATGTATATATAAGCCAAGCACAAAGCATTTCATAAATGAAGAAATTCCTTTATTTGATGCCCTTGCACTTCTCCGTACATTCTATCGACTTGGTGCCAGGAAAGTAACGTTCCTAGGCGGCGAACCAACTCTCTATGGGCACCGGCAACACGGCAAACCGTTGCTTGACCTGATAGAAGGTACTGAACAAATCGGCTTCGAGTATATTCGCCTGGACACAAACGGGCAGATGATCTCTGTCTTTTTGCCGAAGCCTCAATTCTCTAAGCTTAATGAGTTAGCCTTTAGTTTAGATGGATTTTCACCTGAGACTAATGATATTCTACGAGGTCGAGGAACTTTAATTCGCGTTATAGACAACATTCGACTTGCTATTGAACTGGGTTATCACGTCACCATAACCTGCTGTATACAAAAGGTGCTACTAACAAGGGATGGGGATGGAATTCTGTTGATCGAACGAATGATTCGATTTGCAGAAGAGATAGGGGTCCACCAGATCAATTTTCACGATCTTTTCAAGGTCGGAACTCCAATGGATACATGGACGGGAAACTTTGCCCCCCAACCGTCGGACTGGTTGCCAGTCTATGATGAACTATACAGTAAGATCGTTCGAAAAGAATTTTCCATTTCTGTCCGGCTACCACAATGCTTCATAAAAAAGACGGAATTTGATCTAAACCCTGAGTATTATGGGTACTGCCCGGTGAAACTTGGCGAACGTGTCATGGTTCACCCGAATGGCATCGTTCGGATTTGCTCTAACCTCATATGTACAGGATTCGGGGTAGCTCGTTACGATCACGGCAGAATCACGTGGGATAACTCCTATAACAACGAGATTGCAGGACATGATCTTGAAAGAAACACACCTTGCACTAACCGTAGCCGACATCGCGAGTACGGCGATCTAGTTCCAGTGTGCTTCTCATTCAAACCTGGACAGGAGGAGTTCATATGGCGTGAGAAAATACATTGGGAGACGAAAAGAGTTTATTCCTTATTGGATGTGACATAGCATGATCGACAAGTCAGAAATAAAACTTCTTCTTAAGACGCTCGAAATAGCTAGTGTTGCGAATCCCGCATCGAATAAGATAAATGTGCTCGAATTCAGCAATGCTACAACGAGTGAGAATAATAGAGTTCGCGATGCAGCAAACCGTTTGATTCTTAGCCTAATGGAAACCAACAATCTAGGCACATGCATTCACATTACAGGAGAAATGCGTGCCCTAACCGATCCGTTCCATAGGCAAGTCTGCGAGGAGATGAGGCGCAGAGACAAGGGTAGCTTTTACGTTCTCTTCCATATTCCTTATAAAAGAATACAAGACGCGTTCTCATTAGTTGAATGGAACCTATCCAAGTGGGCATCGTTTCGATTGCGACAATGGAAAGAGGAGCTTCGGACTATAGATATAATCGCAAAACGATCAGTTAATCTTCTTGCCTACAACACCTTTAACGACATTCAATATTCGGTCTTTGGTCATAAATACATTCTATTGCAGGAAAAGCATGATGATAAGGCTATAAACAAGAGAATCTGGCTGTTGGAGTCAGAAGCGATAAATGGAATTCTTGTGGAGCGTGGACGACAGCTCCTATCACGTGGAAGGGATGTCAACGAGGGTTTGTTTCGAGATTTTACCTTAAACCTTAGCGGTGTGGCATCTCGTTGGTGCTTGACGAAATTGGAAAAGAAATCCATTGGAAAAGATGAGCTGTTTAGTGATCCATTCCTTCGCGATTATGCTGAGAATCCACAAGGTTCGTTCAATGCGCTAAAGATAATGGGATTTATCGTTGAAAACACAGATGGATTAATTAGTATTACTCCAGTTGGGCGAGATTTTTTGAATTCGTACTGATTATAGGAGACGGTTGCCGTGAAAGAAGGGTTAATCGCCGAAGCAAATAGTCTCATGTCTGATATTAGCATGACACGTGAGGGGACAAATAACTTTTTGACTGGCCTTAAAATATGGATTGGCGCTTCATCTCATGTGCAAGAGATTATTAACATTGCAAAGAACTATCGAGAGGTTTTTGAAAAATTTGGCGCAACTATCCTTTCTATAGATAAGGATCTTGGCGATATTGCTATGCGCAGAATTGAAGACGCCGATCTAATCCTTATGTTCGCTGCCACACCTGGCATTTCAGCTAGAGCACTCGAGATTCTCTTTAGGAGTCGATTCGAAAAAAGAACTATTGCGGATAAATTATATATTTATATTCCTGAAGATTACGCAAGTGGATTTATATGTAGTCGCTTTAATTTTTATAATGCTAAAATAAAGCATCTTAGTAAGTCTTGTTTTTGTGCGGAAAATAACCTTTTATTTCGTAAATGCCTTTACGACATGTGTGAGGAAACACTGAACAAGAGGAGGCAAAAAGCCCTGATCGAATCAGAATATGCGCCCAAAATTGGCATTATTACGGCGCTCCCTGTTGAGTTAAGATCAGTAAAGCACATTTTAAGTAATTTTCGGACACATATAATACGTGAAGAGGATAAGCTGTATCAGGAGTACAATCATGGAACAATTGAGTCGAAAAGCGGTGGAAAGCATAAAATTGTAGTAGCACGCTGTGGAAAAGGCAACATAAAGGCGGCAATCGAAGCGAGTACGCTAATAAATAAGTATCCCAATGTCGAGGTAATATTCATGGTCGGGGTAGCTGCGGGCGTACCAAATGTTAAAGATGCAAGGCAACACGTTCGACTTGGGGATATCGTAGTGTGTAATGAATACGGAATTATCAAGTTCGACATGGTGAAGCGATATACTAAGAAGACCGAGTATATCCCCACTCCAAATGCACCTAAATATGAATGGCTAACGCGTGTTGAAAACCATATTGGGAATATGGAAGGAACGCCTTCCTGCTGGTCTTATTTGGATGATATTTTAGAAAAAGAAAAAATAGACCGTCCTCGTACGGCGCCGTTAAAAGATACCCCTTGGTTTGAAGGTGAAAAAGCAGTTCGGCAACCAATTGTTCCAGACCATGATCCAAAGCGGCCGAGGATTCATATCGGCGCAATTGGCAGTTCAGATACAGTTTTGAAATCGGCAATAATTCGCGATAGGCTCAGTAAAAAATTTAAGATAAAAGCCATCGAGATGGAAGCTTCAGGAATTGCCGAAGCAACTTGGGAAAATGGTAGGGGATACTTCGTCGTTCGTGGTATTTGCGACTTTGCCAACGACGACAAGAATAAGGTTTGGCAACCCTACGCGGCAGCCGCAGCCGCGGCTTTCACACGTGATCTCATTGAGAGTATGCCTTTAATGGAAGAATCAAAGAAGGACCATTAAGGGTGAGACCATATGGGCTTTAGTAACTCTCGAGAAACCTCTTAACAGGCCTTGTCACACTAACGGCTTTCTTTAGAAATAAGCAAAAAATGAGAATATCAACCTGGAACGTCAATGGGCTCCGTTCAACTGTAAAGCAAGGATTTGAAGTTTGGTTATCCACTAGTCAAAGTGATATTGTCTGTCTTCAGGAAGTGAAAATGGAGGAGGATCTTCTGACCAGTTCCTGGTTTCAATCATACAAAACCTATTTGAATGCTGCAACAAAGAGAGGATATAGTGGTGTTGCAACCCTCGTCAGCCCCCACCTAAAGTTAATCTCTCTTAAGTGCGGCATAGGAGACCACGTCACTGATTCTGAAGGAAGGGTGCTCGTAACAGAGTTTCAGTCATTTATTTTGATCAATGCATACGCACCACATAGTCATCGCAAACTGACCAGACTTAAAATAAAACTCGACTTTTGTGATCGGTTTTTGTCCTATTTGAAAGTCCTGAGACTCAGCGGGAAACCACTCGTGATCGTCGGCGATTTAAATGTAGCCCATGAGGAAATCGACCTCAGCAATCCCTCGGGAAATAAGAAAAATGCGGGCTATCTCCCAGAGGAGCGCAAATGGATGACAAGCTTACTTAAAGAGGGAATTGTTGATGGATTTCGGTTGTTTTGCAAGGACTCCGGGCACTACACATGGTGGAGTGTCCGTAAGGGAGTTCGCGAACGAAATGTCGGGTGGAGGCTGGATTATATTCTCGTGGACAACATACTTGAACAGCGAGTCAAAGCCTGTTTTCATTCGCCAGCACAGCTTGGATCAGATCACTGTCCCGTGACAATTGACCTTGATGTCTAATCTCATAACTGAAGGTTGTTGTTCCTTATCCGGACACCCTTCTCTCAGGAGTGTATGCAGTATCTTGATCAGGAGGGGATAGAGATCCATAAAGCGAAGGACAGCAAAGATACAAAAGTGTTTCCGGTTCTGAAGTAGCTGACCAACCTGTATTCATATCCACAATTGCTGTGGGCAGCTTGTGCGGTGCTAACTCAACAGTACAAACAGTTATCATCGAATCTCAGAGACGCAGCCGCGTGTGACTTAGTGTGTACTCAACAAATTTGTGCCTACCAAAATGAGAATCCTGGCAGAGACTGAATTTGGGTAATATTTGTGTCTCTTTTGTGACCCAAAGATGGAAACCGAAACCGAAAACTAAAAGGGTTTTTAGGATTCAACCCCCTTGGAGTTTGGGTAATAAAACATCATCCTCGGAAAATAGGGAACAAAGAAAAGTTTGAGGAGTTGGGATAAAAACCGCATGGGATTTTGAGTCAATACCCGACCGTCAGGCGATTTCCCATCATTTTTAATTACTTATAAATCAATCGGTTGCAAGAGTCAAGTTGGAATAGCTTGGGTTATCTTGGGTTATTTTCGGTTAACACGGTTACACTTTGGTTACACCCAGCCGCGCCTTTCTCCCCTTCATGACTGGCCCTCCTAACAATGGTGGAGCCTTCAGCCGAAATAAGAAAATCACAAGCAAGGTAGAAACTTCGGGTCAACACACGGCACAGAAAGCGCTCCTAAAGAGCACGAATCTGGATAGGTACTGCTACCCCAACTTGCACAGCAACCGGCGTGTAAATGTCAACTGTCTGTTCTGGAGTCTGAATTGACACCACGAGTGAATAACGACATCTCTTGTTCCACTTGCCGAGATGTGAGCGCTCTCTCCACCACCCCACAGCAGGAAAGACCGCGATGCAATTGGAGTCGGCCAGATCCGCGGCGGTCCCCTTCCAGATGTCTGAGTGAATTGACCCTACATCACGAGTATTTTCGCCTATAACCCATTTATCGGTAGGGCCTGCTGTACCAGGATGCTCCCCGTCTTCCCGTGCTTCTGAATTCACGCGCCTAACAAATTCGTTTTCTGATTCTGTAGGCCCTTTGACGGCGAACCGAAGTGCGAATGATGGATACCGGTATCGGTCCTGCCATCCCACCTCGCCAGGACCCGGCTCAATGAAATAGGAGAGGGTTACTCTCATTTGAACCTGTGTTTCTTCAAGATCAAGGAGGGCACCACGAGGCCATGGTAGATCATAAAGATGCATTTCCCTTGTAACATAGCTCTTGGCTTCGTTCCTGTCATAGGGCTGCAACTCCGCTTGGGAAACCAGTGTAAGCAAATTGACAGCGCAGAACAGGGCGTGATCCAGATTGGGAACGCCGTAACCGCAGGTTCGAAGCAACTTTCGGTAGGATGCCTTACTTTCGTTCTCAAGGAATTGTGTTTTCATTGCTTCGGTCCAAGTGGCGCTATGGACGATAAGAGCCCTCACAGTCTCAGGCCATGCGTTGGGGTACTCTCTTTGTATCTTCGCAGCCATCCACGAAGCCTGTGCTGTTGCTGCGCTCGTCATGCTAAAGGGGGCAAATTGAGCAACCGCCGGGTTGTGATAAGTAGATAGAAGCGCTAAATCATCTGGGTCAAAGATCGAATCATTAGGCCCGGTAGCGACATTGCCACCTTCGAATAATACCTCAGGTTTGATAGGCCATTTACGTTGCCAAACGAGGGAAGTTGTGCTGAAAGGGGAAAGACCACCGTAAGGAGCCACAGGTTGATAACCGTGAAGTGCCGGGTCTGTTATTCTTACTTTCTCGGTATAGGCCCCAACAGTCAGAGCGTTCCACGCCTGCCCGGGATCATGAACTTCATTGGTCATATTCGAATCTGGATACCTTCGCCATTCCTCGGCATTGCCTACGTTCCCACCACTCACCACAACCAGTCGTCTGAGACCTTCATCGGCTCCAGATGTCACCTCATCAAGTTTGGCCGACCAGGACGATGGTCGTCCAAGATCGCGGAAATCCGTCGCAGTCACAGCGAGGCATATGACGCGCTTTCTTTCCGGTGCCTCGATTTCAGCCAGGCTAATCCCTTGTGACGTAATATAACCCCATAGTTTAGGATCAGTTTGCTCGGGTTGGGGGGGTAGAATCTTTGCCGATTCGAGTCGATGGGTTACTCGGATCGTTTCTCTCGATTGCAGAGCCTCCAAGAGATTACCATAGGCTGCAAGACCTGCCATTCTTGTTCCATGCCCATTGTGATCATGCATGCCCCAGTCTGGATGGGCTGAATGACGGTCTGCATCAGAGAGTAGAGGTTGAATCAGCAAGTGCCCATTATTGATGCCAGTGTCCAGAATGCAGACTGCAATTTGGCCATCTTCGTCGATCTCGGTTCGTTGAAGAAGTTCCCGAACCCGCTCAAGTTGCTCCCGGTTCTCCAATTCTATGAATACCGACGCAACCTCCTTGGCAAGTCTTAACTCCGCGATGTCATCAGATACTTCGATAAGCGTTTCCAACTGAAGTCGTCTGACTCGAATCATCTCGACCGCTCGTTCCGGGAACTTCAGCACCCCCTCGGCCTTATGAATGTCCTGGTCTCGTAGTATCCCGTCGAAACGTTGAATTGTTTCGGGACTTTCGTTGCTAAGCCAGACCTCGACCCATTTAGCATTGGCTCCCGGCAATAGATCAGGGTCGTCTTGCCAGAACGATTCCAACACCGACCTGCGAATATCAGAGATACTGTTGATGAGATTCTGATTTTTTGGCTTTCCTGATCGACTGGCTTCCTCCTCCGCATACTTGGTGATCTTTCTCAAAAAATATCCTCTCCTCAAATGCGGAACATAAACCGTTGCTTTCGTTATTTGGCCACCGCCTTCGTCTTCACGTCTGACGTTCAAAAGCCTTATGCCAGATCTCCTATACTCCAAGCTCTTGAGAACCAGATCAGCCCCCGGATCACTGACAAAATCAAGATAGACCCCATCACGTTCGACGTGCACGATAGCCTGCCTCTGTTCGGCCTCCGCCCAAGCTGCCTCCAGCTTTCCCTTGAGGTAAGCACTATGCCGTGCACGATCCCTTTCGGGAATTCGTGGACCCGCAGCCCCCCGCCGTGGGTTCTTAAATCGTGAGGAATGCGGTGGATTCTGGAGAAAGATGTGCCTGTAGCGCCCGTTTGGCATTTCCGATTACCTCTGTTTCCCCGAACCGTTCGCTTGTTTCTCCCCCAGCATTTGACAAAGGAGGTCGCCATTCACAGTGTTCATGTCATCCAGAATGGCCTGTTTAATGGCGTCCCGGCAGGCATAATCGATTTCTGCATGACTCAGCCCTTCGCTTTCCCGCAAAACCTTCTTCGGAAAAAGCGCTGGCAGGGATGAGCCGAGGACGTTTTGAATCAAGTGTTTCCTGGCTTCGTAATCCGGAAGAACATAGTAAAGGACATCATCGAACCGCCTGAATAATGCACGATCCAAGAGTTTAGGGCTATTCGTGGCGGCCACTATCAGGCTATCTGAAACATCGTGCTCGATGAACTGGAGAAAGGCGTTGAGAACACGGCGCATTTCTCCGACATCGTTATCCAGGCTTCGTTCACCACCGATAGCGTCGAATTCATCGAATAAATAAACCCCTTTTTCTTCCCGGATCAGTTCGAAGATTTGTCGCAACTTTGCACTCGTTTCCCCCATGAACTTCGTGACTAACTTGTCTACCTGGATCGTGTGCAGTGTAAGTCTGAGTTCATGCGCGAGAACCCGAGCTGTCATTGTTTTCCCGGTGCCCGGCGGACCAATCAGCAGAATCTTCCGTCGATTTGACAAACCATGACTCTTCAATTTCTGCTGTTGTCGGTATTCGTGAACGATCCGGTTGATCCGGGATTTCAAGACATTCGGGAGAACCAGGGACGAGCTTGTTATTGTTGGCTCTTCTGAAAGTACGAGACCACGTAAATCCTGCGGGAATTTTAGAACTTTAACATGGCCGCGTTCGCGCTTTGCTTTATCAATAATTTCGCGTATTTCATGCGCCAGCGCACCGTGTCCTTGTTGCGCTTCGTGGGCTGCAACCTGTAGCGCCACCGTGGTAAAACGCTCTAAGTCATCGCTAAAGTACAAACGGATCAGCGATTTTAATTGTTCAGCCGTTGCCATGGTCCGTCCTTTCTTTGGGTTTGGCTATTTCTCCAACGCCAGTTGTCTTGCTCGCAATCTCTTCTACGATAATTATTCCGGCAAATTCAAGAATTAGTCTACCCCTTTTGAAGAAGACCTGTCAATCAAAAAAGGGGAAAAGGGAAGGGAGGTCGTTCAACCAAATGGCACCGCCGTTGGGCAGTGGAGAGATCTTTGAACGTGAATATTTTGAGCATAATCCTGTAAGAACAAAGGGGAGAGGAAAGGATAGGGAGAGAATAAAAGAGGGGGAATCTCAATGACCCTAACTCGGCAGAAGGTGAAGATCAGATTCCTTATCCCTATCTCCCTGTTCCTGGATGGTTCCCTTTTGTTCTAACATACTTGAGCACTGACCTTTGATGGGTAATGGCACCGTGGCACTGTAGCAATAAAACGCAACTCTCTTCGAAGAAGGTTGCAGGTACTCCGGTTCCCGGTCTTTTTATGCACGATTGACCTCTTTTCCACCCCTCATAAATTCCAACCTCTTGAAAAGATTGGAAACCTAAAAGACCAAGACTCGAAACAAAAACCTCCAATTACCGCTTTTACTCCATTCAGCACCGGCTTTGAAGCGGGTCATGACCGGATTTGCGCCGGATGCCCCGGTCTAACTGACCGAGACTGAGAGAAAAGAGAATCAAAAGTCATCTCCCCTTTGAAACCCCTCAGCACTCCCGCCCCTCTCCTCAATCCCTCCTCATCCCCCCTTTATCCCCCCTTCCCCTCCCTTGCCCTCCCCCCTCCCTCTTGAACGGAGACAAACCGATTGATCTAAAATTTGGATGATCACCTGTTTTTTCCCCATCTGCATACCGATGAGTTCCAATGCTTGGATTTATCTTGACGAGGCCTTACAAAGTTTGATAATGTTTGGCATGATCGATATGGAATGGAGGTCTGATGCATGGTTAATCTGCAGAACTACTTACGGATAAAGCAAGCAGCTGAATTTATTGGAGTCTCAGAATCTACCTTGCGGAATTGGGAGCGCGGCGGAAAAATCACAACCTATCGTCACCCGATTAGCCGTTACCGCCTTTATAAAAAGGCAGATTTGGAGGCTCTACTTAAAAAAATAGAGAAATCTGCAAAAGGTAGAGTTGTGGAGAAATTTAAATAAAGGTTGGTTGATTCGAGGCCAAAGCCAGATGAATGACATCGCCATAAAACCCGATACACTGCTGAAGGGCGCACTCTTCCCGGAGTTGGTTAAGGTGATTGCCGTCATTCCCATGGGCGATTCACTGAAGCTGATCTGCGAGGGTCTAACCACCGGCAAAGTTCATCAACCCATCCTGACCCCCGACCAGATCAAGCTCCTTGAGATACTACCCTCAGATGACCGGCCATTCGACGGGGATGCCGCCAAATTCCGATTGGGCATTGAAGCCCTGAGGCTTGGGCTGGCCTATGAGTATGACCCCTACTTTTCGTTGTCTATTGCTCGGGTTGACCCACTTCCGCATCAACTGGAGGCGGTTTATGACTATTTCCTCAAACTGCCCCGAATCCGTTTCCTTCTTGCGGACGACCCCGGCGCAGGCAAGACCATCATGGCGGGGCTTCTAATCAAGGAACTCAAGATCCGCGGGCTCATCAAGCGCACGCTAATTGAGTCAGAGACAAGGGGTCAGGTCTTGGATCTTGACATTTCTTTAAAATGACGTCATCCATAAAAAGTTGGCCCTTCCAAATGCGGAATGCTGATTTCGGAATTCGGAGTGCAGGGTTAGCTCAAAGCTGAAGGCTCAAAATGGCCTATTGAATCATTGAGTGAGAGGATCATTTGAAGAGTAAGCCTCGCAAACCAAACCTCTACATCGTTGTGAAGGCTGCGGGGTCAGGCAACGGTAATTGCGTGCCCAGCGAAGGGCAGCGCTTTCTAACGGGTGGAAGTCCCGTCATGGTAGAAGCCAGAGCCATGTAGCTTGGATGGCAGGGGGAAGGGGAAACGCTTCCTTCTGAAGCCCATCGA
>Ga0315277_10005745_pt1 | contig 16310 bp, 11 predicted proteins | sample YL17G05_15_MG_FD_203695 | JGI IMG/M metagenome (GOLD analysis project Ga0315277, IMG submission 203695) | Sediment microbial communities from Yellowstone Lake, YNP, Wyoming, USA - YL17G05_15 | ecosystem: Environmental > Aquatic > Freshwater > Lake > Sediment | place: USA: Wyoming | collected... | reverse complement strand
GCACATTTCATCAAAGCCCTTGATTCCAGTACTATGAAAAACGGTGGCCGGGATAGCTTGTTCCGCATCCCTGACAGATTCCGGGACCTCTCCGACCACGGCGCAAACCGGGTATACCTCCAGACCGGAATCGGTAAATTTCAGGGTGTGTTTGCCGGAAAGGTGCCTCTGGCCCCTGGATTTGATCACTTCGAGAAATCTTTCGCGGCGGTGTTTTTTCCGCTGCTCATAGGAGAGACGAAGGACTGTGTCGGTGATATATTCCTCGATATTCGCTCCTTCGCTCTCGCTACCCTCGATTTCCTTGATCAGCACGGCCGAGGTGGTCAGATGCATGAGGCCGGTGAGAAATCTATTCAAAAGGACCCGCAGTTCCTGAACATTTTCAGTGATCCTGCGGAAATGGGTCACCGAATCCACCATGATCCGGCTGGCCCCGATACTTTGAGAAAGCCTGATAAAGCCGCTCTCAGGTTTAAGGAGCATGTCCCTGACCGCTTCCGGAGAGGAAGGGATGATCCGCAGCAGATTTTTACTTTCCAGCTGGCGAAGGTTCCAGCCGAAAGCGAGAGCATCACGGTAAAGTTTTTCCGGGTCCTCCTCGAAAGTGATGATTATCCCCGGCTGGCCGTAATCTAAAGCTCCCCGGTAAATATATTGCAAACCCAGGGTCGTTTTTCCAGCCCCCGGGGTTCCCTCGACCAGCATGGCATTGTTCGGAACGAATCCGCCGTAAAGTACCTCATCGAGACCGCTGATTCCTGTCTTGATCAAGTTCATCCGAGTCTCCGGTCAGCTTAGTTCAATGCTCCATGCGAAAGAAGCGTAGCGAGGGCGACATCATTGTTTACCGGGATGCCGAACAGACCGCCCTCTCCCCTGGCCATTTCGCCTATGTGCACAGGCAGGACATATCTGGGAAGTCCCTGGCGGGCTTTTTTGTCCAAACCTGTCATTTTCAAAATTTCTTCAGCCCGGATCTTCCACGATCCCAGATCCACAGCTAACCCCAGGCGGCAGAGGAGTTTTTCCAGCCTGAGTGCTTCCTCTGCCGGGAACAGTCCCATCCGGACAGCGATATCCGCTTCCACAGCCATACCGCAAGCTACGGCTTCCCCGTGGAGCCTGCGGTAACCGGCGAGCGTTTCCAGGGCATGAGCCACTGTATGGCCGAAATTGAGAATCTGGCGCAGGTTTCCCTCGCGCTCATCTTCCTCGACAACTTTGGCCTTGATACGGCAATTCCAGGCGATCAATTCAGTCAAAGCCTCTTCATTTCCGGATACGAGACGCTCCGGATTCTCTTCCAGAAATTCGAAAAATTGCACATCACGGATTACGCCGTGCTTGACCGCCTCAGCCATGCCGGCGACGAACTGCCTGTGTTCCAAGGTAACCAGAACCCGGGGATCGATAATTACCAGGGCCGGCTGGTGGAATGCCCCGATAAGGTTCTTTCCCCAGGGTACATCCACACCGGTTTTTCCGCCGATACTCGAATCCACCATGGCGAGAAGGCTGGTCGGGACTTGAACCAGCCGAATACCACGGGCGTAAGTGGCCGCTACGAAGCCGGCCAGGTCACCTACCACTCCTCCACCAGCAGCCACAACCACCGTGTCCCTTCCCAGTCCCGAAATCAGCATTCTATCCTCCACCCAGGCTTTGACCTCGCGGGTTTTGCTTTCCTCGCCGGCCGGGAAACTTATCAATTCCGCCACCCGACAGCCGAGAGCTTGCAGTTTTGCCAGAAGAGGCACGGCATAAAGAGGAGTGACATTTGAATCGCTGATTACAGCAAAGGCAGCTCCGGGGAATCTTTCGGCAACGGTTGCAGCCGTGTCATCCAGCAAACCGGCCCGGATGAAGATCGGATAGGAGTTGTCGGCTGCTTTTTTCAGATTGACAATGATTTCTTTCATTTCACGAGGGCAGTCCAGGTGGGAAATAAAATATGCGCGTCGGATAAAACCTACCCTTTATCCTTGTCCGGACGGTCATAAAGACAATGGGATAGCGCGCGGGTTCAATCAACTATTTCTTTTTCGCGGGCAGTGATGATCCGGAGACTTGTCGCTCCCTTATTTAAAGTCCTTTGTTTAGCGTAGGCCTCCATTTCTTCTAATTTCTCATCTGTATGCATAGGCTCATGATGAAAGAGAACGAGCTTCTTCACCTGCGCCTTGATCGCCCAGTCGATGACATGATCGGTGCTGCTGTGCCCCCAACCCTTATGGGTAAGATATTCTTCCGGGGTATAAGCAGCGTCGCAAACCAGAATATCAGTTCCGCTGAAAAATTCAATCAGCCGGGCGTTCTGGGCCTCGACTATCGCTTTTACATCATCAGTGCCATCCTCTATCGGCCCGCTGTCCCCGATATCGCTGATAATATCGTAATATGGTTCGTGGTCTCCTGTATAAATAAAACTCTTATTACTGTCACTTACCCGGTAACCCAAAGTGAGTACGGGATGGTTCATGTAGTGGGTTTTGACTTTCAGGCTTCCCAGCTCGAACTCGCCCTCCTTAAGCTCATGGAAATTAAGTTCCGCCGCCAGTTGCGCCGTGGATATGGGGAAATAACTGTAATCCATCTGACCGGCGAAAATCTCCTCCAGCCTCTTCTCATAATGCAGCGGCCCGTAAATATTGATCACTGTTCCGGGTATAAAGGCTGGAATAAAGAAGGGGAACCCATTGATATGATCCATATGGGTATGGGTTATGAAGAGATTGATTTTCAGCGGTTTGGGCAGCTTCAGCATCTCCAGGCCCAGTTCACGGATTCCGGTTCCGGCATCGATGATCAAACTCTCACCGTTTATAGTTTCCTCATTATCGCCGAGCAACTGCATACAGGTGGTATTGCCACCATATTTCACTGTGGTAGGACCTGGAGTAGGAATAGATCCTCTGACTCCCCAGAATTTTACTCTCATTGACCCCCCGACCGGTCAGATTGTAAGAAAATCGCCGCATTTTGCAGTTCCTCGGCCAGACTTCCCAGGAGCAAATTGATTTCCTCCTTGCCCAATTCGAGTATTTCGAAAGCTTTTTCGTTTATTTCTTTTTCGTTCGAGTCGGGGTAATTGGTGTACCCTTTTAGATTTACATAATAATTAGCCAGATGTATCACCCAGGTGAGCTGGCTTGATTCTCCCTCCGGCTGGTGATGTTTACGGGTGGAATTGATCAGAGATTCATGCAGGCCCCATTTCTGGGCCAGCATACTGCCGACCTCGGCATGATCCATACCAATAATCTGGGACTCCGCTTCCCAACTGGGCATCTTTTTCTCATGAGCATGCTGAATGGTTTTGGAAAAAAGAACAGGCAGAGCCAGGGCCATAACCAGCTTTCCTATATCATGGACCAGACCAGCCACGAAAAACTCATCGGATGTTTGTGAGTCAGCATGAATTTTTTTCCAGATCAATTTCGAGCTGATTCCGGTTCCAAGAGAATGTTCCCAGAAGCGATGCTGATCGAAACTTTTAATACTTATCTTGTTCCTGCCCATCTGGCCGATAATTGCACTGCTCAGGGCGAGGTTTTTTATGGTGTTTATGCCCAGAAGCACCACGGCCTGTTTAAGAGACACTTTATTAGGCAGAGCAAAAAATGCGGAATTGATCAATTTGAGCACTTTGGCGGTCAGCACCGGATCGAGCTGAATCACAGCCAGGATATCTTTAGCCGAGGAATTGATATCATTAGCCAGCTGGATGACTTTACCCACGGTTGTGGGCAGACTGGGCATTTTATCCAGAGAAAGAATCAATCTATTCTTTATCTCAGGGGCAATCTGCATAAAAGACTCCGCTGAATGAGCTTCTCCAGTGAATTTAACAGTACCTGCCCATTCGATTTTTCATTCTGCTTTAAATTTATTTATTTTACGTTCTTTTTTAAATCTTTTCAAGGTTTTTAAGCGTTACAAATTTTCCTTTAAAGGCAAGTTTATTTATAATTCAACCCGGCGGCGGGTTTTTTCTCGATGATGATCTCGGTCAGCTCCGGAGGAACAAGGATTCTAAAGGGAAATATGTGCCCCGCTCCCATGCCTGGACTGATATGAACCTGGAAGCCTTCCATATAAACCATGCCTGAGGAAGCCTTGCGCTTGGCATCGCTGGCTGTGGTTAAAGCTCCCCAGAAGGGAATTCGTATCTGGCCGCCATGAGTATGGCCGCACAGCACAAGATCAGGCTTAAGGGGCCGAAGGGCAGAAAGACGCTGAGGGCTGTGTATTAATACGATGCGCAGCGCCCCGTCATCCACCTGGTTATAAAGTAACGCCGGGACATCCCTGTCCGTAGACGGATCATCAATGCCAAAAATCTGGTATCTTGTTCCATCCGCCATTTCCCCTGAGACACACTGGTTCTTGAGTACACATACTCCTTTTTTTCCCAGAGCGGATATCAGAGCGTCGATATTGTTCTCCCGGCAAAATTTCGGGTTATGGTTTTTAAATGGCGCGCCGAATAAGATCTGGAACCACTGGAAAATATTTTCCGACTTGAACTGCAAATAATCGTGGTTGCCCAGAACAGCGTATTTACCGCCAGAAGCTTTCAGACCGACAAGTGCCTCGGCTGCCGGCTTTATTCCGGAATCGCTGTCGATCAGGTCGCCGGTTATAAAAATGAAATCCCATTTTCTTTCCCTTAGCTTTTCAAGCGCCTGGATTATATAGGCAGTCGATCCGCAAAAATGCATGTCGGAGAGATGCAGGAGACTCAGCGTGTCAACTTTCGATGACAGTCCGGTCTTCTCCGGCACCAGGCTGATTGTACGGAAACGAACATTCCTGTTCTTATAAATATCATATATCAGCGCTAAAAAAAAGATAAAAAACGTCAAAAAAATTATTTCCGGCAAGAGAACTCCCTGACTTAATCAGAAACATTGATATTCAAAGTGACCGCTACCCTGGGCCCTGGCCTGGAAGGCTCATTAAGGTTCTGGAAAAGGTGGATTCCAATGCGGCCGATCAATGTATTGCCGCTGAACCCGAAACCAGCATCTTTTTTCAAATCACCGTACCCGCGCAAGGGATCGCCTTTGAAAAAGGCGGTACCGGTTTCATAGATAAATTCCATACGCCAGCGGAAAAAGAGGTACTCGACGACAGGAATATTAGGCAGGCTCAGGCCATAAGCAGCCTGGGCCAGGAGCATTCTGTCTCCTGAAAAAGCGAAGTTGTCATAACCTCGCATTGTATTACCCAGAGTATAGCAGCGCTGGAAAGGCAGGCGCTCATCGGCCCAGGCCCATTTAACCCAGAGAAAGGTGTGATGTATTCCCCGATAAGTATCCCATCTTTTTACGCTCAAATCGATTCTGGCAAAGGAACTTTTCCCCCCCAGCGCCCCGCCGGCCAATTCGCCCTGGAAGCCAATCTGAAAGCCGGAAAGAGTGAAGAATGGATCGTTTCGGGTATCGATAATCCCGTCGAAATATACACTTCTCAACGGAGCTGAGGGAACCGGCAGATTGGGCCGGAAATTTTCCGAGCCGAAGAGGGTGAAAGGAGACAGGTTTTTCAGACTGTAATAACGCTCGTTCAGGTAGCCCAGGGTTAATTGGGACCGATCTCCCAGCCGGTGACGGAAATAGACAGAATAACCCTCTCTGCGGAAATAGTAGCGGTTATCGTAGCCGACTATAAAAGCCTTGAAGGCATTGTCCAAATCGTCCAGCCGCCAGCGATCGTTCGTATCTGTTTTCGACCTGGCTCCCACGCCCACAGTATTCCGTCCCTTGGGATCCAAAGGCAGCATCAGGACAGCATCGTAACCCACAGACTGGCGGGTGGTAGCAGTGATGGCTTTTCCCTGGAAAAAAACGAAGTTTTCCAAATCCGGCAAGGTGAGATCCATGCCCCAGGAAACGGAAAAACCATCCACACGGTCATATCCGCCCAGAGCAAATCCGCCCATCCGATTCGTTTTGAGATCGACACGGAAAGGTAATTTCCTCTTGATCTTGCTTTCCTTCAATCTTTCATTCACCAGCTTCAAAATCTGATCGGAAGATGTGCGCAGTATTTGCCCGCTGACAACTGCTCTCTGCGATTTGAACATCTCGCTGCGTACCAGTATCACATCGCCGGATACTTCCGCCCGAGACCTCAACTCCAGTTCCCCGTTAACGATTATTATGCTTGCTCCCAGGTTTAAATCGATCGCACCCCGGCAACCGATAAAAAAAATATCTTTATCCGGTTCCACTTGCCCAGAAGAAAGAACAGTATCCTTGTAAAAAACCAGGTAATGCTTAGAGCCGCAGATGGACTCCAGGCGCTCGAAAACAGAGTCTGCGCCGGTTTGCAATGTCTCCTGGGCCGAGGAATAAAAAGGCAGAAAAGTTTGAAAGACAATTGATATCGCCAACAGTCTTTTTATTACCCAAGGCATTTCACTTCTCTTGATCATATTCAATTATTCAACTTTAAATCCCATTTATAAAGCTAAATATAAAAATAAAAAAACCGCGGCGCGGTAGATAGAAAAAACTTTAATTGGAAGTTGAGATTATTTTAAAAGGAGAGCAAGGAAAAAAGGAATATCAGCCTGGTAGACAAGAGATCAAGTTCTTCATTGTTAAGATTAGCCAAGCCGCTCACCTGAATATATAATCTGCTTTCAATCTTATATGCCGCGGCAAGAGGGAATCCCTGGCTATCGATAACTTTCAGACAAAGTACTCCAGGTAACAAGCTGCTCCAAACTGTTTCACGAGCAGACAATACAATCCTGTTGTTTTCATAAAGGCTCAAATAAGGGTTACTGCTGAATACTCCCAGGTTTGTCGGCAGGTAACGGTGATAATTCTCACGGACCACGATTGAGTCCCCCCCTGGGCCATCAGGTACAACCAGCAAAGTGGACCTGAGCTCTGCCAATTTATATTCTTCATTCCTCGCTGATTGAATATGCCTTATCTCCAATTTTTTCAGTCCTGGACTAAGAAAATAAAAAATCAGAGGAAGCTCCACGGTATTTTTCTCTCCCCGGATGATACGGGATAGCTCACCCTGTTTATGCCACTCAGTGGACGGATTGAAGGCCAAATCAGGCGGCATACTTACAAGAAAGTTGCGCGAATAATAACTGCATATAAAATAACAGATAACTGAAAAAAGAATGTATATAACGATCAGGCTTGAACTAATAGCCAGGAAAAGGTTAAGTTTATCGGTTTTCTTTTTCTCTTCCGCCTGGCTTTTCCTCTGAATAATCTCCCTGATTTTCGGGTCATCCTTATGCCGCTCCAGTTCTTTATGGGCGAAATAACTAAGTCTGGAATAATCGCTGCGATCCAGTAAAACCATTTCCTCGTTTAATGCCCCCTCATCATCGTTGATCAGCTTCTCTAAAATCGGTTGTTCAGCCACCTCAAGATCACGTGCTTCAAATTCCTTTCTAGTCATATCAACCAGGTTGGGTATCCCTTTATTATACTTACCCCCACCGCCGCCGCCGCCCCCTACACCAACCGCTGAGGGATCAAAGATCACCTCCCCGGGGCCGAGGGTTTCGAAAGACATATGCCCCTCATCTACTACTTCCTGCGGCCTGCCCTGGACTTCGTCTTTAAGCTCCTCGATTATCCTGTAAAAGTTACCGCTGGAAACCATCCTGCTGTTCAACTTGGTAACCCAATCAGGACCGAGCTCTCGGGAAAGGACTTTTTCGAAATCTTTACCGAAATTAGCTTCCAGAGTGGCTTCCCAAACATCGAAATCAACGAACCGGTCCGTGGTCAAACCATTATTGGACAAATCAACATCTTTGACCGGGGGTGGAGCAGCTCCAGACTTATTCTCATTTTTTTCCCAAGGTTCATCCTTTTCCAAAGGAGCTTTTTCCCGGTCATTTTCCACAGGGACTTGATTTTTGGTATCCTCAGGCTTAATTGATTCATCCTTAATTTCTTTTTTCTTCTCTTCAGCCATGGTTTTGCCTAGGCTCTTCATTAAGCTTTAAAAACAATTTACCAGTTCAGAGTACAGTAAAGTATTTTCCGGCCCATTGGTAAAACCAGATTACCCCAACCATCGAGGTAACGGGTGATAGCGATTATAGCAACCTGGTTTTTACCTTTAACCAGAGCGGAACTGTTTTCTATGGCCAGGAGCAGAGGATAATTTCCAGGACCATTTACAACTATTCCTGATGTATCTGCCAGGGTCAGTCCTCCATCGCGAAGACCAACAGTCACTGAAAGATCTATCCGCATGTACCGGTCACGAACGCTTTCCGGAGTCACCTGCCCTACCTGAACCTCTAAAGCGAAAACACTGTCTTTTAAATCTGCTTCCAGACTGCATTCATCAACAGAATCCTTTCCAGCAGCGGTTAGGATTTCCAGTTCCGCCTGAGGGTAATCCGGTTCCCTTCTTTCAGTATAACTGAAAAAAGGAGAATATAATAATTCCTGGCAGCCAAGGCCGGCGATAGTGACAAGCGAAGAAAAAATAAAGAAAAACTTTAAAGCCGATCTCATAAATATTATCCTAATTTATTATGTTTCACAGCAAAAGATAAGTCAAGGGAAGTTCTACTATTCAGACCGGATTCAGTTTAAATATTTTAGCAAAAACCGTACCCTTTTCCTTTTTCCGGGTGTAATATAATCGATTAGCACTCAGGTATGACATTGCCGCTAGGTTATAAACCTGTATCGCTTCAGATAGTTGACATAAGCATATTAAAGAGGTATTTTTAATTTTTATTTTTTAGCAAAACAAAAGTGGCAGCCTCTAACCAGATTTTTATCGGCCTCCATGATCTCAATGACTAGACCTTTCCTTGTTACTCTTATCTTATTCTGCCTGACCGGCATTTTCCCCCTTCATGCCGGAGAAATACCGATCATGCCTCTCTCTGAAATAAAGCCCGGCATGATCGGTAGAGGCAAGACTGTCTTTTCCGGCGACAGCATAGAGGAATTCGAGGTAAAGATCATCGGCACTGTAAAAAACTTTTTGCCGAAAAAAGATATTATTCTGGTCGAACTTCTTGGCGACCGTCTCAAGCATACCGGCCTGGTAAGCGGAATGAGCGGCAGTCCTGTATATATCGAGGGGAAGCTTGTCGGGGCGCTGGCATTCGGCTGGGCATTTTCCAAGGATCCGATAGGGGGGATAACGCCGATAGAACAGATGCTGGAGATTCGATCAGAGTTTGACCGTGGTGACAGGGGCGCCGCCGCGCCGCAGGGCGGCGCAGCGGCGGGCCGGGGTTCTTCAGGCTCGGCTGTGTTCAACCCCTTCGAACCCCCGGCAAACCCGCTATTGGACAGCGGATCTGAACAGGCCCGGCCCGCCGCTGGCAGTTTCACTGCCGGCGGCGCCGTCCTCGACCGGCTCGAAGTTCCGCTGATCTTCTCCGGCTGCCATCCCGAGGTACTATCCCGTTACGGTAAAATTTTCAGCCGTTTCGGACTTGTTCCGCTCTCCGGAGGAAGTCTCGGCGGCAATTCAGCGGATATCAAAAACCCGTCATCTTTCCAAGAAGGTTCAGCAATAAGCGCCCAACTGGTTCGCGGAGACCTCTCTCTCGCTGCAACCGGTACTATTACCTGGCGCAGCGGAAACCGAATCCTGGCTTTCGGCCATCCCTTCCTCCAATATGGCTCTGTTGATTTCCCCATGACCGCAGCCGAGGTGGTTACGGTCATGCCCAGTGTGGCTCAATCTTTCAAGCTTTCCAACAATACTGCTTTCATGGGCAGTATAAAATCCGATCAGGCAAATGGCATTTTCGGTATTATAGGCAGCGAGCCGGCCATGGTTCCTCTCGATATCGAGTTAAAGGCCTCAGATAAACCAGCTCAAGTCTTCCGTTATGAACTGGTCCGCCAAAAAAATCTGACTCCGCTTCTCGGCGGAATGACATTGTTGAATACCATCCTTTCCTCAGGCGGCGCTGTGTCCGAACAGACAGTTAAAGTCTCCGGGAAAATACAAATCAAAAACTCCAGTCCGGTCGATATCAGTAATGTTTATGCTGGCAGCGGCGCTTCGAGCTTAATCACGCTCCAGATGCAAACCATTCTCCAGTACCTTTATGGTAATTATTTCGGCCCGGCGGAAGTGGAAAAAATGAGTCTTTCTCTTGAGATCAGCGAAGGATTTCCGAGGGCCCAGCTCACCGGAGTATATCTGGACCGCAGTACGGTTTATCCAGGCGACAGTATCAGGGTCGATATTCTCCTTGATCCTTTCGACAAGCCGGAAATCAGGGATCAGTTTATTTTTATCGCTCCTGATACTGACTCGGATGAGAGACTTTTACTGCTTGTCGGTTCCGGTGATCAGATTACCAAAACCGAGCTCCAGCTTTCACCAACCCGTTTTATCTATACCAGCCTTGACCACCTGGTGCGGCTGTTGAACGGAATGAAGAAAAACAATCTTCTTTACCTTAAATTAATTCGCCAGGATCAGGGGATCATTTTAGGAGACCGGGAAATGACCGGCCTGCCGCCCTCAGTATGGACCGTACTGAAATCCGAAAAGACCGCAGGTCTCATGCTGCCCATTAATGATGCCACGGTTCAGGAATTTTCCAAACCTACAGACTTTATCCTGAGTGGTTTAAAAATTATCCCGATCGAATTAAAAGCTCGTCAATGACCATTTTCACTTCGGATGCCGGGAAAAGGATATAAAGCTTCTAATCCCGATGGAGGATAGCTTGTTAAAGATAATATCTTCTTTGTTTCTTTTTTTCTTTTGCTTTTTCGGCTTGCTGGGAGCAGATGGCCCTCAATTCTGGACTGCACAGAGTGTTAACGATTTTCTTCAGGGCCAGGCCGATGGAATTTCGATAATGCCGGATGAATCATTGGTTCTGGCGCCAGGTCTGAAGCTCGTAGTCGACACCGGTGAACCGTTTATCTGGGGTATGGCTCCGGGTAAGGAGCGTATTTTCATCGGTACAGGACACGACGGCAAGGTAATGGCGATAACAGCGACTGGGGATACATCAACGGTATATGATGCGCTTGAGCCGGAAACCATGGCTTTGACAGTGAATGGGCGCGGCGACCTTTTTATCGGCGCTTCACCGGAGGGTAGAGTCTACCGCATTCCCGGAGGCAGCGGGAATGCCGAAACCTTTTTCGATCCGGAGGAAAAGTATATCTGGGCCCTGGTTTTCGGCCCAAAAGGTGACCTTTATGTTGCTGTCGGCATTAAAGGAAGGGTATACAAAGTGTCACCGGACAGGAAAGCTAAAGTTGTTCTTGATTCCGATGAGCAGCATATCATTTCCCTGGCTCTGGACCGTAAAGGAAACATTCTTGCCGGTTCAAGCGGTAATGCCTGTCTCTATCAGATCGATCCGGAGGACAGTGTATCCATCCTGTTCGAAAGCCCACTGAAAGATATCCGCTCGATTGTTGTCGACAGCAATAACAACCTTTTTCTGGCTGCTTTCGAGCTGCAGTCTCCTGCAGAGCAGCCTAAAATTATTATGCCGAGGCCTGAAGCCACGGCTGAGAAACCATCGGATGGAGGCTCATCCCAGGAAAGCGAATCCTCTCAGCAGGCCAGGCAGCTCATGCTAAGAATGCCCTCTCCCGCAGGAGGCGTAATTGCCAACAGCGAAATATATTTTCTGGACAAAGATCGTTTTGTCACCCGTCTCTGGCGGGGCAGCGGCGAGGCTGTAATCAGCCTGGGCATTACCAAAGATGACCACGCTCTTTTCGTGTCCGGCAAAGATAAAAGCAACCTTTATGCGCTAGACCGGTTGGGGGAAATTACCCTTTTAACTAATTTCCAGGAGAGCGAGGTCACCGGCTTCCTGCGCTTATCCGACAGAACCTTTTTCTGCACCAGCAATATGGGTAAAATTTACGAGCTGGAGGAAGGCTACAGAGCACGCGGAAGTTTCACCAGCCAGATTTTAAATGCAGGGATTCCTGCAGAATGGGGTTCCATCACCTGGGAAGGAGAAATCCCACCAGGCACGGATCTTTATTTCCGGACTCGCTCGGGTAACACATCACGGCCTGATACCACATGGAGCCCCTGGTCTGCACCTTATCGAGGCAAATCCGGAGAATCAATAACTTCCCCGCCGAGAGTGAATTTCCAATGGGAAGCGGTCTTAACGAGCAGCAATCGGCAAGTTACTTCCAAACTAAATAAAATAACTGTTTCTTATCTCTGTCGCAATCGTCCGCCGATGATAAGCCCGATCCGCTTTATGCCCCAGGGAGTGTATGTAAAGACATCCCCCGCTCCCCCGGATGAGAGCGCCGACAGCAGAAAATATCCTTACGAGGCAGCTCAGGTATTGGAGAATAAAAAGTTAGGAAGTACGGACAATCCATTTTCGGGGAAAAAGGAATACCGCAAGGGATTGAGAATGGCAGGATGGAACGCCAATGACTCCAATGATGACCGGCTGCGCTACAATGTATACTACCGGGGAATAAATGAATCCACCTGGAGGCCTCTGGCTGCGGGGATTGATGACAATTCCCTGACATTCAGCACGGAGACCATGGCTGATGGAAGGTATGTTCTCAAGGTGACAGCTTATGATTCCCTGGACAACCCGGGAGACCGCGCTCTCCTTTCCGAAAGGACAAGCCCGCCGTTTGTCGTGGATAACTCCGCCCCGCTCGTGGCTGATTTCCGCTTAGCCAAACCGGCTGGGGGAAATTCCATCGAAGCCGCGTTCCTGGCGCGTGATGAAATGAGCCGCATAGAACGGGCCGAAATATCCCTTGATGCCGGGGACTTGACACTGATTTTCCCTGTAGATGGGATTGCCGACAGTCAAAGTGAAAACTACAGCGTCACCTTCCCCGATGCCGGTCCTGGAGAACACACTGTCACTGTCCAGGTCTATGATGCCTTTAATAATATGACCGCGTCAAGCAGGACAATAAAGCTCCCCTGATCAAGACACATCGATTCAAAAGTAAAGTAGGCTAAAGAAAACCTTGTGAACTTGAATTCTCTCATAACAAGTGGCACAAATAATCAGGGCAAGTCATGCCTTCTTCTTCAAGGCACAGTAAACATTTGATGACAATATTTTACATTCTTTTGACATTTTTAAAGTTGGATCAGTTATATTTAATCAGGAGATTAAAATAAGAAAAATAAAGGTATAAGCTATTTTTCAAGATTGAAAATGAAAATATTTTCTCACAGAGTATTGGCTCCCAGGAAGATCATCTTGATTTTCCTTTTGGCAATTTTCCTGCCCTCATTAATTGCCGGATATTTAAGCTTAAGCACCTTTTCCAAGAGACGCGAAGCTGTAAAAAAAATACTTGAATCGAACCTTTGGTTATCCGGCGAAGCTGCTCTTAATTCCATTGAAGGAGCACTTTTTGATCATGAGAAAAAAGTTCTGAGCAGAGAAAATTTCCTTTATTTAAAACATCCCCATAAGGCTCAACAAACCTTCCTCAGTTCTTCTTTACTTTTAAAAGATATAGCTGGAGAGCTTTTTTTGCTTGATGCTGATTTTCAGGTAATTTTCCCTGAAATTGGCCGCGAAGATACTTCAGTGCTTCAATGGGGAAAGGAGGTATTAAACAGCCAATTCGGACGGCTTTTTCAGAGAGCTGAATATGATGAATTCTCGGAAAAAAATTATCTTCAAGCAGCTCAATTATATAAAAAGTGTATCTCCTCTGCTCCCTCAAAACAGCTCCAGGCAATAGCTCTGGAAGGCCTGGGACGCTGCCTTCTGTCATCCAAGAAATATGATGAAGCATACAAAGTGTATTCCGATCTTGGCCGCAACTATGGATCATATCAGAACAGGGCAGCTCATCCCTTTGGCATTATTGCCATTTTGCAATTATATGAAATTGACAGGCAGCGATCTAAAGAAGCGAACTACGAATCTGTGCTTGATCTCTACAAACAAATGCGGGACGGAGTCTGGCTTCTTAAGCCTGCTGCTTATGATTTTTATATCACTGAAATTGAATCAATTTTAAATAGCGCAGTCAATGAAGGGAATTCCCCTGAAATTCAAAAATCTTTTCACGAGTTACGAGACCAGTCATCTCCTTACAGACAAGCCCTGACTTTCACAGATCTAATAGAGAGAAGAGTCATTCCGAAGTTACGGGAAAAGCTATTTCTCTCCGGGATAACAGGTAAATTTGAGCCAGGGCGATTGCTTATTCCTGTGGAAAACGATTTCTGCCTGATTTCTTATACCACCCTTGCCGAGTTTCAGCCAGGGGAAACTTTTTATGGCGGCTATTGCTGGGATCTCAATTCTTTGAAAAAAGAACTATTGCCGGAAATTCTGGAAGATATCACCAAGGATACCGATCTGCTTTTTCAAATGGTTGATCAGACAGGCCGAAATATTTTAACCGGAAAAGAGGAATCAATTTCAAAGATTTCTCTGTCGCTATCTTATCGTCAGTTTCCTCTGCCTTGGAGACTTATCGTTTCCCACCGTGAAATAAATGTCCTTGAGCGGACAGCACGACGGGAGATTTTCTTCTATGGGATTCTTCTCACTACTATGGCGGCTTTAATGCTTCTGGGCGCTTTTCTGATAGCACGTGATATCTCCCGCGAATCGGAAACCACCCGCCTGCAAAGCGAATTTGTGCATAATATCTCCCATGAACTGAAGACTCCGCTGACTCTCATCCGCCTTTACGGGGAGACACTGCAGCGCAAAGAAGATCTTTCTTCTGCAGAGAAAAGAAAGAGCTATGAAATAATCACCAAGGAAAGCGAGCGCCTGTCGCACCTGATAAACAATGTTCTCGATTTTTCCAGTATCGAGATGGGCAGGAAAGAATTCAATTTTAAGAAAGGTGACTTGTCACAAGTTGTTCGAGATACCCTGGAATCGTACCGCTATCACTTGGAGAAAAAAGGCTTTGGGATTCACACAGAAATTGCCTCCGGCTTGCCGCAGATAAATTTTGATGGTGAGGCTATAGCCAGTGTGCTAGTCAACTTATTGAGCAATGCCATGAAATTTTCTCCCAGGAACAAGCAAGTGAGCGTAAAATTATTTCGAGATAATGCAAATGCTGTGCTACAAGTGGCAGATAAGGGCATCGGAATTTTACCCGGGGAAGTCTCGAAAATTTTTCAAAGATTTTATCGGGTGAAAAACAAGATCACCGCGGAGACCGGGGGAAGCGGGTTAGGCTTGACTCTGGTCAAATATATCACCGAGGCCCATGGCGGTCGGATACAAGTTGAAAGTGAACCGGAAAAGGGGAGCGTCTTTTCTGTGATTCTCCCCCTAGCAAACCCTGAATCAGAAAACACGGAATGAAAAACAAGATATTAATTATAGAAGATGAAATAGACCTGGTTGAGGGATTGAAACTCAACCTGGCAGATGAGGGTTATGAACTGGACTGGGCCTTTGACGGAACCGAGGGTTTGCACAAGGCCCTGGAAAAGAGCCCCGATCTGATTATTTTGGATATCATGCTGCCGGAGATGGATGGACTGGAGGTTTGCCGGCAACTGAGACAAAAAGGCGTGGGCATACCGATTATCATGCTCACCGCCAAGGGCAAAGAGATAGACAGGGTGGTGGGACTTGAGATTGGCGCTGATGATTACGTGACCAAGCCTTTCAGCGTGCGGGAGCTTCTGGCCCGGATAAAAGCGAACCTCAGGCGCGCTGATCGGGAGCCAAAGGATATTCCCAAAATTTACTCCTTCGGCAATGTGGAGATTGATTTTGCCCATTTTAAGGTCAGGTGCAAAGGAAAAGAGCTGGATCTTACCTCTCTGGAAATGGAAATCCTTAAATATCTGATTGCCCACCGGGGCGAGGTGGTCTCGCGAAACGATTTGCTTGATAAAATCTGGGGCTATGAAAGTTTTCCCACTACCCGCACCATTGATAATCATATCCTTAAATTGAGAAAGAAAATCGAGGAGGACCCCGCACACCCCAAATATATCTTCTCTGTTTACGGCACGGGATACCGGTTTATGGGGTAAGGGCCGCTTTTTACAATTCTTTTACATTTATTTACTTGCATTTGACAACTTAAACAGCCCAATCTGCTACATTGTTAGTGTAGAGTAAACTTTCACACTAACAGGAGGTAGCATCATGAATTTCCGAAAGGCATTTATTCTGGTTCCCTTTGTTGCCCTCTTTTTAATCTACTCCGGATGTCAGGCCTCTTCCGCAGCAAGCGTTCTTTTTGAAAAGGCCAAATTCACCATGGAAACAAAAGGGGACCTGGAAGGAGCAATACGGTTATTTAATGAGATCATCGAGAAACATCAGGAAGAGAGGGAGTATGCGGCCAAGTCTC
>Ga0315277_10005744_pt1 | contig 16311 bp, 13 predicted proteins | sample YL17G05_15_MG_FD_203695 | JGI IMG/M metagenome (GOLD analysis project Ga0315277, IMG submission 203695) | Sediment microbial communities from Yellowstone Lake, YNP, Wyoming, USA - YL17G05_15 | ecosystem: Environmental > Aquatic > Freshwater > Lake > Sediment | place: USA: Wyoming | collected... | reverse complement strand
AATCGATCATACGCCGAAGGAGGAGGAAATGAAACTCTACCTCGGCAACGCCTTCGATATTGTGGGCGAGCGTGCTCAGAAGGATTTTAAATCGTTTGCCGGAGGGAAAGTTATTGAGGAAACGATCGAGATCAAAATCCGCAATCATAAAAAAGAACCGATTGAAGTTCTCGTCTATGAGCATCCGTGGCGGTGGAGCGAGTGGAAAATAACCAGGAGCAGTGCGAATTGGGAGAAGATTGATCAGTCGACGGTCAAATTTCCGGTGAAGGTCGGGAAGGACGAAGAAAACATTATAACCTACACAATCCGGTACTCGTGGTAGGCTAAGAGAACACTGATAACACAGATGCGACAGATTTACGCAGATAACATCTGTGAAAATCATGTACTTTTCTGTGCTATCAGTGTTCCTTCACTTTTCCCTGGAGGAACTCCTCGCACAGATTCATTTCTTCCTCGCTTCCGAGAAAGATGGGAGTATGTTCGTGCAACGCTGTAGGCTGGAGATCAAGTATTCGTTTAATTCCGTTGGTTGCCCGCCCGCCCGCCTGCTCAATGATGAATGACATTGGATTGCATTCATAGCAGAGACGCAGTTTGCCTTTAGGATTTTTCCTATCCCTGGGATATGCAAATATGCCGCCATAGAGCAGAGTACGGTGCGCATCGCCGACCATCGTTCCGATATAGCGGAGCGAATAGGGCCTGCCCGTTGTTTTATCCTCCTCTTTTACATAATTGATATAACGGCGCATGCCTTCATCCCAGTAGCATGAATTCCCTTCGTTGATGCTGTAAATGGTTCCCTTTTTTGGAATTGTGATATGTTCATTGGAAAGGAGGAACTCACCGACGCTCGGATCGTACGTGAAACCGTGAACTCCGTTTCCAGTTGAATAAATCAGAACGGTGCTAGATCCGTAAATGATGTATCCGGCAGCCACCTGCTTGTAGCCGGGTTGGAGACAATCGCTGAGCGTACCTTTACCCCCGTGTGAAATTCTCCGGTAGATGGAAAATATGGATCCGATCGTAATGTTCGCCTCAATATTGGATGAACCGTCGAGCGGATCGTAGAGGAGGACATAAGTGCCCGACTTGTACTCTTCCGGTATATGTAGAATATCCTCATTCTCCTCCGAAGCCATGACGCAGAGGTGACCGCTGTAGTCCATTGTGCGGTAAATTGTTTCATCGGCAAATTCATCGAGTTTCTGAATGATATCCCCGCTGATATTTTTTCTTTTTGTGGCCCCCATGATATTAATGAGACCCGCTTTACTCACTTCTCTCCAGACGAGTTTGGCTGCTATGGAGAGGTCGTGGAGAAGGGCTGAAAATTCGCCAGTTGCGGACGGGTAGTGATGTTCCTGTTCGTGAATGAATCGTTCGAGCGTCATGAGTTTTTTCATTGTCGACATTTCCGGTCTTTCGATTTTATACCTGATGGTAATAAATATTGGGAAAATGTAGTAAAATCTCTTTCCACTTGCAATCCCGTTGCTTGCCTTTTATGAATAGAGTAACTATATTCCGTTTGCACGAGGGGCACATCTGAGGTTTCTACCTCACTGAACGGTTTTACGATAACTATAGTACCTTTATGAAAATTGTTGCATGCATCAACCACGTGCCGGATACCGAAGCAAAGATAAAAATCGGCACGGATGGGAAAACGATAGATAAAACCGGAGTAAACTTCATCCTCAATCCGTACGATGAGTTTGCAGTGGAAGCAGCCCTCCAGCTGAAGGAAAAAATGGGAGGTGAAACCATTGCTCTTACTCTTGGCGGCGACGGACACAAGGAAGCTCTGCGCAAGACGCTCGCGATGGGAATCGATAAGGCAATTCTTTTAAAGGATAATTCGCCGCGGGATTCATTTTCAGTCGCACAAGCGCTTGCCGACGAATTGAAAAAACTTTCACCCGACTGTATCTTCTTCGGCAAACAGTCGATCGATTACTACGGTGAGCAAATGCCGGGTCTCGTGGGTGAGCTCCTCGGCATCCCGTCCGTTTCTGCGGTCGTTGCGCTCAACTTCGAGGATAAAAAGATTACCTGTGAACGTGAAATTGAAGGTGGGCGCGAGATTGTCGAAACGAGCATGCCAGTTGCGATCTCTGCCCAAAAGGGATTAAACGAACCGAGATATCCCTCTCTGAAAGGGATCATGGCATCGAAAACAAAACCGATCGAAGAACACCAACCGGCAAATTATCCGTCGGTGGTCGATGTCGTCGGACTGCAAAAACCCTCCGTGAAGCAGGCAGGAAAAATAGTCGGTGCCGGCGCCGATGCGGTGCCGGAGCTGGTTCGTCTCCTGAGGGAAGAAGCAAAAATACTATAACATGGTTTTCATGATTAAAAAAGGAAATTGACAGAATCATCCCTATGAAAATTATCGCGTTTGCAGAACAGCGTGAAGGTAAGTTGAAAAAATCTGCTTTCGAAGTCGTGACGGCAGGAAACAACATCGCGCAGCGATTGGGCGCCAACCTGGTTTCTGTTATTGTCGGTCACAACCTCGAGAGCAGTGCGCCGGCGCTCGGCGAATACGGTGCCCGACGTATATTGCTTGCAGACCACCAGCGGTTACGGCAGTACTCCACGACAGCGTATGCAAAAGTCATAACGGAAATTGTTCAGAGAGAACAGGCAACCATCCTGCTTCTGCCGGCGAGTCAGATGGGTAAAGACCTTGCGCCCCGCATAGCCGCTAAGCTTTCCGCGGGTATGGCAGCCGACTGTATTGCACTGCGGGTTGATGGAGGGAAAATTATCGCAACACGGCCGGTGTACGCGGGGAAAGCTCTGGCAGATGTGAAGGTGATTTCACCCATTCAGGTGTATACGCTTCGGCCGAACGTCTTTACTGCAGTCCCGGTAAAAGGAACGACCGGGGTGGTGGAGAAAATTTCCTGCGATGTTGCTGATGCCGACTTTACTACACGGGTAACCGGCATTAAAGTTATTGAAGGACGTCCTGATGTTACGGAAGCCAGTATCGTCGTTTCGGGCGGCCGTGGGATGAAAGGACCCGAAAACTTCAGCCTGATTGAAAAGCTTGCCGATACTCTCGGTGCGGCTGTCGGCGCATCACGCGCCGTAGTCGATGCAGGATGGCGTCCGCACGATGAACAGGTCGGGCAAACCGGGAAAACGGTAGCACCCACACTCTACATAGCATGCGGTATTTCGGGTGCAATCCAGCACCTTGCCGGAATGTCTTCATCAAAGTACATCGTCGCCATCAACAAGGATAAAGACGCGCCAATCTTCCAGGTTGCCGACTACGGCATTGTCGGCGATGTATTTGAGATACTCCCGGCACTGACTGAGGAGCTGCGCAAAGCAGTAGGAACGTAAAGGAATTATCCGACGTGGAAAAAGTACAGGTTGACATACTAGGATTATCAACAAGCCCGGCAAGCGGCGGCGCCTATGCCCTTATTCTGAAGGAGGTCAATGGTAACAGACGTCTGCCTATCATCATTGGCGCCTTTGAAGCGCAGTCTATCGCCCTCGAGATTGAGGGGATCAAGCCGCCGCGTCCTCTGACGCACGATCTCATAAAAAATATCCTCGAATCGCTCGGGGCAGAACTCAACGAGATTACAATCAGCGAATTGCGTGACGGTACATTCTTTGCGACATTGAGCTTCGACGGACAGGATGTCGATGCCAGGCCGAGCGATGCCATTGCACTCGCAGTCCGCTTCGGAGTCCCGATCTTCGTCGCAGAAAAAGTGATGAAGGAAGCCGCATTCATGCCGGATAATGAAGATGTGGAATCGTCACAACCCACCGCTGAAGGTCACCTGACGAGGTTGGAAGCTCTGAAAGCACAGTTGAATGAAGCGGTTGAGCGTGAAGAATATGAGCGGGCGGCACAGCTCCGGGATGAGATTAAAAAACTGGAACAACAGCATTAATAGCAATCCCCGATTCCTGCCCGGACACAGGGCAGAATTACCTTACCGTTTCTTCGTAAGTTTCAGCATTTCGCGTATTGCCTGCTCAAAACCCACAAAGAGAGCACGAACGACGATCGCGTGACCGATGCTTACTTCCTCAATGTCGCTGATGTCGGCAATCGGTTTAATATTGTTGTAGTCGAGTCCGTGACCGGCATTCACACGCAACCCGAGTTCGCGTCCGAGTGAAGCCATTTCTGTGATGATTCTGAGATGTTTTTTAATTGAAGCAGTTGATCGCGCGTTTGCATAGTCGCCGGTGTGAAGTTCTATAAAGTCGGCTTCTATGTCCTTTGCAGTTTTTATCTGTACGGTGTCGGGGTCAACGAATAAACTGACAGGAATATGGTGTTCATGAAACTGTTTGACTACCCTTTTCAGCGTTTTTCGCAGTCTGTAAATATCAAGTCCCCCTTCGGTCGTAAGCTCCTCGCGTTTTTCAGGAACGAGTGTAACAAGATCGGGCTTCACGCTTAATGCAACAGAGATGATCTCCGGCGTTGCAGCCATCTCAAGGTCGAGCTTGGTCGTAATGATTTTCCGCAATGTCCTGACATCTTCATCACGGATGTGGCGCCGGTCTTCCCGGAGGTGACATACGATCCCGTCAACACCGGCGCGCTCGGCAATGCGTGCGCTCTCTACAAGATCAGGGACACTGCAGCCTCTCGCATTTCGTACTGTTGCAATGTGATCGATATTGACGGCAAGTCTCATCGTTATTCTCTCTACTCCGCTACAGTTTCTTTCTGATAATGAACTGGAATTGTTCCGGTTTTTTATTGACAATCTTCACATCGGGGGACGAGGTAAGAATCGGTGTAACAAGTGCTACCGAATCCTGAGGAAGCAGCTCATAATTCATGGAAAGCAGAAAATCATTCTCCTGGAGTTTCGCAAGTTGCTCAATCCCGCCGCGTACAATGATATCCATTTTCGGAGGAATAAAAACAACCTCCCGGTTCAGAGGGACACCCGTTACGCGAACCGGAATGCCTGTGAATGTCTTCTCGGCAAATGGCTGTACATCTATCAGCAGACGAGCGGACCTCTCGGTCAGTTCGATTGAATAATATTCAGATTCTTCCAACGGGAGCGTGTATTCAATCGGCGATCTGATGTCGTTAAATTTTTTATAGGCTGTGGGCCACGAGTTTATTGTACTGAGGGCTGTCTTAGAACCGCTGATGGTTATGCTGTCCGGGGAAAGTCGAATGGGCCCGACCTGCCCGTACCCTTCACGGTAGTTGAGAATAATCCGCGGGGCAACACTGACTTTTTTCTCCTGAAACTCATCCATAGCAAGCGTGATCGTGTCAGGAGTGACATCAATGGATTGTAGGGCTGTCGGGAGCGTCACATGTTCGAGCAGGTTGGCTTTTGTTAAATAGAAGTCCTCGCGGCTTACAGAAGACACATCAATGTAGTATTGGACCTGCGGAACAAGGTATAATCCTGCCAGCGCAAGCCCTTTTCCCCGAAAGCGGACGGCAACATTCCTGGGAACAGGGTACTTCAGGGCTGTCCCGGCTTTCAGATTTTCTATCGTCACCGGAAGAACCTTGACGATGGTATACTCCTCCCGAAGGTTAACGGAAAGCCATGCCAGAAGTGCAAAGATCAGCGAGGCAATGATAATATAGTATCGTTTAGGTTCCATAAAATAGTATGTGGTCGTTTTCCATACGCGCCTTAATTCCAACGCAATGCACGCGTGAAAGAGGACACCGTGTGATTCGAATATACTTAATCGAGAGGATTTTGTCAATTACGTGCGGTTGCGATTTCTTGCACATTTAGGTATATTTTAAAAAACTTAAATTACTCGGACGACCAAACCATGGGATTGAGCAAGAAAAAGAAAATATGGATTACGATCATCGCTGTACCAATCTTCCTACTGCTGATTGCAATTCTTGCACTGAAATTATACCTGACAAGCGATCGCCTGGCAGCTCTCGTCATTCCTCGCATTGAACAAGCGACCCACCGAACCGTTTCTATAAAAAGTATTTCCCTGTCGGTGTTTCCCGCTCTGGCTATTTCGGTTGACGGTCTGGCTCTTTCTGGTCCGCCTGACAGCACATTTAAACGTAGTGAGTTTGTCTCCGTAGAGAATCTGAAGCTGAAAATCAACATTTTTAAACTTCTGCGAAATAAGCTCGATATCAGCTACATAATTGTGAATCGCCCTTCAATTTATCTCGAGGTTACTCCGGAAGGGACAGCTAACTATTCCCTTGGCATGGGTGAAGCACAGGCGGGCCCGGATACGGCGAGGAAAGACGAAGTTGAGGCAGAAGTTGCAGGGTCGTTCCTGATATCCAATCTTGAAATCATTAACGGTAAAATTGAGTACCTGGACAGGCAAGCCGGGAATAGGATGATGATCGACGGGCTTCAGCAGAGAGTTTCAATCGAGTCGGAGGGTGGAAAAGGGAGGATGACTATCTCTGACTCTACTTATGTCGAAAAATTCAGCTACGGTTCATCGCTCATATGGTATCTCAGGGAACAGCCGCTCTCAGTAGCTCTGCGGGTATCCTATGAACCGGAGCGTGACGCGATCAATGTCCAAAAAATGTCTATAAGATTAAAAGAAATACCACTGACGGCTGCCGGTGCGGTCGAAGGTTTCAATAAGGGAACAATGAAGATAAACTTGAATATCGGGTCGGCTGGGACGGAAATGTCGCAGCTTCTCTCGCTCATCCCGGCAGAATTCCTGCAGACAGCTAAAGGTCTGCAAAGCTCGGGGAATATTTCGTTTTCAGCCGTAATACAGGGCGAGATGAACGACACATTGATGCCCGGCGTGAAAGTATCGTTTACGATTTCAGACGGCAGTATTCAATACACGTCACTGCCCAAAGCTGTCACCGGTATAAATTTAGATGGTTCATTTGAACGTCCCGCAACTGTGCATGGCAAGTCAGGCGCTGGTGTGTTTAGCATAAATACTTTCCGTGCCGCTGCCGGCAAAGCAACTGTAAGCGGAAAGTTTATGACCTCCGATTTCGAAGATCCTGTCATCTTTCTGTCGCTTGCGGGTCAGATGGATCTGAGTGAAATAAAAGACTTTTATCCGTTGGAAGAAGGAACGGAACTCCGCGGCAGCGTTACCTGTGATTTTTCATGTCAGGGAAAGGTGAAAACGCCGCAGGCAATCAAGGCGCAGGGGAATGCCGAGTTCAGGGATGTTTTCATAAAGAGTAAAACAAATCCGAATTCTATGAAAGATTTATCCGGAAGCGTACAGTTTGATAACGCGCGTATCGAATCGAAGCGCATGGCTGTGAAAATCGGAGAATCTGATCTGAGTGTTACCTTTGTTGTCCGGAATTACCTCGGTCTCGTTCTCGAGGATGCACGAAAATCTGCCGGAGTTCCGAGCGCGACAGTTACGTTAAATTCGAAAATTCTGCGCACGGCAGATCTGGTGGGAGAAGAACCTGCCCAAAAGATGACTGGTGAACCTCCTGCACCACAACAGGGAGAAAAAGCCAAAGAGTCACCGGCTCCACCTGCAATGCTGCCGCCGGTTAATGTTGATGCGGCAATCAAAGTCGGCACATTTGTCACCGAGAAATTTGTGTTCACGGATGCTGTCGGTAATCTTGGTATAGCCGAGGGTATCGTCAGTTTGAAGAATTTTTCGTTTGGCGCATTCCGAGGGAAGGTATCAACGAGCGGAACACTCGATCTCCGCGATCCTGTCAAGCGACCTTTCAATCTAGATCTCGAGGTAACGGGAGTCGAGGCGAACGAAATACTCTCAAAATTTTCATCGATCGGGAATAACCTCTTCGGGCAATTTACCATGAAGTCTGTACTGAAAGGGGATCTCGACGATACTCTGGGGATCAACAGAAAAACCCTCACGGGATCCGGTTCGGTGCGCTTATCGGATGGAAAGCTTCTCGGTTTCCCTCTCACTGCACGACTTGCCGAATTTACCGGCATTGAAGAACTGCGGGAGATAACATTCAAGCAGTGGACGAATGCGTTTTCCATTGCCGACGGAAAAGTTGAGATTAAGGATCTATCGATAGCTGCGGGGGCAACCGATTTTTTGGTGAAAGGTTCACACGGACTCGATGGAATAATGGATTACGATCTCGCGGTGAAGCTTCCGGCTTCAGTGTTTGATCGGCTGCGGCTACCCGGTGTTGGCGCTGAACTGCTTAAATTATTCAAGGATAAGGAGGATCGGATAACTCTCAATTTTGCGGTTACGGGTGAGACTACAAATCCGCGTCTGAGTCTGAACACAAAATCTCAGGAGGAGATGGCGAAACAAGCCCTCGAAGATCAGAAGAAAAAGCTGATCGATCAGGGAAAGAAAAGAGTGGAGGAAGAGTTAAAAAAGAAAACTCTGGACGGTCTGAAAAAATTGTTTAAAAGACCCTGAAAGCCGGAGTGAGGCAACGTGCCGGTGCGTGGACCAAAGAAATCCCTTGGGCAAAACTTCCTGATCGATGAGAACATCGCAAGGAATATCATCCGGGAGCTTCGCCTCCGGGCAAGCGATGTCGTTCTCGAAATCGGTCCGGGGAGAGGCGCCTTGACGAAGTACCTGAAGGAGAGCGTGAAATCCCTCATCGCCGTTGAGATCGATAAAAATATTGTCGCGAATCTCCTGAATGAATTTCCCGATGCGAATGTTGATATCCTCCATAAGGATATTCTTCAAGTTTCTCTTCCTTCTATCGCCAAGCAGTACGGAACTAAACTGAGAGTTGTCGGAAATATTCCGTACCACTTAACAAGCTCCATTATTTTTAAGGTACTGGACGAGCATTCCGCCGTCAGCGATCTCACGATTATGGTACAGCGGGAAGTCGGACGCAGAATAACCGCTAAGCCGAATACGAAAGAGTACGGTATCCTCTCTGTATTTACGCAGTTCATAGGAAATCCGCGCTTCCTTTTTGAAGTTTCGCCGAACTGTTTTTATCCCCGCCCGAAAGTCGTTTCAGCCGTTCTGAACATTCCGATCCGCGAAAACATAGATACAACTGTCGATGAGAAGGTATTCCGTACAGTCGTTAAAACCACATTCGGCAAGCGCAGGAAGACGCTCCGCAACAGCTTGAAATTTCTTCCATACGATAAAAACATCATTGACAATATCCTTCGCAGTATCATATTCCCCCTCGATAGCCGACCCGAGGATCTCACCGTTAATGATTTTGTCGAGTTATCCATGAAGATCGAACAATATGCACGGTGAGTTGATGCGCCGCATTTACCAGGCACTGCCTCCCGTTGATTTGCTGATCATCTCATTTATTCTGTTTTTGTCGTTCATAGGTGTGCTTACGATTCACAATCCGAATCAACTCGCTGTCTTCCTCGGATTAAATATCATCTTTTCGACAGGCATAATCGTTCTGTCGCAAAAGGAACACTCGGCAAAAATTTTAAAGATAATCCACGATTGGTATCCAGCGCCGGCCATATACCTAATTTTCAAAGAAGTACACGTTGTTATTCAGGCAATGGGAGGAAAAGACTGGGACTGGCTTTTTATTGAAATCGATCGGTTCCTCTTCGGAGTTGATCCGACTGTATGGTTATCGCGATGGACAAATCCGGTACTTACTGAATTATTGCAGGTTACTTATGCGAGCTATTTCTTTATTATGCTCGCCCTGGGTGTGGAGCTCTACGTGAAAAAAGAGTACGAGAAATATTATTTTACTTTATTTGCAATCGTGTTTGGATTTATCCTTTCGTACTTCGGTTACCTGCTTTTCCCTGCGGTAGGGCCGCGGTTCACGCTTCACGATTTTAACATGTTAAAGAGCGATCTCCCCGGAATCTGGTTAACGGATGGGATCAGAGATCTTCTTAATGCCGGTGAATCGATCCCAAAAGGTGCTGTCAATGCCATTGAACTTGCACAGCGGGATGTTTTTCCGAGCGGTCATACACAAATGACCCTTATAACAATTATCCTTGCCTTCCGCTACGGCGTGAAATGCCGTTATGTCATTACTCTCTTCGGAGCGCTCCTTATTATAAGTGCGGTGTACCTGCGCTACCATTACGTCGTTGATGTTCTTGGCGGTATTCTCTTTACATGGTTGACTCTCTGGCTGGCGCCAAAAGTTATAAGGTGGTGGGAAAAGAGATGATCTTTCCAAAAATTTTTATCGGATGGTGTTTAAAAAATCCTTCACGATAGACTTGATCCCGGCGGTTGTTGCATCCCGTTTTAATCGAGGAATTCCCGATAGTTGGTGACCGAAATGAGGTCAGAATACTTCGATGATTTTCCTGGATAGATAAGATAACCGGAATCATTCTTTCCGAGTATCTGCTCGATTGGCCGAAGCATCTTAGGTCGTATGGTTTCTGTTGATTTCACTTCAATGATGTCCCTTGAGGATTTCCTATCAACGATCAGATCCACCTCCACTCCATGGCTTGTACGGTAATAATACAGCTCGGCATGGGTTCTCCTGTGAAGTTCCCGTTTTAATACTTCGGATACGATATAGTTTTCAAACACATGGCCATGCATTGGTCCCTTCTCAAACTCTTTTTTCGATGCAATTCCTACAAGGAAGGATATTAATCCTGTATCATAGAAATACACCTTCGGAGCTTTAACGATACGCTTTCCGAGATTTCTGTAGTAAGGCGGTAAAAGAAAGACAACGTACGACGCTTCGAGAACGGATATCCACTTTTTAACCGTCCTGACGGTCACGCCGATATCGCGCGCGATACTTGACATATCAAGAATTTGTGCCGTTCTTATTGCAAGCAATTGAATGCACCGGCGAAAATCACTCAAGTCACCGATGTTGCTGAGACTGCGTACATCACGATTGAGATACGTTTCCAAATACGAGGCATACCAATCCTCGGCGTCGCGATACTTACGTATGACGAGCTCGGGATATGCACCATGATATATCGACGCTCCATGGAGTCCCTTCGGGATCTCACAGTGCTGGAACGGCAACAATGATAGTAAACCTATTCTTCCTGCGAGGGTGTCGGCAACGCCTTTCATAACGCTGAATTGACTCGATCCTGTCAGGACAAATTTACCATATCGCTTTCTATCGCGATCCACCGCCAGCTTGATGTAATTGAAAATTTGCGGGGCTTTTTGAACTTCATCGAATATGACTCGATCGGTGTGTAAACGCATGAACTTCTCGGGATCGGCAGAAAGTAATTCGGTCGTACGGTAGTCATCGAAGGTTATATACTCAAATCGGTCTGCCAGGAGGTGTTGCAGCATGGTGGACTTCCCCGATTGTCTGGGACCGGTAATTCCCACTACCGGGAAGGACCGAAGGAACTTTAAAACAACCGGCTCAAGTATACGATTTATGTATGGCATAGTAACTATGTGTATTATTATACTCTGAGTATAATAATACACAATATTTATTTAAATGTCAATAGCTTTCTATTATCCCGTAAAAAGAAAGGTGTTTACATATAACATAGAATTTTTAAACTGAGCTGTAAAAATGAAATACGATAAGATTAAAGATTATTTCGGTGATTAAGCGGAAATGACGATTTATACTCGGTATGACATAAAAATAATGCATCGCTCTCTGTTGGTAACATAGCTTTTAACACCATTGCTACCAAGGAGCAGGAATCCCCCTCATTTTATTAAGATCATTTTTTTTACTTTTACCGGTAAAATGCTCACGGTTTGATTTAATGGTAATGCAGATAGCTGATAAAAATATACTCCACTTGTAACTTTTACTCCCCCGGAATTTGTACCATCCCATGAAATTCTGTAAATCCCACGATCAGCATTTTCATCAAATAAACTTTTCACCTCCCTTCCAATTATATCATATACCTTTAGGATTATTCTGCTTTTTACTGAAACCGTAAAATTAATAATTGTATTTTCATTAAAAGGATTCGGATAATTTTGGTAAAGATCAAATCCAGCGACAATTTGTGGATTATCATTATCGACAACTGAAGTTATAAGTTCAGGATAGCCATAACGAATTAATCCCCCATCCATCGTGCCTGCCCAACCATGCAGAGAATCAATAATATAAGCGCTTTCAAGAGATTGATAGACTTTTACCCAAAGATTTGGCCACCAATTAAATCCACCATCATGTGTTGCTGATATTGCTTTGGAACCAAAAGACCAGCCGTTATTAACATCAGCAAACTGTGTTTTCCAGACCGGCACCGTTCGCCGTCCGATTTTTTCCCACGATGCCCCGCCATCATAAGTTCGGTAGAGCGTGTCACGATCCCTTGCCCAACCTGTATCAGGATTAAGGAAGAATATCCCCCAAAATTGTCCTTGAGTAGACCAGGTTAATCCACCATCAGATGTTTGTACATCTTCCCCCTGAGCCGCATACACCCACGCTCTTTCACCATCTTGCGGAATCACTGCAAGATATCCTGTCACAGGTGTCTCTGAATGTACAAGAGACCAATTATTCCCTCCATCGGTGGTTTTTAGGACCGATCCCTCTCCCACCACCCATCCTACCTTAGAACTCACGAATTTTATATCTTTCAGCCATGCATCCACTCCGCTGTATCGGTAGGTCCATGTTGCTCCAGCATCCGATGAATAAAATATTTTACCATTATACCCTGCACCCCAGCAATCCTTCTTGCCATAACCAGTGATATCCCATAAATCATCGAATAGCTGACTTTGCCATGTTTCTCCTTTGTCACTTGTTATGAATAAAACTTGGCTTTGAACAAACATTCCAGTATCGGTATTAATAAAATACATATTCCGAATAGTACCTTCAGGAAGCGTAGTTGAATCACGATGTATCCAACTTACGCCGGAATTCATTGTTTCCAGAATTCCATGATCTGTACCCACAGAAAAAATATGCAATGAATCCAGACAAAAAACATCAACTAGTTCTTCAGTGGGAAGGTACTGTTTGCTCCAACTATCTCCACCGTCTGTAGTTCGTAGCCCTACCCCCCATGCACCAACAATCCAACCATTGTTATCGTCACTGAAATGTATATTACATAACAACGGCGTAAGCGAATCTCCATCAACCTTTCTCATCCATGTTCCTCCGCCATCAGTTGTCTTATACACAAACACTTTGCTAGCCGTTTCACCGGATTCTGTTAACCATATAGAATAAGTTATTGCCCAGCCAAGATTCGCATCACGGAAAAATATATCTATTACCGCGGATGTATCCGTAAAAACTCTCTGCCATGATTGTCCGCCATCTGTCGTTTTCAGAATAGTTCCATCTTCAAATAAATTTGTTCGTTTATAGACATGCCCAAAAGTCAAAACTCCTGCTCCCCCTGCGACATAACCGACTGAAGTATCAATAAAACAAACTGATTTAAATGAATAATCCTTCCCTTGCTGGAGCAATAACCAATTCGTACCTCCATCTGTCGTTTTAAAAATAATACCGCTATCACCAACTACATACCCCGTTAACGGATCAAGAAAGCAGAGATCTTCTAAATACTCCATCCTATCAAATATTGAATCACTACCCAATGTTGCACCATTAAATTTTAACGACCAGTTTTTCCCTCCATCATCAGAGAAAAGGATATTAAACGACGGATCATATAGCATATCCTCTGTGCTGTATCCATAACCTATCATCCATATATTATTTTGGTCGACTGGATCAACGGCGTTAAAATCACAGGTATAGGGTGTCAATATTGGCAACCAGTTTTGACCGCCATCAGTTGTTTTTAGTATCGTACCGCAATTACCAACAGCCCATCCTGTCATCTCATCGACAAACTTGATACTTAGGATATCATTTCCGGTCGGGCGTGGGTTACGCCATATCCATTGGGTATAGACATCACTACTTATCGAAATGCTAAATAGAATAAGTGCAATTGTTATAATATTGGTTTTCATTTTATTATGGTATCTTTGATCTTGACGTCGCCAACGGTCTAAACAAAGGTATTCAGGACCTCCATTCATTTACGTGATCGTCCAACCCCATACATCTCTCTTACTTAAACAGCCGGGTGAGCGATGAGATAAATCCGCTTTTTGATGATTCGCTCTTCGCAATTTGTTCGAGTTCTCCCGCGTCCAACCACGTCCCGTTGCAGTGAAAGCAGTGGTCGACTTCGATGTTTTTGTACTTAATCGTCTCAAGCGTCGATCCGCACTTCGGGCAGTGCATCCAATGAATCTTTTTTCGCTCTTCACGATCCTTTATTGCAAGTTGCCTTTCCCTCTCCTCGACGAGCTTCTTTTTTTTCTGAGCTTCGATTCTGGTAAAATATTCCTCTTCCTTCTCACTCGGTTTTACTGGCATATGATTTCTCCTGCAGGTTTCACATGATGGTAAATGTATTTACTTTTACGGATAGAAACAACGGTTGCCAATGAATGCTTCGATTGCTATATTCCATATCATGAAGGTAGTCATTCTTGCCATCTGCTTTCTCGTGCTGGATGTCCATGCCCAGGGTACAGCCGGATCCGATTCAAAGTACGAATCCCGGTACATCGTTGACATGCCCACGGCAGGAATCATCCCCCACGGTTGTTTTGCTCTCGATATGCAAAACTACCAGACGGGAGGCCTGCTTGTCGGTGTTACGATCGGGCTATTCGATCGGCTCACCTTCGGTGCAAGTTATGGGGGTGAATACATCATCGGAAGCGAGAAACCCCGTTGGAATTCTCTCCCCGGATTCAACATAAAGATCAGAGTTCTTGATGAGACAATCATTGTGCCTGCCATTGCCCTTGGATTCGATTCTCAGGGGAAGGATGCATACGACGATGATTTAAACCGCTACGCGATAAAATCTCCCGGATTTTTTGTGGTCGCAAGCAAGAATTATGCTCTCCTCGGATATCTCAGTCTGCACGGAGGAATCAATTATAGTCTGGAACGGGCTGACGCCGATCGTGATCCGAACCTCTTTATCGGTATGGAAAAAACACTCGGCCCGTACATTACTCTCATGGGAGAATATAACCTCGGTTGGAATGACAGTCACAATCATGCCTTGGGAAGAGGGAGGGGCTATCTTAATTTCGCGGTGAGATTTTCTGTGGGTGACGGACTTTCAATCGGAATGCATCTGAAGGATCTACTGGACAACCAGCGCAAGGTAACGTTCGGAAACCGCTCCCTTTCGATTGAGTATATACATCCCCTATAATGTGGAGCATTAGCAGAGTCATTCAGAGCTTCAGTTGAATTGTTTGCAGTAGTTAACAGTTATGGTTTGTTTCATATTTGTAACCTTTTATAATTTATAAACAATTCTTGACAAAAGAAACGGTTGACAAATCTTGTTGTTTGGAGGGATAGAACCGCCAGAATCATATTAAGAAATTAAGGAAGCGATTGAGAGGGGAAGGTTAGCGAATGACTTGGTAGCCGTGAACTATGGAAATAATACGCTTCATCTGATAACATCAGATACAAAGAAAATAGGTATCTGGAACTTGATTACTTTGATTGTGAAGATGGTGGCGGCGTGGAAGAAATTATAATTTATAAACAATACTATAGCTTACGATCAGTAGTTAAATTAATATAGAATGTTTTACTATTCTTGGCAATCTTTTTGTGTCATTTCTTGATTAATGAATGTAACTGCCTAAAGTGCTCTGTCGACAAATGCTATCGCATCATTGATAATGGAAATTCAAGAGGAATATCACTTTCAAAACCTTTTATTAAGAGTAACATCTCATCAGAATCACGAAGAAAGTGGTGGTCTCCTTCTCTAAAATAAAACATAGCAAACAGTGTTTCTTCATTTGTAAGAAAATTGTTCCTCCGACCCCAAACATACCTTGGTGTTATAAATTTTTTTTCGTCATTAATAAGAAATATTCTATTTTCAATATTTGAAATATCAGGGAGGTAACATTGATCAAAACTGATTAATGGCACCATCACAGGAACATAAGGATGTTTTGGATCGCTTTTTGGGTTTGACAGATTAACGAGTATTTGGGAGTTTATGCTTGTCCATGCTGTGTTAATAAGTGTTATGAGAAACATCAATGAATCAATTTGTGTATGATGCTGAAAATAATTACCCCGAGAATCTACCAGTTTATTAGTTGCCCAATCAATATAAATTCCATTGTCTTCCTTCATTAGTGCATCTACATTCACCTGGAATTCAGATTCCGACCAGTGCATGATACGCTGTGCATTCCTCTGGATAGCCAGAACTACAGAAGGATAATAAGGCGTTGCTGATGCTTTAATATTTGTTCTGAAATCAAAGTAATTATGGCCTATCGGTGCTGATATTACGGTGAGGCATTCACGGAAATCCCAATCGCTGTTCGGTTTCCGCACAA
>Ga0315277_10005743_pt1 | contig 16312 bp, 8 predicted proteins | sample YL17G05_15_MG_FD_203695 | JGI IMG/M metagenome (GOLD analysis project Ga0315277, IMG submission 203695) | Sediment microbial communities from Yellowstone Lake, YNP, Wyoming, USA - YL17G05_15 | ecosystem: Environmental > Aquatic > Freshwater > Lake > Sediment | place: USA: Wyoming | collected... | reverse complement strand
CGAGGCAAGCCACTTCCCGTTGAAACTGAAGATCCATTCAAGGTTATGATAGTAATGGCCCTCGCCGGAGCGGTCGCGCGTCATCAGCCAGAGCGGAGTTCCGGTGGACGTGTCGCGGAAGACGACCCGCTCTCCCTCGCAACGGTTGCGGGCGATGAGCTCATAGGGCTTAATGGCGAATCGCCTAGCCCGCAGCGCCCCCAATCCTTGGTCGGGAAGCGGCTCCTTGATCTTCCAGGTCAGGTAGTACGGCTGGGCCGACGCGACCTCCTTGACGATCTCCAGGCGACGGAACAAGACCTTCTTGCCCGGCGTCCGCTCGGGAACGCCGAAGTAGGCGGCCACGGCGCCGGGCGCCGAGGTCGAAAACGGTATTTCCACTGGCGTCCAGTCCTCGCAAGGACAGATCCTCTGCTCGATGGGGACGCTGCTGTTTTCGTTGGGCACGGGCACGCGCACGTAGAAGGTCGAGGCGATGTCCCCCTTCGCTTCGAGGCGATACCGATAACTGTCGCCCTGGCGCACCTCAGCCGGGGTGCTCATCCAGCCGCTGGCCCGGTCGGCGGCCACTTCCACCACGGCCTCTCCCTCCTCGCGCAAGACGCGATAGCGGGTGGGGGCCTCACGATCCCCGCTCCACCACGGATAGAATCCCGCGGCGCTGGGCTGCCCCTCGAACTCCGGGTTGGGGAGCAGGTTCTTTCGCACCAGGTAGAGGCGGCCGAAGTCCTGCGCGGCGGCGTTATAGACCCGGCGGGCCGGCCACACGGCGTATCGGACGGGGTGTTTGGCGTCCGCGGGCAGAAAACCGCTCCAAATCTCGCGACCCACCTTCAGTTCCAGATAATCCCCCGCCAGCACCTTCTGCCCGGCGCCCAGGTCCTTCAGCGCGAGGCGGATCTCCGTCGTCCACGCATCCTTGAGCACCTTCGTCTTCGAGGCCCACGACGGGTTCCATTTCGCGTCGGGCGAGTTGGAGTTCAAGACCATGCGATCTTCGTGAACGTCGCGGCTGTTGCAGACCAGTTGCACGTACTCTCCCACCTCTTGGGTATGGCGGAAAAAGAGTTCCAGGCAATCGTCCTCCCACACGTTCTCGTCCGGCTGGCCGACGGCTTTCAGCTTCTCGGGATTCGGCTCCTCGCACCGGGCGCCGATGTACAGGTAGGAATCATCGAAGACGAACGCCAGGCGGGTCTTGCGCACGGGCGAGCTTCGCCCGTCGAGATCCGTAAACTGCTCGACGGCGGGCGCGTTCTGCCAGCAGGCGTCCGACAAATCGCCGTCGAGAACCGGCGCGATCGCCGCCTTCAGCGCCACGCTTTCGGCGCTGCCATATCGGTCCCCCGCCGACTGCGCACCGGCCACTCCGCCTAGCCACGCCGCTGCCCAGCCGACCATCAGCATCTTGTTCAGCACGAATCGGCACATTCGTATAGCCCTCTTCAAGAGTGTCCTCGGATCGGCCTTCGCGGATGCTCGGCTACGGAGCCGGGACGACGTTGCGGATTCGCCGCAACTGCTCAGTGCCCGACAGGTACACGTCGCGCCCCACGAACGTCGGCATGCCGAGCTGCTCGATCTTGCCCACCACGTGAACGCCGGCGTCTTTCGGATCGATGCTGACCAGCACGTTCTTCAGCCAGGTCCAGGCGAAGCCGTCGGGACCCCGAACGAGGTCGTGGTACTCGTACGGAGGGTCTACCCAGCAACCGTACCAACGGGCGCGTTCCGAAGAAACCGGCCAGGGCAGGGCCTTGCGGAACAACACTTCGCCGGTGGTCACGTCCACGCCGTAGAGGAGGCTGGCGTCAGGGTGTTCCGGGTCCACCGTCAACCCGAGCAGACGGTCAGACGCGACGTCGAGGATCACACCGGTGCCGGGGGCCTTCGGCACGGGCACGATCTCGCGGACGATCCGGCCTTCGCTGACGTCGTAGACGAAGAGCTTGGCCTCGCCGGGCGCGCGGTTCTCGTGCAACTCGTCCGAGGCCGTGGAGGTAGACATCACGATCAGGCGGCCCGCCTGCACGGGAGCCAGCCAGTTCACCCAGTACCCGCTCAGCGGCTTCCAGAAACCCCCGATCTTCTCCGTCTTGGGGTCATACCAGCCGAAACCGCCGCCGGTATAGTTGCGCTCGCCAAACCCGCCGAAATAGATCTTGCCGTCAATGCCCACCGCGGAGCAGTGGGCGATCGCAACCCGCGTGTCTCGGCTCAGAGAACCCAATTCTCTGGGATTGCTGAGCCGGTGCTGCCGGTCCGGCGGGGGCTGATTGGGCGGGCCGCCCTTGTACGGCGTCCAGGGCCGCTGGGCGTCGAAGACGTAGACCGGTCCGCCCGGATAGCCGCTGGAATAGAGTCTGTCGCCCTGGGCGACGTTCGTGTAACCCGCCAGCCCATGGTTGCGCCCGAGGTGCGTGGTCTGGTCGGTCCCCGGATCGAAAAGGAACGATCCGGCGTACCCGCCCGTCCCATAGAGCCGGCCGTCAGGCAGGAGCGCCAGGGGAGAATTGGGCAAGGCATAGGACTCGACGCCGTTGAAGCGCACCGATTTCCAGCCCAAATCCTCCGCCTTGGCGTCGGGGGCGGGGTCCTTCGGGGCCTTGGCCTTGTCCTCCGGCAGCCGGTACCAGAGCGTCGCGTTGCCTTCGGCGTCGGGGTCGATTTGATCCCAGTAGAGTTCCGGCTTCGGGACGGCCTTGTCCCAGGGCGAGGCCCGCCTGGGCCAGGGCGGCGTGTCGTTGAGCTTGGCAATCGCCTCGCCGTGGTAGAGCCAGTACTCCTTGTCGGGCGCACCGCTGCCTTGAGGGACGCGGGCGTACGCGCTCGGAAATTGCTCGATGATGTCCATAACGCGTTCCGTCGGTGACTGCAGCAGCACCTTCTGCTCCCCGCTTTCCAGGTTTACGGCCACAAGGTACCAGGCTGGCACCATCCCGCTGGCGATATAGGCGTGCGTGTCATCCACCCCCATGACGTAACGGCTCCAGGCGCCGTTGGGGTGGCTTGGGCCCACAGCGCCGAAGTCCTTAACCACCTTGCCCAGCTTTGGCTCGTAGATGTAGAGGCCGACCTGATTGCCTCGGGTTCCCGTGCCGTAGATCCGCCCGTCAGGCCCCACCACGAGCGGGCGAACCTCACCGCCGAGCCCGGGAACGATTTCCCCCCGCTCCTCCAGCGTGTTGGTCGCCGGGTCGTACACGAACATGTGCATGCTCCACGTGCGCCTCGACGGGGTGGCGACGTAGTACTTCCCGTCGAATCCGAGCGCCCTGCCCGACAGATAGAACTGGTGATGGTCCGGCAATCGTTGCTTCTTCACCTGCCCCGTGCCCAGGTCAACGGCGAAGAGCCACGTCGGCCCGTAGTACTCCTTGAAGTACAATTGCAGCGCGTCCCAGGTCTTGCCGTCGGGGTTCGGCACCAGCCAGTGCTCCCAGGTGTTCACCCCGCGGGCCGTTTCGCCCAGCGACTCGGTTTGCAGGACTGACGCACTTTCCAGCGCCTGCTTCAACTCCGGCTGATCGACCGCGCGCCAAGGTTCGGCAGCGGCTGCTCCTCGGGCCTGCGCGTAGAGCAATGCTGCCAACAGGCCCGACCACACAATGCGTTGTTCCATGATCGCCGTCTCCTTGTTGAACCACCAATTCACCTCTTTCGCAAATCCGATATCGCAGTGGCAAAGCCTTCGATCAGGTTGTCCTCGCAGCGAATGTCGCGGGTTTCGGCCCCGATGAGGATGCCGATCCGGGAGAGCGGCTTGCGGGTTTCCCGAAGCTCGTTCTTGACGAGCGTGACCGACTCCGTTTCGCCGTTAATGTCGATGGCAACGCCTTTTTCCGGCCCGCTGTCGACGATGCGGTTTCGCTCAATGCGGTTCCGGTGCGGCGCAAATGCCTTGTTCCCGCCACGAAAGTGTATGCCGGCCTCGCCACTTCGCCGGATGTCATTATCACGAATGAGGTTGTCCGAATCACTGTGACCCAAGGTCATCCCATACGTGCAGTCCTCGATCACGTTCTTCTCGTAGAGTCCATGTTGCGCGCCCCAGCAGAAGTAGATGCCCTCCGCGCTGCGCTGCACTCGGTTGCCCCGGACAATCGAACGTTGCGACCCGGAACCCGAGTGCAAGGCGAGTCGGGCGCCATCGTGCAGTTGACAGTTCTCCACGACCACGTCGTGCGAAATGCCCCAGACGATGCCGTCGCAGTAGAAATCGCGCACCGTCACCCCACGCACCGCGATGCGATTACATTCATCCAGGCGAATGCTGCCATCGTCGAACGCGCCTCGGTCGATCATTTCATTGTTGGCCTTGTTGCCAGCTATGGTGATGTTTTCGATGGCGACGTCAGCGACGTTGGTGCATTGGAGAAGCGAGAAATTCGTGGCGATTTGGGGACCGCCCTCGAGGTGAAAACGCTCCTCCAAACGGCGATCGAGTTTGAAGCGATTGCCGGAAGAGGCGATCAGCGTTCGCTGGACGATGTTGGTGCCCTTGCCGTAGGGATCCTTGCTGACGAGGCGAACACCGTCGCCAACTTGAAACCCTTTGGGGTCGGCCAGGGTGACTTCCTGATCCCAATGATCGCCGTCCACGATGAGTCTGGTGGTGACGGACGGCTCCTTGAAGAGCACCGTGTCTGTCCCGCTCCCCAGGATGCGGACTTTCGACTGAAGAAAGACCGAGTTGCGCATTCGGTACGTGCCCGGCAGGACACGCACGGTGCCGCCTCCCCGCCGCGCGACGTAATCGACTGCGGCCTGGATCACTCGATCCGTGGCGCCGACGAGATCCGCCTTGTTGGGCCCAACCGTGATCAACATGCGCTGCTCCCAGTCCGGCTCGACGGAATCGCCGGAGATCGCCCGTGGGTTCACGTTCTCGGGGAGTTCGTCGCCCCGCGCAAGAACTGCGCCAAACGCGCCGGCGACCAAACCGCTGGCGGTTCGCAGGAATTGCCTGCGCTGAAATATCTGGGGATTGCACGGTGTCATGGTGTTCTCCTTGGGAATCGAAAGCACAGGATATCAGCGATACTCGTCCCGATACAGCCCGATCTGGTCGAAGGGGATTGGCTTGAACCCCAGCTTCAGCGCAGGAGAATCCTCCTTCAGCCGGAAGTCCCCCGTCTGCGGCGCGATGAGGCCGGGGTCGCCGTCGGTGAGATTGTCCTCCATCGTCACCAGCTTGCGCACGAACTGATTCTCACTCGACAAGTAGAAGACGTCCCACCGTCCTCCGACGCAGATGTTGCGTGAAATCATGTTGCCCTTGGGATGTCCCGGGTCGTCGCTGAGGATTCGGGCCAGACCCGGATAGCGCTGGCTATAGGGTGGGCGGGCGTAATCGACCGGCTTCAAACGGTCGAAGAGCGTATTGCCGGCGGAGTAATCGTCGCCAACGCCCCTGGCATCCAGGTGAATGGCGCGGGCGCAGAAGGCGAAGATATTGTTCTCGACCGTGTTGTCCCGTCCGCCGCCCAGCATCACGCCGCAGTTGACCCGGCTGAAAACGTTGCCGAAAACGGTCGTGCCGCTGGCCTGGTCGTCGAGATAGACGGCCATCACCCCATTGAAGCCCTGCTCCTCCTCCAAGGTTGCCGCGAGATCGTGGAAGTGGTTGTAGCGGATGACGTTTCCGCGCTGCGACCAGTCGCGCCCGATGTAGAACGCACCGGCGTCGCCGGTGTCCGTGCAGACGCGATAGACCTCGTTGAACTCAAGGACGTGGTCGTTGCCCCAGAACAGGACGGCGGTGTGCGGCGCATCGTGCATCCGGTTATGTGCCACGCGGTTCCCCACGCCGCAGAGGAAAACGGCGGGCCGGCAGGTGCGGACCCAGCGGCCGAAACGGTAGATGTCGTTGTTGACCGCATAGTTCCGGCCGGGTTCGAGCGTCTTGCGGTCGCCGCCTGCCAGGATGATGCCGTACTCGCCGGTGTCGTGTATTTCGCAGGAGAGCACTCCGTTGTCCGTGCCGGCGTCTCCCTTGAACGTCGTGTCCGTGTAGACGCGGCGCTCCAGATCCGCCTCCACCACGCCGATCGTCACCCCGACCGTGCCGATATTCCTCAGCGTGCAGCCGGCGACGCGGTTGTGGCTCCCGCCGACGATCTCCACGCCGCAACCCCGCGTGCATTCCAGGATGAGTCCCCTGAGCGTGACGTGCTCGCAGCCGCGCAGCGCCACCAGCGGCGTCTCCAGGAGCGAAACGCAGACCCTGCCCTGCGCGATCGGCTCAGGCGGCCAGAAGTAGAGAGTTCCGGCAACCTTGTCGACGTACCATTCCCCAGGCTCGTCCAACTCCTCCAGCAGGTTCAGGAAGAGGAATCGCTGACCGGCCTTGTAGCCGCGGTAGTCGTGAGGCTCGCGCGTGACAATCTCGCGGCTCTGGGAGTCCAGAATGGCGACTTGTTCGTAGGTGTCGCACCAGTTCCGGTTCATGTACCCGTGGACCCAGATGTCTTCCGTTTTGCTCCAGCGTTTCGGGCGATCGCCCTCGTAGCTGAAACGTTCGCCTTTGGGCCCAGCGGCCGGAACGGAGGCAATCTTCGTCCAGCCCTTGTTGGGCCACCGCGCCAGGGGCATGGGCCGGTCGTTGAAGAAGAGCTCCAACGCGGCGGGGAGAGTGTTCCTCTCAATGCCTCCCCGGCGCGTGAGCCTGCCGTAGTCGGTGATCCCCACGGCCTTCAGGTCCGCCTGCACGACCTTGCCGCGAACGGTCGGGTCCAGGCGATCGAGCGCCTCAACATCCGTTACCGGATTGAAGGCGATGGAGGGTATCTGCTTTCCACCGACCAGCCGCACCTCCTCGCCCGGGGCAGACCGGTACACCACCGGCGCTTCCGCTGTGCCGGAATCTTGCACGCCCAGATTGAAGGTCTTGTCCATCCTGTAGACGCCGCCCCTCAGCCATCCGGTGACGCCGCCCTTGGGCAGGCCGCCCTTTCTTGCCTCGCGCACCGCGTCCCGCGCGCGCTCCAGCGTGGCGAAGGGCTTCTCCTTTGTGCCCGCATCGGCGTCGTTGCCCGTAGTCGACACCCAGTACTCATTCCCCATTGCGGCATCTCCGGCCAGCAGCGCGAGCGACAGGAGACACGCGGCCGTAAACCGAAACCTCGGCGCGATTGGGTTTCTCACTTCATTCTCCGTGAACGTCGAGTTCTAGAACCTCTCTGGACTAAGCAGGTTCAGCAGGACCCGCTCGGCCACCGGGTCGTAGTTGGGCTTGGACCGGTCCACGCGGCCTTGGAGGTCCAGTTGCGCAAACACGATGCGGCCGTCCCCCGAAGCGGCAGGAACCGCCGCCATCACGGTCGTTTTCGGTTCTCTCGCCCAGAGGATCGTCTCCGCCCGGGCCATGGCGGCGCCGCCCAGCTCCCCGAAACCGACCGTGCCGGGCAGGCCATTCCATCGGATCAGCCACTGCGGGTCAATACCCTCGAGGAGAGAGCGATTGAGGTCCTTGTATGGAAACACCCGCGAGAACCGTGGGTCGTGACTGATCTTCACGTCGCACAATTCCGACCAGTCCCAGGATGGAGTTGACAAGACCACCATCTTTCCTCCCGCACGCAGAAAATCGACGAGGACTTTGGTTTGGCGCTTTTCCTGCGGGGAGAGGCGCGAGGCATCCCAGATGACCACCAAGTGCTTGTCCGGCGCCAAGGTGTCCAGGCTCGAAGAAGTGAGGAGACCGTGCGACCTGAAGAAGGCCTGTGCGGCATGGTCGCTTCCAAGAACGACAAACGTGCGCCGTTTCACAGCCTCGGGTAGGGCGGGTAGGGGAATGGCCCGCACGAAGCGCTGGCTCAAGACGGGGCGTCCGGCCACCCCGGTCATTCGGGCAGTCAGCCAGTAGGATCCTTCTTCGTCCGGCAGCTTCCAGGCGACGGGGACCTTCTCGATGGAATCGGCCTGCGGGGCGAAATCGAAGCTCCACTTGCCTACCGGCCTGTCGAAGCACTTTGCTTCGGGAATGTACTCGGGGCACTCTCGGGTCAGCAACAGATCGACGTGGATCTTGGCATCATGCCAGGAATCGTTGATCAGATACAGGTCCGTGCTGACCTGTTGGCCCGGCCGGTAGTCCGGATCGAAGAGGTCGAGGCTCGCAAGGACAGGGGATAGCGAGCTGTGCCAGGCGGCCGACTGCGGCGCGGCGTAGCCGCCCTTCCAGACGGCACTTCCCTTGCCGGTCTCTCTGACGCGCGCTGCGAGCCGCGTCCGTGTCCAGCCTGCATACATGTAAGGCCAGATGCCATCGAGCCGCGCGCGACGCATCGCCTCAGTGTGCTCGGCCCCGATCTGCGCGACGGCCAGATCGTTCGCGCTGCGGTCATCCACGCCCGTCCACTGCGTGCGAGGATGCCCGAAGTCATTCATGTATTCCGTGGCGGTCGTGGTCCGCTGTCCTGCCGCCTCGAACCAGCTCCGGATCTGCGGCTGTAGATGGCCTTCATCCGTTTCCGTGACATTGCCGCACGGGTGGACGTCGTAGTTCTCCTTGGTCCCCGTGGTGCCCGTGCGCAGCGTCGGCCGCGTCGGGTCGAGTGCGTTGACGAAGTCCTGGTACGGCCCTTCCTCCCACGCGTTGTCACCCCGCGATTCGTTGGACAAGACCCACATGATGACCGCAGGATGGTTCCACAGCCGGGCCATCCAGCCGGCCGAGTCGGTGAGCACGTTCCGATGCCAGACTTCGTACTCCTCCGCGGTAAACCGGTAGTCAGCGTAGTTGTAGAGCACGGGGAATTCTGCCAGGATCATGGTCCCGTGCTCGTCGCAGACGTCGCACCACAGCCGCGGCGGCGGTTGGGTGTGCGTGCGGAAGGAGTTCATGCTCATCTCGCGGGCTTCGGTGACCAGGTAGTCTTTCTCCTTGCCGCGGACGACGTCGCCCCAATTCCATTCGAACACGAGATTCGAGCCGCGCAGCCACAGGTTTTTGCCGTTGAGTTGGTAGTGGCGATCTTTCACGCCCAGCTCGCGCATGCCGAATCGGAACGCCAACTCGTCCAGAACCTGCCCCTTCCTGGCGAGCTGTACCCGGGCGGTGTAGAGTGCGCACTTCTCGTATGTCCAGGGCTGGAATCCCGGCATCGGCACCTCGACGAAGAAGTGCTCGCCCCCGAGGGGGTCCGGGTTCGGCACGAGCCTGGCCGGCGCTTGGCCTTTTCCCATGACCTTCCCGTCCGGCCAGGGCTTCACCTGAGCGACGATCTCCAGATCGTCCACGCGCTGAAGGCCGGTCGGCGTGACGCGGATCTTCACCCGGCTGCCGGCCAGGTCCGGCAGCGCCAGCACCCATTTCATATAAGCCGTGTCGGCAAAGTCGATCCACACGTCATCGGTCACCTCCGGCATCCCCACGCCGAAACCCGCCGGGATCAGGGCGTTGCCGCTCCGGCTCCTCCGCACCCCGGCCGCGCCGCAAATCTTCAGCACGATCCGGTTTTCGCCGGGCTTAAGGACGCCTGCCGGGACGATCACCTGAAACGGCCCCGTCGGTTCGTTCTCGCCGACCTTCTGACCGTTGATGAATGCCGCGGCACCGGAAGCAATGCGATTCCATCGCAACACCGCCAGGCCTTGGGCCTGAGTTGGAGTGACATTGAAGTTCCTGCGCGCCCAAACGAACTTCGTCTGGGTTGCCGCCTGCTGAGTCTCCCGCATGAACGGGCCTGGCAACGTGACCTGCTGCCAACGAATCTTTCGCTCTCCTGCCCCCGACTCAGCGCCCTCGGTCCCGTCTCCGAGGGCGAATTCCCATGCGCCGTTCAGAAGGATGGAATTCGCGCGCGATCCCTCGTACTCCCGCGCGAACGAAGTGACACACCAAAGCGCCAGAGCCGAGAGGCAAAGCGGTTTCGTCAGAAGCATCATTTTGGTGTTCCTTTCTCTGCTCTCTACCAGTCAAACGGATGCACCTTTGCGGGATTGGGAGTTCAAGAGAGTCTTGTCTGATAGCTGATACTGCGCTGGGGGGTTTTGCACAGACGCCCCGCTCTGTCTGGTCAAACTCACTTCTTGCCGGCCGGCGCCAGCATCGGCGTGCCGAGGCGGAATTCCACCGCCACGGGCGAGTCGGCCTCCCACAGCAGCCAGCGCTGGATACGGCCGGGATCAACGCTCAGCCGGGCCTCGTCCATCGGCACGCGGAGCAGCATGGGCACCCGCGGCGGGATCTCGACGGAGCGCTGCCACCAGCCCTTGGCGGTGTCCTCCAGGGAGATCAGCACCACGATGGTTTGCTTGCCAGGATTGTAGATCGGCTGCTCCAGCGCGCCCACCTGCGACCAGTCCGTGGTGGTCAGGTCCCCCGCCGCGAACTGGGCAATCGGCCAGCGGTCGCTCTTGGGGTCGGCCTGGTTCCAGGCCGGGAGGCTGACCTTGAGCGGGTAGAAAAGGCCCTCGGCCGCGAAGGGCTCGGCGGAAAGTCGGTTGGGACGGCCCTTCACCAGCGAGGCCAGCTTCGCCGGGTCGTCGAGGTCATAGGCGGGCTTGCCGCCCGGCGAGGGCTTCGCCGCCGACCCGGTGAGAATGGTCAGCCACTCCAGCTTGCCCACCGGCGGCACGGTGCGCTTGATCTTGCCGGCGAGTATCTCTTGATCCGTGCGGCCGATCGTGTCGCGGACCTCGGGGACGGCATCCAGGCCCTTGTTCTTGCCCTCCCAATGGTAGATGAAGGCCATCACCCCATCCGCGCCCCAGTCGTAGAAACTGAGCATATCCTCGCGCACCTGCTCCGGCGTGGGCATGTTCTTCCACTGCGGCGACTCGTCATGGGCGAAGGCCTGGTAGATGCCGATCAGGCCGATGTCGGGCTGCAGCGAGCGGGCCCGGGTCATGATGAAGCGCATCTGGTTCCGCGTCGTGGCGTCCAGCTTGCCGAAATGATACGGATAGGGGTAGACGCCGAGCGCGTCACAGATGCCGACGTCGAAGTTCGCCATCGCCGAGGAGCCGCCGATGCCCATCACGATGATGTGGCTGTTGGGTCGCCCTTGTGCATCCCCGTCGCTGAGCCGGATGATCCGCGACATCTCGCGAAGAGAGTCTATTTCGCGTGGGCGGCTGTCGTCCACGAGCCAGTAACCCCACAGACCGGGGGCGTCCTTGACGGCCAGGATCTCCTTACGCAGGGTCTCAGAATCGCACAAGAGCAGGCCCGCGCCGTGGGGGGCGGCCCGCGTGCCGCCGGCGCCGCGTCGGCAGCCGCCAAAGGCGTCGGCAGTGCGAGTGGCGTACTCGATGCGCTCGCCCTCGATCATGAGATAGCCAAATTTCGGGAAAGATAGCACGGAATCCGCCTTTTCGCCGACGACCGGGATCGTTGCGTCCGTCGGGTCGATCTCGCGGGCCAGGCGTACCTGAGTGAAGCGGCCACACAAGGGATACATGACCTGCATCTTGTGTTTCGCGACGGCCTTGCCCATGGGATCGTTGGGGTCCAGTTGCTTTTTGGCGCTTTCTGGGCTGTAGCTGTAAAGAAGCGTCATGCCGAGTTTGGCCGCACCCTCGACGTGCTCAAGGGTGTCGACGCCGAACGCGCCTACGGGCGCCCGCCCGTACACCGTCATGTTCTTGGGCGCGGCGGCGGCAAGGGTCGGCAGGATCGCGAGACAGATGATGCTCAGAGCGTAGCGTAGCATGTGGCTTCTCCCATTCGATTCAGGCGTGGGTTTCGGACACGGGAAGGAAAAACTCATCTCAGCGGTCACTCCAGCCTGCGCTGGGTGGGCTGCTGCCAATCAAACGGATCGGGCGCGACGATGACCTGCCGTCGGGCGGCTTGTGCTCATGTCTTGTTCCTTTTCAGCGCTGGGGAATCTCTGCTCGTTCCGATTTCGACAGCACAGTCACATCCGCGGCGATCTTCTCCACGGCCGCGCGTGACAGCGGTGCGGGGTGCAATTGGCCGCTCTCCCAGGTCCCGATGGTGCTGGTCCGCAGGGGATCGTCGGCCCGCTCCGAGTGGCCCGGCGGCAACAGGCTCATCGCCGCGTCCACGTGGTCGAGCGGGACGTACTGCGTATAGGATTGGGCCGCCTGCGACTTGATCGTGCCTCCGTCCACGCAGCTCAGCGCCGGCAGCCTCAAATCGTCAGGCGGGTTGAGCGAGCCGAAGCCGTCCAGGCTGCCGAGGTATTCGATCCGCCGCTGGCGGACCTCGGCCCGGGCCGTTTCATTCCAGCGGGCCGGATCGTCGCCGAAGCGCTGGCGTGCAGACCGCCAGGCGCCGGCAAGGCTCTGGTCGATGAAATCCTGCTCGTCTTGGCCGATCTCGGCCTTGGGGTCCTTGGCGATCCGCGCCTCGAGGTCTCGGAGGAACCGAGTCAAGCCCGACTCCCCTCCGCCGAACTTGCCCGCCAGCGGCGTGGTCATGAAGCGAAACATGGTGGAGATTTCGCCGGCCAGCTCGCTCCCCGGCTCGGCCAGGTCGGACTTGGCGCCTCGGGCAAACCAGCCGTCCAAGTGCTTCAGGGCCTCGGCGGCCTCCGGCGACAGCTCCCGGTGCAGCCCGTCGCGGAGGTGCAGGCCCACGCGGACGATGTCGCGCCTGGCGGGGTTGACCGTGTCGAAATGAACGCTGAGCACGTCTTCAGGCGTGAACCGTTCTTGTGCCGCCAGCCGCTCGTACAACCGCCAGGATCGCACGGTATGGCCCATGCTGCCGGTGCTCAGGCCCATCGGAACAGGGTAATAAGAGCCGATGGACCTGTGGTTGGCGCTGGCAATCCAGCCGCGGCCCGGATTGATCACGTGCGGCAGCAGATCGTGCGGCACAAAACCCTGCCAGTTCGCCTCGGACCGCGTGCCGTCGACGGCCGCCGTCCCCTGCTGGGTGTCCAGTGGCGAGCGGACCGGAACGGCCGCCAGAACCCAGAAGCCGATGTTCCCGCGGCGGTCGCCGAAGACCAGGTTCAGGCTGGGGAACTGCCAGGCGGCGGTGGCCTGCGTGAAGCCTTCGAGGTCGCGGGCCCGCATCATGCCCAACAGCGCCTGGATCGTCTCACGGTCCGTCTGGCAGATTGGCACGCGCCGCAGGGCCACCTCGGGGTCCCCCGGCACCGCGAAGGCCAGCGGCGTGACCACCGGCCCAAACACCGTCTGGCGAATCACCAGCTCCACCGGGCGGCCGTCCTTGACCTGGATCGTCTCGCGGATCGTCTCCATGTCCCGCCATTGGCCGTCCAGCAGGTATTGACCGGGATGCTCGCCGTCGGTCTTCAGCCGGAACAGGTCCGCCTGATCGGCCCCCAGCGCCGTCGCGCCCCAGGCCAACTGCTCATTCCAGCCGATCAGCAGTCCCGGGCAGCCCGGGACGCCGACGCCCCGTGCGTTGAAGCTCTTGCCGCAGACGTGGAACTCGTGCCAGAGGGAAGGCGCCCAAACGGTGGTCTGCGGGTCGCTGACCAACACGGATGAACCGGTAGTGGTCCGCTTGCCGCCGACCACCCAGGCGTGGCTGAATCGAGGCCCGGCAGGCCCGGCAGGCGGCTTGGGAGGATTCAGCCCGTGCTCGTTCGCAAAGGTGTTCACGCGCTCCAGCCATTGGTCCGGGACGTCGGACCGGCTGACGACGGCCGCGTCGTCGTCCTGCCAGAGCGGCGTGGGCGAAGGGGGGACCAACGGGCGTCCGTCCCGGCCCCTGGCCGGCTTTCGACCGGCCGGCGGTTGACCGAGATTGCGATATTGGATCAGCTCGCGGGTGCCATCGCCGGCAAAGAACTGCCCCAGGTGCCACCAACTGGCGATGCAGTCGGCGGGGCTCCAGGGCTCGGGCCGCAAGTCGAGTTTGGCGAACAATGGGTGCAATCCGTCGGGGTGGCCGGCGATGTAGTCGTTGACGCCCTCCGCGTAGGCCGTCAGCAGCGCGAGCGAATCCTGGTCGAGGTTGCCCGCCACCGTCCGGGCGGCGCGATAGAAGCCGAAGGTCCGCATCTTGCGGTCATGGTCCACGGTCGATTCCCTGCCGCGGCCAGAGGGCCGATCGCCCAGCACTTCGGCCAGCCGGCCCTGGATCATTCGCAGGTTGTAGTGCATCTGGAAGGCCCGCTCCTGGGCCGCGGCATAGCCCAGGCCGTACATCGCGCCCGCGTCGGTCTGCGAGAACACGTGCGGAATGCCCCACCGATCGCGCAGCAGCTCGATCTTGCCGTAGTCGCTGCGCGGCGCGGCGAAGCCGGTTGACAAGCCTAACCCTGCGGCCTGGGACACAACGACGATCAAAGCGAACAGTCTTGCTGGACGCACGTCAGGACTCCTTCTGCTTGCGGCAAGGTATTGCAGCCCGCGGCAAGGATCATCTCAACCAGCTTCGCCCGTGCGCCGGGTTCGATGGGGGCACCAGATACACCCGGACCTCGATGCCCGCCTCGCGGGCCTTCGGCAGGAACAGCTTCAAGTCGTCCCAGTCAGTCGGCGCATGCCAGATGAGCCAGTAGTACGTCGTCACGCCCAGGTCCTTCGGCCGCGTGACCATCGCGTCAGTGTCCACGCGGCCGTCCGCACGGCGGAGTTCCGCGTTGTAGTCGGCGAGGTGTTGGCGGAAGAGTCCCCGGGCCGGTGGATTCTGCGACGGCCCGTGCTGCGCCATCGCCGGCGTGCTCGTCGCCCACAAAACAGCCAGTCCGTAGAACCAATGTATGAGCTTGTGCATGGTCATCACCTCTGTCGCGGTTGGTCATAGGGAGGAGCGCAGGGCCGGGTCGGGAACCTTCGCCCCTCACCTATCCGTTGATGAATTCGACCAACGGATGAAACGCCTTCATAATGCGTACCACTTCCTCAACCAAATCCTGCGCGCTTCCTCTGGAAAGGTCAAGAACCTGCTTCCTGTCAATGCGCCGTGTCAAGGAGAAATGCGGGTGTGGTATTTGCCTCAGGAGCGTCTCAAGGTGATCGAAACCGGCGGCGTTCGGGTCTTTCAATCCATAGGGCCTCGAATGGGGCAGTTTATCAGTACCTCCTTCCAGCGTTGCAATGGGATAGTCATCAGATTTCCTCGGTCTGACCATCCTGAGTTCTGATATTTGAATATGGAACGGCCCAGGCAAGCTCGAGACAATCTCGACGAACCTCTGTTTCTCGCTATGAAGTCTCTTTCTGAGCATTTTGATTGGGGGCGGTCTCACATTCACAAACACATTAAGCCCATAATCATAAAGCGATATGGTTTGATGAGCCTTCTTCACAAATACCTTAGGGCCTCCCGCAGGTCCAAAGGCGACCCAGAAATGGTCATGACGAGAACCGAAATTACCGACATAACGTTCTTCGTAAAACGATGGATCGAGCGCCTGCAAATCGCCATGCAGGACCTTTTCGCCAAATCGCTCCATCGTGCGGCGTATCAGTTTCTTGTCCTCCGCATCCTGTTCATCGCGCACAAAGAACTGAAACATCCACTCTTCAAAGCCAGTGAACTCGGTCATGCCTTGGTACTCCAGATATTCTGTGAACTGTTCCACCAGCCATTTGTCCTTGCCATTCAGTTCGTGCAATTCCTTGAAGAACTGATGCACCTGAGCCCAGGTTCGCACCAGACATCTTGGCCGGTGCCGGCTGCCCACCTGCAATTTCCGAAAGTGGCCTCGCATCTGGTTCAATTCGAGTGAGGCATCCTCCACTTTGCTTTCGATCAGAACCACAAAGTCCTCTCCGTAGAGCCACGCGTCGGGACGGCTGTCTCCGTTTACCGGCCCCTCCAGTTTGTCACAGACAGAATCGCCATTGGACTGCATTGCGGCCACAAGGCCGAGCAACAGCCGGTTCGACGCGCGGCGTATTCTTTCTCGGCCGATCGTCGCGCTCTGTAATTCGATGGAAACTTCTCCTGCCGTCGTTCCAATCCCCAACCATCCCAAGAACTTGATTGCGACGGCAGGATCGCAGTGCTTGAGCGTATTGACCAACGCTTTGGTGGTGTTGTCCTCCAACTGCTGGTCATATTGCGCGCGCTGCGGGTGCCGAGAACCTCGGTAGAAATAGAAAATGTTGTCGTGAAAATCGCTCATGGCTTTCTCCCACACCGACAGGTTTTTGTAGGGGCGCCATCAGAACCAGGCGCGCAGGGTTCACCGCGCTTGCCAACTTTGTAGGTCCGTTGAAACCAGACTGCAAGTTGGCGAGGGAACTCTTCGCCAAAGTCTTTCCGAAAGCCAGGCCCCTTCTTTTCGGGTCTTCCGCAGAATTCGTGGGTAGATTGAGGCAGGCCCGGGCGTTTCGGGTCGGGTTTTTTGAGGGATGGCAGGGCAAATGAATGATGGATTGAGGGAGAAGAGAGCCCTGACGGCGCGAG